>Ga0335394_10005897_pt1 | contig 13819 bp, 11 predicted proteins | sample MAT03_FD_205741 | JGI IMG/M metagenome (GOLD analysis project Ga0335394, IMG submission 205741) | Freshwater microbial communities from Lake Fryxell liftoff mats and glacier meltwater in Antarctica - MAT-03 (spades assembly) (version 2) ...
TCGTTGCGCACTGGAATCTTGGTGAGCGCGCTCGTGATCGACGTGGCCAGCGTGATGCCGGCCGACGGCCCGTCCTTCGGGATCGCGCCCTCCGGTACGTGCACGTGGATGTCGATATTGCGATAGAAGTCGCGCGGCAGACCGAGTTGTAACGCCCGCGTGCGGACGTAGCTCAAAGCCGCTTGCGCAGACTCCTGCATCACGTCGCCCAACTTGCCGGTCAAGGTCAACTTGCCCCGGCCTTCCATCACGGTCGCTTCGGTGGTCAGCAAGGTGCCGCCCATTTCCGTCCAGGCAAGCCCCACCGCTTGGCCGATTTCGGCCTTCTTCACGTGGATCAACTCGCGGAACTTCAGCGGTCCCAGCATCTCACCGATTTCGGCTGCGGTCAGGGTCACTTTCGGGAAAACGGGGATACCGGTCGCAGCGGCGGCGGCTTCAGCAGCTTCCACCAGCGGAGCTTCGGCCACCTTCTTCTTGCCCTTTTTCTTGCCCGTCACCGGCACTTCTTCCTCCGCCATCGGTCCGCGCAAAGTCACCACCTTGCGAGCGATCTTGCGGAAGACGTTGCCCACTTCGCGTTCGAGGTTGCGGACCCCTGCTTCGCGGGTGTAATTCATGATGAGCGTTTGCAGGCCCTCTTCGGTGAATTCCACTTCCTCGTGCTTCAGGCCATTGGCGATCATCTGCTTCGGCACCAGGAAGCGCTTGGCGATCTCCAGCTTTTCGAGCTCAGTGTAGCCGGCCAAACGAATGATCTCCATGCGGTCCTGCAGCGGCACCGGAATCGTGTGAAGCACGTTCGCGGTGGCGACGAAGAGCACTTGGCTTAAGTCGTATTCGACGTCCAGGTAATGGTCCTGGAACATCCAGTTCTGTTCGGGGTCGAGTACTTCGAGCAACGCGGCTGAGGGGTCGCCGCGGAAGTCGGTCGACATCTTGTCGATCTCGTCCAGCATGATCACCGGATTGCGCGTCCCGGCCTTCTTCATCATTTGGATCATCTGGCCGGGCAACGCGCCAATGTAGGTTCGGCGATGGCCGCGGATTTCGGCTTCATCGCGCACGCCGCCCAGCGACATGCGGACGAACTTGCGGCCGGTGGCCTTGGCGATCGACATCCCCAGCGAGGTCTTGCCGACGCCGGGAGGTCCGACGAAGCAGAGGATCGAGCCCTTGGGCTTTTCGACCAGGTTCCGCACCGCCAGAAACTCAAGGATGCGCTCCTTGATCTTGTCGAGGCCGTAGTGATCGGAGTTAAGAATATCTTCGGCGAACTTGAGGTCGCGGATTTCCTTCGAGCGCTCTTTCCAAGGCACGGCCAGTAGCCATTCGAGGTAGTTGCGCGAAACGGTAGACTCGGCCGACATCGGCGGCATTTGCTCCAGGCGCTTCAGCTCGGCGATCGACTTCTCCTGCGCGTCCTTGGTCATTCCGGCGGCGTCGATCTTCTTCTTTAGCTCGTCGAATTCGCTCTTCTCGCCGCGGCCCAGTTCTTTCTGGATCGCCTTGATCTTCTCGTTAAGGTAATACTCTTTTTGCGCGCGCTCCATCTGGCGCTTGACGCGGCCTTGCACTTGGCGGTCGACGTTGAGCTTTTCGATCTCAATGTCCAGCATTTCGGCCACCCGGGTGAGGCGCTCGACGGGGTCGAAGATTTCGAGCAATTCCTGCTTCTCTTCGATATTCAATTGGAGATTGGCACCCACCGTGTCGGCGAGCTTGCCCGGATCGTCGACGCGAATGGCGGCGATCATGGTCTCGTAGTTCAGGTTCTGGCTTAGCTTGACATACTGCTCAAACAACGAAGTGACGCGCGAAATCAGCGCTTCAAGCTGCTGCCGGCCGTCGATTTTATGCGAAAACGTCTTCACCGTCGCGCGAAAGAAGCCTTCCTCGTCGGCCACCGAGATGATCTTACCCCGCTCCATGCCTTCGACGAGCACTTTGATATTGCCGTCTGGCAGTTTCAAGCTCTGGACGATGTTAGCCACGGTGCCGACTTGGTAGATCTCGTCGGGGCGCGGTTCGTCCACCGAAGCGTCGTGCTGGGTGACCAAAAAGATTTTCTTGTCTCCCGCCAGGGCGTCTTCGAGTGCGCGAACGCTCGAATCGCGACCCACGACAAACGGGGTCATCATATACGGGAAAATCACCACGTCCCGAATGGGCATCATGGGCAGGCGTTTGGTTTCCGACTTTTCCTTGGATGTGAGCATAGTGTCTTAACTGTAGATGCGCCAACTTGGCCGGCGTTACCTAACCTTTTAGGCGGGTAGCGCGATTTTTTCGGTCAGCGAGGTTCGGCGATGCAGGCGGCGTTTGGATCTTCAACTCCTGTCTAAGAGGTTGGTGGGAGGGAATAGCGGCATGGCTTGGCAGTCTGTCCGGCATGACAGCCCGCAGATTCTGAGGCCAGCCCTGAAACTATTTATAAGACTACCACAAACCCAATCCGAACGTCGTCGGGGGCTCTTTTTCATCTGGGGAGCACAAGTGGCGATTCGGTAGCACCCGTGTATCTTTATAAAAACAAATGGAGAACCAAAGAAGAAATCGATTAAGTCTTTCTTTATCAATAATTTACGCCGATTTCACCAAGCACTGAAAATGATGACTCGGCTGCAACAACCTGATTCGAAATCACTTAGGATCGAGTCGATCTCAATCCTAAGCGGTCTCAATCCTAAGCAGAGGACGTGATTTTGGGGATCGCCAAGTTAGGGCTGGAGGGTGACGGCGAGGCCGACGTATGGATTTTCGACTAGGGCGTTTTGGGTGGGGAGGCCTGGTAGTCTCATTCCGGCGGGAAGCAGCTCAGGCAGACGGATTTCCAGATCCGCGTAGAGGGATACCAACGAAAACTCGATACCTAGAGTATTTATCCGCACGATGGCACCAGCGCCGCGCACGGTGCACAGGTTCCAGGTCCCATCCGCCGCCTTCTCGAAAATGTCGACTATCTGGATTTCTTGGGAAATCAGCAGGTACGCTTCAAACGACGGCAGCTCCCGGTAAAGGCGGAATTTGCCGCCGGAATCGGTCATGATAGCCGACCGTGGTGCTTGGACTATCCCCTCACACTGCATCCTAATGGCTGGACCGTTTTGATCGGAATGACTTGCCCCTAAACCCGGGATGCGCGTAGACGCCCCGATACCTAAAGCGTATTTTATGAATAGCTTACGATTCATTCGAGGGCGATTGGCGATGGTCACTTTCCTGTAAGATATTGATTATAAAACACTTATGATCGAGTCGGGCTGAGCTTTTGACCGGACTGAAAAAGATGACTCGGCTGCAACAATTTGATTCGAAATCACTTAGTATCGAGTCGATCTCAATCCTAAGTGCCATCTACACCCTAGATTTGCTCGATGAAGAATACTACGCCAACTACGAAAACGAGGGCAGGCTCTGGGCCTTACTTGGAGAGGCATCCAGGCGCGATTGACGTCCCAGCTATGCCCGTCGCGCAAGATTACTAAAGCGGTGGCGCTCTGTGCCGGGCGGAATTTCCCGAACTTTGGGGATGTCAGAAAGATCAATTTCGTCGTCGGGCAGTTCCATCAAAGCCAATATTTCAAGCTTCTGGCGCTCGGATAGTGGCTTGCCGAGTAGTTGGTCCTCAGAAAATTGCTTCAGCATATAGACAGCTTCAGTCGACAATGAAGAGTTTAGGGCCAATGAAGCGCTCGACGGTGGCCCAGTCAAGAGTCTCGAAGGGCAGGTTCAGGATCTCCATAGCTACACCCCCCACGCGACTGCGGCGGCGACACCTGGCTCGAACTCCCCCGCGACCGGCAAGCGCTGCCGCAGGATCCCGTCCTGCTCCACCTCAAGACTCAGCCGCCCAAACGAAGCCAAGGCCAGGCGCAGCTCGAGCACTGCCCCCCGGCAAGCCATCACCGAAGCATCCGCAAAGCGCTCAGCCGCCAACGGCACTCGGGCTACCGACTCCCCGGAGCGGACATTTACCATGACTCCGTCGAAGTCCGCGCCGGGCACTAGATCCAGGCGCAGATAGACCCACTCGCCATCGGACCCGTAGTGCACCCGCCGCACCCACTGCCGCCCGCCGTGCATCGCCCCCTGCCGGCCATCCACTTCGTACACGCCCGCCGCCAGCCACTCAAAGTACGAACTCACCCGTCCATCGATCACCGGCCGAATGGGACCCACCGGCGCCTCTGGCCGCACCTCCACCACGTGCCGCAGGATCGGCCGGGATAGCTCGTCCGGCGCCATCAGGCCGAGAGCCTGATAAATGTTCCGCAGATGCGCGCGGTAGAGATCGTCGAAGTCGGCGCGGTTGTCGCTGCTATGCTCCGGCCCGTACCACCAGCACCAGTCGCTGCCCTCGGCGATCTGCACTTCCTCAAAAGCCGCGGATAACTGAGCCGCGGATAACTTCCCTTCCCGCTCCGCCGCGTCGTAGGCTTGGCGCGCCCGCAGCAGATACTCCCAAGCCCGGTTGTCCTCCTCGGCCCCAATCCAGATGTCGAAATTCGCGTTGATCCAACTGCCGGGAAAGATATGGTTGAGCGGCGCAGGCTCCACTTTGGCGAGCGCCTCGCTCACCGTCAGCGCCTGCAGGCCGGGATCGTCCAAAATGCCCTGGTAGAGCTTCCGCAGAAACTCGCGGCCACTTTCGGGATAGTACTCCCAGCAATTCTCGCCATCGAGGATCACCGGCACCAAGGCATCGCGCCCCGCGGCCAGAATCGGCCGGCAGTTGTCGCGGATCTTTTGCAGGAAATGCGCCGCGGCTTTGGCGGGATCTACCGCGGAGTAAGTAAAGCCGATCAGGTCGCTCAGCTCATGGTCGCGGAAGATCATCCGCATCTCCCGGCCACCTTGCCGCCACACATACGGACGATACGTCGCCTCCGGCCCCGCGTGCTGATTCAGCGTCCGGCCCAGCACCCCGTTGTCCGTCGCCGCCCAGGTGTAGCCGCAATCGGCGGCCAACGCCAGCGCCTCATCCGACACCGAGCCCTCGCTGGGCCAAAGCCCGTGCGGCATGGTGCCCAGCCGAGCCGCGGTATACGCCCGCGATCGATCAAGTTGCCGCCGCGCATCCTCCGGATAGTGGTACCGCGTCGGCAACGGCACCCCCGGATGCGCCACCGAGGCGATGTTCGAATCGCACAGCAGGGGCAGAATCGGGTGGTAATAGGGCGTTGTCGAAATCTCGATCTGCCCCCTCGCCGCAAAATCCCGGTACACCGGCACCACCCGGCCGATGATCTCCAACTGCTTGCGACCCATCAACGCCTGATCGGCCAGAGTGTACCCACGCCCCTTCGTCACTAGCTCGCGCACTTCGACATCTCGGGTCAGAAATACTTCGTCAAACCAAGCCAACTGCGACAGCACCTGCAGGTCGCGATAATCGGCCGCCGTCCATTCACGCTCCGCCAACCCCGCCTGCCACTGCTCATAAAGCCTTGCGTAGCGCGGATAGCGGTAGATCAATCGCTGGACGTTGGCCTGAAAAAAGTACTGCAGGAGGAACGCCCGCTCGTCGGCGCTTAACTGCTCGGCCGGCTTGAGAGCCAGGCGGAGAAAGGGGTCGCTGGCCGTCGCGGCCGCATAGTCCTCTATCTGCTCCACCATGCTCGGCACCAGGTTGAAGGTCTGGTGGATCTCCGGGAACTCGGCCAGTACTTCTACCATGCCGAAGTAATCCTTCAAGGCATGCAGACGGGTCCAGGGCAGGCGATACTCTCCGGTCGCCAGGTCCTTGTAAAAGGGCTGGTGCATATGCCAGAGAAAGCAGACGTAGGTCATTGCCTTTTAGGATGCCATGCTAAAGGCCGAAGCCCTTCATATCGAATATGCCCTCGGCGAATTTGACGAAGCCGCCTTCGATGGCGTTGATCCCTTTGACACTGAGGGCGAAGTTGCCCGCGTCCGACACTCTGATCAGGTCGGTCTCCTTCAGATACCACAGGCTGCCCTCAAGCTCCGTCACCGTCAGTTCCAAGCCGTCTTCCAACTGCTTCACGCTGAGGGCGGGCGTGCGAGGCTTCAAGATCCGCTGCCGGTAGCAGATCTCCATCAAGCCGGCCCGGCGGCGTTTCTCCTCGGCAATGTTTAACCCCTCCATGAAGCGGCGCGGATCGAGCTTGCCGGTGTGGGCGGGCGCCTCTAAAGCCGGGGCGGGCACCGGCGCCGCTGCCTCAGCAGGTACTGGACCCTCCAGGACTTCAACGAGCGCAACCACCTCCGGCGCCGGCGCATCCGCCAATACACCGATGGCCACAATGGGCGCGGATTTGGCCAGCCACGCCAAGCGTTCCGCGTCGTACTTCGCCCGCGCTTCGTTGTCGAGGAGGGTCGCCGCGGCCTTTTGCAGCTCAGAAAAGTAGGCAACCGCATTATTTTCGGGCGCCGCCAATTGGTACTTCAAGGAGAGGATCTGGTGCACCCGCTTAATGGTGTCCTTCTCCGCTTTCGGGCTCACTTGTAAAACTTCGTACAGGTCGGTAAATTCGGCGGCAGGCATGTTAACAAAGGATATCGGCCGAATCGTACCTTAGGATTAACGCCATCTGACGTCAAGTGATCCCCTCGCCATCCAAGCCCGTTCCGAGCCTCTACTTGGACGCGCTAAACCTGTAATCGTTTTAGGGTACTAATACTATTTCTCCTTCCCTGTCAAGGGTTTTGCTTGACCCTATACCCCTATTCGTTCTAGATTAACATCACAGTGAACGATCAGAGACGCAGTAAACGATTCGACCTGAAGCTTCCCGTGGAAGTCATTCGGCCCCATCACTCGCCAGCCCATCTGGTCGGTGAGACTTGTAACATCAGCTCCAACGGCGTTGTCTTCAAGACCGATCACCCCATCGACCTCGGCGAATCCCTCGAATACTACGTCACCCTGCCCACCGCCCCCTCTCCCAATGAACGTCTCCGCTTGCGTTGCGTCGGCAAAGTGGTGCGCGTCTTGAGCGAACCACACCAACCCACATCGGATCACATCTTTGCGGTCACCATGGAACGCTACGAATTCATGCGGCAGCGCGTCGCAGCCAAAGCAACGGCCGTCTAAAGGGCCAGGCGACTTCAGCGCAAGAAGCGGGTGAGCCGAGCGAGGGCTTCCTCCAGAATCGACAGATCTGAAGCATAACAAAGCCGCACCGAGCCTTCGCCACCCGCCCCAAATGCCACCCCGGGGGCAATCCCTACCCGGGTCTCCTCCACCAATTGCCGGCAAAATTCAAAGGAATCCTTCAAGCCGTCCACCCGCGGAAATAGATAAAACGCGCCTTCCGGCTCCGGCACCGTCAAGCCGGGAATCTTCCGCAAGGTCCGCAAACAGTAGTCGCGGTTGGTTTGCAGTTGAGTGAGGATCTCGAGCACGGTGCTCTCGCCTTCCCGCAGCGCCGTCTCGGCCGCCCGTTGGGTAAAGCTGGCGGCGTGCGAAATGATGAACTCGTTCAGTTCGGCCGCGCGACGGGCGAGGTCCGCCCGGGCCACAATCCAGCCCAGGCGCCAGCCCGTCATGCAATAGGTTTTGGAGAAGCTCTGGACAGCGATCACCGCGTCCTCGCGCGTGGCCAGACGCAGGATGCTCGGCACGGGCGTTCCTAAGGGTTCGGCGTAAGTTAGCCGCTCGTAGACCTCGTCCGCCATCAGCCATAGCCCGTGGCGGCGCGTAAAGTCGAGCAGGCGGCGTTGGTCGTCCTCGGTAGCCATCCAACCTAGGGGATTCGACGGCGACGTGTACAGCAGCATCCGGGTGCACGGCGTCACCGCCGCCTCCAGCGCGTCAAAGTCGATGCCGTAGCGCTCACCCATCAGCGGCTGGGCCACTTCCACCGCCCGCGCCGAACACATCTCGATAATGGCGCTGCCGTTGGGCCAGGCCGGCGTCAGCACCAGCGCCTCATCGCCCGGGTTGAGCACACAGCGAATCGCCACGTTCAAAGCCTGCACGCCGCTCGCGGTAACTACAATCTCCGTGCGGGGATTCAATTCCACTTCCTGTTTCGCCAGGTAGTAACTCGCCAGCGCCCGCCGTAAGGAAGGCAAACCGGCGTTTTCGCTATAGAACGTATAGCCCTCGGCCATGGCCTGCTGCGCCGCATCCTGAATGAACTTGGGCGTCGGCAAATTACTTTCGCCGAAGTAAAGGCGAAGTAACGGCTGCCGCGGGTCCGGCGGCAGCCGCATGGCCAACTCGGCCAATTCCCGAATCCGGGAGTAGGGCACGCGGGAGGCTGAAGTTGCTACTTGCGCCGTCATCGCGTGCTTACTTGCCGCGCTTCGGCTTCGAAGCCATCAATTCTTCAATATTCACTAACTGGGTGGGATAGTTGCCCGTGTAGCAGGCATAGCAATAGCTAAAATCCTGATCATCCACCGATTCTCGCAGGGCACTCAGCGGCAGGTAACCCAGCGAATCAGCGTGGATGAATTTCCGTATCTCCTCCACCGTGCTGTTGGCGGCGATCAGGTCCCCTTTATTCGGCGTGTCCACGCCGTAAAAGCAGGGCGAGATGGTGGGCGGGCAGGAGATGCGCATATGCACTTCCCGCGCGCCGGCCTCGCGCACCATCTGCACAATCTTGGCCGACGTTGTCCCGCGCACGATCGAGTCGTCAATCAGCACCACGCTCTTGCCTTCGAGCAAATGCCGCACCGGATTCAACTTCAGCTTCACGCTCAGATCGCGGATGGCTTGCGAAGGCTCAATGAACGTGCGGCCCACGTAATGATTCCGAATCAGGCCATGGCGAAACGGAATGCCCGCCTCCGCCGCATAGCCCGAAGCCGCGGCCACGCCCGAGTCCGGCACCGGCACCACGACATCGGCCGGCGCCGGGTTGTGCCGGGCCAATAGACGGCCCATCAATTCGCGCGATTGCGCCACCGGGCGGCCGAAGACGACCGAGTCAGGGCGCGAAAAGTAAACATGCTCGAAAACGCAGTGGGCATGGTCGCGCGCCGTTGTATAGCGTTCGCGCGTAACCCCTTCCGGGCCCACCATCACCATCTCGCCTGGCTCGACATCGTTCACATAAGTCGCTCCGATAATGTCAAAGGCGCAAGTCTCCGAAGCGAAAACATAAGCTACCTTACCGTCCTTCAATCCCATCTGCCCCATCGCCAACGGCCGGAAGCCATGCGGATCGCGCGCCACTAAGATGCGGTCCCCGGCCAGCATCACTAAGGAGAACGCGCCTTCGAGCGCCAGCAAAGCCTCGCGCAGCGCCACCGTCAAAGTCTTCTCGCGCGACCGGGCAATCAAATGCAGGATCACTTCGGTGTCGGACGTCGCCTGGAAGATCGAGCCTTCGTCCTCCAGCACCTGGCGTAAGGCCGCGGCGTTGGTGATGTTGCCATTGTGGGCCACCGCGATCGGGCCCTTGTTACAGATGACATTGAATGGTTGCGCATTCAGCAGCACCGTGTCGCCGGACGTCGAATAACGCGTATGGCCAATCGCGCTCGAACCGGTAAGCGGCTTGAGGACGTCCGGAGTAAAGATCTCACTCACTTCGCCCATGTCTTTCTTACAGACAATCTCGCCGTGCTGCGCCACGGCAATCCCGGCCGACTCTTGCCCCCGATGCTGCAACGCATACAGGCCATAGTAAGTACATTTGGCCGCCTCAGGCTCGCCGTAAATGGCAAAGACTCCGCACTCGTCTTTAAACTTATCCAGCATGCAGCATCTCCTCAAAGGCGTTGCGCCAGGTCCGGTTGAGCTCTTCGATTTCGCAATCGAAGAGGCCATCGATCTTCAAACGGCCGTCGATCGTCTCGCCGAGACGGGTCGCCGGCACGTCATGTTTCGCGGCGATGGCCGCGATTTCCGGGAGGCGCGCGGTCGACAAAAGAATGCGACTCGGCCCCTCGTGAAACAAAGCAAACTCGGGTACTAGCGGCGTTTCGAGCTTCACGCTCGCCCCCACTCCGCCAAAGCTACTCTCCGCCAGCGCCACGCCCAAGCCACCATCGCTCAAATCATGCGCGGACTCAGCCAAACCAGCGCGAACAACCTCCCGGATCGCCGCCTGCACGCGTTTTTCGTACTCGACATCGAGCGCCGGCGGCAAGCCCCACAGCGTATCGAGCACCACCTTGGCATATTGCGTCCCCCCAAAGCGCTGGTGATCGCTCGAGCCCAAACCGCCGAGTAAGATCACCTCGAGCCCGGCGCGGGGAAACTGAATCCCCACCGGTTTTTCCGTCGGCAGTAAGCCGACGATGCCCATCACTGGCGTAGGGAAGATCCCTTCGCCCAAGGTCTCGTTATAGAGGCTCGCATTGCCGCCCGTGATCGGAGTTTCAAAGGCCCGGCAGCCGTCGCCCATGCCGCGCAACGAGTCCACTAACTGCCGCATAATCTCCGGCCGCTCCGGATTGCCGAAGTTCAAGTTATTGGTCGCCGCCACGGGCAGCGCGCCCACGGTGGATAAGTTCCGGCAACACTCGGCGATGATCAACATGGTGCCTTCATATGGATCGAGATAACAATACCGCCCATTGCCGTCAAGCGACATGGCCACACTGGTGCCGGTCTCTTTGATCCGCACCACGGCCGCTTCGGCGCGCTCCGGGATGGTCAAAGTATTGGTACGCACCTGATAGTCGTACTGGTCCCAAATCCAATGCTTAGAACACAAATCGGAGCTGGCGAGTAACTTCTTTAAGTCGCCGAGTAAGTCGGTGGAAGAAAATACCGGCCCTTGCATCGGCGCCGTCCGATAAGCGGGGACAGCGTGCGGGCGATCGTACAAAGGGGCGTCGTCGGCCAGCGGCCCATTGGGAATTTCCGCTACCACTTGGCCTAAATGCGACACCCGCAGTAGCCCATCGGCGGTGACAGTACCAATGCGCACCGCGTCCAGGCCCCATTTCCGGAACACGGCAAAGATCTCTTCTTCGCGGCCGCGCTCCGCCACGAGTAACATGCGCTCCTGCGATTCGGAGAGCATCATTTCGTAGGCGGTAAGTCCGGTTTCGCGCTGCGGGACTAAGTCCAAATCAATTTCGACACCCGTGCCGGCCCGGCTGCCCATTTCGCAACTCGAAGAGGTGAGCCCCGCGGCGCCCATATCCTGAATACCGACGATCGCCCCGGTCTTCATCGCTTCGAGGCACGCTTCGAGCAGCAGCTTTTCCGTAAACGGATCGCCCACCTGGACATTCGGCCGCTTGTGCTTGCTCTCTTCGGTAAATTCACCCGAGGCCATCGTAGCGCCGTGGACGCCGTCGCGGCCCGTCTTGGCACCCACGTAGATCACCGGGTTGCCCACGCCGGTCGCGCGGCCATAGAAGACCTCGTCGTGCCGGAAGACGCCCAGCGCGAAGACGTTCACCAGCGGGTTGCCATCGTAACAGCTCTCAAACGCTGTCTCGCCACCCACGGTCGGCACGCCGAAGCAATTGCCGTAATGAGAGATGCCGCTCACGACGCCTTCGACAATCCGCCGATTGCGCGCCCCGGTTTTGGGGTCATCCAGACGGCCAAATCGAATCGCGTCCATGACGGCGATCGGCCGCGCGCCCATCGTAAAGATGTCGCGCAGAATGCCGCCTACGCCCGTCGCCGCACCCTGAAACGGCTCAATGAACGACGGATGATTGTGAGACTCAATCTTAAACGCGATCGCCCAGCCTTGGCCAATGTCGATGACGCCGGCATTCTCGCCCGGCCCCTGCAGCACCCGCGCGCTTTCGGTGGGCAGCTTCTTCAGATGAATCTTCGAGCTCTTGTAGGAGCAATGCTCGCTCCACATGACGCTAAAGATGCCGAGTTCGGTGAAGTTAGGCTCGCGGCCCAGAATTTCCGTGATCTTAGCGTATTCGTCGAGGTTGATGCGATGGGTGGCGAGAACTTCCCCGGTAAAATTCATGCGGCAGATCTCGCGGGGGTGGCCAGCGTGGTCAAGATCGATTCAAAGATGACGCGCCCATCGACGGATCCCATCAGTGGATCGCAAGCCCGTTCGGGGTGCGGCATCATGCCCATCACGTTCCGCTCGGCGCTCAGGATGCCGGCGATGTTGCGGGCCGACCCGTTCACGCCGGCGGTGTAGCGGACGACGATACGGTCCTCGGCTTCGAGCCTGTCGAGCGTGCGCTCATCGGCAGTATAGTTGCCTTCGCCGTGGGCCACGGGCAATTGCAACCGCTGCCCGATTTTTGCGGCGCAGGTAAAAGGCGAGTTCACCGTTTCTACGCTGACCATGGGCTGGCCGCAGACGAACTTCATACTGGCGTTGCGGAGCAGCGCGCCGGGCAGGAGTCCGCTTTCCACCAGGATCTGGAAGCCATTGCAGAAGCCGGCCACGAGTCCGCCGGATTGGGCGAAGTCCTTTACGGATTGCATGACCGGGGAGAATTTGGCGATCGCGCCGCAGCGCAGGTAATCGCCGTAAGAGAATCCGCCGGGCAGAATCACCGCGTCGACTTGGCGGAGCGAACGCTCGTCATGCCACAGGAATTCAGCTTGCTGGCCCAGGTTCGCGGAGGCCGCGTACCAGGCGTCATGGTCACAATTGGAACCGGGAAAAACGACAACACCGAAGCGCATAGTTTGGGGTGAGAGGTCCGGAACTTCGATTGTACCAAGAGACATGGAACATGAGCCCACTTTTTGTCCCCACCGCTGCCCCAATCACACTGGAGCAACTTTATCTGCAAACCCCTCATTCCCATAGCCTTAGGATTGAGTCCGACTCAATTATAAATCTTATATAATCAATGGGTTAGAAGGAAATTGCGATTTCCGGAAAACTCCTGCGGCTCCCGCTGGCAAAATACCCAAACTCCAAAATCCCTTCCGCCTGATAGACTGATCCCCGCATGCTCACCCGCCGCACCTTCACCCCCGCTCTGGCCACCGCCGCTCTGGCCGCCTCAGCCCCCGCTCTGGCCGCGCAGAAGACCAACGTCCTCTTCATCGCCTCCGACGACCTCAACACGTCGCTCGGCTGCTACGGGCACCCGCTCGTCAAATCGCCTAACCTCGACCGCCTCGCCGCCCGCGGCACGCGCTTCGAACACGCCTACTGCAATTTCCCCCTCTGCGGACCCAGCCGAACCTCACTCTTGAGCGGACGCCGGCCCGACTCCACCGGCATCAACGACAACTCCATCGCCGTCCGCGAACGCCGCCTGCCCGACGTCATCACCCTGCCGCAGATGTTTCGCCAAGCGGGCCGCCGCGCCATCCGCATCGGCAAGATGTATCACATGGACGTCCCCGCCGGCGTCGGCAAGAACCTCTTCGACGACCCGCCCTCCTGGGACGAAGCCGACTCCCCGCCTGGCCGCGAGCACAACATCGAGGGCGAACGCCGCAATGTCACACCCAAAGCCGGCAACGGCAATAACTTCGAGTGGGTCAGCTTCACCGGCGACGGCCAACACCAAGCCGACCGCGTCGGCGCCGACCGCGCCATCGAGTTCATCGGGAAAAATCAACAAACGCCCTTCTTCCTGGGCCTCGGCTTCGTCCGGCCCCACGTGCCGCTGGTCGCCCCGGCCCGCTTCTTTGACCTTTATCCCTTAAGCCAAATCACCCCCGTCACCAACCCGCCCGGCGACCGCGATGACATCCCCAAAGCCAGCGAAATCGTCATCAACACCCGCGCCAACGACATGGGCATGAACGACGCCGACAAGCGCGAGGCCCTGCGCGGCTACTACGCCTCCATCTCCTATATGGACTCGCTCGTCGGCGAAGTGCTCGCCGCGCTCGATAAGGCCAAGCTCACCGAACGCACCATCGTCGTTTTTTGGAGCGACCACGGCTGGCACCTAGGCGAACATCATCGCTGGCAAAAGCGCA
>Ga0335394_10005899_pt1 | contig 13818 bp, 11 predicted proteins | sample MAT03_FD_205741 | JGI IMG/M metagenome (GOLD analysis project Ga0335394, IMG submission 205741) | Freshwater microbial communities from Lake Fryxell liftoff mats and glacier meltwater in Antarctica - MAT-03 (spades assembly) (version 2) ...
TGGCTGGCAAAAAGTGCCCCAATTCATGTAATATGATGAGTAGGGAAAGACTTAAGAGAAATAATACAATCTTGACAACGATATCCATTTACAGTGGGTTTGAAGAATAAGTGGTTTAGGAGGGGGGTTTAGAGGGAGGTTTAGGGGGATAGGAACTACCCTCCTTCGCGCTGCGCGCTTCGGCGGGTAAAAAAAACAATGCATCCCCTAAACAGCAATAGGTTTCCAAAGTTTCCGCAAAACTACATAAGCGCATCTGTAACATCTCAGCATTTCCACCAATCTTGTCATAACTTTCAACAAATAATCAAAAACACACGTCTATTTAATTGCCCATAAACGTTTCACTCCCGGGAAACCCTTAAGATCCGATTTCCCTATACCGCTGCCCGTTTGCCGGATCGATTTTAGACATAATTTGAATGATCCGTTCTTTCTGTGGCCGGGTGCCTAATTTCCACATTTCCACAATTTCATCGCGTTTGGCATTGGCAAACATCTGTACGATCATCGAATTGAAATAGGCCACTGACACCTTATCGATGTCTTCCATGGAAGTAAGTATCACCCCTCTTGCCTGGTCCATGTTGGTGGTCATCATATCCAAGCCTTTGCGGTAGTAATTGTACATCGCATTGCGATAAGGTTTCACACGCGGGTTGAGCAGATTCTCAATGATCCAATAACGACTGCGGTTTTTATCGCCGTTGGACGGGCGCCAGCCCGGCGTGCTGTTCGTGGAGGAGTTCTGGATATTGGTTACGATTTGCTGGGCTGTCAGCAACTGCGCGTCGCCGCCGTACAGCGAGAATGAATCATAATCTATACCAATGATTACATATACATAAAAGGCAAACAGGGCGGAGAGATTCTGGTTGTCCGTAGCATCCGGGAGGAACTCAATCGGTTGATTTTGCTCGTAAGTAAAAATAACGTCTTTGTCGAGATGCGAAATGAGCGCAGTTTCGTAGCCGCTGCCATATACCGGACGTGTGGCCTGAACCGCCAGCTCGGCTTTGAACACGTTGTTGTCCTGTTCTTCCGAAATGGTCAGGATAAAACTGCATTTGATCCGTTCTTCGGGTTCAAAACCGTCCTGCGTCCACTTGGTGGTGTTCAAGAAATCGCGCAGGGCCACTTCCAGTTGGTCGAAAACCCGGCGATCATTTTTTTGCAATGCAGGCGTACTGACCCGGACGGTGGCATTGAGCTCGCCTTGTGCGAAGGATGCCAGGGCGATACCCGAAAGGAGAAGTGTCAGACTGATTTGCTTGAACATGTTGCTTGTCAGATTATTTTTGTCCATTATTTGAAATCCTGAAACTTGGAAGGGTGACCATAGAACCTGATGTCCTTTTAAGGTTCTCCTTTAATATCCACGATTTCTCTCTTGCGCTTTGACGCTTCAAAGCAGCTTTGGGTTGGCTAAGGCTGCAATTTCCTGCACAATATCTGCCGCAACAGCTGTTTTGTGTTTTAATGGAAATGCCTTTTGTGTTCCATCCCGGTGTAAAATCGTGATTTGGTTGGTATCGTGACCGAAACCTGCGCCGGCGTGCTGCATGGAATTGAGAACGATGAAATCGAAATTTTTCTTGTTTAGCTTCGCTCGCGCATGCGCTTCTTCCTGGTGTGTTTCGAGGGCAAAACCAATGAATACTTGTCCGGGGCGCTTTTCGCGGCCCAGGGTTGCCGCTATGTCGATCGTTTTGGCCAACTCAAGGGTCAATTCCCCGTCTTTTTTCTTGATTTTCGTGTCAGAATAGGTCTTGGGGCGATAATCGGCCACTGCGGCGGCCAATACTACTACGTCGCAGGATGGAAATACGGCCGCACAGGCTTCGTACATATCCTGCGCGGAGATCACCGGTACGACTCGGATGGCAGGATTTCCGGGTTGTAAATCGGTAGGACCAAGGACTAAAGTGACCTCCGCCCCGTGTTGAGCGAGTTTTTCAGCGATGGCGATACCCATCTTACCGGAGGAATGGTTGCCGATATACCGCACCGGATCTAGCGCTTCGAAGGTGGGGCCTGCGGTAACCAGGGCTTTTTTCCCTGCCAAATATTTTTCTATGGATGCGGCCTGCCCGAGTTGGTGTTCAACAAATCCCAGAATGTCTTCCGGTTCGGCCATGCGTCCTTCGCCAACCAGGCCACTGGCCAGTTCCCCATACCCGACCGGGATGATTTGTACGCCGGCTTCCTGCAATCGCCGGATATTTGCCTGCGTCGCCGGATGATGCCACATATCGACGTCCATGGCGGGCGCCACAAATACGGGGCAACGGGCCGAGAGATAAACGGCGCTTAAGATATTGTCGCACAGGCCATTGGCTAATTTTGCCAATGTATTGGCACTTGCCGGTGCGATTACCAGCGCATCGGCCCATAAACCCAGATCAACGTGGTTATTCCAGCCCGCTTCGGAGCGCACATCAATCAGTACCTGACGTTTGGAAAGGGTGGAAAGGGTAAGCGGCGCAATAAAAGACGTTGCGGCATCAGTCATCAGCACCTGAGTTTCATAGCCTTTTTTTATCAAAAGGCGGGTCAGCAACGCCGATTTATAGGCGGCGATGGAGCCGCAGACACCCAGGATAATCTTCATGGAATGATGAATGATGAATGATGAATGATGAATGACAAAACCCGTCCGGTATTCATCATTCATCATTTATCATTCATCATTAAAATAGTTTATTCTTTTTCGTCTACAAAACGCCACTGAATTTCGTCGTTCAGAAATTCATGGGCCGCGATGATCGGCGTATTGGGTAGCCGCTCATAAAATTTGGAGATTTCAATTTGCTCTTTGTTCTCCTGAACTTCCTCGATGGTATCCGTATTAACGGCAAACTCTTCGAGTTTGCGTTGGATTTCCCATTTCAGGTCACTTGAAATTTGACGCGCGCGTTTGGAAATAATGGCGATACTTTCGTAGATATTGCCGGTTTTGTTCACCAATTCGATCACGTCGCGCGGTTGTACGTTGGGATCGAGGCCCTGGGCTTTACTTTTAATGTCGCTCATACAAAGAAGAATAATGATGAATGATGAATGATGAATTGGTTTAGAGGGTTTAGAAAAGTTTAGAGGGTTTAGGGCGGTTTAGTAAAAGTACTCATTTCATTGAAAATCAATGATTTGGGAAGGACGCTCTAAACCTTCTAAACCTTCTAAACCCTCTAAACCAATTCCTAATTATGTTATTTTTGGTCGTTTTTTCAGTCCTTTTATGGCTTTTTCAGCGTCCTGGCGTATTTGTTTGATTTCTTTCGAATATTTCTCGGAGGGGTATTTTTCGAGGAAATCATTGGTCCGGACGATCGTTTCTTTATACCGCTCTGCCTTCTTTTCGACGATACTGTTGTTGCTCAACTGAAAAGTTGCTTTGGCGATCAGGTAGCGCACCCGCTCGGCATCCGGGCTTTCCGGATAATCGCGAAGCAGGTTGTCGAAGGAAATTAAGGCGGCCTGGTACTGTTTCAAATCGTAGTATAAAGAGCCTTCAGCAAACGCTTTTTCTTCCAGTTTACGGCGAAGTTCATCAATCAGTTTATTGCACTCCTCCACACGCGGGCTTTTGGGAAACAGGTTGGTAAACAACTGAAACTCCTCAATAGCCGATAGTGTGTTCGTTTGGTCGAGCCGGTAAATAGGCGACAATTGGTAATTTGAATACGCCGACATGAACGCAGCTTCCTCCCGAAACGGGGAATTGAGGAAAGTGTTCGAAAAATTTTTGAAATAATAGGCCGCCAGCAGGTATTGTTTCAGGTAGTGGTGTGTGTAGGCGTAGTAATAATACGCTTTTTCTGCCCGCTCATTCCCGCGGAGGCTGGTCAAAACCAGGTCGAAAAGGGTCTGGGCTTTCTGGTATTCTTTTTTTTCGTAATACTCAAAAGCCTTGTTAATAATCATTTCTGCGTTTCCGCTGCTGCGAATTCGCTCATAGTCACTTTTGCAGGCGCTGGTCAGCAGGATGAATCCGGACAGCAACAAGCAGCCAATCGTATTTCTCATAGGGCGCAAAGGTATGAATTTTTATACAATGCATCCCTAAACGTCGAAAAGGAGTAAAGCGTGGTGTGCTTGGTAAAAATAAATTTGAACAGCCAGGGCTTTTGCCTGTTTTAAATGTCCGAATTCGTGTATGCCTTTGCCTTATTTTCCAAAAAAAAGCGAGATTTGCGTCGGCATAATACCTTTTGCCAAGTAACAGTATTGCCTGTTATTTTATCACCAGCATTCCATTCCAATGGAGGTCAAAGAAAAACAAGTTGCCGTCAATCATTCGCTTGAAGATCATTTTCAGGCCAAAATCGATGCCGATATCCGCATCGAGCCCAAAGACTGGATGCCCGATTCCTACCGCAAAACGCTTGTACGGCAAATTGGGCAGCATGCGCACAGCGAAATCGTAGGTATGTTGCCCGAAGGAAACTGGATTACCCGCGCGCCTTCGCTGAAACGCAAACAAATTTTACTGGCAAAAGTGCAGGACGAGGCCGGGCATGGTCTTTACCTATATGCCGCCGCCGAAACGCTGGGCGTTGGCCGCGATCAAATGATCGAAGAATTGCACAGCGGTAAAGCCAAATATTCCTCCATTTTCAACTACCCGACAACCAGTTGGGCCGACATGGGCTCCATTGGATGGCTGGTAGACGGCGCCGCGATCCTGAACCAGATTCCGATTTGTCGCTGTTCCTACGGGCCATACGCCCGGGCAATGGTGCGGGTATGCAAAGAAGAAAGTTTTCACCAGCGCCAGGGCTTCGAAATCCTGCTGACCTTGGCCAACGGTTCACCTGAACAACGTGCAATGGCCCAGGAGTCAATCAATCGCTGGTACTGGCCAGCCGTGATGATGTTCGGGCCCTCCGATTCCGATTCTACCCACAGCGCCCAAAGCATGCGCTGGAAGATCAAACGGTTCAGCAATGACGAATTGCGGCAACGTTTTGTGGATATGATCGCCGAACAGATAAAAGTGCTTGGCCTGACGGTGCCCGATCCAGATTTGAAGTGGAATGAGGCGCGCGGACACTACGACTTTGGCCAAATCAATTGGGATGAATTCTGGAATGTGGTCAACGGCAACGGCCCATGTAACAAACAACGCCTTCAAACCCGGGTAAAAGCCTGGGAAGACGGCGAGTGGGTGCGCGAAGCGGCCGCAGCTTATGCAGCGAAAAAAGCGAAGCGCAGGCAGGAGCCTGAAAATGCAACAAAAGCCGCATAAGTACTTATGCGACAGCCTGCAAGATTAAAAAGTATATAAACGAAAAAGACTTGACTACCTTGAATCTCGAACTGGAAAAAAACGCCGATTTTTTGCAATTGGCCGTCTCCAATATGAACCGCCGTTTTGAAAAAATACGGGAGGGCGGCGGACAAAAACGTTTGGAAAAGCTGAAAGCGGAGGGCAAAATGAGCGCTCGCGAACGGATCGATTACCTGCTGGATACGAACAGCGAAAGGATCGAAATCGGGGCTTTTGCCGGGTATGAGTTGTACGCCGAGCACGGTGGGTGCCCCGCCGGCGGGGTAGTGGTGGTGATCGGTTATATTCAGGGGCGACAATGCATCGTACTGGCCAACGACGCCACGGTAAAAGCTGGCGCCTGGTTTCCTATTACCGGCAAAAAGAACCTGCGCGCCCAGGAAATTGCCATGGAAAACCGCCTGCCGATCATTTACCTGGTCGACAGCGCGGGCGTGTACCTGCCTTTGCAGGACGAGATTTTCCCCGATAAAGAGCATTTCGGCCGAATTTTTCGCAACAACGCCAAATTGTCGAGTGCCGGGATACCACAGATCGCGGCCATCATGGGCAGCTGCGTGGCCGGGGGGGCATATTTGCCTATCATGTCGGATGAGGCCTTGATTGTGGAGAAAACCGGCTCTGTTTTTCTGGCCGGACCATATTTGGTAAAAGCGGCCATCGGCGAAGAGGCAGACAAAGAAACACTTGGCGGGGCTACCACCCACTCCGAAATCTCCGGAGTGACCGACTATAAAATGCCGGACGATAAAACCTGCCTGGATACGATTAAAAAACTAGTGGACAAGTTCGGGCGCTTCGGCACGGCCGGCTTCGACCGTGCGACGCCTAAACCTGCAGCGGGTTCACCCGATGATATGTTTACCATCTACCCTGAAAACGGCGCTAAACCATACGATACCAACGAGTTACTGCGTCGCATAGTAGACGATGGAGACATCACCTACTACAAGGAACATTACGGCAAAACCATCCTCTGCGGCTACGCCCGTATTGAAGGATGGGCGGTAGGGATTGTGGCCAATAACCGGCAGGTAGTGAAAAATGCCAAAGGGGAAATCCAGTTTGGCGGAGTTATTTACTCCGATTCGGCCGACAAAGCCACGCGTTTTATCATGAATTGCAACCAGAAAAAAATTCCCCTGGTATTCCTGCACGACGTGAGCGGATTTATGGTTGGTACACGTTCCGAACACGGCGGCATCATCAAAGACGGCGCAAAAATGGTAAACGCGGTATCCAATTCTACGGTACCTAAATTCAGCATCGTGATCGGCAACTCCTATGGCGCCGGCAACTACGCAATGTGTGGCAAGGCCTACGACCCGCGGCTGATCGTTGCGTGGCCGACTGCAAAAATTGCCGTAATGGGCGGAGAGCAGGCGGCTAAAGTGCTCACACAGATCCAGGTGCAGGCGCTCAAAGACAAAGGACATGCGCCCGACCCGGACGCTGAAAAAAAACTGTTTGAAGAAACCAAGGCCCGCTACCTGGCGCAAACGACACCATATTATGCAGCGGCGCGCTTATGGGTGGATGCGATTATCGACCCGAGGGATACAAGGAAGTGGATTTCCATGGGGATCGAAGCGGCGAATAATGCGCCTGTGGAGAAGTTTAATGTGGGGATAATGCAGGTTTGATTGGGAAATTTAAAATAGGACATTGGCGTTAGCGTTTATTTAACAATGTCAAATTTGTATTGAACTGTTTCGATCAGGGGATTTCCCTTAGCGTCGTTTTGCTTAAAAATGACCCGGATATCGATGGTTTCCGAAGTGTCTTTTTCCGTGCTGTCAAAAATTACATCCAAACGTTTTTTTGTGTCCGGTGCTATGATACCGCGTGGAAATTCCACTTCGGTACAGTGACAGGCATCTACGATATCGATTTGTAAATCCTGCCCGGAGGTATTCGTGAATTCGAAGAACAATTCCTTTTTGTCGCCTTTTTTTACCGGGCCGATGTCGATGAATTTTTTACCCCAGGTTACCGTAGCAGTAGCAGGGGCCGTTTTGCCCGTTGAAGTGTTCACCGCGGAGGGGGCAGTGGTTTGTTGCTGCGCTTTGCAGGAGAGCAGGATATGGAGGGAGATAAAATAAAGTAATATTGTGTTTTTCATGCTTAAACGGGTGAAATACAAGGTTTCTAAATCTGTTCGTGGCGTTTAGGCGACTAAAATCGCCGGGACATTAAGATACTTTTTTCCCCTGCATCGCTGTCCGGAAGGTTTCATCCATAGCACGGTGGGCGAGGGGAGAGGTGTAGGTGTTGAGTGCCTCAATGGCGCGGTGAATAACGTCTTTGTCTTCTTTTTTAGTCGCTTCGCGCAGGGCAGTTAACAAAGTATTCGTCCTTTCTTTTTCGTCCGCCGTCAAAATAGCCTCGTTTTGTCGCAGGAATTTATCGCCCGCAAGCAATAAATTATTGGCTTCGTTGCGGGCTTCGAGGATACCGCGTTGTTGCATATCGGTTTGTGCATTGGCAATACTGTCCAGCAGCATTCTGGCCATGTCTTCTTCGCTGATGCCGTAGGTAGAGCGGATTTCGATCTCCTGTTCGACGTTGGAGCGCAGTTCGCGGGCCCGTACGGTGAGGATACCATCGGCATTGAGGATGAACTGGATATCGATTTTAGGCAAACCCGCTGGCATTGGCGGAATATCGCGGAGGATAAATTCGCCAAGTTGGCGGTTGTCCGCTACCAAATCCCGCTCCCCCTGGTACACGCCGATTTTAAGATTTTTTTGACCGTCGACACTGGTGGTATACTGTCGCCCGGCTTTCGAGGGTACTTTGGAATTCCGTGGAATGATCACATCCATCAGACCGCCAACCGTCTCGATTCCTAAGGAAAGCGGGGTAATGTCAATTAACAGCAGGTCTTTCTGGTTGCCTGCCAGGATATCGGCCTGAATGGCGGCGCCCAAAGCGACGACTTCATCGGGATTAATCTCATCGTACACCGGTTTGCCGAAAAAGGTTGCCACCAGTGCTTTTACAAGCGGTATACGAGTGCTGCCGCCTACCATAACCACTTTATCGATTTTGCCAGTTTCGAGTTTAGCATCCCTTAAGGCGTTTTGGCAACAGGCAATCGTGCGTTCAACCAAAGGCCTGATCAGGTTTTCAAATTCGGCTCGGGTAATCTTCACGGCTTTACCGAATACATGAGCGGTAAAAGCGTCTGATGTAGACAAGGCTTTTTTGGCGGCCTCCGCAGCCAATCGAATTTGTTGTCCTTTTTCTTTTTCCTCAGTTAAAAATTTCTCATCAATATTTAATAAACTTAACAAAAAACGAACAAATACAGCATCGAAATCATCCCCGCCAAGAAACGTGTCGCCGTTGGTCGACAATACTTCAAAAATGCCGTCCTGGATTTGCAGGATGGAAATATCGAAGGTGCCGCCGCCCAAATCGTACACAGCAATTACTTCTGCCTGATCTTTATCGAGGCCGTAGGCCAAAGCCGCCGCAGTTGGTTCATTGACAATGCGCAGCACATCCAAACCGGCCAGTTTTCCGGCGTCGCGGGTAGCCTGGCGTTGGTTGTCGTTGAAATAGGCAGGCACGGTGATGACCGCTTTTGAAACAGTCAATCCCAGCTCGCTTTCCACGCGGGTTTTAAGTGCGCGCAGGATATCTGCACTTAGCTCGATGGGGGTGTAAAAACGGTCCTTTACCCGAACTTTGACTAAGGATTCCGTGTCATCATCCAAAATCCGGTACCCAAAATGGTCTTGCATTCCGGCTACATCGCGAAAAGATTTTCCCATCAAACGTTTGACCGAATAAATGGTATTGGCGGGGTCAGTCACGAGTTTTTCTTTGGCCGCTTCGCCCACCTGGACGGAGCCGTCGCCGTCAAAATGTACCACAGATGGAACCAGGGCGCTTTTTCCGTCGCTTCCCTGCACGCAGACGGGCTGACCGTCTTTGATATAAGCCACAAGGCTGTTGGTGGTGCCGAGGTCGATTCCGACAATGACCTCTGCGGTCTGTTCAATGGAGCCGTCTTTGAGGCTGATAGATATGATAGCCATGCAGGTTTGTAAATAAATAAATGGTGAAATCGCCTTGTACATGCGGAAGCGAGCAGCGCCAAGGAGGGTAAAACGTTTAAACACCCGTCTAAACTTTTGGTTTTGACTTCTTCAAAACAACATACTTTTACCGCATATCAAAACCAAAATTGTTTTTTCATGCGGCAATTTTTTACTTCCAAACCCAACCGTCTGTGGATGTTTTTGTCCGGTTTTTTTGTAACCAATGCCCTCGTAGCCGAATTCATGGGTGTTAAACTTTTTTCCCTGGAAAAAACCTTTGGTTTTACGGAAGCTGGATGGTCGTTTTTGGGTCAACAAAACCTGAATTTTACCCTGACGGCAGGTGTTTTGCTTTGGCCGGCCGTGTTTATCATGACCGATATTATCAATGAGTACTACGGTCGTAAGGGTGTGAAATTGTTGTCGTATCTAACCGCCGGTCTTATTGCCTACGGTTTTTTGATGCTCTTTTTTGCCATTAAACTGGAGCCTGCAGAGTTTTGGCGAACCGCGCATATCAAACCGGATTGGTCGACCGAACAACAAGCGGACATGCGCGCACAGGTTTCGGATTACAATGCGGCGTACTCTGTGGTTTTCGGCCAAAGTATGTGGATCATTGTCGGCTCTTTGGTGGCGTTTTTGGTGGCGCAAATCGTGGACGTCGGTGTGTTTCACCGTATTAAAACGATGACCGGGGAGAACAAAATTTGGTTGCGGTCTACCGGCAGTACCCTTGTATCCCAGTTTCTGGACAGTTTTATCGTGGTTTTTATCGCCCTATATATCGGGCAACGTCTGCCATTTGCGCAGGTTTTGGGCATTTCCATCATGAGTTACGTTTACAAAGGTATCATGGCAGTGGTATTGACCCCAGTGATCTATCTTGTACATGGCATGATCGAGCGTTTTTTAGGGCATGATTTGGCGAAAGAAATGAAGGAAGCGGCCCAGATTCAATGATGCATAGGTTTAGAGGGTTTAGGAGATTTAGAGGGTTTAGGGGGTTTAGGGGGTTCAGAGGGTTTACAGTTCTTTGAATAACTAACTTTCTTTATTTTCGCTCAATCCCAGAAGCAGGTTGTCCTGTTGAGCGCAGCGAAACATCTGAATACGTGCTCTGATTGGAGGCACATGGAGGACTCTCGGTCCCGAATGAATTCGGGATTCGCTGCGCTCAACATCACACCGGCCCTTGGTTTGGAGAAAAGAATAATAAAGGAAATTTAGTTTACTCAATTAGTTGAGCAAAGAACTTATAGATGCGGTATACCCAGGCTTGAACGGTTTTTGAAGAGCGATTAACTATTTGGTCTGAAAGCAAGGCATAAGTAAAATTACCACGAAGCACACAAAGTCACACAAAGTGAAACGAAATAACTTTGTGTCCCTCGTGGTGATTTTTTACAAAAACCGCCCATAAGGAACCCCTTCCACTTTCCAGCGAACACTATTTAAGATCAATTCGGCGACGCTTTCTTTGGATCGGTTTGTGGTATCGATGACCAGGTCAAAGTTGTGCAAATTGGTGCAGTCTGCGCCATATTTGAGCAAAAAGCGGGCATTTTCGCTTTCTTTTCGCGCCAATATCTTCCCGATTGCTTCTTCTTTGCTGGCGTATTGTTCGCTGTTGCGGGTGGGGTCGCTGATAATACGCCCGGCCGAAACTTCGACGGCTGTTTGAAGAAATACTTTGAAGGAACCCGGTAAAAAGAACCAGGCCATACGGCTGTCGATCACGTAGCCGTGCGGGTCTTTTCCCAAATCGACAAAAATGCCGTCGATGCGTTGGTCGATCGTCGGGTCAGTGTCTGCCAGCCGGTTCATTTCGAGGGTATCGATGCCCATTTCGAGCGCCAGTTGGCGTTGAATACGGCCGGTGGAGACATATTGAAAACCCGTCATCGCGCACAGGATATTCGATACCACGCTTTTGCCGCTTCCAAGATCGCCGGTGATGGTAATTTTCGTAGATGGAGCCAGAATGTACATATCGCGCTTCTAAAAAGGCCGCCAAGGTAAGGTTAAGTTTAACGTGAAAAGGTGTTTACTTTGGCCCTAAATCACAACGATGAACAAAATATACCTGCCGCTTATTTTTTTATTACTTTTATCTAGGGTTTTCCACGCACAGACCTTCGTTGGTAATGGAGCGCCTATTCCCGACGACGGAAATTCCCTCACCTTAGATATACCGGTGAGCGGATTGCTGCCAGATGTCCTCGACACGCAAAATTTTGGGATTGAAAGCGTTTGCCTCAACCTTACCCATACCTGGAATGCCGACTTGGCCATTGCCCTGCGTGCTCCAGACGGGACTGTGATCTCGCTGTTTTCAAATATTGGCGGCGATACGGACGGTTTTATCAATACTTGTCTGAGCGGTAACTCGTCTAATTCAATTTTTTCCGGCTCTTATCCTTATACCGGAACGTTTCGGCCTTTCGGGGACATGGGTATCCTGAACAACGGCCAAAACCCCAACGGCGTTTGGCAGCTTCTTGTGCTGGATACCTATCCATTTGCCGATGTCGGTGAATTGTTCGACTGGAGTATCACATTCGGCAACCAGCCCTGCAAACCTTTTCCGTTCATGTCGAGCGATTTGCCTCTGGTTAAAATTTTCACCAACGGCCAGCCGATCCCCAACGAGCCCAAAATAGACGCCCAAATGATCGTGATCGACAATGGGCCTGGTATACGAAATTACCTGAACCAAGGCAACGCAGCGTATAACGGCCTGATCGGTATTGAAACCCACGGCAACAGCACACAGGGCTTTCCTAAAAAGTCATTTGACATAGAAACCCGCGAAGCCGACGGCTCCGATAAACCCGTTGCACTACTCGGCCTGCCGAAAGGAAGCGATTTTGTCTTGGGGGCCAATTTTTCCGATAAAACCCTGATGCGCAATGCCTTATCTTACGATCTGTCGCGCCGTATCGGACAGTACGCCAGCCGAACCCGTTTTTGCGAATTGTTTGTCGACAACACGTATCAGGGCGTTTATTGCCTGACCGAAAAAATCAGGCAAGACAATGACCGGGTTGATATTTCCAAACTAACCGAGTTGGACACTGCCGGACCGGAATTGACCGGCGGCTATATCCTCAAAATAGACTGGAACGGCTCGCCGGGGTGGAATTCGCAGTTTTCGCAACCGAACAGTCCGAATATTTACACCTATTTCCAGCACGTTTACCCACGTGCCGATGAGATTTTGCCCATACAGGCCGAATATATCCGGGGTTTTATAGACAGTTTTGAAGTGTCGCTGGCCGGCCCGGATTTTCAGGATACCGCATTGGGGTGGCGCCATTTTGCCGATGAAACATCCTTTTTTGATTTTCTTTTCATCAACGAGATGAGCAAAAATGTGGACGGTTATCGCCTGAGCACGTTTTTTCACAAGGAACGCGCCGACAAAGGCGGTAAAATCAAGATGGGACCGGCCTGGGATTTTGATCTGGGCTGGTACAACGCCGACTATTGTGAAAGCTTTTCAAGTTCGGGCTGGGCCTTTGACATCAATTACGTTTGCGGCGACGCCGGCGTACCCTTTTGGTGGGAACGCTTGTATCAGGACACCTTATTCGTACAAAATATGGCCTGCTACTGGCATTCCCTGCGCGCCGGTTCGCTTCGAACGGATTCTGTTTTTGCAGTAATCGACTCCATGGCCGGCGTAGTGGGGGAAGCGCAGGAGCGCAATTTTGAGTATTGGCCGATTCTCGGTATCTATATCTGGCCGAACCCGGGCGCATTGCCGGATACCTATACCGGCGAGGTACAGAAAATGAAAAACTGGGTTTCGAGCCGGCTGATTTGGTTAGACGGCGCTTTTGGCGTCTATACGCCGGTCCTGAATGCCGAGTTTACAGCAACGCCTTCATCAGCTTTCGATTGGTCGTTTTCTGCGGAAGTACCGGGCGCATTTCTGTATACCTGGGATTTCGACGATGGCGCGACGAGTAATGAACCCTCGCCGCAGCATCAATTTCCCGGTACCGGTACGTATAAAGTTACTTTGAGTGTTTCCACACCTTTCGGTTGCAGTAGTACGAGTAAACAAATCATCCATATCGTCAACACCGGTACCTCGGAAACAATTGCCGGTACCTTAAAAATTGCGCCCAATCCGGCCGATACGCAAATCAGCATTGAGTTGCCGGAAGAACTTTCGGGGAGTTACACCTTACGGCTTTACAACGGGCTGGGAGAACGCGTTGTGGAACAGGTGTTCGACGGCGGAGAAAAACGCCGGAACATCGATGTCTCCGGTTTGGCTGCAGGTGTGTATGCCCTTGAATTGGAAGGCGTTGCGGCGCGTTGGATGGGGCGGGTGTTGATTCATTAGGAACGGTGTCAAAATAAGTTTCCAATTTCAGGCCAATTATTTTGGCGTCAGCCAACTATCTTTTGAGGCGAATAGCCGCGCTATTTAACGAAAAAGATGGGACGGATGACGGCAAAAGAATG
>Ga0335394_10005900_pt1 | contig 13817 bp, 4 predicted proteins | sample MAT03_FD_205741 | JGI IMG/M metagenome (GOLD analysis project Ga0335394, IMG submission 205741) | Freshwater microbial communities from Lake Fryxell liftoff mats and glacier meltwater in Antarctica - MAT-03 (spades assembly) (version 2) ...
TTACCCTTTCAGCATGCAATTTCGATGGACCTGAAAACAAAAATCAACTTGGTGGCGACACGCTTGCGAACAATTGGGGCCGCACACTCGAAAGTGCTTCTTTCAAAACCATTCAAAGTGTTGTGGTGAATAAAGGCACTTGCTTCTGGTCCAACGGTCCTGACAATCGTTCCTCTGTCATGTTATATTTCAGTTCAGATACGGCAGATACTTTGCTCCTCACCTTTCCGAAAGGCTGCTCTTATAAATTCCCCTACCAAACTGATAAAACAGGCATAAACGTTTTTTGGCAACCTGTTATGGAGAACATGTGCGATGCAGGTTTAAGTGAAGTAATAAATGTAGCTACAAAAAAATACTCAGGAAAATCGTTTATGACTCTGGAACTGGTTAACGATACGCTGCTAAAAGCAACTTATCCCTTCCCTGAATTAAGAGATAAGTTGAATGCTCTTGATCAAAAAAGAATTTTATTTCCCGAAAATTATTTTACGCTTTGTGTTGTGCTGTGAACTTAGCATACTTAGTGTCTGTTCGAAAACTAGGTGTTTGGACGGAAAAATTCAGTTTCGAGGCGTGTTAAAAAAAATGATTGTGAGGTTTACTGGGGTAAATGAGCGATTATTTTTTTTGACATAACAACGAAAATGGAGTTTTCGGCCAAACACTACTTAGTTTATTTTACTTATTGTACCCGATTCAATTTGACTATCGGTTTAACCAATCATTCACTCTTCGATAAAATTATTTGTTAACGCATAGAAACTATTTATTTTTATAAAGTAAACTACAACAGCCTTTTAAAAAATGAGCAGATCAATAGTTGTTGCTTCCTTCATAAACTTAAACAAAGCAAAAGAATGGAAAAAAAATTTGACAGAATGTTGCGTTTTTAATCACGAACTTTTGTACATTTAACAAGAATAAATATAATGACTTAGAGCCTGTTTAAAATTTATCTAATAATTTGTTTATGCTTCTTTTTGACCGCAACATCGTTAAATTTTTCGACGTAATACGTCCATTATGTCTTCATCCCGATAACTATCGGGAGCCTCGTTTCACTCAAAAATAAACTATAAACAATTTTACAATATAAATTTAAACAGGGTCTAAGTAAAGAAACCATTTTGTTTGTGAACGAGAAAACAAAAGCTGTAACAACTATCAACACAGATATTGCGGGGAAATTTGAGGTCCTTGTACCGGTTGACGCAACCTATTCATTAAAATATAAAAATTTTACAACGGACATGGATTACACCACCATGACCGTTCCCGCAGACAAAGAAGCCAGTTACGAGGTGAAGGTCCGCATTGATCCGCCTAAAGAATTTATATTAGATAACGTTTATTTCGACACAGGTAAGTCTACTTTAAAACCGAGTTCAAATAAAGCCTTGAATGATCTTGCTGCGATTCTAAAATTAAAAAACACTATGGTGATTTAGATCCAGGGCCATACCGACAATGTTGGAAATGCAGATGAAAATTTAAAACTTTCACAACAACGCGCCGAAGCTGTAAAAACGTTCCTGGTTAACAAAGGAGTAGACGCTACAAGAATTACGCCAAAAGGGTACGGACAAACCATGCCCGTGGCAGATAATGCAACAGATGCAGGCAAAGCCAAGAATCGCAGAACGAGTTTGAAAGTGATTATGGAGTAATATTTTTTCAATTCAATTTAGCTGAGACCTATGAATCCATCGGCAAAATCCACGAGAAATTTTACATACGGCGTCAATGAACTTTTCTTCAACACGCGCGTATTAATCATATAACTCAATCCACACGTGAAACTGTTACCCATTCTGCTCCTGTTCGTTTTTTATTCCAGCCTCCGCGGTCAAACCCGCATCAGTGGCACCCTGATGAATTCATTAAATCTCCAGTGGGTTTCTGCGCACTGGGACTGCTGAATGCCAAAGACAGTGTACTTGTAAAAGGAGCTTTAACAAACGAAGACGGACGTTTTAATTTTGAATCCATTCGTCCCGGCACTTACTTCATAAAAATAAATCACGTCGGCTTTGGCGAAACCTTCTCAGCTCCTATCCTAGTCGACTCGCTTTCCGATAAAACGCTCGATCCCATTTTTTTGAAAGGCACCGGCAGCAGTCTCAAAGAGGTCGGTATTGTGACGATGAAAGAACCCATCGAGTTCAGGAACGAAAATTTTACAGTAAATATTGATGGGAGTCCGCTCGCTATCGGTAACAGTGTTTACGATCTTTTATCGCGACTTCCCGGCGTTTCTGTTGACAATGATGTGATCTCTATCTAGGGAAAAGGTGTTGCCAGAGTTTACGTTGACGATAGGCCGCAAATGATTACTGGAGCACAGCTGATGAATTTATTGAAGAGTCTGAATGCAGCCAACATCGAGAAAATTGAAGTCATCAATAATCCGCCAGCCAAATATGACGCAGCCGGCAACGCCGGAATCATCAACATTAAAACAAAAAAAATAAAACTTGTAGGATTTAGCGGAAGTACTAATCTTACTTATTCACAGGGTTTTTATGAAAACTCTAACGGTGGATTTTCATTGAACTATAAAGGAAAAAACTTCACCTTCTTCAGCAGTGCTAATGGCAATCAGGGCGTCAAACATAACATAACCACTTTTAACAAAACAGTGAACTACAATGGACAAACTACGCAGCCCAACCAGCGCTTTGTAGACGATTATGATAATCGGAATCTTGTCATCGATTTTGGTGTAGACTTGTACCTCAACAAAAAGAATATTCTCGGATGCAAAATTCAGGCCATGCCCGGCTACGGCTTTAATCAAGGCACCGGAACCATTTTTGTGAGTGACACTAGTTTGGGCTATCAGCATTTAATGAATGAAAAACAATGCCAAATGATTGGTTTATGATGAACTATAATATTAACGCAGAACATTTATTTGACACCTTAGGCACTACACTTAAATTCTCAGCTGATTACTATAATCCCAATCATGATGACTACACCTCTCATTTCAAAAACATTTTCTTAGATAGTATTGGAAACTCAAGTCTTCCACCGAGTGAATTCATTAGCAAAAACTTCCTAGATTTTCGTCTCTTGATTTCTAAAATTGACTTTGAGAAAAAACTGACAAAAACGCTGAGCACGGACGCGGGAGTAAAAGGCACTTATATGAGCATGTTAAGCGATTATTCCCTACGGGCGAAAAATCAGCAAAGCGGAGACTATATAACCGATTCTTCGTTCACCAGTAAATTCAGGTATGTAGAAAAAGTTACTGCCGCTTACCTCAACTTCAGCAAGGAAATTAAGAAGTTTAATTTTCAATTAGGTGTGAGAGCCGAAAATACAATTATGGAAATTAAGAATAATAGCGACGGCTTAAATATTACCCGAACTTACCTCAACCTATTTCCTGTATTGAGCGCCAACTACAACCACTCTAAAAACCATGTTTTCTCTTTTTCTTACAACAAGCGTATTGAACGGCCGGACCAAAGCAACCTCAACCCTTACAAGTCCTTTACCGACATTCTAAATTCATGCCAGGGAACACCCTACACGCGGCATGCATACGCGCATAGCCTCAACTTTAGTTACGCGCTTAAAAGTAGTATTTTTAATTCCCTTTCTTACACACTCTACGAGCATCCCATCTCGGGATATACTTTTCAAAACGATTCTAGCAAAGAAACAATTTGGAATATTACCAACCTCGATTACTTTAACGTTTTGGGATACAGTTTTTTTATCAGGAAGAACATTAAAAAACGGTTGGTTGTTAGTTTTAACTTCGGCACTTATTATGTAGGTTACGCTGGCAAAATAAATGGGCAGTACTATTCCCTATCGGCTGTTCCACACTATGAATGGCTCAATAATATGTTCATTCTTCGTAAAGATGTGAAGATCGAAGTCACTGCTTATTACTGGGGTCCCTGGCTGGGTATAGCCAATAGAAACAAGGCCCGAGGCGCGGTAAGTCTCGCCTTAAAAAAATCTTACTTCGATGGCAATTTAAATTGTGTTATCAGTGTTAACGATATCTTTTTTACGGAGGTCTTTCGGAGTTACGCCGATTTTCAGAATCAGCAATGGCTACAATATCAATCCAATGACACTCGCCGTTTAAACATAAGTTTCTCTTACAACTTCGGTAAGATCAAAGTCGAAAAACGCGATCTTGGAAATGAAGACGAGAAAAAAGGATTGAGTAAATAAACTACATATTGAGAAGCAAAGAACATTCGCGCAACCAGTTGAATCCTTAATAATAAGATTCCCCTGTTTCAGCATTCACTGAAACAGGGGAGCTTCTCTATACAATTTGTTGTTTCTCTCGCTCTACGAATTAATGTGGAACATGTCTATTCTAAAAGCGCCTCATTAATGTTGGACAATAATTTTGTGTGTTTTTACCAATTTTCCCGAATCATAAAGGCTTACAAAATACACTCCATTGCTAAATCCTCCTGTGCTCAATTGATACTTACTACCATCAATACTTTCATTCAGTACAATTCTACCAGCCAGATCTCTTAATTCCATTTCTAGTTTAATTGTTTCACTTCCAAAATCCAGCGTCAATACATTTTCTACAGGATTAGGATAAATACTTACATTACTGGCAGCGATAGAATTAACCGATATGCCAGCTGGCGTTGGAAATTGTCTTTCGTTGGTATTATTACTTTTAGTTTTCACCTTACTTGCCATTGTTTCAGATTCCCTCGCGCTTGGATTGCAATTAAACCCAGGATTTTGTGCCTCTATGTACCATTTCGTATTTCCAAATGGAGCCAAGTTTTGGTAAGTCGGATCAGAAATGGATGTTCCACCCGTACCCGCTATAAAGCTAGTGGCCCCTGTAACGATATGCCTGCGCCACAAAATATAATTGACAGTTTGCAATGGCCCACCGTTTTCTGTGTTGTAATAGTTCCAGTTAAAATTACCGTTCTTCTGATCATGAACAAAAATAGTTTGATGGTAAGGGCTCATCGGACTCAGGTTATTACAAGAGTCTTTGTACTGCAGTTTGTAACGGTGAAATGTGTAATTGGGATCTCCGTTAAAATAACCGATGCTTCTGTTCGTATCGATGTAGCTGCTGAAAGCACTTTTATGCAAACGCGCAATTGGCAAATAAACTGAAGCATAAGCTTCTCTCGACACAATAAAACTGTCCGCCTGCGGGAATAAGGTTTTATCCCAATAGATCTCATTGTATTTACCAACACTGTCAACCGTTACCAGGCAAAGTGCCGGGGCCGTAAGCGTAGTTGTATTCACCACGAAAGTTGTAGAACTGCTACAGTTAAAAGAATTGCTTCCGCTTACCGTATAAACCGAAGTCGCAGAAGGGCTTAATGCAGCACTTGGCAAGTTAGAGCCGTTGCTCCAGGTATAAGTTACTGCACCACTCGCATTCAAGGTTGTTAAACGATTCGCACAAATCAATGCAGGCACATTTACCAAAATGTTTGGCCCTGGATTCACGATGATTACCTGGTTGGCGGTATTACTACAGCTCGGTCCGGAAGACCCTATCACTGAGTACGTAGTTGCCACTGTAGGGGTTACAGCAATCGTGGAACCAGTTGCAGAGTTATTCCACAAGTAGGAGTTCGCGCCACTACCCGAGAGTATAACGGTATCTCCTGCACAAACCGTAGTACTGTTTGAAGTGATACCAACACTTATGAAAGAACCCACGAGAACGCTTGATGTAACTGTATCGGTGCATCCGAATATATTGCCTCCAATAAGGGTATAAATACTGCTGGCAACAGGTGAAACAACAATATTGCCTGTGTGAGCTCCATTGCTCCACGTAAAGGTAACGGCTCCGCCGGATGAAATAATAAAGCTATTTCCGGTACAAACGCTTCCGCTGTTAACTGTCACGGTAGGGTTTGGGTATACCGTCACTGAGGTCATAGCCGTATTCTCACAACCTGTGGCCGCTATAGTTGCGCTCACTATATAGGTAGATGTTTGCAAAGGCGTTATCACAAATGAGCCCGATCCGGGTCCGTTCGTCCATGAATAATTCGTAGCGCCCGTAGCTATAAGGGTTGTAGTTCTTGCATAACACACCGAAGGATAAAGCGGTGTGATCCCGATCACCGGCAATGGGTTAACCGTTAGTACATACACTGCAATAGCCGTGCAACCATTCGATGCATCAGTTCCTCTTAGCGTATAGTTAGTTGTTGACAAAGGGCTCATTGTATACACGGGTACTGTTGGTCCGCCCGTCCAGCTATAAGTATCTGCACCCGTAGCCGTAAGCGTTTCAGAATTACCGATACAAATTGCTGTGCCCGTTGAAGCAATATTTAGAGTTGGCGAAGCGTTCACAGAAATAGTTCTCACTGCCGTATTGGTGCAACCTGATGCCGTTACCATTCCCGTTACAGTAAAAGTGGTATTGATTTGTGGCGTTGCCGCGTATACCGCAGTAGAAGGCCCACCCGTCCATACGTATGTATTTGCACCGCTAGCGGAAAGGTTAGTTACTTTTCCAGAGCAGATCACCGTTGGACTGGCTGTTGTGTTTAATGTTGGGGTAATGTTTACCGAAAGTGTTTGAACAAGCGTATTGGTACAATTGTTCGTGCTTCCAAAAAGTGTATAGTTGGCCGTTGATAACGGGCTCATGGTATAGACGGCCGCTGAAGGGCCCGCTGTCCATGACAACGTAACAGCACCACTTCCGGTCAGCGTTGCCGAATTACCGGAACAGATAACTGTGCTGCTTGTTGCGATTACCAAAGTAGGAGTAGCATTTACAGAGATACTTTGTACTGCCGTATTCGTACATCCGGATGCCGTGGTTCTTCCGGTTACCGTAAAGTTTGCATTCGAAGGCGGACTTACTACGTAAGTGCCACTCACCGGTCCTCCCGTCCAAGTATAAGTGTTCGCACCCGAAGCCACGATTGTTGCCGGTGTCCCTGAACAAATAAGCGTCGAAGTCGGTGTAAGCGTTAATACAGGTATGGGATTTACGGACACGTTCCTAACTGCGGTATTAGTGCAACCGCTAGTAGTTCCGGTAACTGTATAACTAGTAGATGTTACAGGATTTACTGTGTATCCCGCTGTTGAAGGTCCGCTGCTCCAAGTGTAGGTTGTTGCCCCACTTACTGTAAGCGTTGCTGCTAAACCAACGCAAATCACCGTGCTACTTGGTGTAATGGTTAATACCGGCGTTGTGTTTACAGAAATACTCTGTACAGCCGTATTGGTACAACCAGAAATTGCTGTAGTTCCGGTTACTGTGTAGGCCGTCGTAGTCGAAGGCGTCACCGTGTAATTGGCAGTGGAAGGTCCGCTGGTCCATGTGTAACTGCTTGCTCCCCCTGCGCTCAGCACACTAACACTGCCCGAACAGATCACCGTGGCGCTTGGAGCGACAGTTATTGTTGGCGTCGTATTTACAGAGATTTGTTGAACTGCCGTATTCGTGCAGCCTCCAGCTGTATTGGTTCCCGTTACTGTGTAGTTAGTTGTTGTCAGAGGGCTTACCGGGTAGGAAGCTGCAAAAGGTCCGCTGGTCCACACATATGTATTTGCCCCGTTTCCTGTTAAAGTAGAAGTTTTTCCGGTACAGATTATTGAACTGCCTGGTGTTGATGAAATTACTACTGTTGGTGTAGCGTTCACCGAAACCGTTTGCACTGCGGTATTAGTGCAACCTGATGCAGTTGTAGTTCCTGTCACAGTATAGTCATTTGTCGAAGGTGGACTCACCGCATTTATCACTGTGGAAGGTCCGCTCACCCAGACATAGCTATTAGCACCCGATGCAGTTAAGGTTGTTGTTCTACCCGAACAGATCACTGTGCTGCTTGCTGAAATGGTTACCGTCGGCGTTGCATTCACTGAAACACTCCGAACAGCCGTATTCGTGCATCCTGATGCAGTTCCGGTTACTGTATAATTGGTTGTTACGGCAGGGCTTACTGCATAACCCGCTGTCGCTGGTCCGCCGCTCCATACATAACTATTGGCGCCGCTGGCAGTAATCGTCGTTAAGCTTCCGCTGCAAATAACAGTCGTTCCCGAAATGGAGATTGTTGGCGTTGCATTCACGGATACAGTTTGAACAGCTGTATTGGTACAGCCTCCAGCTGTAGTAGTTCCTGTTACTGTATAATTGCTGGTTGTTGCGGGACCTACTACATAACTCGCCGCAGCCGGTCCACCGCTCCACGTATAAGTATTGGCACCACTCGCTGTAATTGTCGTTGTGCTTCCGCTACAAATAACTGTAGTTCCTGAAACAACAAGGGCGGGTGCTGAGTTTACTGAAACACTCTGAACGGCAGTATTCGTGCAGCCGGATGCGGTTCCGGTAACCGTGTAAATAGTTGTTGTGGCAGGGTTTACCGCGTAAGCCGCAGTGGAAGGTCCGCCACTCCATGTATAGGTGCTCGCGCCACTTGCGGTGATCGTGGTTAAGCTTCCACTGCAAATAACAGTCGTTCCTGAAATAGAGATTGTAGGCGTTGCATTCACAGATACGGTTTGAACAGCTGTATTGGTACAACCTCCTGTTGTATTAGTCCCCGTTACTGTATAATTGGTAGTTGTTGCTGGGCTCACCGCATAGCCTGCTGTGGCAGGACCGCTGCTCCACACATAACTGTCGGCACCACTGGCGGTAATTGTTGTGAGGCTTCCGGTGCAAATAACTGTTGTTCCTGAAAAAGCAAGAGTAGGTGTTGCATTCACAGACACACTCTGAACCGCACTATTCGTGCATCCCGAAGCTGCTGTTGTTCCCGTTACAGTATAATCGGTAGTGACGGCAGGACTTACCCCGTATCCGGCCGTAGCAGGACCGCCAACCCAGTTATAGCTGTTAGCTCCACTGGCTGTGATCGTTGTTAAACTTCCACTGCAAATAATACTAGTTCCTGAAACAGCAATGGTTGGCGTTACATTTACCGACACACTTTGCACAGCTGTATTGGTACAGCCCGACGCAGTTCCTGTAACCGTATAATTCGTTGTTGTGGCCGGACTCACTGCATAGCCCGCTGTGGCAGGTCCGCCACTCCATACATAGCTATTGGCACCGCCAGCTGTGATCGTCGTTAAGCTCCCGCTGCAAATAACTGTGGGTCCTGAAATGGAGATGGTAGGTATTGCATTCGCAGATACAGTTTGAACAGCTGTGTTTGTGCAGCCTCCAGCTGTATTCGTTCCCGTTACCGTATAATTGGTTGTTGTGACAGGGCTCACTGTATAACCAGACGTTGCTGGTCCGGCAATCCAGTTATAGCTATTAGCTCCGCTGGCAGTAAGCGTCGTTGAGTTTCCGCTACAAATAACTGTAGTTCCAGAAACAGCAAGGGTGGGCGTTGTGTTTACTGAAACACTCTTAACAGCAGTATTCGTGCAACCAGATGCAGTTCCCGTAACCGTATAATTACTTGTTGCGGCAGGGCTTACAGCGTATCCCGCCGTAGAAGGCCCCCCGCTCCATACATAAGTAACTGCGCCAGCTGCGGTGATCGTCGTTAAGCTTCCACCGCAAATAACAGTCGTTCCTGAAATGGAGATCGTAGGCGTTGCATTCACAGATACAGTTTGAGCCGCTGTGTTGGTGCAGCCTCCTGTTGTATTGGTGCCCGTTACTGTATAATTGGTTGTTGTTGCAGGGCTTACGGCATAGCCTGCTGTGGCTGGACCTACGCTCCATAGATAACTGCTGGCCCCGCTGGCAGTTATGGTTGTAAGGCTTCCACTGCAAATAACCGTGGTTCCCGAAAAAGCAAGAGTAGGTGTTGCATTCACAGACACACTCTGAACTGCGGTGTTGGTGCAACCTCCCGCTGTATCCGTTCCTGTTACGGTGTAATTTGTTGCCGTGGCAGGACTTACTGCATATCCTGCTGTGGCAGGTCCGCCACTCCAGTTATAGCTATTAGCTCCACTGGCTGTGATCGTTGTTAAGCTTCCGCTGCAAATAATACTCGTTCCAGAAACGGCAATCGTTGGTGTTGTATTTACCGATACAGTCTGCACTGCTGTAGTTGTGCAGCCGGAAGCAGTTCCTGTAACTGTATAATCGGTGGTTATTGTAGGACTTAATGCATAAACCGCAGTGGAAGGCCCGCCACTCCATGTATAAGAACTTGCGCCACTGGCGGTTATCGTTGTTAGGCTCCCGCTGCATATAACCGTGGATCCTGAAATGGAAATTGTCGGATTTGCAACAAATACTGTTTGAACAGCTGTGTTTGTACAGCCTCCCGCCGTATTCGTTCCCGCTACCGTATAATTTGTTGTTGTAGCGGGGTTTACAGCATAACCCGCCGTAGCAGGTCCGCCGTTCCATTGATAAATACTCGCGCCACCAGCTGTGATCGTCGTTAAGTTTCCGTTGCAAATAACGGTGGGTCCTGAAATGGAGACCGTAGGTGTTGTATTCACAGATACGGTTTGGAACGCCATGTTTGAACAGCCCCCTGTTGTGTTAGTGCCTGTTACTGTATAATTTGTTGTCGAAGCAGGGCTTACCGCATAGGCTGCTGTAGCGGAACCGCCGCTCCATAAATAGCTATTGGCACCGCTCGCTGTGATCGTTGTTAAACTTCCACTGCAAATAACAGTGGCTCCTGAAATTGCAAGTGTAGGAGTTGCGTTTACTGAAACTGTCTGAATTGCACTATTAGTGCATCCCGAAGCGGCTGTTGTTCCTGTTACTGTGTAGTCTGTAGTAGTGGCAGGGCTTACCGCGTAACCTGCTATGGCAGGACCACCGCTCCATAAATAACTGTTGGCGCCGCTAGCTATGATCGCTGTTAAGCCTCCGCTGCAAATAACTGTTGTTCCTGAAATGGAGATCGTAGGCGTTGTATTCACAGATACAGTTTGAACAGCTGTATTGGTACAACCTCCTGTTGTATTAGTCCCCGTTACTGTATAATTGGTAGTTGTTGCTGGGCTCACCGCATAGCCTGCTGTGGCAGGACCGCCGCTCCATACATAACTGTTGGCGCCGCTGGCGGTAATTGTTGTGAGGCTTCCGGTGCAAATAACTGTTGTTCCTGAAAAAGCAAGAGTAGGTGTTGCATTGACAGACACACTCTGAACCGCACTATTCGTGCATCCCGAAGCTGCTGTTGTTCCCGTTACTGTATAGTCGGTAGTGATGGGAGGATTTACCCCGTATCCGGCCGTCGCAGGACCACCAACCCAGTTATAGCTGTCAGCTCCGCTGGCTGTTATCGTTGTTAAACTTCCACTGCAAATAATACTCGTTCCTGAAACAGCAATAGTTGGCGTTACATTTACCGATACACTTTGCACAGCAGTATTGGTACAGCCCGATGCTGTTCCTGTAACCGTATAATTCGTTGTTGTGGCCGGACTCACTGCATAACCAGCTGTGGCAGGCCCACCGCTCCAAGTATAAGTGCTGGCACCACTCGCAGTGATGGTTGTCAAGCTCCCGCTACAAATAACTGTGGTTCCTGAAAAAGCAAGCGTGGGTGTTGCATTCACAGATACGGTTTGAACCGCTGTGTTTGTGCATCCGAAAGCGGATGTACCGGTTACTGTGTAATTGCTTGTTGTGGCAGGGCTTACCGCGTAACCCGCCGTACCAGGTCCGCCGCTCCATGCATAATTACTGGCCCCATTGGCTGTAATGGTTGTTAAGCTTCCGCTGCAAACAACCGTGGTGCCTGAAATAGAAAGCGTAGGAGTTGTATTTACCAAAATAGTTTGCACCACCTGAGTGGTACAACCACCAACGCCGGTGCCGGTTACCGTGTAACTGGTGGTCACTGTCGGGCTCACTACAAAATCAGTAGAGACAGGCCCCCCTGTCCATGTGTAGGAAACTGGTCCGCTAGCACTAAGTGTGGCTGTTTGTCCCGTACAGATACCAATACTGCTGGCAGTTGCTGTAAGGGTCACCGGTGACAGCGGCGCGCCTGGAGCAACCCAGTTGGATGTACTTCCAGTTAAAGTCATTCCTCCTAATGTACCTGTATTGCCATTTCCTGAGGCATCAACCAAAGCAATCACCGTTGTGTTTAATCCCCCCGCAATACCCTGGTCGAAATGGTAGTTTCCTAACAATCCCGGCCCTGTTGTTGGTATTACCACATTCATGTTGTCGGCTATCTCACAGGCTGTCCGGGCAATATTCCATATGCGTATTTCGTCAAGTTTTCCAAGTAAATAACCAGATCCTTCAGGTACAGCTCCTGTATAGGATTCAGTGCCAAAGAGCGTGTTGTTTGAAATATAATCAATTGTATAAATGGAGCCAGCATTGTTTGAACCCTGAAACAAGCCATCCAGATAAAGTCTCGTATACTGTCCGTCATAGGTAAGTGCGATGTGATGCCATCCAGCGCTCACACCTGTAAGTGGGATACTCACCACACCAAAAGAACCATTTCGTCTTACACTTGCACTTAAATTTGTACCTGTTGTAGAGATAGCATATCCCGAAGCCTCTGTATTTCCTAAAATAGTGACGGTTGTTCCAGGCCAGCTTGACTGATAGGCCCAAACTTCAGCGGTTAGAGCAGACAGGGGCTTAAGAGCCGTACTTCCCAGATCCACATAGTCGTCTACACCGTCGAAATCGAGCGCCGCGCCGGCCTGCGTCTTACCTGCAGTTTGCAACAAACAAAGTAGAGCAATCGTATAAAAAGCCTTTTGAAGGCTCTTAAGTCTTGTACCTTTGACAGATATCAAAAGATTTCCGGTGAATAAGAAAGAAGCTCGAAGTGCAAGTGCGGTAAAAAGGGTTTTGTTTTTCATAACCTGTTATTTATCAGTAAAGAATATTCAATTTTAAGCGTATAAATAAAATTTTTAGACTATGGGACAAGAATGTTCTTTGCCTTGTCTACTTGGCAAAAAAGAGTTTAAATATAGGAAAAAAAAATTACCGTGCAACACCTGTTTTCCTTTTGTAGATCGGAAAGAAATCGATTACAATCTGAATGAAACTGCCCTAAATCACTTTTAATTAGAAATAAATCAGCATCAGTGTCCGGTAAACTTAATAATAAGTTCTTTGAAATTTTTGATTGACAAGCGAATGAGAGGTTTTTAGTTCGGTGACGATTTGAATAGGAATTATCTGATTTTTGGTAAAAAGAGCGTGAATCAAGGTAAATACATTTTTTCTCAGGCGATAGAATTTTTGCTAGCACGCATATTCGATAAATATGTGAACGAATTTAGCGGCAGTAAAAGCGTGAAACATTTTACTTGTTGGAACCAATTACTTTGTATGATGTTTGGTCAACTGAGCAATCGGGATAGCCTTCGTGACTTAATAGTTTGTTTGGAGGCACATTCATCGAAATATTATCATTTAGGCTTAGGCAGAAGTGTTTCTCGTTCACCGTTAGCTGATGCTAATGAAAAACGCGACTATAGAATTTACGAACAATTTGCTTACGAACTAATTGCTCTGGCACGTTTACAATGCTTGGATTATTAGGGCTACCGCATGATTAACAATTGATTGTAAGTAAGTAGTGTCTGTCCGAAAACTAGGTGTTTGGATGGAAAAATTCAGTTTCGAGGCGTGTTAAAAAAAATGATTGTGAGATTTACTAGGGTAAATGAGCAATTATTTTTTTTGACGCAACGACGAAAATGGAGTTTTCGGCCAAACACTAAGTAAGTAAGTTAGGCTATTTGCGAATATTTTGATTAAGGTGAAATTGTTTATTTGAAAAAAAAATGACCATAGCCCCTTACTTCAATTCTCTTACAGATCATCAAGATGTAAGAAAGATTTCACATTTACTAACTGATATAATAGGATTATCATTGATAGCAGT
>Ga0335394_10005901_pt1 | contig 13813 bp, 13 predicted proteins | sample MAT03_FD_205741 | JGI IMG/M metagenome (GOLD analysis project Ga0335394, IMG submission 205741) | Freshwater microbial communities from Lake Fryxell liftoff mats and glacier meltwater in Antarctica - MAT-03 (spades assembly) (version 2) ...
GCGCCATCGTCGCGCGTTCCCCACGCCCATACGCTACCGTCCTTGCGCAGCGCCACGGCGTGTTTGTTTCCTGCAGCGATATCGATGATGTTGGCGAGGCCGGTCACCTTGACGGGCGCGACGGACGGCTTGGGATACTTCCCCAACGAGAGGTCGGCGCCACTGGCGCCATTTCCGAGCTGCCCGACGTCATTGTCACCCCACGCCACGACGGTGCCGTCCTCGAGCAGTGCGTATCCGGTGAACCCGCCGAGGTTTGCTCCGCCGACTGCCACCTTCAGCGCCTTGCCGGGCAGGTCGAGCACCTCGGGCGCAGGAATGGCGCGGCCTGGCGACCTTCCCCACGTGACCACGGAGCCGTCGGCCTTCACCACCAGGATGCCGCCCCCCGCGGCGACATCGCGAATGAGATGCGATGAAGGCGGGGCCTGCGCACCGAGAAAGATTGTTGAAAGAAGCGCGGCGCTGCCGACTATCGCAAGAGAGGATTTCATGCGGAAACTCTAGCATTTGTCTTCAGCCGAGAAACCCACGCCGCAGCCGGAAGTATCATCCGGGTCTCATGAGGCGTTTATCGCGGACTCGTCCACTGCGCGCAGCTTCTCGGAGTAGATGGCGAGCCTGATCGGTGTCACTGCTGAAGCCGGTGCGCAACTGCCGATGAGGGCGAAAGCGAGCGCCGGGTAGGCCGCGCCATCCGCGACGGGCGGGAGTCGCCAGCTCGAGGAATCGCTGAAGCGGCTCCAGACGCACTACCTCGACCTGTGGCAGGTCCACGAGTGCGTCTACGACAACGATCCCGACCTGCATTTCGCCAAGGGCGGCGTGGTCGAAGCGCTCGAACGGGCGAAGGCGCAGGGCAAGGTGCGCTACGTGGGCTTCACCGGATCACAAGGATCCGGCGATCCACCTGAGGATGCTGTCGTTCGGCTTCCCCTTCGACGCGTGCCAGCTGCCGTTGAACGGCTGGCGCCAGGGGGTTGGGGTTGGGTCGGATAGTCAGGGTTCTGTCAACCCGCGCTAATCGTTACCATCGTCCCCTGTCACTCACCGACGTCCGTGCCCAGCAGATGGGGCCGTTCAAGGGCCACTGGAGCAGCGTCACCGTGGCCGCCGATCTCTCGACGTTCCCGGTGGTTGGCGTCCTGCCCGAGGGCGAAGGTTGGGCCACGCGCCTCGGCCGCTACACGATGTCGCCGCCGCACGCGGGCGACGTGTTCACGGGCGAGACCATCGGCGAGCAGATCTTCACCGCGGCCAACGGCGACACGTTGATCGCGCACTGCGGGGGCGTGCCGCTGCCGCAGCCGGACGGCACGGTCGTGGGCAGCCTCGATTGCACGTTCACGTCAGGAACCGGCCGCTTCGAGGGCGCCGGCGGCGGCTACGTGTCATCCACGAGCGCCGCCTCGGCGAGGCACGCGACGCTTTGATAATCCTGTTGCGTCGAGCGGCGACGTGCGCGCCCATATGGAGCGCGGCGCCGACCACGACGGGACCGATGCCGGGGACGGTGCGGAGCAGGTTCTCCTGCGCGCGCCAGATCGGACTTTTCTGGATGGTGTCGTCGCGGTCGCGATCGACGGCCGCCACCCGGCGTTCGAGCCAGCGGACGTGCGCCGTGATGTTCCGCCTCGGAATCACCAGCAGCGGGCCAGAGGGAGTATTGCAGAAGTGGCAAGGCCACGCCCCTGTGACGCCCTCCTTCCTCGACCTCATCAGCGACGGCTTCGGGGCCCTCCTCCGCCGCCGGCCCGCCGATTTGATCGGCAAGCACATGTGGACGGAGTTTCCCGAGGGGGTCGCCCCCGAGACCTACGCCGTGCTTCACCAGGCGATGGCCGACGTCTGGCCTGACCGCTGCGTTCACCGCCGTGGCAAGGTAGGCTGGTGCGATGAGCGCGAACGCACGATCGGCCCTGCACGTGGGGGTGATGGGTGCAGGGGCCGTGGGCAGCTTCTTTGGCGCCATGCTCGCGCGCGCCGGTGTGCGCGTGACGCTCGTGGGTCGCGCGGCCCATGCCGACGCCGTGAACGCCGCCGGCCTCGAGCTGACCAGTGCCGGCCAGGTCACGCGCGTGCCGATGGCGGCGTCCACCGACCTGGCCGCGCTGCGTGACGCCGCCGTGGTGCTCGTGTGCGTGAAGTCGGTGGCGACCGAAGCGGTGGCCGACGCACTGGCGAAGGTCGTCGCGCCCACGGCACTGCTCGTGAGCCTGCAGAACGGCGTGGACAACGCCTGGCGAACCAGCGCGCGGGTGGCGAATCCCGTGGTGCCCGCCGCCGTCTACGTGTCGGTCGAGATGACGGGCGCGGGCTGCCTGCGTCACAACGGCGGCGGATCGCTCGTGCTCGGGCGGCCGCTGGTGTCGCCTACCGCCGGCTCGGGCGCGGCCTCCTCGGGCGCTGCCTCCCACGCCACGTTCGAGGCCCTTGTCGATCGGCTGCTCGCCGCGGGCGTGCCGTGCCGGATATCTGACGACATCCGCGTGGACCTGTGGACCAAGCTCACCGCCAACTGCGCCTACAACGCCATCTCGGCCCTGGCGCAACTGCGCTACCGCCACCTGGTGGCCGATGAGGGCTCGCGCGAGGTGATGCGCATGGTCACCGACGAGAACGCCGCCGTGGCGCAGGCCGACGGCGTGCCGGTCACCGTGGAGGCGCTGGCGGATGCGGTGCGCCGCATCGCGGAGGTGATGCCGGAGGCGCTCTCGTCCACCGCCCAGGATCTGCAACTCGGGCGGCCCACCGAGATCGGCGACCTCAACGGCTTCGTCGTACGGCGCGGGCTGGTACTGGGCGTGCCGACGCCGGTGAATCGCACGCTGCAGGCGCTCGTGGGTCTGGCCGAGCGCTCGCGCGCGCACGCCACGTAGACGCTGGCCCTGAAGCGCGGCACTGGCGCGCGCGGCTACTGCCGCACGGTCGCGTCGCCGGAGAACGTCTTCAGGCGCATCCGGCCGCTGCCCCCGCCGTTCAGCGTGCCCTGCACGTTGCGACGGCCCAAGGCGTGTGACCGCGTGAGCGGCACGTCGCTCGTCAGGTCGCCGCTGAACGTGTCGAGATCCCCTCGGCCTTCGACCTGACGCACGGTGACCGGCGCGCTGAACGACTTGATGTCGAGGCGCGTGTGCATCGGCACCTGGATCTCGATGTCGGCCTCGACCACGTTGTCGTTGTCGCGGCGGTTGTCGTGGTCGTTGGCGTCGAGCCGTCGGCCTGGATGTCGAAGCGAATCTCGCGCAGCTTGTCGCGCTCGGTGCGCCGCACGGCGTGAATCACCACCTCGCTGCCCTGGGTGCCGCGAATCTCGACCGTTCCCGAGAAGGTCTTGAGGCGCAGCGTGCCGCCGGGCTGGAAGGGAATCGTGCGGTCCACCCGCTCCTCGACCTTCTGGACAACGGCGGGGGCGGCGGCAACGGCGACGAAAAGTGCGGCGGCGGCGAGTCGGCGAGCAAGCGTCATGAGCACCTCGTCTGCCAGAGACGGCGTCCGTGGGGAAAGGGTTGCGTTTGATACGCTGGCGCAGGCTGCGCGACGCGAATGTCCGCTACGGCGGGGTTGGAATGGAGACGGCATGACGGACCGAGTCGTGGTGATCACGGGCGCGAGCAGCGGGATTGGCGAGGCCTTGGCCGTGCAGCTTGGACAGAGCGGCGCGTCGGTGGCCCTCGTGGCCCGGCGCAGCGAGCGGTTGCAGACCGTGTGTGAGGAGTGTGGGCCGAACGCGCTGCCGGTCGTGGCCGACATGACGCGCCGGCCCGACGCCGAGCGGGCGGCTGCCGAGGCGATCGCCCGCTTCGGCCGCGTCGACGTGTGGATCAACAACGTGGGCCGCGGCATCTCGCGGCCGCCCACCGAGCTGACCGACGAGGACATCGACGAGATGATGCTCGTGAACGTGAAGTCGGCGCTCTACGGCATGCAGGCCGTGCTGCCGCACTTCAAGGCGCGCGGCGCCGGCCACATCGTGAACGTGTCGTCGATGCTCGGCCGCGTGCCGATGGCGCTCGTCCGCTCCGCCTATTGCGGTGCCAAACACTTTCTGAATGCGCTCACCGCCAACGTACGCGACGAAGTGGCGGCGACCCATCCCGGCATTCAGGTGTCGCTCGTGTCACCGGGCGTAGTGCGCACCGAGTTCGGGTTGAATGCCGTGCACGGCGGCGTGGACAATCGCCTGCTGCCCAACTCACAGAGCGCAGAAGAAGTCGCCAGGGTGATTGCCGGGGTGATCGCCACGCGCCGGCCCGACGTGTATACGCGTCGGGGCGCCCGGCAGATGGTGCTCGACTATCTGGGAGCGCTCGGCGAAGACGCCCGCGTCTAGCCTAGCTGCCGCCGGCCTTGCGGGGCGTCGTGGACCGCGGCACGAAACCGCGCGAGGTGGCATTGCGCCATGGCTGCTGCGTGTGGTGCTTCGGCGCGCGCGGCGCGGTGGCCTCGGCCCCCTCAGCGGCTTCCACGCCCTCGGCCGGGGCTTTGAGAGCCGCGGCGATCTCGGCCTTCACCTTGCGGGCGGCAGACGCCAGGGCCTCGTCGGTGGGCAGGCAGCACTGCTTGTACTTGCGGCCCGAGCCGCAGTGGCAGGGCTCGTTGCGCCCCGGTCGTGCAGGTGTCGGAGCGGTCATGCCTATGAGTGTACTGCCTGGCGGTTCGCCGACGGGCCACTAGCTGTCGCGCAGCGCCACCATCGGGTCGATGCGGGTCGAGCCCCGCGCCGGCAGATAACACGCGACAACCGAGGCCACGAGCAGCAGAATTCCCGCCGCTGCGAACACCGTGAGGTCGCGCGTCCCCACCCCGTACAGCTGGCTCTCAAGGAACCGCGTGAGCGCCACCGCGCCGGCCAGGCCCAGAGTGGCACCGATCACGGCAGTGCGTACGCCTTGGCCGAGCACCATGCGCACGATGGTCCGGTGGTCGGCGCCGAGCGCCTGCCGGATGCCGAACTCGCGCACGCGCTGCGCCACACCGAACGCCACGACGCCGTAGATGCCGATGCCCGAGAGCAGTAGCGCCACGGCGCCAAAGAGCGTGAGCAGCAGCGTTGGTGCCCGGCGGGTGCCGAGCGACCGGCCGATCCATCGGTCCATGGTGCGCACGTCGGCCATCGGCTGCTCGGGATCGATCGCGCGCACTGCCCCGCGCACCTGCATCACGAGGGTCTGCGGGTCGAGCGCCGACTTGACCACGAGCGCCATGTTCCGCGAGGGCTGCTGCGTCACGGCGTAGTACAGGCGCTCCTTCGTGACCGGTTCGCCGAGGTCGATGCTGTTGATGGTGCCGACGACCCCCACCACTGTGAAGGGCGGCGACGTGGGTCCGTCGCGGCGGATCTGCTGGCCGAGCGGGTCCTTCCCTTGAAAGTAGCGATCGACGAGCAGTTGGTCGATCACCACCACGGGCGGGCTGTCGGGCCCGTCGCCGTCGTTGAAGACCCGGCCCTTGAGCAGCGGGATCTGCATGGCGCGGAAGTAGTCGCCGCCGACAATCTCCTGCCGGCCGTGCGGTGCGGCTTCGGTGGGGCCTGGCGTGTAACCGACGATTTGCGCCGTGAGCACGCGGTCGGCCGCGAAACCCGGACTCACGTTCTGCAGTTGCGCGTAGCTCTTCGCCATGAGCCCGGCGCCCACGAGCAGCATCACGGCGAGGGCCACTTCGGCGACCACCAGCGTTGCGCGCGTAGCGCCGGTGCCGCGCGCGGCCGACCCGCGCGCGCTGTCGTCGCGCAGCACCAGGTTCACATTGGTCTTCATGGTCGCCATGGCCGGCACCAGCCCGAAGACCACGCCGGTCACCATCGCCATCACGAGCGCGAAGGCGAGCATGGGCCAGTTGAGGGCCACGGCGGGGGCACCTGGGAGCTGCGGCCCGATGAGCACGACCAGCCCCCGCACGCCGGCCAGTCCCAAGCCGAGGCCGACCACGGCGCCCAAGAGTGACAGCACGATTCCTTCGGTGAGCATCTGTTTCACGAGCTGCGCGCGGCCGGCACCGATGGCGGTGCGAATCGCCACCTCGCGGTGACGTCCAGTGGCGCGCATGAGCAGCAGGTTGGCGACGTTGGCGCAGGCAATGAGCAGCACGAGCACCACGCCCGTCTGCAGCACGAGGAGCGGTGCCCGCACGTCGCCCACGAGCTGCTCGCGAATCGAGACCGACGTGCCGGTGAAGCCGCTGCGTTCCACGAATACGCGGCGCTGCGGCAGGCGATCCAGATTGCGATCGACGATCGCCTTCCTCTGCGCATCGAGTTGCTCGCGCGTGGCGCCGGGCGCGAGGCGCGCAATCATGCTGCTGAACTCGTTGCCGCGCGCCTGGTCAGTGGTCTCGTCGGGCGCGAAGGCAAACGGCACCAGCAGCGCGATGTCGCGCGCCGGCAGCTCGAAGTCGGCGGGCAGCACGCCCACCACGCGGTAGGGCTGGCCATCGATCCGCACGTCGCGGCCGACGATGTTCTGGTCCGCGGCGAACCTCGCGTTCCAGAGACCGTAGGTCAGGATGGCGAACCGGTCGGCCCCGGTCGTGGCGTCTGCCTCCACGAACGCGCGGCCAATCATTGGCGCACGGCCCAGCGTGGAGAAGAAGGACGGGGCACCCGCAGCGCGCGCACCTGCTCGGGTGAACCGCCCTCGGCCAGGCTGAGACTGCGCTGGGTGAAGAGCGCGGCGTCCTCGATAGCGGGTGCCTGAGTTCTGCGGTCGAGATAGTCGGGAATCGAGACGCTGGCTTGCGGCAGTCGGTGCGGGGATAGCTGTTCCACACGAAGACCAGGCGATCTTCATGCGCGTAGGGCGGCGGCCGCAGCAACACCTGTTACAGTAGGCTGAAGATCGCCGTGTTGGCGCCTATGCCGATGGCGATCGTGAGTACCGCCGCCAGGGTGAAGAGCGGCTGCCGGCGCAGCCCTCGCAGTGCATAGCGGAGGTTTGCCATGCGCCGTTGGACCGGGGCCGACGCCGCAGGGTTGGAACGCTGCCGCAGGCGCCCGCCGTACGGCCCTCTGCGCCCTACCACGCCGTCATGGCGTCTTCGAAGAGCGCCGCCAGTTGGTCGGGACCGGCCGCTCGAGGCGAGAGCTTCGTGACGCGGTGCTGCGGCAGCGTGCCTTCGACCAGGGCCGGGATGTCACTGCTGGTGTAGCCCACGGCCTTCAAGCCGTTCGGCACGCGCAGGCGTTCCATGAACCACGTGATGCGGTCGGCGAGCACTGTTCCGGCGTCGGCCTCGCGCACACCCGCGATGTCGGCGCCAAGCGCCTCTGCCGCCTGCAGATGTCGCGCGGGATTGGCCGAGGCGGTGAAGCGGAACACCGCCGGCGCGTTCAGAATCACCGACACGCCGTGTGGTATTAGCGCGTGGTCGGTCGCGTAGCCGGGAGCGCGGTAGTCCTTCACGTGACCCGACACCGGATAGGACATGCCGTGCGGCAGATGCACGCCGGCATTGCCGAAGCCCACGCCGGCATACGACGCAGCCAGCATCATCTGTCCCCGGGCGTCATCATCCCCAGGATCGTCGAACGCCCGCACGAGGTAGGTGGTCACGATGCGCAGTGCCTGCAGCGACCAGATGTCGCTGATGGGATTGGAGCCCTGATACGCGGGTCGCACCGCCGGCCGGTCGGGCCGTGGCCGCGACGTGTAGGGGATGGCGGTGAACGACTCGACGGCGTGGCTCAGGATGTCTAGTCCACTCGACGCGGCCACTTCCGGCGGCATGGTGCGCGTGTTGCCTGGGTCGAGCAGGCCGAGCGTGGGCTTGAGTCGCCGGCTCGCGATGCCGGTCTTGGCGTGCAGTGCGGTGAGGTCGAAGATGCTCACACCGGTGGTCTCGCTGCCGGTGCCGGCCGTGGTGGGAATGGCGAAGAGCGGTTTGAGCGGCCCGGGCACGGGCAGCGCCTTGCCGATCGGCGCGTTCACGTAGTCGAGGAAATCAGCGGGTGGATAGGTGGTGTAGAGATTCACGGCCTTGGCCGTGTCGATCACCGAGCCGCCCCCCACCGCCACGATGCCGTCGATGGCGTGCCGGGCGGCAAAGTCGATGGCCTCGTGAAACGACACATCGGTGGGCTCGACCCGCACGCGGTCGTAGACGATCGCTGCTACGCCCTGCGCCGCGAGCGCCTCGAGCACCGTGTGCATCGGCGCGAGTTGGGCCACGGTAGGGTCGGTGACCACCAGTGCGCGCCGCACGCCGTGATCTACCAGATCCATCCCGACTTCGCGCGTGACCCCCGCGCCGAAGCGCACGCTGGAGGCGGCCATCTCGAAGGCGAACTCGTGGTTCATGGCCCGCAGTCTATCTCGCCTGCCGTCGGCGCAAACCGGCGTAGAATCCAGCGCATGTCGACCCATGCGTGGCTGGCCGCAGCCGTAGCCCTCACGTGCACCGGTGTCATCCTCTCGGCGCAGACGCCGGCGCCGCCAGATCCCAACCGCCGCCTTCTGGCACTGAAGGAGTTCCGGCTCGAAAGCGGCGTGGTGCTGCCGGTTGCGAACGTGGCCTACGCCACCTTCGGCACGCTGAACGCGGCGAAAGACAACGCCGTGCTCGTGCCGTCGTTCTACGGCGCCGACTATCACGGCTACGACTTCCTGATCGGGCCAGGCAAGGCGCTCGACCCGGCCCGCTATTTCGTGGTCGCCACCGAGATGTTCGGCAACGGCTTCTCGTCGTCGCCGAGCAACGCGCCGGCGCCGCACGCCGGCCCCGACTTTCCGGCCATCGCCATCCGCGACAACGTGGAGGCGTCCAGACGCGTGCTCGAGCACCTGGGCCTCACGCACGTGCGCGCGGTGGCCGGCTTCTCGATGGGCGCGGAGCAGGCCTTCCAGTGGGCCGTCGTGCATCCCGATTTCATGGACGTCATCGTGCCCTGGTGCGGTACGGCCAAGACCTATCCGCACGGCGTCGTGCGGCTCGAAAGCGCGATTCGCGCGCTCACCGCCGATCCTGCATTTGCCGGCGGGCGCTATACCTCGCCGCCCAAGGCCGGCATGGCGGCGTGGTCCACCCACTGGGCGGCCTGGGTGTGGTCGCAGGAATGGTGGCGGCGCGAGCTGTTCAAGCCGCAGTCGGCGACTGTTGAGGAGACCCTTGCGGCGCGCATCGTGCGCGACTCGGTGCGCGATCCGAACAACCTGATTCTGCACGCCCGCACCTGGCAGACGCACAACGTCGGCGACACGCCCGGCTTCGGTGGCGACCACGAGAAGGCGCTGCAATCGATCACGGCGCGCGTGCTCTACATGCCGTGCGAAACCGATCTGTACTTTCCGCTCGGCGATGCGGTCTACGAGAAGGCGTTCATCAAGCGGCTGACGTTTGCGCCCATCCCCTCGCTGTGGGGCCACTCGGCGGGTGGCGGCGGAAATCCGGCCGACGCCGCGTTCATCAACGACCAGATTCGCGCGTTCCTGGCTCGCTGAACGACTAGTCTACGCGGTGGGCCGTTCGTCCACCGCGCCGATCAGCGCGAGCGTGCTCTTCGTGGCGCCCACGACCGCGCTCACCGGAATCGAGCGGTCGAAGGTGGCCAGCCGCCCCCCATGCGTAGCGCGAGGGCCAGCAGATACACGTCGGTGACCTGGCGATGGCCGCGCATGTAGGACGGGCGGATTGCGGAGAGGTCGGCAAATGACGGCGTATCGTGCCAGAAGTGATGATGCCCGCTGTCGCGGAACAGTCGCAGGCGCTCGACGATCGCCTCGAATCGGGTGTCCGAGCTGCCGTATCCGGGATGCGCGAGCACGCGGAGCACGCCGTTCTCGGTGATCGGACAGGTGGCCCAGCAGACCATCTCCCTCAAGACCGAGGCGCATGATCGCCTCAAAGCCGCTCGCCGCTATCCCACCGAGTCGTTCAGCGAGGTGGTACTGCGCGCCACGTGGCCCGAACACACCGTGACCGCTCGCGAACTGCTGGCCATGCTGCGGTCGTCGCCCCCTTGGTTCACGGCAGAGGAACTGGATGCCATCGACGCCGCTGACCGCAGTGACACGCCGCCGGAGGACAAGTGGGGCGATCGCTGATCCTCGACACGTCGTTCTTCATCGACCTCGAGCGCGAGCACGCCCGCGGCACGACCACTGGAGCGGTGCAGTTCCTCGAGCGCCTCGAAGAGGCCCGGCTCTACCTTCCGGCCATCGTGGCCGGGGAACTCGCCGCCGGTGCGTCAATGGCCCATCGGCCGCGTTGGGAGGCGTTCCTCGCCCCGTTCTTCCTGCTGCCCGTGACGCCTGATGTGGCGTGGGAGTACGGCCGTGCCTATCGCCACCTGTGCGGCGTCGGACAGCTCATCGGGGCCAACGACCTCTGGATCGCCGCAACGGCGCTCGCGCACGGCATGCCCGTCGTCACGCGCAACGTCGACGATTTCAGGCGCGTGCCGCACGTCGAGGTCGAGACCTACTGACGCCGCCCTCCGAGGCCGTCGTATGATCCGCGCGTGCGCATCATCGTGGCGTGTTCCTTCACGACTGTCGTCCTCGTTTTTCCGCTGACCCTGCGCGCACAGGCGCCGACCGTGGCGCCGACGCCGTTTCACGTGGAGGAGACGTCGATTGCCGACATCCACGCCGCGTTCCGCACCAACCGGCTCACCTGTCATGCGCTGGTGCAGCAGTACCTGCGCCGCATCGACGCGTATGACAAGAACGGCCCGGCCGTGAACACCATCGTCACGGTGAATCCCGTGGCGCTGGCCGAGGCCGACGCGCTCGACGCGCGCTACAAGGCGAGCGGACCGGTGGGCCCGCTGCACTGCATCCCGATGATCGTGAAGGACAACTTCGAGACGGTGGGGCTGCAGAGCTCGAACGGCTCGCTCACCTTCGAAGGCTACGTGCCAGCCACCGACGCCTTCCAGGTGGCGCGCATCAAGGCCGCCGGCGCGATCGTGCTGGCCAAGTCCAACCTGGCGGAGTGGGCCTTCACGCCGAACGAAACGCTCAGCTCGATTCTGCCTGGCTACACGAAGAACCCGTATGCGCTCGACCGCGTCACCGCCGGATCGAGCGGCGGCACGGCGGCCTCGGTGGCGGCGAGCTTCGGCGCCGTGGGGCTGGGCTCTGATACCGGCAACTCGATTCGCGGCCCGTCATCGCATCAGGCGCTCGTGGGCATCCGCTCTACGATGGGGCTCACCAGCCGCGCCGGCGTCTTTCCGCTCAACTTCCTGGCCGATGTGGCCGGGCCGATGGCGCGCAGCGTGGCCGACGCCACAGCCGTGTTCCAGGTGATCGTCGGCGACGACCCGAACGACCCGGCCACGGCTGCGGCGCGCGGCCGCACCATTCCTGCCTACGCCGATGCGCTCGAGCGCGACGCGCTGAAGGGCATGCGCATCGGCATCCTGCGTCAGGCCTACGAGCGCGACACGACCGACCCTGAGATTGTGCAGGTGTTCATGAAGGCGGTGGAGGATCTGAAGCTGGCTGGCGCCGTCGTCGTGGATCCAGCGCCAATCGAAGGCCTCGACGCGATTCGTCGACAGCCGGGCGCGGAGCCGTGTCGCGCGTTCAAGTACGACATCAACGAGTTCCTGGCGCAGCGCAAGGGCCGGGTGCCGGTGAACGACTTGACCGAGATCGTGAAGGGCGGCAAGTTCCATCCCACGGTGCGCCGGCAGTTGGAGCAGACGGAAGCTGGCCCCGCGAATGGCCCGGGCACGCCCGCGTGTGCGGCAGACACCGCGTATCGCGATCAGGTGCGCGCCGCCGTGCTGAAGACGATGGATGCACACACGCTCGACGCCTATGTGTATCCCACGTGGAGCAACCCGCCGCGGCTCATCGGCGACTTGAACACGCCGGGCGGCGACAACAGCCAGTTCTTCTCGCCCACGACCGGCTGGCCCGCGGTGCAGGTGCCGATGGGCTACACCCGCGGCGGCCTGCTGCCGGCCGGCATCACGTTCTTCGGCCGCGCGTGGAGCGAAGCCACGTTGCTTGGCGCCGCGTACTCGTACGAGCAAGCGACGCGACATCGGCGTCCGCCGCCAACGACGCCGCCACTGCGATAGCGCCTGTCACCCAGGGTCTGTCACCGAGGTGGGAATCAGTTTGAGGTGATTGACTCAGCAGACACTCACACCGGAGGCACTGAGGCTCGAATCTCGGCCAGGAGCTGGTTAGTGTCGTGAGCCGCTGTCCATCGGTCGATGTACGCCCAGTCCAACTCGCGTCCGCGGATGGCGAGCATATTGCGGGGAGGAAGCTGCGCCTCGAGCCGCTGCAGGCTGTCGGCGTGCAGTTCGACGACGAAATCGGCGTCGCGCGTCGACCGGGGAATGCCATGGAAGTTCGAGGCCATTGAGCCCACGAGCATGTTGGGGACGTGGGCCGCATCGAGGGCCGCGAGCACGGCCACTACGTGCGAGCACCTCGGCATCGCTGAGGCCGGGATGGCGATGGCGGACGCCGTCGGCCATGACCCTGCAGGTGCGATCGAACAGACGCGGACCCTCCAGCAGCTTGTCGCCAGGCTCCATCGCCCGTGCCCGGATCAATTCCTCCTGGTAGAGTGCGTCGGTTAGAGCGGTCAGCGGCACCATGGGCAGTCGATTCTAGCAGGGGCCAGCGCCCTCAGAGCGCCTCGTCCTTCCGTTGCGCTGGAACTGGGAATGTTGGCCCCCATGGCCGGCATTCCGGCATTCGCGGGGACCCGTGTGCCCTTCCAGACGCTGCTCGACTATTTGGAAGGCGGGGACTCGCTCGACGTGTTCCTCGATGACTTCCCGACCGTGAGCCGCGAAATCGCGGTGGCAGCCCTCGCGCAGGCCAAGGACGCCCTCCTCGCCCGTGCGCAACCTGCGTGATGAGTGCCTGCCAAGGCGCCTGAAGCGCGACCTCGCCGGACTTGATGTCCGGACCGTGCCCGAGACCGGAACCTCTCGTGTCAGAACGATGTGCACCGCTTCGCCCTGGCCGTCGTGGTCCTTCACGCGGCCGGCAACCGACTTGTCGACCTGCGTCCATTGGTGCCCGAGCTTCTGGCCACGCTGGACGTTGTCGTTCCCGGGCGTGTGTTTTCAGTGCGCAGCACCACATGCCTAGCGAGTTGCTCGGCGACTGACGCCACCTCGCTCTGACCAGGGCCCGTCACAACCTGGCGGACTCACATTGCTCGGGATGGATTGTCCATTGCTGCGGCGGATCCTACCGCCGCGGGCCGTAGCCGGCAATTCGAAGCCATGGCGCTGATGGCATCGGCTCAGCGAGTCGTGGCGTCACAAGAGGCCGCCCGGCCGAAGAATGCTATCGGCGCCGTGTTGGACGCCTTGGGATACCGCCTCTGCGGCTGATCGCCACGCAGACTGCGGTGGCTCGCTCCAACCCGCTGTGCTACTGAAGCGCGCCGGAAGAGCATCCCGCCCGTGGCGGCGGCCCCGAAGGTCTCGGAGGAGCTTGCGAAGTTGTCGGTGAAAGGGCTGCGCTCCTCGGCTTAGCGATCCGTTCCACGCCGAGCCCCCGCTGGCAGCGTACGTGGATGGGCCTGGACGGGAGCCGGGCAAGCAGGGCTCATCGTGCCGGGAGAACGCGAATCTCACCCGTCCAGCAACGCCGCCCACCCGCCCGGCTTTTCGTTTGGCCTCTGCCGCTTGGCGGCGTATTCTGAGGATCCATGGGCGTCGTGCGGCAGTTCCGAAGAGTTGAGGCCCCTGAGCCGCCGGAGGCGGTCAAGCCGCCACTGAAGTGGGCCGGCGGCAAGCGCTGGCAGCTCCCGGAACTACTGCCGTATTGGCAGGCACACTCGCACCGCAGGCTGGTAGAGCCGTTTTGCGGGGGTCTTGGAGTCGCGACAG
>Ga0335394_10005903_pt1 | contig 13808 bp, 6 predicted proteins | sample MAT03_FD_205741 | JGI IMG/M metagenome (GOLD analysis project Ga0335394, IMG submission 205741) | Freshwater microbial communities from Lake Fryxell liftoff mats and glacier meltwater in Antarctica - MAT-03 (spades assembly) (version 2) ...
AATCCGGTCCCGCTTTGCCGCCAACAAATCCCACTGTTCGGCCGCTTCATGAAACTCAGCCAGAACCTCCAGCAATTCCACCGAGCCGGGCGACGCGGCCAACATGGCTTCATATCGATCGATCAATGGCTGAAGTCGATTCAGCCGCCCCAGGGCTTTGATCGCCTGAAGCCTCTCGCCACCGTCGTCGCGATCATCGTCAGGACGGTGACCGGAAAACAGCGAACCGCCCGAAGCGAGCTTCAAAAGTTCCCAGCCAACCTCGCCGGCGAGTTCGTGCTTTCCTTCAGCAACATAGGTCTGCAATTGTCGGCCAAGTATGGATTGGCGATCCATGGTGCCTCGGCCGAATCGTGCCTGGATCGCAGCAACCTTGTCGCCCATACCGAGTTTATCCAATACCGGTATCAAATCGCGCTGCTGGTCCACATTCAGAGGTAATCCGAACAGCCTCTCTGCTGCCAGATTGCATCTCTCGGAACGTCCCATCGGGAGAAGCTGTCGCAGGACGAATTCTTCTCTCGCGATCTGACGTGGAGCATCGGTGAGGTTCATGGAATCCAGGAGTAATACGGCTTCGTCGATCAGCCCTTGTTGAGCGGCTTTTGCTGCAATCAGAAATCTGACGTCGTCGTTTTCTGGATCACCGACCGCGGCATCGATCAGGCAGGAGATTTCGGAAACATCGTCCCCAAGTTGACGAGCCAATTCAGCGCGAATCAAATGGAGACTTACCTGTTCTGCGGGCGATGCCGTTGTTGCTTTGGTACGACACCATTCTGCAACCTGATCCTCTGCGTTGACTGCCACAAGCAATTGCAGACAACCGGAAATATTTTGTGCTGCTGCGTGACCAAGTCTATCGCTCAGAATTCCCGGCAACGCCACGAGTTCCATTCCCGGCGATTGTTGCGCCGGTCGTCCTGTTGCGGTTGCAACGGTCTCGACAAGGTCCAGCAGGGCTAATAGAGCGCCGGGGTCCTGCTCAAGTCGCACAGCAACCAAGTCCGTACGTCCAAATGCAATTTTGTCGTAAGTGAATATTGCGTGAAGATATCCCGCAAACTCAGGCTCTGCCACAAGTCGTTTCTGCAATGTTGCAATGACTGACCGTATTTGTTCGGGGTTTTGAAACATGGCTGCTACCAGCCACAAGGTTCTCAATTCGGGAATTCCACGGTTAGTCCTGAGTTGCTCTTCCACAAGTGTCGCCACTTGGTCATCGAACTTTCCATCAGGCAACATTCCCAGCATTGGAATTGCTGTCTGGTTGAGCCAGCCCGGAGAGTCTTTGATCAGCGTCTTCAACAACTGCAGTGATCGTTCCTTCAATCGCTGCTGGCCCTCGGCAGGAAGATCGTTCGCGGAATATCGCTGACAAGTCTCGAACAGTTGAACGGCTGTCCTCGCCGGACCTGGTGGTCCGTTCAGGAAGTCTTCCAGAGCAGTCCAGACTTCGTTGCTCGCCGGCGAACGCGCAGTCACCGAACGTATCAAGCAGGCCGCAAGCCGCAGTTGATCTCGATCAGAAAGATGAGAAGCAAAGACACTCTCAAGGTCTGCTTGCGACGCTGACGCTCCGACGCGAAAAACCAGCGAGGCTGCACATTCACAATAGACCGCCCCAAAACTTGCTGCAGGATTCTCGGATGTTTCGATCATCCAATCTGAAAATGATTCTGCTGTGTCAATCGCCGGTGCAGCGGTAGCTTGACTCTCCAGAGTCGAGGAGTTCGCCCCGTGCGAGTCTCGACTCTGGAGAGTCGAGCTACTGGAAGTTGCATCGAAATCGACATCCAGCTGCAGGATTCGGCGACTTATGTCCCGTGCCTCGGCCAATTGATGGTTACGAAGCAGTACGCCGCGGTAGGCGTTTAACGCTTCCCAGTCATCTTTTGAGGATTCCAGCAAACGCAGGCAAAGCATCTCCGCGACGTCGTCGTATCCGCCCGAGACCAGGATTTCAATCTCCTTCAGAATTTCTACGCGGTCGGTGCGACTTTCCGCCAGTCTCAGTCTCTCCTTCGCCGCTTCATCATAGCGACCCTCCTGCGCCAGAATCGCAATCAGCCGCCGACGTTCCTCATCGGATGCTGTCAACTCGACGATTTGCCGCTGATACTGTTCCATCTGCGAACCGTTGTGTTCCTGTTCGGCAAGCGTCCGGAGTTCTGTCAACAGGCTGACATTCGCTGACTCATCGACCATCAGCCGTTCCAGCGTCTCGCGCGACTTACGAAAATCGCCCGCTTCACGATACGCCGTGGCGATGCAGCGAGTCATCTCCGTTGGCAGATTCAGTTCGCGGCTGCGAAGTTCCAGTCGCTCGATGATTTTTTCGAACTGGTTGCTGCGAAGGTAGAGATTACTCAATGCTACCACGATGTTGGTTTGACTCTCCAGGTCCTGGGCTTTTTCGAACGCACGCCAGTAGAGTTCAATCGATTCGGGAGTCTGAAACTCATCTGCGAGAGTTTTGGCGAGGGCGCGGAGGGAGGCTTCGTCACCGGGGTTCACCCGCACGGCTTGACGCAATGCCTCAACGGCCGCTTGAGGGTCGCCGACTTCGAACGCCAGGTCAGCGAAGAATTGATAAGCTTCCGGATTGCCCGGCGTGGCTTCGATCACATCGCGCCCCGTTTTCAACGCGGCATCGAACTGGCCGAGTCGGATTTCGAACCGAGCGATCTTCCTGAGGTACTCCGAGATGCCGCGGCGATCCAGCGAGGCCAGCTTCTTCATTGCATCGACGCCATCGCCAAGTCGGCCCGTGCGTTCGTACAAGTCGGCGAGAATCGTCCAGCCGGGGACGGATTGCGGTTCCAGTTCGACGACCTTGATGGCGGAAGCTGTGGCCTCGTTGAGCTTGTCGGCGGCCTCCTGATACAGAGCCAACGTGCGCCAGCGTTCGGCCGTGACGTTCGTGGCCGCATTGAGCTCTGCCGCCAGCCGCATCGCTTGTTCTTCGAGCATCCCCGCAGCGATCAGCGTTTTGACTCGATCACTCAGGATCTGTTGTCGTTCATCCTGCGTTTCAGCAGCCTGTTCAGCGAGGTCGAGTTGTTGAAAGGCTTCAGTCAGCAACTGCTGTTTGATCCGAACCAGAGGCGAGGCTTCTTCCGGGGTCTGGGTCACATGTTCAGCTTCGCCGATGGTTCCGATCAAACCGGAACCGGGATTGACTATGGCTTCTGCCGCCGTTCGCAGCATTTCGACAAACTTGATGCGTTCAATGGGATCGGGGTTGAGGCTGCACGCGTCCCGCATTGCAACCAGCGCAGAATCGGTATGACCAAACCGATTCAGGACTTCGGCCAGTCGAACGAGATTCGCTTTGAGACGGCGATCGCCAGCTGCGATTTCCTTCCACGTCGTGATCGCTTCATCGGTTCTGTGCAGTCGATTGAAGTATTCACCGAGATATTCCCGATACTGCGGCTCGTTTGGCGCCTTGTCGATGGCCTGTCGGTACAGTCCAATCGCGCGGTCGGTGAGTTCGGCACGTCGCATCAGTTCGGCCAGACGACTCAATGTTGCCGGATCATCGTTTCGATCGACCATCAGCCGTTCCCAGATCGCTGCGGCTCTGGCCTGCCGATCGGAAAGCGGCAGATCTTTGCGTGAAAGGTATAACTGGCCCCAGGCTTCGATGTGATCCCGGTTGCCAGCATCGAACCGGGCCATTTGTTCGTACTGTGAAATGGCATCAGGCAACTTGCCGTCGCGGACGAGTTGTTCAATCAGCGACTCTCGCAGAGCGACATTCGATGGAGACAATGTGATCGCTCTGCGATACCATGCAGCGGCTTCGGCTGTTTTATTCTGCAGCGACAGCGTACGACCGAGGCGCGCCATTGCATCGACGTCTTCAGTATGACCTTTGATCCGCGTTTCGTAATAGGCGACGAGCCCCGGCAGATCATCCCGGCTGCGGAATGTTGCTTCAATGCGGCGGCGGATCTCCTTAAACAACCAACTGTCCACGTCGAGCGTAGCTGATTGCGATTCCAGGAGTGCAATCGCGTCCTGTGGCCGTCCGAGCTGAATCATCAAATCTGCTGCAGCGAGATTTGCCTGGACTCGCTGTTCCGGGTTTTTTGATTCATTTGCCAGCGATGTGTAGCGCGCCAATGCGTCCTGCCAGCGTCCGTCCTGAGACAGCGCGATGGCGATCTGTTCCTTCACTCGCAGGTCGCCCGGAAAAGCACTCTCCAATCGCTGCCATACATTCAGTGCCTGCGCGTCCTGTTGAGAATTTTGCAGCATGCGTGCCAATTCTTTGTAGATCTCCAGCAGATCGATTTTCGCCGGACGACATGTGATTGCTCGTTCGAACGAGTCCGGTGCCAGATCCAGCTGGCGATTCATCATTCTGGCCTTCCCAAGATACCAATGCGCGATGGCATCTTCGGGCCGAAGCTGCGCGGCTCGTTCCAGCGCCGTGACCGCAGCCGCTCCCTGGACATGCTGCAAGTCGAGCATTCCGACAAGCAGCGCTGCCGACCCCGGATCTGGCAGCGTTGCAAATTCCGGAATGGACGAGTCCGCTGCATGCCCTTCCGTTGCCTTCAGTTCCGGCAGTCCCGCAACATCTGCCAACGCATCATGAAAGGCCTGAATTGTGCCTCTGTTCGCATGAAACTCATAGACACGATCGTAAGCCGTTCCAAATCGAGGATTGCGGAACAAAACTTTCAGGAACTGTTGGTACGTCTGAACTGCCGCAACATCGTCAACGGGTTCGTCGGCTGCTGACAGTGATACAGCAGAAACGGAACAGGCATGGATGATCAAGATCAAAACCAGCAGCAACCTATGGAGTCCATTTCTCCCTGATTCTACGAGATCGGAGGAGCAGACGTACACAGGACGGATGACGGGGTTGACTGAAGTTTTATGCTGGTTCATCTGCGAAACATTGGGCAAAGTAGAAGGCGACTACAAAGCGGCGGGGGAGAATGGTTGATAGAACAACGCTATGCTCCGCGTGGCTGAGAATGACATTCTTGCGCGCCGGATTGTAACCCGAAACGTCAGCGAGGGATTGGGATTTGTAGCCCTCGCTGACGCTTCGGATTAATGTCACTTGCGACCGCGTGAGGCATATCGTACGCTGAACCACGTTCTGGAAAAAGCAATTCCCGCCCGAAGTACAGCGCCACATGCTGGTCTCCGAAATTCGATTATTTCTGGCTTTGTCACCAAATTGCAGTCGCCATTCAGCGATGATGCGTCTGCGGCGGCGAATCTGTCGGACAGTTGCATTGAATCTTTGCCTTTTGTTTCGCGGTTAGTTACCCTATGGATGCCTCGCTGCCGCATTGGACTTGAAACTTGTCCTGGCTAACCGGTTCCCTTGACGCAGCACATACCCTCCTGAACAACTTTCCTTCCCAAGGTCAATTGGTGATCAGCATGCATTTAAGCCTGCTTCCCGCTGTCGTTTTGGCACTTTCATTCGGTATCGCCGTTGGCAATGCTTTGGCTGCGAGCGCTCAGGAGGAAAAGCCGCCGGAAAAGGCTGTCAGCTACTACCGATCGGTGCGGCCGATCCTGCAGCGACAATGTTCGGGATGCCATTTTCCCGGCAAGCTGGAGGGCAAACTTTCTGTGTTAAGCGTGGCTGAGCTCGTCAAGGGTGGTGAAGCTGGCGCTGCCGTTGTTCCCGCGAAACCCGACGAAAGTAAGCTCGTCGAATACATCTCCGGTGAAGATCCTAAGATGCCGCTCAGCGGTGATCCATTGTCGGCCGAAGCTGTGCATACGATTCGAACCTGGATCACGCAGGGAGCAATCGATGATTCGCCGCCGGATGTAGGCGTGGTCATCACTGCGGAAAATCCACCCGTCTATTCCACGCCACCGGTTGTGACGTCGATGGACTATTCGCCAGACGGAAAATTGCTGGCGGTCTCAGGATATCACGAAGTCCTCATTCATACGCTCGACGGCAGCGTCCCGCCAAAACGATTGATTGGCCGTTCGCAGCGAATCGAATCCTTGTCGTTCTCACCCGACGGACAGATTCTGGCAGTCGCGGGAGGGACACCGGCACTGTTCGGAGAACTGCAGTTGTGGAACGTTGCGGAAGGCAAGCTCCTGCATTCCACGACACTGGCGCTCGACACTTTGTTTGGACTCTCGTTCAACGGGGACGGCACTTCGGTTTCCTTCGGCGCAGCGGACAATCGTGTGCGCGTCGTCAAAGTTGAAACCGCCGAAGTCACGATGCGTATGGATGCGCATTCCGACTGGGTGCAGGGAACGACATTCTCCCTGAATAGCGACCATGTCGTCAGTGTCAGCCGGGATATGTCAATGAAGCTGACCATTGTGGCCACCGGACAGTTTGTCGATAACATCACGAGTATCACGCCCGGTGCCCTGAAAGGCGGTCTGGTGGATGTGATAAGGCATCCGACCCGCGAAGAAGTGCTCGCGGTTGGTTCGGATGGCGAACCACGTTTGTACAAGATTTTCCGTGAGAAGGCGCGTCAGATCGGCGACGACTTCAATCTCATCCGCGCGTACACAAGACTTCCAGGACGACTTTGCGATCTGGATTTGTCTCCTTCCGGGAACAAGTTTGTTGTCGGTTCCAGTACCGCGATTTCCGGTGCAGCCAGAATCTATATGACGGAAGATGCTGCAAAATTTGTGGACATTCCTGACGTAACGGCACCCGTATTTTCCGTCAGCTTTCGCCCGGACGAATTGCAGGTTGCTGTGTCGGGATTCGATGGCACGATTAAACTGTGTAACGCCGAAACTGGTGTCGTTGAAAAGACCTTCCCGGCGGCCCCATTGACGACCGTATCACCGTCTGTCGCGACGGCAAACGAATGAATTGTTTTACCCGTACCTGAAGAGCAGACTGACTGTTCCTTCAGACTTCTTCCCTACGAGACTACTCATGCTGACCCTCGCCAATCAATTTTGCCGACTGGCCACGTTCGCAGCCGCCAGTTTGCTGTTAGTCACCTTCTCTTCCGCTGACGAGTCAAAACCTGTTCCGGACAGTGCAGCGGCTGAGCAGGCTGCCGGGACCGCCCCTCACGCAACTGATGCTGCGTCGTCTGAAACGGCCAATGCGGTCGTGCGGACCTATGTGGGACTGGAGGTTTACCCGGCCGAGCTCACACTTTCCTCGATCCGCGATTCACGCCGCGTGATCGTGGCAGGCATCACGGCCGACGGACAGAAGATCGACGTCAGCACCAAAATCACTGTCACGACGCTGTCGCCGGTCTGCAGCGTTGATGCCGACGGCTACATTGTGCCAGTGATGGCTGGCGAAGGGTCAATCAGTGTCGAAGCTGTCGGTCACAAGGTGGAAATTCCAGTTCACGTGACGACTGTCGAAACTGTTCCCGTCGATTTTATTCGCGACGTGAATCCGATTCTCAGCAAAGTGGGCTGCAACCAGGGCACATGTCACGGTTCGCAGGCGGGCAAGAATGGCTTCAAGCTGTCACTGCGAGGATACGACTCGGTTTACGACTATCGAGCCCTCGTGGACGATATCTCCGGGCGTCGATTCAATCGCTCCGAACCGGCACAGAGCCTGATGCTGTTGAAACCGACTCAGGGTGTGCCGCATGAAGGCGGATTCCTGTTCGATGAACAGTCGCGATATTACAAAGTGCTGGAACAATGGGTCGCTGAAGGCTGTCAGTACAAACCTGACGCGACACGAGTTGCGAGCATTGCGATTTACCCACCGACTCCGATGCTGCAACTGCGCCACGATCAGCAGCAGTTGATTGTGATCGCGACGTATGCCGACGGATCAACCCGCGATGTGACGCGGGAAGCCGTATTTGAAACCAGCGACTTTGAAGTTGCCACGGTTTCGAAACAAGGACTGATCAAGGCTGTCCAGCGAGGCGAGGCGGCCGCCCTGGTTCGCTTTGAAGGCAACTATGCGGCCGCGCCAGTTTCAATCCTGGGCAACCGCGAGGGATACGAATGGACGCCATCCCCGGAACAGAATTTCATCGACGGCCTGGTCAATGCCAAGCTCCAGCGGATGAAACTTCTTCCTTCCGGCCCGGCGGACGATGCCGAGTTTCTTCGTCGTGTGTCGCTTGATATCTCCGGTGTGCCGCCGACGGTTGCAGAGGTAAATGCGTTTGTTGCCGACACGACAGAATCAGTCGCAAAACGAGCTGCAAAGGTGGATCAATTGCTGTCGCGTCCGGAATATGTCGAACACTGGACTCTCAAATGGAGCGACCTGCTGCTCAATCGTCGCAAGACGGTCACCGAACGCGGCGTCTGGGCGTTTCGAAACTGGATTCGCCAGGCCGTTGCCACCAACAAACCCTACGATCAGTTCGCTTCTGAACTGATGACCGCCGGAGGCAGCACGCTGGAAAATCCGGCAGCCAATTATTTCCGCATTGCACGAGAACCCAAGCTGGTCATGGAAAACATGACGCAGGTCTTCCTTGGCACGCGATTCAGTTGCAATCAGTGCCACGACCATCCTTTCGAACGATGGACTCAGAACCAATACTACGAACTGGCCGCGTACTTTGCCGACGTCGGTCGCCGAGCCCTCCCCGATGGTGACGAATTTGTGTTCACCAACGTCTCGCCGGAAGCGGTGGTTAACCCATCGACGAATCAGCCGGCATCGCCAAAGTTTCCGTTCTCACATGCCGGTGCAGTCAATGCCAGTGCGCATCGACGCGAGCAATTATCACAATGGCTGACGGCCAAAGAGAATCCCTACTTCGCGCGCAGCATCGTGAATCGCTATTGGAGCTACTTCCTTGGCCGCGGCATCATCGATCCTGTGGACGATATCCGCGCCAGCAATCCGGCTTCCAATTCAGAACTGCTCGATGCGCTGACGAAAGACTTTGCTGACAACGGCTACGATCTGAAGCGCCTGATCCGTCTGATCTGCACGTCGGCAACATATCAACGCAGCCTCGAGACGAACCAATGGAATGACGACGACACAATGAACTACTCGCACGCTGTGCCGCGACGGTTGTCAGCGGAACAGTTGTATGACGCCATCATTCAGGCGACCGGAGCACCGCGAGCGTTGCCCGGCGTACCGGCGGGATTCCGAGCGTCTGAATTGCCGGACTCTCAGGTAGAAGTCGCATTTCTGGACATGTTCGGGCGCGCTCCGCGCGAATCACCATGTGAATGTGAACGCACAAGCGACGTCAGTCTGGGGCAGACTTTGAACATGGTCAACGGCCCGACGATCGGCGATGCGATCGCACATCCGGAGGGCATCATTGCGAAAGCGATTGCAGCCGGAGCGACCACAGAACAATTGATCGAAACGGTCTATCTTTCAACGCTCTGCAGAAAACCATCAGCAGAAGAAATGACACGCACGGTTGAATACTTCAGCACGGTCGCCACACCGAAAGAGGCCACTGAAGATCTCACCTGGGCACTCATCAACAGTCCCGGGTTCCTGTTCAATCGCTGACCGTGACACGGTATCGCAGGATTTGACCAGCATGGCCTGTCAGTCGCTGGTCCGGACCTGCGATCTGTTCAGGCGAGCGGCAGATTTCTGGTTACCTTCGAAAACCGGGGCTAGCGCCCTGCGGCTGATCAAATCAGCCGCCACGCGCTAGCGTCCGGTTGTTCGGCCTGGTAGTTCCTAAGCTGCCGATCGCCCTATCGGCTTCGCCAAAGCCGATCCATGGGGATATTCAGCGACTCAACCACAGAGGTGATGTCGTCGCGGAAACGTTTAGCATCGAGTGGATAGCCTTGCGTCGGTTTGAGACCGGGGATATGCGTCGCCCAGAACTGATTGAACTGGTGCATGAGCACTTCGCGCGTGTACTTGGCAACCATCGACGCCAATGCCACCGGCAGGAATTCTTCGGCCTTTGTGCGAAAGCAGAAGTCCATTGAACCCATGCGGTATCGGGACTTTTCACGCGATTCTTCCAGACGAAACACAAACTGATCGTCAAAGTGCTGCGAAATCAATTCGTCGTAACGGTTCCTGCCCCCATGCTTATCACAGATCACGAGCGTCGCCTTGTTGCCTGACTCAGCATCGGCGGCACACGCATCCGCAAGATCTCTTACTAATTGCAGCGTGGCATTCGACAGAACCACACCTTTGGAATCGGTCTGCGCCACCAATTGGTTGAATTCGTCCGGGAACATGATCCTCGCTCGAATGCCGAGCAACTGAATCCCGCGATTTTCCAGTTCAGAGTTCAGCGTTGCAACCCATTCGCGGATGTGATCATCGCTGGAATCAACCGGCAGCGTCAGGCCGGGCGTTGTGTTCCATGGCTCGGACTGATATGCCTCGGTAAACGGAGCGACCTGAGTCGGCATACTGATGCCGCGACACACCTGATCGATGGATGCGGTGTTCACGTTGATCAGATTCAGAAACGCCAGGACCGCGACTTCCAGTCCTTCCAGGCCCTCGCCAGGCGAAAAGACTTTCTTGGAATCCGCCACGAACAATCGTTGATCACCGCGTTCCGGAGCACTCGTGAGGACGGACTTCAGTTCTTCCCATAAATCCAGCGGTTCGACGCCGTCAGGCAAATGCCATGCTGTCGCGGCGACGGTGAGTGGTCCAAGATTCGGCCCATAACCAGCCTCATCCGTTCCAATCAGAATTCTGCCGGTCATCGCAAGCCCCGTTCTGCCTGATCGCAAAGAAATGCAGGGCAAACATCCAGCTTGCCATCAATCGTGTTGACACACTCTGAAAATGCCGTCTTCACTTGCATCCGTCGCGAAAATCGAGTTCCATGCGGATCAGTAGAGTGATGGTTGTAACAGACGACATCCATCTTTGACACTTCGTATCCCCACACTTCGTATCCCCACCCTGATGAGGTTCCGCTATGAGTCAGTTCAATCGTCGCCGATTTCTGAAGTCATCCGCCGTCGCTGCGTCTTCTTTTCTGGCTGCTCCGGCAATTGGCCGTGCGGGAATATCGCAGAATGAAAAACTGGGAGTGGCTGTCATTGGTGCGAATGGTCGTGGTGGTTCTCATATCGATGAATACCTGCGGGATGAACGCACAGAAATTCGCGTTATTGTCGATGCGGATGAAGCGGTCGCGAATCGCCGGTGTGATGAAATCGAGAAGAAACAGGGCACGCGCCCCAGGCCGGTCGTTGATATGCGTCAGGCATTCGACGACAAATCCATCGACTTCATCAGCACGGCGACACCCAATCACTGGCACGCACTCACGGGCATCTGGGCGATGCAGGCAGGTAAAGATGCCTACATCGAAAAACCAGTTTGCCACAACGTGCATGAAGGGTCGGCTCTGATCGCCGCCGCTCGCAAGTACGGTCGTATGTGCCAGGTCGGGACGCAATGCCGCTCCAGCCAGGCAATTATTGAAGCCTTTGCATTCATCCGGGAAGGCGGTATTGGTGAAGTCAATTTCGCACGCGGCCTGTGCTACAAGCGCCGCAGGAGCATCGGAGCGAAAGGCGACTACACGATCCCTGCAAATGTGAACTTTGATCTGTGGAGCGGTCCGGCGTCGCTGACCGACCCGAAATGCACGCGGGAGAAATTTCACTACGACTGGCACTGGCAGCGGCATTACGGAAACGGTGACCTCGGCAACCAGGGACCACATCAGACCGACGTTGCACGCTGGGGGCTTGGGATCGACACGCATCCATCCACGATCTTCACGTACGGCGGACGACTCGGCTATCAGGCGGAAAATAACAATCCAGACTACGTCGATGCGGGAGACACGGGCAATACGGAAGTGTCTATCTACGACTACGGCACGAAGTGCATCGTGTTCGAAACGCGCGGCCTGAGTGTCGATGACAGCGATGATGAAGAGTTAAACACCTTGTTCCGCAGCACGAAGGATAATAAGATCGGCGTCGTGTTTTACGGTTCGGAAGGCTATCTGGTCCAGGATCAATATGATCATTGTTCTGTATTCGACAAGGACAAGAACCTGGTTCGCGAATTCAAAGGTGGCGGTGAGCACTTCAAGAATTTCATCTCTGCCGTTCAGTCGCGCAAAGTGGAGGAATTGAACGCGGACGTCCGCGAAGGCCATTTGTCCGCCGCGATCAGCCATCTTGGGAATATCTCGTACTACATGGGCGAAGAAAACCGTCTGCCGGTCACTGAGATTTCTTCGCATCTCAGCGCCATCAAGAGTCTGGACGACAATCAGGCGACGCTGAATCGCACCGTAAAACATCTGGAAAAGAACGGCGTCGATCTGGACAAATACCGAATGTCGCTTGGGGCGTTTCTGGAATTCGACACCGAAAAAGAGCTATTCACCAACAACGACGCAGCCAATGCGATGCTGACTCGTGAATACCGCGAACCGTACGTCTGCCCGACAGCCGATAAGGTCTGAATCGTTGTACGCAGAAGCACCCGTGCATCAGTTTCTTCGTTTATACCGTGCGCGTTCAGGATTGACGGCATCAACGGCAATCGTTCACAAGTCCCTTCTCCCCAGAGATCGGGGGAGAAGGTGGCCGGTGGCCGGATGAGGGGGCGGCAGGGGCTGACCGGTTTACTGTCAAACGCAGCTGAAGAACGAATGTAAAATTCCCCCTCGCCCTAGCCCTCTCCCCCGTGGAAAAACGGTACAGTTGGAGAATCGATTGCGGGGCGAGAGGGGACAATCGCAAGACGCTTGCAGCCTCATTCCTGACCGCGTAAGGTATAAGGGCAAGCCGAAGGCGTCGGTTTTCCGGTTAATTTGCATACGCATCCCGCTCGCCGTTAAACGAATTATGCCCAACAACGTGTGCGTGAGTGCTTATTAAACGGGTGTCGAGACCGTTTCGTTGAGTTCGTCGGCGACAGAGTCTTCTGTTATGGTGCGATCACGCAGCATCGCGATGCGACCTGTGCGGACCATTTCCAGAATTCCGAAATCCCGCATGCGTTCGATGAACGCTTCGATTTTGTTTTCCCGCCCGGAGATTTCGATCATCACATGCGACGCACTGACATCGACAATGCGGCCACGAAAAATATCGACGAGTTCGCGAATTTCACCTCGGCGACCGTTTTCCGTGCTGACTTTGATCAGCATCAGGTCACGTTCAACAAAATCGCGACCTGAAAAATCCTGAACCTTGACGACGGTGACAATCTTGCCCAGCTGCTTGCGGACCTGGTCCAGTGTTTTCTCGTCACCATTGACAACAAACGTGATACGGGAAAAATCCGGATTCTCGGTCGCACCGACAGCCAGGCTGTCAATGTTATATGCGCGCGAGGCCAACATGCCCGAAATGTGAGCCAGTACGCCTGGTTGATTCACGACAAGAGCAGACAGAACGTGTTTCATATGCAAAGTCTTTCGAGGAGGCCGCTGGCCGTAACATCACAATGATTCAATCCCATTGAGTGTGTAATGGTCCTGTGCAAAACGATCACGGAAACGACACCGGATCATTCACGGGGTTCATCCGACAGGCTGGCGGCTCAGCAGTGTATGCCGTCCCCGAGAAACCGGCAACTACGGATTGTGGCTGGCCGCAAAATCGCTGGGAATCATCACGGATGCGAAGTGTCGGTTATCCCGAATCCAGTCTTCGCGTGTGTAGGAAATCACCGAAGTGTCAGTTTCGCGAACCTCAACGTGAGACAGACGGAATCCCATTTCAGTGATCTCTGTAAACAGCATCCAGGCGAGGTTTTCAACGCTCGTCGGGCCGTTGAACAGCTTCATCTTGAAATTTTCCCCCGTACGTCGGCAGTGATCTTTCAAAGATTCATGCAACGGGTCGTTCATATTGATGAGCATGCCATGGTCGTAATGCTCCTTCAGCCACGG
>Ga0335394_10005908_pt1 | contig 13803 bp, 9 predicted proteins | sample MAT03_FD_205741 | JGI IMG/M metagenome (GOLD analysis project Ga0335394, IMG submission 205741) | Freshwater microbial communities from Lake Fryxell liftoff mats and glacier meltwater in Antarctica - MAT-03 (spades assembly) (version 2) ...
AAAGCGCAAAAAGAGGCAGAAGGGATAGCTGAAAAGCGATCGGGCGCACGCGGCCCGGAAAATGTTTGGGGTTCTGCTTTAACCGCTACTCTTTGTGCTGTGGGAGTTTGGGGATTGTCTATTTTCGGAGACACAGGCAAGATGCCTGTGCCACAAGATGCAATTTTGCCTGTTGCACAAGATGCAATTTTGCCTGTCCCACAATATGTGATTTCCCTGTTATTGCTGGGTTATGCAGCTAGTTTTTGCACCAAACTTTCGGATACCTGCGCTAGCGAAATCGGCAAAGCTTACGGGAAGCGGACGTTTTTGATTACTACCTTGCAGCCTGTACCCAGGGGTACGGAAGGGGCGGTAAGTTTGGAAGGAACGATCGCAGGTATTGTCGGCTCGATTCTGATGGCGCTTGTGAGTTCGGCGGTTGGTTTAATTGACTTGACAGGAATTGCTTTTTGTGTTATTGCAGCTTTTATTGCCACGAATATCGAGAGCGTGATTGGTGCGACGGTGCAATCAAAGTTTGAGTGGCTGACGAATGAGGTAGTGAATTTTTTCAATACATTCATCGGGGCGATCGCGGCGATCGTCTTAGCCTCAGCCTGGACAACTTTTTTCGCTTAATCATTAGTTACCAGTCATTAGTCTTAACAAATCAACTAATGACTAAGGATCGCAAATTAAATAACTTACAATTTTAATTATTATTGTGGAACAGGCAGGAAAGCCTGTTCAAGACGGGCGGGACGCCCATCCCACAAACTTGTGGAAGTTATTTAATTCTCATTCCTAATGACTAATGACTGATGACTAATGACTAACCCTCTTCCGGCCCAAAAACCATTTGTACAATCATCGTTGGTTCACCCCGCTTGTGATAGCGATCGGCCCAATTGCGAATAATTTCATCTAATTCCTCAACAGCCTGATCGAGTCGTTCCGGGGGGATATCCAAAGTTTCCATAACTCGCATCACTTTCGGTTGTTTTTCGGCCCAATCCTTCATTAGTCGGAAATATCTAGCCGTATCCTCCACCATCGTAAACGTGCGCTCTTCCTGCTCTGCGGGAGAGTAAGTTGCGCGGCTGAGGGCATAAAAAGGCATTCCCCAAGGAGAATCAATCCGAGTCACTGTTCCCGAATAAATCAAGCGACGTTTGATGTGTTCTGCTAAAGCTTCACTCAAAGGCATTCGCCTTTCTGGGTGCATATCTTCTTGCGATCGCCTGTGCAGAAACTCAATCAACTCCATAAACTGAAAAGAATTGATCAGTTGAGCGTCAGGCGGATTTGGAGGAACCTTGCCTTCGAGATATTTTTTTTCATCCCCAGTCAAGCTGTTTCCAGGAATGCGAGGGCGTCCCGGAAGCCAAGCATACTGTTCCAGCCAAACATAAGGAAACTGAATCAAATATTTAGGTTCTTGGGAACCCAGCATTTTTAGCAATTTTCCCGTAGTCAGGGCTTCCCGAACTTCCTCAACAATCACCTTCACCCGTTTCGGCTCAATATGATGCAAGTGCCCGGTCATCCGCAGGTTGTTGTCCTGCTCCAGGTAGGTCATATAAATGGCACATTTAGCCGCTGTTGCAGCAGCGTCTAGAAACGCCCCGTGCCTGTGCCCACTGGTTCTCATGGCGCTAAACGCCAGATATAGCATGATCTGATCCATCGCACTAGGGCTAAGGCTTTTGACCAGATCCAAAGAGTCATTTTTCATCACAATCCCCGAAATAGCCAAATTAGGAGGCATCTTGCGATCCTCCATTGAATTATTGAAAAAGTGCCGAATCAAGCATAGCCGACTGTCCCCAGAAAGCCAGCTACCCTAATATTCAGGCGAGTTAATTTCCCTGATGTAACTGGGGCATTAGCTTCAAGGCGATCGACACCGAATAAGTGGTTCTCATTGGCGAATTTAAGTCGAGTGCTGCACCCTCTGCACTCAGCGTTTACTTATATAAGTGAGTTATCGCACGTTAATCATAGTGCAGCCGTTAAAAATCTCACCCCACCTATGGGGGGGAGAAGGTAAATAAATGTTGCGATCGGAGGAATTTGAGGTGGCACCGAGCCGATCAGCTTTGCTCTAAGCGAGAAATTATGGGAGAGGAGAATCAAAGAAGCGTTTTCAAGACAAAACCGCCAGCTCCTAAAGTCTATCTCTAGGTAGATGGCGGTTTTCGGTTTATATGCTGTCATTTCTCACACAAAAAAAATCTCCAAAAGAATGTCAACAAAAGTGCAGTTGCCGTTTAACCCGAAAAACTCGAATCCCAGAAAATTAGATCGAATCAACGGCCCAAACCAAGTCAGTTGAGGTGTTCGCCTGCGTAAGCGTGCCATTAGAAATCTTGTAGCGAATGAGTGTAAACATTAGGCTCCGTAAAACCTCTACGTCCGCTGCCTCTCTCAGGAGCGCGATCGCCCTTTTGTTGAGTTTGCGCTGACAACATATATTGGGTGGTAGCAGTTTCGAGCATGGGGACTGGAGATTCAAAAGCTTGAGCGGCGCTGGCACTCAAGGTAATGCCCAACAGGCTCAGTAAAGCAATTGCAGTGTAGGTTTGCATGGGTAGTATCCGTGTCAGTGTCTATTAACTGATACGGACTTACCTCGATCGATCAGGATGGATTTCTGGCAATTTTCGGAACTTTGCAAAAAACCTTACCCATTCAATGCTACTGCTCCTGCCAGCAGCCAAGCACCGGCAAAATTCAGCCTGCCCGATACTGTCAGAGGCTTTTCGGTTTCGCAATTATGTAAAAATCTGTCGGTTTCCGAATCTAAAGTCACGAGTTGCCAAGTTTGACTGGCTACGGATGCGGGACTTGTCAGGGTTAGCGTCCAATCTTGTACGCCGAGGCGACGGAAAATGCCCGAAAATTCGCTTTCGGTATTTGCTGTTTTACGGCTGGGATTTACACAGAAATCCGGTTCAAATGTCAAGGTTCTGGGTTCAAATACAGAACTTTCGTTGAGAAACCGGGTTTTTTGATCGCTTTTGACTGACAAAGGAAAAGGACATTCGCCGTTGGCGGGATATGCTTGAGGTCGATCGAGATAATAGCGCTGCCGATCGATCCAGTCCGATCGATCCGGTGTCAAATTAAACAAAGGAATAACCGCCGCCCTCGCCGACGCATCTTGCAGCAAAGCTTCCTGCAAAACTCTAACGGGCAAATCGCGCGGCTGACATCCAGCTTCCGCGCACAAAGCCGCCGCCATCCCCGCCGCCTGTCCGATATTCATCACCACAGGCTGCAAGCGAGTTGCACCGTTGGCGACGTGAGAAACGGAAATATTTTTTTCGCAGGCTAACAATCCGTCTGTACTTGCAGGGATGAGGGCACTGTAGGGAATTGTAAACGGAGTCCCCGTCCAGCGGCCTCCCCAGCGGATGGATTTGGGCTGTAAAGGAATGTCGCCGGTGTTGTAGTGGTGGTCGTTGGCATAGTTACCGATCGCAATTGTTTCACAAATTCCCTGAGAATCGATCGGCAACTTCGCTACTTTTGCGCCGACAAACGGCAAAATATCATGTTCTGTGACTGTACTGAGTCCTCGCAAACGGCGACTTTCTCGGTAGTAAGGGTGCAAGGCGAAGGCAGAAAGCAGGGGAGAATTTTGTTGATTTTCGATCGGGGAAATCGGGAAAATATTTTGTGCTAAGCCGTAGCGGCGGCCGAGTTGGGTTTGAATGAAGCGAGCGAAACTTTGAGTATGCCAGAGACTTTCTTGGAGGAATTCTTGTCGGGATGTTTTAGATCCAATTAGTCGATCGACTCCTTCACCATAATCATTACCACGAATCGGCCAATTAATCATCAACAATCCGCCGGGAAGCCTGCCGTAATTGAGAAATTGTTCGGGAGTGTAACCTTTCCAAGCGTCGGAAAATCGATCGGGATTATCGACAGGAGGCGCGGGAATCTCTGGCGCAACCGCACCTTTACCAAAATCCTGCATGATGGCCACCCAAGTCGGAGATTGCACCGCATACCTTTGTGACACAGCATTGGGAGCAGTCGGCGCGCTGGGTTCTCCCCACTCAGCTTGGAATTCCCAACCCCAGCGGTGCCCAACTTCCGCTAAAGCCAGCAAATCTCCCAATTCCGTTGCATCCAAAGTGATTTTGGCCGAAACCGTAAAATCGGCAAACCGAACGCCATAAATGCGAGATCCTTCACGCATCACCTCTTGAGCTGTTTGTCCACAAATCCACTGTAAATTCGGTAAACACTTAACCCAATCCGCAAAAATTTCTGCACCAATGCGGGGATCGTAAGTAAAAAAACTGACCCAGCCCCAATCCAAACCTCCCGGCTGTCGCTGCTGAAGTTCCCGGAGAAATTGACCCCACAAACCTGTCTGAAAAGCTGCTAATTCATTGCCATCGGGAGCCGAAACGCCTGCTGCTGTCAGCATTCCTCCCAGCCAGGGAAATTCGCTGACTAAAATAGTTTTGGCACCTCGGCGGGCTGCTTGCACGGCTGCTGCGGTGCCGCCGGTGCCGCCACCGACTACCAAAACATCTGCTTCTAAGGTTGGGGACATGGCGAATAGGATTTTAGATTTTAGATTTTAGATTTTAGATTGCTAAAGGCTCATTCATCATCTAAGGTGCGCAGTGCACACCCTACGGGATAGATGTTCGGCGTTTGTCATCATGTAAGGTGCGCAGTTTGTAGGGTGCGCACTGCGCACCGGTTGACTACGGGATAGATTAGATGTTCGGCGTTTGCGATTATGTAAGGTGCGCAGTTTGTAGGGTGCGCACTGCGCACCGGTTGACTTTGTAGCCCACCTACGGGATAGATGTTCGGCGTTTGCGATCGCCAATTTAATTTTAATGTGTAAAGACTTGACAAATAGTAAATCGGGAATTATGGGACGATCGCACAATTTTGTTATTAAATGATCACAGGGGCGATCGCAAATTTTTATTTCTTATTTTGTGCGCGAAAGTATTGCCAATATGACACTGCGAATAACGATAATAGAAAAAAGGGGAAGCGCATCTATCAAGTTTGACATCGTATAATTAATTTCCCAGTTACTTATTTAATGGCTGAAAATGGACAAAGGTTTTATTTTGTGGTTCACCGGGCTGAGCGGTTCCGGCAAGACAACTATCAGCAAAGCTCTCGAATCTGAATTGAAGCGTCGAGGCTGCAAAGTTGAAATATTGGATGGAGATGTCATTCGCACCAACTTGTCAAAAGGTTTGGGATTTAGCAAGGAAGACCGAGATACTAATATTCGGCGGATTGGATTTGTGGCGAACCTACTCAGCCGCAATGGAGTTGTGGCAATCACGGCAGCTATTAGCCCCTACAGAGCAGTTCGCGACGAAATTAGGGCATTGGAGCCAAATTTTGTTGAAGTGTATGTCAAAGCACCGTTAGAAGTGTGCGAAGCGCGTGATGTCAAAGGGCTGTACGCTAAGGCGAGAGCCGGAGAAATCAAAGGTTTTACCGGAATTGACGATGCTTATGAAGAACCGCTGAATCCTGAGATTATTTGTTATACAGAGCGCGAAAGTGTCGAAGACAGTGTTAAAACAGTTCTGAGCAAGTTAGAAGAGTTGGGTTACATTTGATGATGGCGGGGTAGGAAGCGGATAGGGGCGAAAGACGATGGCGATCAAAAACTATTCAAAACTTAATACTATCAAAGGTTTAATTGTCGGAAGTTTAACATTGTCAGTGCTGGCGGCCGTGGGCTCGTCTCCTGTGGCGGCCCAGTTTTTGCCTCCTCCACCTCCTCCTCCTTCGGGTGCTCCGACTCCTGTACGGGTACCCGCAGCACCTGGATTTCCGGGATTTCCGGCAAGTGTACCTTCGAGTGTACGATCGGAAGTTTACACTTTGGGCGCGGGCGATCGTATTCAAATGGACATCTTCAACGTCCCGGAATACAGCGGCCCCAACGGTCAACACCAAATACAGGCCGACGGTTCCCTGAGTTTGCCATTAATTGGTAGCCTTTCCGTCGCCGGAATGACCTTAGAACAAGCTTCTAATGCTGTCAAGGAGCGATACGGCAAATACCTCAAACGTCCTTGGATTACCCTAAAACTGCTGGCCCCGCGGCCTTTGCAAATTGCGATCGCAGGCGAAATCAACCGCCCCGGAGCCTATACAATATCCTCAGCAGCGGGCCCTGGAGGCACAACAGAGCAAATCGGCACTCAAATGCCAACGATATCGCGGGCACTGCGCATGGCGGGCGGAATTACACAGTCAGCAGATGTCCGACAAATCAAAATCCGCCGCCCCCAACGCAATGGCCCAGAACAAATTATTAACATCGATTTATGGGAATTATTGCAAGCTGGTGACTTGCGGGCAGATGTTACTTTGCGTGACGGCGATACTATATTTATTCCCACTGTAACTAGCCTCAATCGCCAAGAAGCACCAACTTTGGCAGTAGCTAATATTACCGGCCAAAGCACTCAACCAATTAATATTGCGGTGGTGGGCGAAGTAACTCGCCCCGGTACTTACACTCTGGCAAAAGAGGTGCAAAGTAGGGTACAAGAGAATGAAATGGGTGCAGATTCTGGTTTGTTTGCTGCTAGGGAAACTCCCGGCTCCGGGGAAACTGTTTTGCAGCAAACTGTAACCAGAGCAATTAAAATGGCGGGCGGCATTACGCCCGTAGCTGATATCAGACAAATACAAGTTCGTCGCCTGACTCGCGCGGGTACGGAACAAATTATTAATGTGAATTTGTGGCAACTTTTGGAAGGGGGAGATGTATCTCAAGATTTAGCACTGCAACAGGGAGATACGGTAATCGTTCCCAAAGCCGAAAATCTCGATGCAGCCGAAGGCGAACAAGTTGCTAATTCTAATTTTTCACCGGATGCGATTAAGGTGAACATTGTGGGAGAAGTTGTGAAACCCGGAGCGATTGCGGTTTTGCCCAATACTACTCTCAATCAAGCGCTGGTAGCAGCAGGAGGTTTTAATAAAGCGCGGGCTCAAATGGATTCGGTGGATTTAATTCGTCTGAATCCTAACGGTACTGTTTCGCAGCTAAGTGTTAAGGTGAATTTTTCGGCAACTGCCAATGAGGAAACTAATCCCAAACTGCGAAATAATGATGTAATTATGGTAAGGCGATCGGGCCGCGCTGCATTTTCGGATAATGTAGGCGGGACTCTCGCTCCTTTAAGCCCCCTGCTGGGAATATTCCGGTTGTTCGATATTTTTCGGTGATTTGAGTAGACTAGCGCTAAGGCATCATCAACCCAGTTTCTACAAAGAATTTCGGCTTGGGAACGAGATATCTAGTCAGAAACCAAGTTTATGAAACAGCGCCAGTCGTAGAAACGTTTAAACAAATAAGTTGTAAAAATCAAATGAAACCAGGGAAAAATTCTCAAATAACACTGTTTAATAACAATAAGAAAGCTGCGGGACAGCAAAGAATATCTTCTGTAATTTATGAAGAAGAGCAATTTTTCAGAGACAAAACAGAGGAACAAGAGTTAAGTTTTTGGCAAGTTTGCCGAAGCCGATCGTTCTTAGTTATCGGCGTAGCAGCGGCAGTGACAACAGGGGTATTTGCCTGGACTCTGAATCAAAAAAGTGAGTACGAAGGGCGCTTTCAATTATTAGTAGAACCCGCTATTACGCAAAATACTTTAGCGAAAGTCTACTCCGGCGAGCTAAAACTGCAACCAGCATCTCCCGCAACGCCACAAAGTCCCGGATTTGACTATGAATCGCAGATTCAAGTTTTGCAAAGCCCGCAAGTAATGTCGCCGATTATTAAACAGTTGCGCGCTAAATACCCGGAAATCAATTACAACTATCTTTTGAACCAAAAAGCAGATAATTTGCCGTTTTCTGAGGGAACAAGGCTGTCAATTAATCGCTTCAAAAACACCAAGATTATCGAAGTTAAATATCGGGATTATGACCCGAAAAAAATTCAGTTTGTGTTGGAAAAAGTTGCACTAGGCTACCGCAACTACAGCGTGCAAGATACCAGCACTCAAATTAGTCAGAGTCTGGATTTTGTGAAATCGCAAATTCCCAACCAGCAAAAGCGCCAACAAGTTCTGCAAACAGAAATTCAAAAGTTGCGCCAGCAATACAATTTCATCGATCCGCAAATTCAAACCCAGCAACTTGCGCAGCAAATCAGCCAACTCCAAGCACAAAGATTGGAAGCACAAACGCAACTCAATCAGCAGAAATTTCTCTATTCTAATCTGCAAAATCAGCTCGGATTAAATCAGCAACAAGCTCTGATGGCTTCGGCTCTGAGTCAAGCTCCCCGCTATCAAGGAATGCTGACTCAATTGCAGCAATTAGAAGGACAAATTGCGATTAATTCAGCTACTTATACAGACAATTCTCCGCAAATGCAGTTGTTTCGAGAACAGCGCAAGAACCTGATTCCTTTGTTGAAGAAAGAAGCCCAACAGGTTCTGGGAACTGATTTAGCTAAGGTAAATTCGCAAGTGATGGCTTTTCAAGATCCGGTGCGGATTAAGTTGATCGAGCAGTTTATTGGTACTGCTAATTCTATTCAAGTTTTGGGAGTGCGGAATCAAGTTTTGGCACAAGCTGCTAAGCAGTTGAGTCAATATTCTCAAGGATTCCCGGTGATTTTGCGACGCTATTCTGATTTGCAGCGGGAGGCGGATTTGACTAACACTACGCTGAATGGTTTGCTAGCAAAACAGCAGGCTTTGCAGCTTGAAGCTGTGGGCAAAAAAGAGGTTGCTTGGGAAGTTATTGCGAAGCCGGAAATTCCGCGCTACAAAAATGGCGAATTGATGGCTGTTGCTCCGATTATGCCTTTGAATTTGGCTTTGGGTGGATTGCTTGGTTTGGTGTTTGGTACGTTAGCGGCGCAGTTGGCGGAACGGTTTAATAATAAAACGGTTTTCCAGACTCCAGAGGATGTCAAACATTCGATTCATTTGCCTTTGTTGGGGGTAATTCCTGCTAGCGATAAAATTTTGAGACTGCCGCCTGCGGAGACAACTTCGATTGATGTGGGAACTTCGCCGATGCCGACGGATGCTTTTCAAGAAGCTTTTCGATCGCTCAATGCTAATATTCGGTTACTAAACGTTGATTCTCCGATTAATTCTTGTGTAATTACATCTTGTCAAGTAGCTGATGGCAAGTCTACTGTAGCGGTAAATTTGGCGCGGGCGGCGGCTGCAATGGGGCAGCAAGTGCTGTTGGTGGATGCGGATTTGCGTCGCCCGCAGGTGCACGAAATGCTGGGTTTGCCGAACTGGCAAGGCTTGCACAATGTGATTGCGGATGATGTGGATGTGGAAAAGGTGATTTTGCGATCGCCCCGCGATGAAAACCTGTTTGTGTTAACATCAGGGCCAGTTCCTCCCGATCCCACGAAAGTGCTTTCTTCCCGCAAAATGCAGCATTTGATGGCAGCTTTGGCAAATAATTTTGATTTAGTTATTTACGATACTGCGCCACTTCTGGGTTTAGCAGATGCGAATTTGTTGGCGGCTCACACTAACGGATTGATGCTGGTAGTGGGGCTGCATCAAACTGAGCGGGAGGCGCTGCTGTTGGCTTTTGAAGATTTGAAAATGGCCGGGATTCCGCTGTTGGGAATGGTGGCAAATAACGATAAAGGCAGCAGGTATTATTATCAGTCTTACGTGCAGAATTACATCGAAGAAAAATCTGTTTGATGTGGGTGAGGGCACAAATCAGTAAGGTGCGCAGTGCGCACCCTACCTTGAGAATCCTGCAAGCAAGATAAACACGAATTTTCTTAAGATTTGGGATCAACATCTTGCAGTATGATTAAAGATTGGGAGTTTTAAAACAAATTGCAACACTTGCAAATTAACAAGACCTGAAAACGTGGCCGACAAATTCCCATTTTGTAACATATTGATACAACTCCCCGCCTAGCTGGAAAACTAGGAGGGAGTTTTGTGTTTTTTAAACAGGAGATGAAACAATGGCTATTGCTACTATCAACCCGGCAACGGGAGAAACGCTGAACACTTTTGAGCCGAGCGCAGATGAGGCCATTGAAGCTAAGCTGGAATTAGCACAGCAAGCTTTTAACAAGTACCGCTACCTGCCGTTTGAGCAGCGAGCTATGTGGATGCAGAAAGCTGCGGACATCTTGGAGCGCGATCGCGAAATATACGCTAAAATGATGACCCTAGAAATGGGCAAAACACTCAAATCGGCGATCGCAGAAATCGAAAAATGCGCCCTAGTTTGCCGCTATTACGCCAAAAATGCTGCTCAATTTATGGCAGACGTACCCGCAAACACCGACGCTAGCAGTAGCTTTGTCCGTTACCAACCGCTGGGCGCTATTTTAGCCGTCATGCCCTGGAATTTTCCATTTTGGCAAGTTTTTCGGTTTGCGGCACCGACGCTGATGGCGGGCAATGTCGGCTTGCTAAAACACGCTTCTAATGTGCCGCAGTGCGCCTTGAAAATCGAACAAATTTTCGCGGAAGCGGGCTTTCCCGAAGGAGTTTTTCAAACTTTGTTAGTGGGAGCCGACAAAGTAGCTAAAATCATTGCGGACGATCGCGTAAAAGCAGCAACTCTCACCGGTAGCGAACCAGCGGGCGAAAGTTTAGCAGTAAATGCAGGCAAAAACTTGAAAAAAGTTGTGCTGGAATTGGGAGGAAGCGATCCATATATTGTGATGTCCAGCGCCGATTTACCAACCGCTTTATCAACGGCTGTAACATCACGAATCCTCAATAGCGGTCAATCTTGTGTATCTGCTAAACGGTTTATTTTAGCAGAAGAAATCGCCGATGAATTTATCAAAGGATTTGTCGAAAAATTCGAGCAATTAAAAGTAGGCGATCCGATGTTGCACGAAACCGATATCGGCCCTTTGGCTACTCCCGCAATCCTCAAAGAATTGGACAATCAAGTGCAAGCCTGCATCCAATCGGGAGCAAAACTGCTGACAGGCGGCCGCCCATTGTCAGAGAAGGCGGGCAATTTCTACTTGCCAACTATTCTGTCAGATATTCCCCCGGATGCTGTGGCGCGCCAACAAGAGTTTTTTGGCCCGGTGGCTTTAATATTCCGGGTGGCAAACATCGATGAGGCGATCGCCCTGGCCAACAGCACATCCTTTGGTTTAGCGGCGACAGCTTGGACTACAGTAAGCTCAGAGTGCGATCGGTTTATTTCCGAACTAGAAGCCGGTGCAGTATTCATCAACGGCTTAGTCAAATCCGATCCCAGATTGCCCTTTGGTGGCATTAAGCGATCGGGTTACGGACGCGAATTGAGCATCCAAGGAATCCACGAATTTGTCAACATTAAAACAGTGTGGGTAAAATAAGTAAAACTCGATACACTGCTCGTAAAAATATCAATTAATCTGCGTTTATCCGCGTTCATCTGCGGTTAAAAACAATTAATCTAGTATTTTTACGACAAATTGACCAAAAGAAACAATCCACACTTACAGAGAAAAAAAAACGGCAATGAACACAGCTCAACTACTCGTAAAATGTTTAGAAAACGAAGGCGTAGAATACGTCTTCGGACTTCCCGGAGAAGAAAATTTAGAAGTTCTAGAAGCCCTAAGAAACTCTTCAATTAAATTTATTACTACTCGCCACGAACAAGGCGCCGCCTTCATGGCCGACGTTTACGGCCGCCTCACCGGCAAAGCAGGCGTTTGCTTGTCCACCTTGGGCCCCGGCGCAACTAACTTAATGACAGGAGTTGCTGACGCCAACCTAGACGGCGCTCCTTTAGTAGCAATTACCGGACAAGTCGGCACAGACAGAATGCACATAGAATCGCACCAATATTTAGATTTGGTCGCTATGTTTGCACCAGTTACTAAGTGGAATGCTCAAATTGTCCGCCCTAGCACCACCTCAGAAATCGTCCGCAAAGCCTTTAAAGTTGCTCAAAGCGAAAAGCCGGGAGCAGTTCACATTGACTTGCCAGAAAACATCGCAGCAATGCCTGTAGAAGGAGATCCGCTCACTAAAGACAACCGCGAAAAAACTTTTGGCGCTTACCAAAGTCTGAATAAAGCCGCGGTAGCAATTTCTAAGGCAAAAAGTCCTCTGCTTTTAGTAGGAAACGGCACGATCCGCGCTAACGCCAGCGATACTTTGACAGAATTTGCTACTCGATTAAATATTCCCGTAGCTAATACTTTCATGGGCAAAGGTGTAATTCCTTACACTCATCCTTTGTCACTTTGGACGACGGGATTGCAAAAACGGGATTACATTAGCTGTGCTTTTGAAGAAACGGATTTAGTGATTGCTGTTGGCTATGATTTGATTGAATATTCCCCGAAAAAGTGGAATCCTGACGGCAAAATTCCGATTATTCACGTGGGAGCTCTGCCCGCAGAAGTTGATAGCAGTTATATTCCTACTGTAGAAGTTGTGGGGGATATTTCTGATTCGCTGAATGAAATTTTGCAGCGTGCCGATCGCATGGAGAAAACAGATCCTTTTGCTAAGCAATTGCGGGCGGATATTCGCGCTGGGTACGAACAATATGCAAACGATGATGGTTTCCCGATTAAGCCACAAAAACTGATTTACGATTTACGGCAAGTCATGGGCCCGGAAGATATTGTGATATCTGATGTGGGTGCTCACAAAATGTGGATCGCGCGGCACTATCATTGCGATCGCCCGAATACCTGTTTAATTTCCAACGGATTTGCGGCGATGGGAATTGCGATTCCGGGTGCTGTGGCGGCAAAACTCGTTTATCCCGATCGCAAAGTAGTAGCAGCAACGGGCGACGGCGGTTTTATGATGAACTGTCAAGAGTTAGAAACTGCGTTGCGCATCGGTACTAATTTTGTTACTCTCATCTTTAATGACGGCGGCTACGGGTTAATTGAATGGAAGCAGGAAGATCACTTTGGTCATTCAAATTTCATCAAATTTGGCAATCCCGACTTTGTGAAATTTGCCGAAAGTATGGGTTTAAAAGGCTATCGCGTGGAAGCGGCCAGCGATTTAATTCCTATCCTGAAGGAAGCGCTCGCTCAAGATGTCCCCTGCGTGATTGACTGTCCAGTAGATTACCGGGAAAATGCCCGTTTCAGTCAATTATCTGGGGATATGAGTTGCCATACATAAGTTAGGAAACGGGCATTTTTGTGTCCGTGTCAATCAAGATAGTTCACTTACCTGAAATATGCTATATTTCGGGTAAGGGACATTCTTCGAGATAGAGTTTTGTAGCTTCTTTGAGATTTGCGATCGCTTCTTCTATTGTTTCGCCTTGGTCAACTGTGCCGACTTCTGGACATTCGGCAATGTACATATCTTCTTCTTTGTAAATGATGGCTGTGAAGCTTTGAGTGCTCATAGTTTTTTTGCTTCCATCATCAGAGGTTGCTTGTTTTCTATTACCTAGTTTATCTCGGATGAATCATTTTTACAAGTATAGGGCAATACGGTTCACTTAAGATTGTCATTGCGAGGAACGAAGCAATCGCAGTATTTATTTTTCATAATTTTTTACCGTCTGAATCGCACTAAGTAAACCGTATTGAAGTATAGGGTGGAAATGGGCGATCGCGTGATTTAATGATACTTGTATGCTTAACAATTAATTGATGAGTGGAATTAATCGGCAAATTACCCTTGACAGCAGGCACATTGCTAAACACTTGCCAGACACGCCCCAAATGAGAAGACTGCTTAATAAAGGACGTGCTGCTCATATTTTTAACAATGAGGCTACGATGAATCAGGTAGCTCAAGCCATAATAGAAGAGGGAGAATTTACAGATACGATTCGGGGCTACGAGCGTTA
>Ga0335394_10005909_pt1 | contig 13803 bp, 9 predicted proteins | sample MAT03_FD_205741 | JGI IMG/M metagenome (GOLD analysis project Ga0335394, IMG submission 205741) | Freshwater microbial communities from Lake Fryxell liftoff mats and glacier meltwater in Antarctica - MAT-03 (spades assembly) (version 2) ...
CGGACAGCACGAGCTGGGCGGTCGTGAGTGCCGTGTCGACCGCACCGCGCGCCGCCTCGTAAGTGCCCTCGGTGAGCGGCGTGGTGGTCTCGAAGCACCAGTAGCCCAAGCGGCCGTTGATGGCCTGCGGCTCGCCACGCTCACCCATCTTGTCTCGCAAGGCCGGCCGGTAGAACACGTCGGGTACGACCTCGCGCACGCCCGGGTGCTGCGCTGTGTAGAGCGCCCAGCCCTCGGAGACGAAGCGGACGAGGCCCGGGTTGTGCACCGCCTCGATCGGCGCCACGCCCCAATCCGTTGGCGACAGGAATTGGAAGCGACTGTCTGCTTCCAGAGTTTCCCGGATGGCCTCGGCGCGGCCGATGTGCTCGAACGGGCTATGCACCTGTGAGGTTTCGAACTCCACGTGTGGGTCGTGGAGGAGGTGAGCCGGGGTGTAGACGACCTTCATGCCATCTCCAGCGTCTCGGCGAGGTACAGCTCACGGCATTTTGCCCGCTGCAGCTTGCCAGACGAGGTCTTCGGCAACGTGCCGGGCTTCACCAACATCACGTCTCGCGGCGGCAGGCCGCAGACAGCGAGCGTGCGCTGGTGAACCGCGTGGCGAACTGCTTCCAGACCATCGGGCTCTGCGGCACGCACTTCGCAGACCACGACCACACTCTCCTTGCCCTTGTAACCCTCCACACCAAAGGCGATGACGTTGCCGGCGCGCACACCGTCGATGACAGCAATGGCGCGCTCTATGTCCTCCGGGAACACGTTGCGGCCGCCAACGATGATGACGTCCTTGATGCGCCCGCACAGGACCAGTTCGCCGTCGACCAGGTAGGCAAGGTCGCCGGTGCACAGCCAGCCATCACGAAAGAGCGCCGCAGTCGCATCCGGCCGCTTGTAATAGCCCGACGTGACCGACGTGCCGCGCAGCAGGAGTTCACCGACGTGGCGCTCGGGTACTTCCTCGTAGCTGTCGGGGTTGACCACCTTCATCTCCAGACCGGGAACTGCCTTGCCCAGCAGCGGCAGCCGGCGCACGTCGAGCTCCTCCTGCGCATCAGCGAGATCCAATGGCTTGGCTACCCGCTCGCGCTCTAGGAACTCGCGATCCACCGAATCCGTGACCATTCCGCGATGGCGCGGCGGGAAGGCACCGCCGATCGCGACCTCCGCCATCCCAAAAGCGGGGAACATGCTTTCGGCCTTGAAGCCGAACGGCTCGGCTGCGCGGACGAAGGCTTCCACCGCATTCGGGTCGACGGGTTCGGCTCCGCTGAGGGCCAGCGTCAGACGCGACAGCTCGAGGCCTTCCATGCGGCCGAGAGCGCGGGTGGCGAGCACCCATGCAAAGTTGGGCCCAGCGGTGGCCGTGCCGCCCCACTCGCTGATCCACTGCATCCAGTTGCCGGGCTTGGCGAGGAAGTCCTGCGGAGCCGCCTGCACCAGGTCGACACCCACTGTCATCGGGAGTGAGAGAAACCCGACCAAACCCATGTCGTGGTACAGCGGCAGCCAACTGACCATCACTTCCCCCACGGCCAACTCCGCGGCCTCGCAGCAGGCGTCGAGATTGGCTCGCAGCACCCGATCGGGAATCATCACGCCCTTCGGTTCGCTGGTGGAGCCGCTGGTGTACTGCAGGATCACCAGGCGCTCGGGGTCGTGATCGGGAAGCTCCAGCGCATCGCTCCTGGGAACGCCGGCGAAGCCGGGCAGCACGGCCGCCATCGGCTCGATCGGCGGGTCGTCGGGGCCGGCATCGTAGAACGCTGCCAGCAGGTCGTCGATGAGGATGAGCTTGGCGTCGCCGTGACGAATGCGAGCGCGGGTGGTCTCCACGAATACGTCCAGCGAGCCCATCCGCATCGGCAGCGGCAACACCATGCTGGCAATACCCGCCAGCCAGCAGCCCTGGATGATGGTCATCAGCGAGCGCGAGGTGGGGCCGAGAATCGCGACGTGGTCACCGGGCACCAACCCTCGCGCCTGCAGCGCCGCGCCCACGACACGTGCCTCGTCGTGAAGCTGCGCCCACGACACGAACGCGTCGCCTTCGGCCGGCATCACACTGTTGCCCACGAACCGAACCCCGGTCTGATGCTCGGTAGCGGCAATCAGTCGGTTGATGATCGAGTCGGTGTCGGGCGAACTTGGCGGCATGGGACGTAACGGTAGTACGGGAAAGAACAGGCCGACTTGATCGGTGTCTCGTAGAATCGCAGCGCCATGAACGCGACCAGCACCCCGAACACGTCCGACGACGCAGCACGCGTCGACGGCGCCGCAACCGACACACATCCGTTTCGGTACACCGGCGAGCTTGCGCAGGGTATCGAGGCGCGCTGGCAGGACCGTTGGGAGGCGGAGGGCACGTTCAACACGCCCAACCCGGCAGGGCCACTGGCTGATGCCGCCCGCTTCTTCGATGCCGACGGCGCCGCGCGGCCGAAGAAGTTCATCCTCGACATGTTCCCGTACCCCAGTGGCACCGGCCTGCACATGGGCCATCCGCTGGGCTTCACGGCCACCGACATGTACGCCCGCTACCAGCGGATGACCGGCCACAACGTGCTGTACACGATGGGCTTCGACGCGTTCGGCCTGCCTGCCGAGCAGTTCGCTGTGCAGACCGGCCAGCACCCGGCCATCACCACCAATCAGAACATCGCCAACATCCGCGCACAGCTGCGCCGGCTGGGCCTCAGCCACGACCCGCGCCGCAGCATCAGCACCACCGACCCCGGCTACTACCGCTGGACGCAGTGGATCTTCCTGCAGGTCTTCAACTCCTGGTTCGATCCGGAGACGAAGAAGGCTCGCCGCATCGACGAATTGATTGCCGAGTTCGAAGCCGGCACTCGCCAGCCGTCCAGCGTCGACGGCGTGGCCCGCCCGTGGGTTGCGATGTCTGCCGCAGAGCGTGGGGTGGAGCTGGATGGTTGGCGCCTGGCGTATGTCAGCAACGCGCCGGTCAACTGGTGCCCCGGGTTGGGCACGGTGGTCGCCAACGAGGAGGTCACATCCGATGGGCGCAGTGACCGTGGCAACTTCCCCGTGTTCAAGCGCAACATGCGCCAGTGGATGATGCGCATCACCACCTACGCCGACCGGCTCATCGACGACCTCGATCTGCTGGACTGGACGGAGGCAATCAAGTCGATGCAGCGCAACTGGATTGGTCGCAGCGAAGGCGCATTCGTCCACTTCGATTCGTCGGCCGGCCCGATCTCGGTGTTCACCACCCGCCCGGACACGCTGTTCGGCGCCAGCTTCATGGTGCTGGCACCAGAGCATTCGCTGGTCGACCCGTTGACCACTCCCGGCCAGGCAGCCGCCATTGCCGAGTACCGGGTGCAGGCAGCGGCCAAGGACGACTTCGATCGCCAGAACGAAGGTCGCGAGAAGACCGGCATCTTCACCGGCTCGTACGCCACCAACCCGCTCAACGGTGCCCAGATCCCCGTGTGGATTGCAGACTACGTGCTGATGGGCTATGGCACCGGCGCTATCATGGCCGTTCCCTCTGGCGACCAGCGCGACTTCGAGTTCGCCCGCAAGTTCGGTCTCGCCATCATCGCCATTCAGCAGCCTGCCGACCGCACGCTCGACACGAGCACCTGGGCGGAAGCCTTCGTCGGCGACGCGCCCTACGCGAACAGCAGCAATGAGTCACTGAACCTCAACGGTGTCACCACTGTCACCGAAGGCAAGCACTTGACCAACGAGTGGTTGACTGCGCACGGCCATGGCGAGGCCACCATCACCTACAAGCTGCGCGACTGGCTGTTCAGCCGTCAGCGTTACTGGGGCGAGCCGTTCCCCATCGTCTACGACGTGGACGGCAACCCGCACGGGCTGCCGGATGAACTGTTGCCGGTGGCCTTGCCCGAGACCGACCAGTTCTCGCCACGCACGTTCGACCCCGACGATTCGATGAGCAACCCGGAGAGCCCGCTGGACCGGCTGACCGACTGGGTCCACGTCGAGTTGGACTTGGGCGATGGCCTGCAGCCGTATCGCCGCGACACGAATGTGATGCCGCAGTGGGCCGGCAGCTGCTGGTACGAGATGCGCTATCTCGACCCCACCAACGAAGTCGACTTCGTCGACCCGGCCAACGAGGCATATTGGATGGGTCCACAGGCTGAAGGCGGTTCCGGAGGTGTCGACCTGTATGTCGGTGGTGTCGAGCACGCTGTGCTGCACCTGCTGTACGCGCGCTTCTGGCACAAGGTGCTGTTCGACCTGGGCCACGTCACGTCCTGCGAGCCGTTCCACCGGCTGTTCAACCAGGGCTACATCCTGGCCGCCGCGTATCTCGACGAGCGCGGCATGTATGTGGAAGCCGCCGAGGTCGTTGCCGCCGACGGCGAGTACTCGTACGACGGCCAGCCGGTCACCCGCGAGTACGGCAAGATGGGCAAGAGCCTGAAGAATGCCGTCGACCCTGACGACATGTGCCTGCAGTACGGCGCAGACACGCTGCGCCTGTACCTGATGGCCATGGGCCCGCTGGATGCCTCACGCCCGTGGGAGAGCAAGGACGTGGTCGGCGTGCATCGCTTCCTACAGCGCGTGTGGCGCAATATCGTCGATGAGGCAACGGGCGATGTCAGGTTGCTGCCCACTGAGGCCGACGACGAGACCGTGCGGCAGTTGCACGTCGCCATCTCCGGTGTGCGCGAGGAGCTGGACAATCTGCGCTTCAACACCGCCATCGCCAAGCTGATCGAGTTCAACAACCATCTCACCAAGCTGGGCGGCTGCCCTGCCGACATGGCCGAGCCGTTGGTCAAGATGTTGGCCCCGCTGGCCCCGCACGTTGCCGAAGAGCTGTGGCAGAAGCTGGGCCACGCCGACTCCGTCACCTACGAGCCGTTCCCGGTTGCCAACCCAGCGCTGCTGGTGGCCGACACGGTGGAGTACCCGGTGCAGATCAACGGCAAGGTGCGCAGCCGCGTGACGGTCGCCGCCGGCGCCGAGACGGACACCGTGCAGGCGGTCGCACTCGCCGACGAAAAGGTGCAGGCAGCCCTGGCCGGTGGCGTGCCGAAGAAGATCATCGTCATCCCCGGCCGAATGGTCAACATCGTCGCCTGAAGCCCTAACTTCGGCGTTGAGATGCGGTAGTACCGCACATGAACGCCGAAGCTCGTCAGAGGAGGTTCTTCTGGACTTTGCCCATGGCGTTTCTGGGAAGCTGCTCGACTATGCGGATCTCGCGTGGGCGCTTGTGGGCCGACAGGGTGACGGCGACGTGGTCGATGAGCGCTGACGCGTCGACGTCGCTGCCCACCACATAGGCGACTATGCGCTGTCCAAGGTCGTCGTCGTGAAGACCGACGACGGCAACCTCCACGACGGACGGGTGGCCCATGAGCGCGGTCTCGACTTCGCCGGCACCCACCTTGTAGCCGCCGGTCTTGATGATGTCCATCGACTGGCGACCGACGATTCGGTGGAACCCGTCGGCACCGATGACCGCCGCGTCGCCGGTTCGAAACCACTGGCCGTCCATCGCATCGGTCGTCGCCTCAGGCCGGTTGAGGTACCCATCGAACAGGGTCGTGCCGGCCACATGCAACTCGCCGATCGTCTCGCCGTCGTGCTCGATGGGGCCGCCGTCCTCGCCGACGAGCCGAGTGCGCACACCCTCGATGGGCATGCCAACCCAACCCGGGCGGCGCTCGCCATCGGCTCGTGTGCTCAATGTGATCAGCGTCTCTGTCATGCCGTAGCGCTCCACCAGCGCGTGGCCGGTGAGCGACCGCAACTGTTCGAAGACGGGTACCGGAAGCGGCGCGCTGCCTGACACGAGTAGCCGAGCGCCAGAAAGCGCCGTGGCTGCCGATGGCTCTGCACACACCCGGCCCCACACCGTCGGCACTCCAAAGTACAGAGTGCCGCCCGCGCTCGCATACGCGGCCGGTGTGGGGCGGCCGGTGTGCACGAGGCGCGAGCCGACCCGCAACGCGCCGAGGACACCCAGCACCAGGCCATGAACGTGGAACAGCGGGAGGCCGTGTACCAGCGTGTCGTCAGGCGTCCATGCCCACGCCTCCGCCAGGCCATCGAGGCCGGCTGCAACCGCTCGCCGTGAGAGCACGACGCCCTTCGGAGCGCCCGTCGTCCCGGACGTGTAGATGACGAGCGCTGCAGCGTCGCTCGGTGGTTCGGGCAGTGAGGGGCCGTCCGCCGCAAGTTCGATGTGCGGTAACGACACGTCAGTCCAATCGGCCGCACCGAGCACTGCCGTCGCACCGGAATCGCGAATGATGTGACCGCGTTCCACCGGTCCGGCATCGGGCGGCACCGGGACGATCGGCACCCCAGCGGCGAGCCCTGCCGCTATCGCGATCACCGTCTGCAGTGTCGGTCGCGCATCGACTGCAACGGCACGCGCGCCGGCCAGCCGTGCAGCGGTGCCGTTCGCCCGCGCCGCCAGTTGCGCCCACGAGAGGCTCTCCCCCGCCACGGACACCGCACCACCATGGTCGCCCAGGAGACCAGCAATGGCCGGCAGCAGCACGGACGGCTCCTGGTTCATCGCTTGCTGGCAGCGACTGTTTCGTCGAGCCGAATGAGAAAGACGTTCATGGCCTGCGCCAGCCGCTTCTGGTCGCCGGTGGCGAAGAGGTCCATCACCAGGCCGGTGAACGTGGCTTTGATCAGCGAGGCTTCCTCCGCGGCTCGATCGCGCGGCATCCCTTCGGCCTCTAGCCGCACCTCGGTGTCGTGTCTCCACACACCAATTTGGTCGGCGCGCACCTCGCCCGCCAGGCCTGTGACCTTCGTGTCCAGCGTTGCTGCTTCGTAGTTCAGCCGCACCAGGGCAAGGTTGGATGGCGTCGCGTTCATCCACCGCCACCACCGGCCATACAGCTCGGCCTGTGTGAGCAGAGGCGACTTGGTCAGCCACACATCCTGCACCGCAATCTGCTGCTCGATTGCGCGGGCAAGCGCGGCGGTCAACAGCTCTTCCTTCGAGCCGAAGTGATGCACCAGTCGATTGATGCTGACGTCCAGCGACGCAGCCATCGGCCGCAGGGTGGCTTGCGCCACACCGTTCTCCGCCAAGTACTCGACAATGCGATCGAGCAGTTCTTGGCGACGCTCAAGATCAGGGGTCCTGGCCACGGGCGGTCACCCTAGTGCAGCCCTCACAGACCTGACAGCCTCACCGCCGCCAGCGACACGATGGCCACCAGCGCCCAGCTTCCCAGTGCCAGGCCCAGCGGGCGCCCGCCAACCGCGCGGAGCTTGCGCAGGTCGACGTTGCTGCCGAGGCCCACAAGCCCCATTCCCAACAGAATCGTCTCCGCGTTCTTGACGTTGGCCAGCACGTGCGCCGACAGCACGCCGGTGGAGGTGATCGCCGACGCAGCCAGAAACAGCACGATGAAGAGAGGCAGCAATGGTGGGCGCTTGGCCCCTGCCAGCGCTGCCTCACCCTGGCGCCGACGGGCGTGCAGCGCGACGCCGGCAAGCAACGGAGCCAACATCGCCACCCTCGTCAGTTTCACCAGCGTGGCCACCTTCAGCGACACCTCGCCTTTGCTGGAGGCGGCTGCCACCACCTGCCCAACGTCGTGCACGGATGCCCCGACCCACGCGCCGTACTGGCTGGCCGTGAGGCCAAGCAGCGTGCCAAGGCCGGGCAGCACGAAGATCGCCAGCGTGCCGCAGAGCGTGACGAGCGCGATCGAGTAGGCCACCTCCTCTTCGGTGGCATCAGCGAAGGGCTCGACCGCAGCAATGGCGGAGGCGCCACAAATGCTGTAGCCGGTGGCCATCAGCAGACCCAGCGGGCGACTGAGCCCGAGTCGGCGCGCCAGCCACTGAGTGCCAAAGAACGTTGCCGTGACCACTGCGACGACCGCCATCAGCGTCTTCGGGCCCAGCTTGCCCAGTTCGGTGAGTGACAGCCGAAAACCCAGCAGCACGATGCCGGCGCGCAGCACCTTCCTCGCACAGAACTTCAAGCCCGGCTTGAAGGCTTCCTCGATGCGCCCGAATGTCGCACCAAGGATGCCGCAGGCCACCGCAACGACATGTGGCGAGACGACATCGACATTGTGGTGAACGACGTAGCCCACCATCGCGACTGCGAGGGCAACGGCTAAGCCTGGCAAGAGCGGACACAGATACGCCCACGTTCGGTGCATGACGCTCACGTCAAGAGCCCGGCCTCGATCACTGCGCTGATCAGCGGAACGCCGGGCCGGTAGACGAAGTGGGTGTATGACGGTGCAGCCAGCACCACCATGTCGGCCCTGAATCCGGCGGCGACACGACCCACATCGCTGCGACGAAGTGCGCTGGCGCCACCAACTGTTGCTGCCAGTAGTGCCTCCTCCGGGCTCATGCGCAGATCGCGAACCGCCAGTGCCAGGCAGAACGACATCGACGTGGTGTAGCTGGTGCCCGGGTTGCAGTTCGTGGCGATCGCCACGGCGGCGCCGGCATCGATGACGCGACGAGCGTCTGGGTAGGGCTGACGAGTACTGAAGTCCGTGGCCGGCAAGAAGGTGGCGACGGTGTCGCTGCCGGCGAGGGCCTGAATGTCGTCGTCGGTCAGGTAGGTGCAGTGGTCGGCGGAAGCGCAGCCCATCTCGACCGCCAGCTGGACACCCGGACCGTGGCCCAACTGGTTGGCATGCAACCGCATGCCGAGGCCGGCTGCCTTGCCGGCCGCCAAAACCGCTCGCGACTGGTCGACATCGAACGCGCCCACCTCGCAGAACGCATCGATCCAGCGCGCGTACGGGGCGGCGGCCGCCAACATCTCGGTACACACGTGGTGCACGTAGTCGTCAGTACGGCCCTCAAACTCCGGGGGCACTAAGTGCGCACCCAGGAAGGTGGTCTCGGCGGTGAACTGCTGACCTACCTGCAAGCACCGCGCTTCGTGGTGGGCGTCGAGGCCGTAGCCGGACTTGATCTCGAGCGTCGTGATTCCGGCCCTGCGAGCCTCCGTGCGTCGCGCATCGGTGAGCACGGCCAACTGCTCATCCGACGCAGCACGCGTCGCGGCAACGGAGGTGCGAATTCCACCGGCTTGGTACGGCCGACCTGCCATGCGGGCGGCGAACTCGTCGCCGCGGTCGCCGGCGAAGACGAGGTGCGTGTGGCTGTCGACGAACCCGGGAATGACGCACGCGCCACCGGCGTCGATGCGCGTGTCTGCGGTCTGGCCAGCACGGCCGGCGGCAATCACCCGATCACCCGCGTATACGACGGACGCATTGCGGAGCAGACCGAGAACACCCTCGCCGACCGTCGGATCGTTGGTGACCAGCAACCCGATGTTGTCCAACACCGTTGTCGAGACCGTCACGACTCGCCCATCACTTCTTGAATGGACGAAGCCAGTTCATTGGCGACGTCCATCCGCTGATGACGACCGTCACTGACGATGACGACTCCTCCAGCCACCACGTGGTGCACATCAGTTGCGCTCGCGGCGAAGACGGCTGACTCGACGGCCGTGATTGCTGAACTGCCAGCGGTGCGGACGCTGTCCATGCGGACCGAGACCAGGTCGGCCAGCATGCCGACTTCGATGCGGCCAGCGTCCGACCAGCCAAGACCGTCGTGGCCCTGGACGGTCGCCGCCCTCATCAACGAAGGAGCGTCGTGGCTACCACGTACCTGCGAGGCCAGGCGCTCGTCGTGCTCGACGGCGCGGGCTTCCTCGAACATGTCGATAACCGCGTGCGAGTCGGTTCCCAGCGAAAGCCGGGCGCCCGCATCGCGCAGTGCCAGCGCCGGGCCTATTCCATCCGCAAGGTCGCGCTCGGTCGTCGGGCACATGCAGATCGTGCAGCCGTGGACGCCGTAGAGGCCAATGTCCGAGCCGGCGAGGTGAGTTGCGTGCACAGCCGTGAACCGTTCACTCAGGGCACCGCGCTCAGCCAACAGCGCGGTCGGTGTCAGGCCATACGCGTCGATGCACTGCTGGTTCTCGGCCTTCTGCTCCGAGACGTGTGCGTGCAGTGGCGCATCGTGCGCTGCGGCCCATGCGGCGACGAGCTCGATGGTGGCCGGGTCGACTGCCCGGACGGAATGGATTGCCGCGCCGACCTTCACACCGTCTGACTCGAGGGAGCTGCTGGCCGATGCCCGTGCTGCCCACGACAAGGCATCACGATCGCTGAAGCGCTGCTGTGTCTCGTTCGGTCCCTCACCAATGCCCCCGTGGAGGTAACAGGTGTCCAGCAACGTGATCCGAATTCCGGCCTCGTTCGCCGCCGCTACCAGCGCTACGCCCATCGCATTGGGGTCGGCGTACGGGGCGCCGCCAGGCCCGTGGTGCAGGTAGTGGAACTCGCCCACGCATGTGATACCGGCCATCGCCATCTCGCCGTACACCGCCCGTGCGAGCTGAAAGTACGAGTCCGGATCCAGCCGTTGCGCAGCGGTGTACATCTGGACACGCCAGGTCCAGAAGGAACCGGTGCCCAGCTGGGTGTGGCCACGAAGCGCCCGATGGAACGCATGGCTATGGGCGTTCGCCATCCCCGGCAGCGTCAGCCCGGTCAGCCGCACCGCGTCGGGTGGGCACGGCACTTCGGTGACGACCTCGGTGATGCGGTCGCCCGTTGTGGTGACGAGAACGCCGGCCGTTGCCGCGTCGCCGCCCAACCACGCCAACTCGCACCAAAAGCTCGCCATTCAGGACCCCACCCGGGCAACGAACGCAGTAATCCGCTCGATGAACTCCGCGCGATGAAAGCGCTCGAACTGCTCCCAGGTCGTGAGGCTCCGCGTGTCGTGCACCCGGTCGAGGAACAGCAGCCCGTCGAGGTGATCGCACTCGTGTTGGAAGGTCCCCGCTGTCAGGCCGCGACGAATCTCGTCGTGCTCGCCGCCGTCGCGGTCCATCCAGCGGACTCGCACGTTGACTTGACGCATCACGTTGCCGCGCATGTTCGGCACCGACAGGCAGCCCTCGTTGACCTCCACCAGCTCATCGTCGAGGGCCTCGATGATCGGGTTGACGACGATGGTGAGCGGAATGCGCGGTTTGTACGGGTAGCGCGGGTTCTCGGTGACCTCGATGGTGGCTATGCGCACCAGCTCGCCCACCTGCGGGGCGGCAATGCCGGCGCCGTTGGCGGCGTGCATCGTGTCGATCAGATCGTCGATCAGTTGCTGCATCGCGGGCGACGCGAGCTCATCGCGCGTGATCTCGCGCGACCGCTTGCGCAGCAGCGGATTGCCAACGTGAAGAATGTTGCGGACCGGCACGCCTCAACCCTCGCGCATGGGGATGCGGACACCACGCTCATCGGCCACGTCGATGGCTCGCTGGTAACCCGCGTCGGCATGGCGGATGACGCCCATCCCGGGGTCGGTGGTGAGCACCCGCTCCAGCTTCTCGGCTGCCAGATCCGTGCCGTCGGCCAACGCAACCATGCCGGCATGAATGCTGCGGCCGATACCGACGCCACCGCCGTGGTGGATGCTGACCCACGTTGCACCGCTGGACGTGTTGACCATCGCATTGAGCAACGGCCAGTCGGCGATCGCATCGCTGCCATCCATCATCGACTCGGTCTCGCGGTACGGCGACGCAACAGAGCCGGAGTCGAGATGGTCGCGACCAATGACAATCGGTGCCTTCAGCGCGCCACTGCGCACCATCTCGTTGAAGCGCAGGCCGAGGCGGCTGCGCTCGCCGTATCCGAGCCAGCAGATGCGTGCGGGCAGACCCTGAAATGCGACCCGCTCTCCGGCCATTCGTATCCAGCGGTGCAGGCCCTCGTCATCGGGGAACTCCTCCAGCACGGCCTTGTCGGTGGCCGCAATGTCGGCCGGGTCGCCGCTGAGCGCCACCCAGCGGAAGGGGCCCTTGCCCTCGCAGAACAGCGGGCGGATGTAGGCGGGGGTGAAGCCTGGGTAGTCGAACGCGCGCTCGAAGCCGCCCAACTTCGCCTCGGCGCGCAGGCTGTTGCCGTAGTCGAACACCTCGCTGCCCTTGTCCATGAAACCGACCATTGACCGGCAGTGCATCGCCATGCTCTCGCGGCTGCGCCGGATCAGCTCCTGCGGATTGGTGCGTGCCATCTCGGCAGTGGCCTCAGGTGTGAGGTCGACGGGCACATAGCTCAGCGGGTCATGGGCGCTGGTCTGATCGGTGACGATGTCGGCCGGGAAGTCCATGTCCAGCAACTGCTGCACGATTTCGGCGGCGTTGCCGACCAGACCGACGGACAAAGGCCGGCGCTCGTCGCGTGCACGGATGCAACGTGCGACCGCGTCTTCCAGCGAGTCGGCGATCTCGTCGAGGTAGCGGTGCTCGAGGCGCCGCCGCACGCGCCATGCCTCCACGTCGATACACAGTGCCACGCCCTCGTTCATCGTGACGGCCAGCGGCTGCGCGCCGCCCATACCGCCGAGCCCAGCGGTCAGCGTGATCGTGCCGGCGAGCGTGCCGTTGAACCTACGACGGCCGATCTCGGCGAAGCACTCATACGTGCCCTGCAGGATCCCCTGCGTGCCGATGTAGATCCACGAGCCGGCAGTCATCTGGCCGTACATCGTCAGTCCCATGTCCTCCAAGCGGCGGAACTCGTCCCAGTTACCCCACTCGGGTACCAGGTTGCTGTTGGCCAGCAGCACTCGCGGCGCCCACTCGTGTGTGCGGAACACGCCGACCGGCTTGCCGGACTGCACCAGCATCGTCTCGTCGGCCTTCAGCGTGGTCAGTGTGCGCGCCATCGCGTCGAACGCGTCCCAGCTGCGCGCAGCGCGACCTGTGCCCCCGTACACGACGAGGTCGTCGGGGCGTTCGGCCACCTCCGGGTCGAGGTTGTTGTGCATCATGCGGTACACGGCCTCCTGCGGCCAACCGAGACAGTTCAGTTCGGTACCGCGAGCGGCGCGCACCGGGCGAGGACCGGACATCACAACACCTCCAAGGGGCCGACGGCAGCTTCGACCGCTGCAAGGATGCTGCCATCGGCAAGCAGCAGTTCAGCGGTTCGGAGATCAGGGGACAACCATCGGTCAGGGCCGGGGCCCGCGACCCTGTCGCGCAGCACCTGCAACGCGGCACCCGTGCCGGCCGCCGGTTGCAGCGGGCCGCGTAGATCAATCGCCGCGGCAGCGCAGACCAGTTCCACGGCCAGGACTCGGCGCAGATTGGCCACCGAGCGCCGCAACTTACACGCCGCTGCCCAACCGTTCGACACGTGGTCTTCCTGCATGGCGCTGGTCGGCATGCTCTGTGTGCTGGCAGGCACCGCCAGCCGCTGGTTCTCGAGCGTCATCGACACCTGCGTGTAGTGCGCGATCATCATGCCGCTGTTCACCCCGGCGTCGGGTGAAAGGAACGGCGGCAGACCGTGCGAGCGAGCGACGTCGAGCATCCGGTCAGTGCGGCGTTCGGCGATCGCGCAGAGCTCGCTGGAGGCGATGGCCAAGAAGTCGCACACGAAGGCGACGGGCGCACCGTGAAAGTTTCCGCAGCTCTCGACGCGTCCATCTTGGAGAATCATCGGGTTGTCGATCGCGGACTGCAGTTCGCGATCGGCGATCGTCCGGGCGTGCGCCATCGTGTCGAGCGCCGCGCCATGCACCTGCGGCGTGCAGCGCAGCGAGTACGCATCCTGCACGCGCGAGTCCCCTTCCCGATGACTGGCGACGATCGTCGAGCCGGCCAGAATTCGCGTGATGTTGCGGGCGCTGACCGCCTGACCCACCTGCGGACGCAAGGCCTGCAGTTCCGCCGAGAATGCACGATCCGTACCGAGCAGCCCTTCGACGGTCATCGCTGCGGTCACGTCGGCCAGCCGGGTCAGT
>Ga0335394_10005912_pt1 | contig 13800 bp, 10 predicted proteins | sample MAT03_FD_205741 | JGI IMG/M metagenome (GOLD analysis project Ga0335394, IMG submission 205741) | Freshwater microbial communities from Lake Fryxell liftoff mats and glacier meltwater in Antarctica - MAT-03 (spades assembly) (version 2) ...
CTTGTATTCAGGTGTAAACTTCCGTCTCGCTCGTTTTCCCATGTGGACTCCTTTTGGCATATTCGCCTCTTCTCGGGTGTCCACCAAACCGGGGCAAGTTCACAATTGCTCATCACGTGACAGCAGAGACAACACGCTGATGGTGTGATGAGCCAACTGAGCGCCCAGTTCAAAGATGTCTCCGCAATCGAGCCCTCTGGAAATCGCCTCGGCGCGAAATTGCTGAATTTCAGGCCAGCCCTCACCGATGTAATCGATCAACGTTGGAAGCCAGACCGAGAACGCTTTGCAGCGCAGTTCCGGCAATGTCATCAGTTTCGGGTTTGAAAACACGCATGCCCATTGCTCGGTCGGGAGGATTCCGAATGCAAGGCGACCGAGACATTCCGACTTGAGTCGCTGATCCGAAATGGAGGTGTCGATCTTGCGGGCCACGCGTACAGGTATCATGGGAAGGTGGCGTCCCGAGGTCAAGTCCGCAGCGGCAACTGGCTCAACAAGCGGTTGAACGACCGGCTTGTGGCGTGGCGCCGGGCTTGCCGCCGGTGGCAGATGAAATGAAGTGGAGGATCTCCCGGTTCGTGGGCACGCTTGTGTTGCGAAAGGAAAACAACGCAGCAAAGTTGCGCGGCCAGTTTTCGGCGCACCGGTACCGTGGTTGTCCCGAGTCAACCCTCGCGTCTTCGGGATTTGACCCCCCCACAACCCGACGACCACCCCCGACGAGCGTTTCCATTGCATCATCCCTGCATCATCCCCGAACAACACCCTTCGAAAAGCAAAACGCGGACCGTTAAGTCCGCGTCTTCTTTGTAGCGGGGGCCGGTTTTGAACCGACGACCTTCGGGTTATGAGCCCGACGAGCTACCAGGCTGCTCCACCCCGCATCACTTTGAATTTCAGTTTCGTTTCGCTGGTTTGGCTCCGAAAAGACAACCCTTGAAACGGTTGGCTAACGTGCCGCACGCAACCGCATGTGTCAAGCCGGAAACGGCAAAAACGCGTCGCATTGTTACAATTCCGGACCACGGGAACGACGACGCCAACAGGAGGGCGGACGGCGCCCGCCATTGACACGCGCCCGAGGTCGGATGAACGTGCGCCCCATGTGTAGTCGGCTCCGAATCAAGACACCGTCACCCGTACGGTTGCACACGGCATACGCCCTTTTTTTCACAGTTCTCAGCGCCGCCGGGTGTGAAGACGAGGCCACCGAGACTTACGACGCGGCGGGTTTGGACGGTACAACTGGCCAGTCGCCCAGCCCGGACGCAGGGCAGGACTCCCGGCTCTCGAGCGATGCAATCATCATCGATCCCTTGGCGCCCAAGACGTGGGGTACAAGCGAGCCATTCGAGCCAGGTTCAGACGGCAACCCGCCGGAGATCGCCATGGACCCCAGCGGCAGCATCATGCTTGTGTGGGCGCGACCCCCGGCCAACTCGGGGCGCACCGATATCTGGTCCAGGCGTTATACGGTCGGCAGTGGTTGGGGAACAGCCCAGTTGGTCGAAATCGACGATACGTCCAACGCCCGAGCACCCCAGATTGCCGTGGATACAAGCGGCAACGCGATGGCGGTGTGGATCCAGACCGCCGACACGCGCCCAAGCGTCTGGGCCAACCGTTACACAGTGGCTGGCGGTTGGGGCACTGCTCAAGTGCTCGAGACCGACAGCACAGGCAACGCATCGACGGCCCCGGCCATCACGTTCGACGGAAGCGGCAATGCACTTGCCGTCTGGGAACAAAGCGGCAGCTCACGCGTGAATATCTGGTCGAACCGTTACACCGTTGCCACCGGCTGGGGTACACCGCAACCCGTCGAGACCGAAGAAACGGTCACCTCCAACTTCTCGTTTGGTGGCACGCCAAGTGTCGTGTTCGACAGTGCTGGCAATGCGCTCGCAGTGTGGGCTCAATCCGATGGCACACGCAACAACCTCTGGTCCAACCGCTACGCCGCGGGCAGTGGTTGGGGCATCGCCCAACGGATCGAGACCGATGATCGCGGTGCTGCGACGGAGCCCCGGGTCGCTTTTGGAACGGGTGGTGATGCGATGGCGGTTTGGCGGCAATCCGACGGGACAAACACCGATATCTGGGCCAATCGGTACAGCAGCGCCGGTGGCTGGGGCGTGGCGCAGTTGATCGAGACCGAAACGGGGGGGGCGGGCGGAGCAAGCAGCGTCGACCTCGCGATCGATGCGAGCGGCAACGCGTTGGCGGTGTGGCACCAAGCCGACGCCGCGAACCGTGGCGGCATTCGCTCCAATCGTTACACGGTCGGCGTCGGTTGGGGCACAGCCACCATCGTCACGATGGGCTCGGTCGGACCGGGTGATCTGGGTCCGGACGTTGGCATGGACAAGAACGGCAACGCGATCGCGGTGTGGACTACAACGGACGGCACGAGGCCTCACATTCGCCCCGCCTACTTCACCGCGGCCAGCGGTTGGACGCTGCCCGTGGCCAACCGGATCCTCAACGGGGGCGGTTCCAGCGGCCTGTTGCCACGGATTGCCGTCGATGGCAGCGGCAACGCAGTGGCCGTGTGGTTGCAGGCTGACAGCTCGAGCAGAGATACAACCTACAGCGTCAGAGCTGCTCGGTACCAGTAGGCGACGAAATCATGTGGGTGGTTGCACCGGGTTCCGGGAGATACGTAAGACATGTTCAAGAAAATCATAAGCCTCTGGGTTTGGGCGACGGGGATGGCAGAGAAGGCCGAATGGCTAGGCCCCTTGCTCATTCGCGTGACGGTTGGTGTGATGTTCGCCAGGACCGGGTGGGGCAAGATTCAAAACATCGAAGGCATCGCGACCTGGTTCGGCGAGCTGGGATTGCCCGCACCGCTGTTGCAGGCGTATCTCGCTTCGTTTACCGAACTTGTTGGAGGAACGGCCGTTGTGTTGGGCTTGGGCGCGCGGCTCTTTGCCGTGCCACTGGCGTTTACGATGGTGGTCGCCATGGCGACCGGTGGTGCGTTTGAAGAGCCCCCCACGGGCGTCATTGATGTGCTCGCCAAGGAAGAGTCCGCTTACTTTGCGGCCATGGTGTGGCTTGCGTTGGCCGGTCCGGGCAAGGCTTCCATTGATGCGTTGATCAAACGGAAGCTTGTTCGATAAGCCCGTCTTGCAACCAGCGCGATAACAACTGTACCGCAAGCTGTGCAGCGTCGGGCTCATCGCGGCCGTTCGCAAGGGCCTCGCAAACGCGTCCAAACGTCGTTCCTTGCACAAGCTCGGCAAGCAGCGCCGCTTCGTCGGTCGACACGACACGGTGGTTGATGCGGGTATCGCTGCGCCAAACGAGGATGGTCGTGGGAGCCGCTTTGGGTTCCGAAAGATCATCGGTCGCGATGGATTCTTTTTCAAGTGCCCGCCAGACATCGTGGACGGGGAATGCCAGTTGCAATTGTCGGTGAGCGGCGACGATTCGCAACGGCAATTCGCCCAGTCGCTCCGGTGCAATTCGTTGCACATCATGAACCGTCAAGGACGTTCGGTCGTCTAGATCGAAAACGTCACACAACGCCCATTCAAGGCGCGCCAGCTCCGACCACCAGGCCGGTGCGCCATTTTTGTTGGCCCAGCCCCGTAGAAAGATCGGCAACAGCTCTCCCGAGTATTTGCCTTCGGGCTTCTGGTTGGGCATCGCCTCGAGGAATTCGGCGATGAGATCGTAGAAGTCGTCATCGCCCATGATTTTCAAAAGGGCAGGGTAGTCATCCTTGATGAAGTCGAGGATGCGAAGGAAATACATGCCGTTGTAAATGTCGACCCGACCCAGCGCATCCTGCTTTTCGTCGCCCGACACGAAGTCGGTCAGGTATTCGAGCGGCAGATCGCGGGACTCCAGCGCCTCGGGCAGGGATTCGCGCGCGGTGATGACAGTCCAAAGGCGTTCTTCCATCTCACGCAAGGGCAACCCGGCGTGATGCGTTTTCGGCGCTTTGGCAACGATGGGGGTATCGGGGGCGGTTTTCGGGATGGCGAGTGAGCGCGCGCGGGCCTTTTCGGATTCCTCGATGACCCGGGAAAGCGGTGGAATCTCGTCGTCCCACTCGACAAGCGTCGAGACCGCGCCCGTGCGCATGAGCGTGCGTTCGTAAAGTGACCAGACCTCGTCGCGAATCGGATGATCGTGGGTGTCGAGCAACAGGTTGCCGCGGGTGCGGTGCCCGGCGAGGTGAATTTGTGCGACGCGCTCGGCGGGGATGCCATCGATGTACGCCCGCGCATCGAAATTGTGGTTGTGAGCGCTGACAAAGACGTTGTTTACGTCGAAAAGTAAGTAGCAGTCGGCGCGGCGGCACAACTCGGTCAGGAACTCCCACTCCGTCAGAGCCGAGTGCGAGAATGCCATGTAACTCGATACGTTTTCGATGAGCAGTTGGCGACCAAGGCGATCCTGAATCCGCTGGATCCGTTCGGCGACATGGGCGACCGCTTCTTCGGTAAAGGGCAGGGGCAGCAGATCGTGCGCGTAGGCGCCTTCGTAACCACCCCAGCAGACGTGGTCAGAAATGAAGACCGGATCGACATCATGCGCGAGGCTGACGATCTTTTTGAGATAATCCTCGTTCAACGGATCCACGGAACCAAGGCCCATGGATACCCCATGCATCACAATGGGATGGTGCTCTTGAACCTTGCGTAGCACAGACCGTGGGCGGCCACCGGGTCCCAGAAAAGACTCCGAGATGATCTCGAACCAATCGACCTTGTCGCGCGCATGGCCTGCGAGAATCTCACCGTAGTGATCCACCCGCAGTCCGATACCGTGTCCGAGATTGGGAATCTTCACGTTTGATTCAATCCTTGTTCGAGTCGGGAAAGAAAAAAGGCAGCCCGTTGCGGAGCTGCCTTTTTTCTCAACGGTTAAAGACCGTTACTCCTTTGGGGGAGCTTCTTTCTTACCTTTGCAGCCGTCTTTGCCCTTGCAGGCATCTTTCTTGCCTTTGCAGCCGTCTTTGCCTTTGCAGCCGTCTTTGCCCTTCTCGCACTGGGTGTCAGCACCCGTCGAGGTTGCAGCATCAGCCTGGAGGGCCGGTGCGAGTGACAACATACCAGCCGCAATCGCGGCAATCAGAGTTCCCTTGTTGCTCATTTTCTTTATTCTCCTGTTGGGTTTGCTGGGGAGATCCCCCCGGCACTTGGGTTCAGTATCGATAAGACGTGTGAACGTTACGCCGACTTCAACAATAGTTCCAGAGTCGAAAAGTGCAGGTAATCCTTTGGTAAAAAGACCAACGCGGCGCGGCGTGCTGCGGGTCTCGTCAGACCTGGCGGGGTCAGGGAAGCCTGGATTGGAACTCGCGTTTGCCCGAACCCACTTCGTGCCGGGTTCCGTCGGGTAGTTCCACGCTCGCGCTGCTGTTCACGGGCACCTCGACCTTGTAGTGGAAGATCCCATTCTCGATGGTCCACTCGCTTTCGATCCGACCATGGGGCGAATCGTAGTGGGCGGTCGCCGAGGTCAGTCCGCCTCCTGGCCTTGGTCGCATCACGAAATGTTTGTACCCGGGAGCCTTCGCGTCGGCCTCGATGCCGCCAACGTTCGCATACAACCACTGGCCGACCGAACCAAGTGAGTAGTGGTTGAACGAGTTCATTTCGTCGTCGCCAAATCCCTTTTCATGGGTGAAGCCGTCCCATCGTTCCCAGATCGTGGTCGCACCCTGTTTGATGCTGTAGCCCCACGAGGGGAACGTTTCATTGAGCAACAATCGATAGGCAAGGTCCAGGTGTCCTTCTTGCGACAACACGGGCAAGAGTTCTCGCACACCAAGGAAGCCTGTCGACAGATGGTGGTTGGCGCGCTCGATCGCGGCCACGAGATGCGTCACAGCCTTGGCGCGTTTGTCCTTCGGCAAGAGATCGAATTGCAAAGCGAGCAGATAGGCGGTCTGCGTATCACCCATGATGCGGGTATCATCGTTCACGAAGTGTGTATTGAAGGCGGCCACGATCTCCTGGCGGAGTTCGTCATACTTTTTCGCTTCTGCCGTTTTCTGTAGCACGCGGGCGATATCGGCAAGCAGTCCCGTGGAATGGGCAAAGTAAGCCGTTCCCAGCAGTGCCTTTGGTGTGTCGGCGTTGATTGAAAGCCAGTCGCCATAGTTGTTGCCACCGGCCTTGGCCCAGACGCGATCGGGATTTTGGCTTGCGATAAAATCAATGTGCCGGCGCATGTTGTCGAAATGTTCCGACAAGAATCTCGTGTCACCGGAACAACGGTAGATCTCCCACGGGACGATGATCGCGGCATCGACCCACCCTGGTGCTCCGGGGCGTCCTCCGAGTCCCTCAAGACTCGGAATGGTATCGGCAACGCCGCCATCGTCTGCCTGTGCATCGAATACATCGCGCATCCACTTCTGGAAGAAGTTGCGCACGTCCATGTTGAAACACGCAGTGCGAGCGAATATCTGCGCGTCACCCATCCACCCAAGTCGTTCGTCGCGTTGTGGACAGTCGGTGGGCAGACCCACGAAGTTGCTGCGTTGACCCCACTGAATGTTGCTTTGCAACTGATTCACAAGCGGGTTCGAGGTTTTGAGTGAACCGAGCAGCCGGATATCCGAATGCGTGACCTGCACAAGCAGGCTGCTATCGGTGGGCTTGCCGGGAAAGCCTTTCATCTCGACATAGCGGAATCCATGGTTGGTGAAACGTGGGGCCCAGATCTCCCCACCCGCGTCACCTTTCAGGATGTAAACGTCCGTCGCGAGCGCTGTTCGCAGGTTGGTGAGGTATGCCGTTCCGTCGGGATTCAACATTTCGGCGAAGCGAAGTTCAACCCGCGCACCGGCCGGGCCGCGCACCTTGAGTCGGGGGATGCCGACCAGGTTTTGTCCCACGTCGAAGATAAAAACACCGGGTTTGGGTTCCGAAACCGACACGGGCTTGATCTCGCGGACCACTCGGATGGGCGGGCCTGTTTCGGCGACGAGCTTTGCGGCGGGCGGTGTCTGCAAAACGTCGACTGCGCCAAAGCCTGCAAGGTCATCGGCGGGACTCGGCCAGCCGGGGATCTCCTGGCGCGCGTCATACGTTTCACCGTCGAGCAGGTCGGCCTTGCGAATGGGCCCCGTGCCGGCCTTCCACTTTCCGTCGGTCGAAATCAGCTCGCGCTTGCCGTTGGACCACTCGATCTCGAGCTGTGCGCGCAGCCGAAGAGGCCAGCTGCCATAATGGGCGCGCTGTTTGCGATAACCAATAAAGCCTGTGTACCAGCCATCGGCGAGTGTGGCTGAAACCGTGACACAACCCGGATCTCGGGGGGCGACGACCTGCGCGGTGACATCAAAGGTCTGCACCTCGATGCGCTTGTGATAGTCGGTCCACCCCGGTGAAAGCAAGGCATCTCCGACCCGACGGGCGTTGAGAAAAAGTTCGTAAACGCCAAGCGCCGTGGCGTGGACGCGCGCCCGGACTGGTACGACGCCGTCGGGGATCGTGCGGCAGATGCGGCGGAACAGATAGGCCGGTGTTTCAAGTTCCGCAGGGACAAGGTTCTTGGCGAGGACTTTGTCAAAGGGCGCCTTGCCAAAGGGCGCAAGGACAACCGATGGCTTCCAGTTGCGGTCATCGAAGGCAGGTTCGGCCCAGCCTTCAGGCTGGTCCCGCTCGCTTTTCCACGCTGGCCCGCTCGCGATTGTCTCCCTTCGTCCGTCGTTGTGAACAACGTGAATCTGTACGGCGAGACCGCTGACTTTCTCGGGACGCGTGGAAATCGCGATGACGTTTTCGCCCGCCTTCAGATGGGGGAGCAACGTCACTTCGTGCACGCGGTCGCGCGGGCGGAAGGCCTCGACGTGAACGCCGCCGACAAAGACATGCGTCTCGTGGGTTGCAGCCAGGATGGCGTAGATTTGTTTGTAGGAAGTCGGATCAGCGATGGTGATACGGTTTCGGAAGTGGACCCATCGTGTTGTTTTGGGACTGGTTCGGGGCAATTCACCCGGAGCGAGCGGATACCAGAACCAGTCAAGCTTTGATTCGTCCAGGATTGGCAACGCCTGGGCGGTGCGTTTGCGTCCAATCCAGTCGGCTTGCCAGTCGGTCGCATTCAAAAGCCCCATTTCCCAAGTCGCGGGCTTGCTCCAGTTGGTCGCTTGCGCGCGTTCATCCCAGACGCGGACTTTCCAGTGAGCGATCTGTCGCGAACCGAGTGCCTTGCCGCCGTAGGGTACCTCGATGGAGGAATCCGCTTTCACCTGACCGGAATCCCAGAGGTCCGCGTCGTCGTTTGCGAGCTTTTCCGGGGTGCTTGCGACCAGAATTCGGAACGCGCTTTGGGTCTTGTCACGGGCGTTGACCTGCTTTGCCTTGAGTAGCCACGCAAGGTGCGGTTTCGACACGTCGAGTCCAATTGGATTCTCGCGCCGCTCGGCGGTGAGATTGGTGATCTCGAAAGGAGGGTCAGCAATTTCGGGCTGGGTCCGCGATGTGGCACAGGAAACGAATAGGCCAAGCAAGCAAAGTCGAAAACCGAGTTTCATGGTGCGGCAAACTAACACGCGCGCCGTTCACCACGGGGCCACAAATCCGGTTGGGCTGTGCTGTAATGCACGGATGGGAATCGTCCGATTCGAGCCCCTGGGTTTGTCGGTTGACGCCGCGCCAGGTGAGTCCGTTTTTTCAATTGGACGCAGGGCAGGTGTACCCATTTCGACCCATTGCACGGGCAATGGCAACTGCGGGCTGTGTCGTGTTACGGTTCAGGACGGAGCGGGCGAGTTGTCGGCGCCCTCGCGTATTGAAACGCTGCGTTTATCCAAATCGGAACTTGGCAGCGGCGTCCGACTCTCGTGTCAGGCGAAGGTGGGAGACGGCCTCGTCACCGTGTGCGTGCCGCCTCTCGTTCGCGTCTAGGGTTTCGGTTTGGGTGTCGGTTTCGGTTTCAACGGACGAGGGGCGCCTGCTGCATGGCCCTGCATTGCGGCCATTTGTTGCATCAATTCGCCCGGATTGAACGGCAAACTCGCTCCCACAAGCACAGGTTTCGCGCCCGCGCCGCGCTCGACAAGTTCCATGTCCACGGTGGCGCCCGCGCGGCCCTCGCTCATCTTGACAAGACCAAAGGGCGGCACGTTCTCGCTCATCCAGGCTATTTTGGTTGCGCCCTTGGGCTCGAAACGGCGCGTCTTGAAGGTGCCGGCTGCGACTTTGAGGGTTTCGGGTTTGCCAAGTGTGTTGCGATCGATCAACTGAAATAGCGAACCGTATGACGGAAGCTGGGCGGGTAACGCCATCGCCTTGTTCTCGCCGACCTGGATCGCCATCGTCGACGGGGTCCATGTCGCATCGTTCTTGAAGACGAGATCGATGCGAACGAGGATGGTTCGTTTGCTTGCGGCGCCCTCGTCCCCAACCTGAATTTCGATGGAGGCGCCTTTGTCGCTGCGACCGACCACGGAAACCTTTTGCCGCATCGGCGCCTGATCGGGCATGTTAACGCGGTAGGTCGCAAAACTTCCCACTGGCACGTCCTTCAGATGCAGGATGGTGGGTAGGGACGGGGTCGGCATCTGGGCGACCGAAGCCGCGGGGTGTGTAAGGATCGAAAGGGCAATAATCCCCGGGAATAATCGTGTTGGCAGAAAAAGTCGAGTCATTTCAAGTGTCTTGCATTCTAGGTCACACGGAGTGATTGAGGTAGCAACTTTTGCCTTGGCAGAGACGAGATGTTTTGGTATGTTTTGTTACATCACCCATGGCAAAACGATTTGGCATTTTCGGGGCCGGTTTTTGGGCGCGATTTCAAGTGGCCGCCTGGCGAGAGGTCGCCGGAGCCGACTGTGTTGCCATCTGTGATCCGAACGCTGAAAAGGCCGCAGCCTTGGCCGCCGAAATGGGGGTTGGCCGCACCTATACTGACCCCGGAACAATGTTCGACAAGGAGTCGCTCGACTTTGTCGACATCGTCAGTGCCATCGAGAGCCACGAACCGCTCGTCCTCGAAGCAGCTCGGCGCCAAATACCCGTCATTTGCCAAAAGCCGCTTGCCGACGATCTGGAAACGTCACGGCGCATGGTGCTCGCGTGCGGCGAATCGAGAACGCCCCTTTTTGTGCACGAGAATTTTCGCTGGCAGGCTCCGATCCTTGCGGCGCAAAAGGTGATTGCCTCGGGTCGTCTCGGACGCGTTATTCGCATGCGTCTCGATCTTATCTCGGGATTCCCCGTCTTCGACAATCAACCCGCGCTGAAGAAACTGCCGCGCATGATCCTCGCAGATGCAGGCGTTCACATTTTGGATCTCGCGCGGTTTCTGGGGGGCGAGGCTCGGTCAGTGTATTGCCGAACACAAAAGATTCATCGGGATATCATCGGTGAAGATGTCGCCACGGTTTGTCTGGACATGAAGAACGGCGCGACGGTGGTTGCAAACCTCGCTTATGCCGGAACGCCGTTGCAACACGAATCGTTTCCGCAAACGTTGCTGTTCGTGGAAGGCGAGCAGGGTTCGCTTGTCCTTGAACCCGATTACTGGTTGCGCGTCACGACCTCGGCAGGAACCGAATCGCAGCAAGTCGCGCCAACAATGTACCCCTGGATTGATCCTGCATACGCTGTTGTGCAATCCAGCATCGTTCCGTGCAACGAAAGCTTTCTTCATACCTTGAACGGTCGCCGCCTCGACGAAACCCGCGCCACCACGGGTGTTGATAATTTTGAAACCCTCCGTCTCGTATTCGCGGCGTATGAGTCCGCGAGCTCCGGAACAGTAATCCCCTTGGAAGGACAAAACGCCTATGGACAGCTTCACCCCCAACGCTAGTGGACACGCTTTGAAATCAAACGACCGGATCTTCGCGACCTATCTCATCGAGACGGCCCATCCGCTTGAACGGGCTGCCGCGACCATGGCCGGCGAGCAATCGACCGGATCATTTATACGGGTGCCCGGTGAAACGCCCGAGTTGCTCGAACACCATGCTGCCCGGGTTGAGTCGCTTGAACAGATCGACGAGCGTGAATCGCCGGCGCTTCCGTATGCCACGGTGCCTCGCGGCAACGAAGGCAACCCGCGCTACCGACGCGCACGGGTGGTGCTGTCGTTTCCGATCTCGAACATGGGCCCGTCATTGCCAAATTTGTTGGCAACCGTCTGCGGTAACCTCTACGAGTTGCAAGAGTTTTCTGGCTTGCGACTGGTCGATCTCCAACTCCCACGCGGGTTTGCTGATGCCTATCTCGGTCCGCAGTTCGGGATCGAAGGAACGCGAAAACTCACGGGTGTCAATGGCCGACCCATCGTCGGAACGATCATCAAGCCCAGTGTTGGTTTGTCCCCAGAAAGTACCGCTTCCCTGGTTGGCCAAATGGTGAATGCGGGCCTCGACTTTTTCAAGGACGATGAACTACAAGCGAACGGGCCGCACTGTCCCTTCGATGCCCGCGTCGATGCCGTGATGAATGTCATCAATCGACATGCCGACAAAACTGGCAAGAAGGCCATGTTTGCCTTCAATATCACTGATGAAATCGACCTGATGCTGCGCCATCATGACAAGGTGTTGTCCGCGGGCGGCACCTGCATCATGGTCAGCATGCACCACGTCGGAATACCAACTGTGTCACATTTGCGCCGACACAGCCAGTTGCCCATCCACGGCCATCGCAATGGTTGGGGCATGTACACCCGCAGCCCCATGCTGGGCGTTGAGTACGTTGTGATGCAAAAACTCTGGCGTCTCGCCGGTATCGATCATTTGCACTGCAACGGTCTGCGCAACAAGTTCTGGGAACCAGACGATTCCGTCGTGGCGAGTGCTCGCAACGTTCTCACGCCACTTTTTGACGACAAGCCGATGGTCGCAATGCCCGTGTTGTCGTCGGCGCAGTGGGCAGGGCAAGCGGTGGATAGTTACGCACGGATTCAGTCGCTCGACGTGATGTACGTCTGTGGCGCGGGGATCGTCGCGCATCCGGGTGGCGTGGCAGCGGGTGTGGCCAGTGTGCAACAGGCCTGGCAAGCGGCCGCCGAGGGCGTTTCCCTTGAGGTGTACGCCCGTTCACACCCTGAACTTGCCCAGGCACTTGTCCACTACGGAGACCGTTGAGGTTCTTTCGGTCATCCGAGATATGATTGTTTTACGATGGCGTTCTCCGCTACAGAACCCCTGATCGCCTTTTATGGCGATGACAACACCGGGTCGACCGACTCGATGGAGGCGCTTGCGAAAAACGGCGTGAACACCGTGCTGTTTTTGCATCCCCCGGGGCCGGGCGCGCTGGAACGTTTTCCGGATGCTCGGGCCGTGGGGGTTGCGGGCATGACGCGAGCCATGGCGCCCGATGCGCTGGCCGAGGAGCTGGGCCGAGCCTTGCGCAGCTTGAAGGCGCTGTCACCTAAACTGTGCCACTACAAGGTTTGTTCGACCTTCGATTCGTCACCCACGGTTGGCAGCATTGGCAGGGGCATTGAGGTCGGCATGGAAGTTTTCGGGACGCGACACGTTCCGCTGCTGGTGGGCGCACCCATCCTCAAACGTTACACGCTGTTCGGAAATTTGTTTGCAACCGTTGGAATAGAGACCTTCCGAATTGATCAGCACCCAACGATGAGTCGGCATCCCATCACGCCGATGAACGAGGGGGATTTGCGACGACATCTGGCGCTGCAGACAAATCGCAAAGTTGGGCTGATGGACATCCTCGCCCTTGACGGCACCAACGATGCCATTGATACGCGGTGGGATGCGATCTGCGATGCAGGCAACGATATTGTGCTACTGGACGTGCTCGATGATGTGCGGCTCGAACAGGCGGGTCGGCTTATCTGGCGGGCGGCGCAAGGGCAGGGCTCGTTGTTTGTCGCCGGTTCTTCCGGGGTTGAATATGCGGCCGTGCTGCACTGGCGCAAGTTGGGCCTCGTCCCGGTTGAACCGCCCGCGCGCAATACAATTGGTAGCGTTGCACAAACCCTCGTCGTGTCTGGCAGTTGTTCGCCCGTGACGCGCGGTCAGCTCGATCACGTGCTGGATGGCTTGCCCGAGTCCGAACGATACGTCGGGATCGATGTTCAGGTCGTGGCGCTTCTTGATCCGGATCGAAGCGCGGCCGTGCGTGACACGATAACCCGCGAGGCGCTGGCACAACTTGATCGCGGCCGCAGCGTGGTGTTGCTTTCTGCCCGAGGACCAGACGACGCACGAATCGCAGATGCGGCCAAGGCGTGGCTGTCGCGCCATCCCGATACGACGGGACTCGGTGCCGCGATTGGCAGGGCACAGGGCGACTTGATGCGCGCGATTCTCGGGAAATTCAACGCGGAAACCCGACGTTGCAAGCGGGTGATTGTTGCCGGTGGAGATACCTCGGGACATTGCGCCCGCGCTCTCGGTGTGGAGGCGTTGCAAATGATCGCGCCGACGGCACCCGGATCCCCCTTGTGCCGCGCCTCCAGCGCTGATGCTCAATTCGACGGGATTGAAATCGTTCTCAAGGGCGGACAGGTCGGGACATCCGATTTCTTTGAGCGCGTCCGGACCGGAATGTTTTAGGAACCAAACGCTGAACAAAATGGAGAATGATAAAATGACGACTGGAAAGACGATTATCGCCATCATGGGCGCCGGTGGCAAAATGGGTTGTCGTATCACAGACAATCTCAAAGGTCTCCAGGAGTACGATGTGCGTTACGTCGAAGTCAGCGAGCCAGGTCAGAAGAATCTTTCGGATCGCGGACTTTCCGTGACACCGCAGGTTGATGCTTTGAGGGTTGCCGACGTCGTGATCATGGCTGTGCCGGATCATCTCATCGAGAAAATTTCGCCAGGTGTCG
>Ga0335394_10005916_pt1 | contig 13797 bp, 13 predicted proteins | sample MAT03_FD_205741 | JGI IMG/M metagenome (GOLD analysis project Ga0335394, IMG submission 205741) | Freshwater microbial communities from Lake Fryxell liftoff mats and glacier meltwater in Antarctica - MAT-03 (spades assembly) (version 2) ...
AACTTCCGCAAGCGCTATCCGTTCTCCGGTAGCGCCCGTCCGGAAGTCATCTGATCTTTCACACGGTGCGCCGGCGGCGATAGGATCGCGGCCGGCGCCAACGAACGGACATGGCCTATGTGCTCAGCTTGCGGATTTCCGGCAGCCCCCGGCCACTGGACCGAGGCGGGAGCGGCGACGCCGCACGACCGCTTGCGCGACCGCTTCCGCCGCGCGCAGGTGCTGCAGTCGGTGCTGCCGGCCTACGGCCTGACGGCGCATGACGGCGCGCAGGTGCCGGGCATCCAGCTCGGCACCCTGTCGGGCAGCCAGACGATCGTGCGCGACCTGGAAGCGGTCTGGGCCGAGGCCGAGCGGCTGTCCGGCAAGGCCATCGATCCGCTCGACCCGCGCTTCATTGGCGAACGGACCGCCTGAGCGCGATGATTTTGCCGACCGATGCGACGGAGGCTGCCGAGAACCGGATGCGGCTCACCGTGCTCGGCGGCTTTCTCGGCTCGGGCAAGACCACCTGGCTGAGGCATCAACTGCATCACGGCCTGCTTGCCGACGCTTTCGTCATCGTCAACGAGGCGGCTGAGACGTCGGTCGACGACGCGCTGCTTGGCCAGGCGGCCGAGCTTGCCGTGATTGCCGGCGGCTGCGCCTGCTGCGAGGCGCGTGACGAACTCGTCACCCTCCTGCGCTCGATCTGCGACAAGCGCGTCAGCGCCGGGAACGGGCGGCCCGACCGCATTGTCATCGAGACCAGCGGGCTCGCCGATCCCGGCCCGATCGTGGGAGCGATCCGCGCCGACCCCATGCTTGCCCATCACATCGTGATCTCCGAGATCGCCGTCGCGGTGGACGCGGTCTACGGGCTCGAGCAGCTCAGGCAGGAACCACTCAGCCGCCGCCAGATGGAGCTTGCCGATCGGCTGGTCGTCACCAAGATCGACAAGGCGGACGAGGCTGGCCTGGCGCGGCTGCTGGCGACGCTGAAGGCAATCAACCCGGGTGCCGCGCTCTCCGGCGCGGTGAAGGGCAGCGACGTCGCCCTGCCGGATTATTCCGACGCCGAGCCTGAAGTCCTTGGCGAGATCGACGAGGGGGCAGGCGGTGCGCCGATCCGCGCGCTGAAGCTCGACATCGGCGAGGAGATCGACTGGACTGCCTTCAGCGTGTGGCTGAGCGCGCTCATCCATGCGCGCGGCGACGACATACTGCGCGTCAAGGGCGTGGTGCGAGCGCCGGCCGGCCGCCTCCTTCTGCAGAGCGTGCGCAGGATCGTGCAGTCGCCTGAAATCCTGCCCGGCGATGCGGCGGGCGACGACAACAGCCTGGTCTTCATCGGCCGTGGGTTCCGCGCCGACCAGCTCGATAAATCGCTCCGCCATTTCGCCGGCCTGAAGGAAAGGGGGCAAGCGTGACTGACATCTATCGCAAGCAGCAGTTCGGCCAGAAGATCGGCTTCGGCAGGCTGCCGGCGCTGCTCGTAGTCGATTTCGTCAACGGCTTCACCGATCCAAATATCCTCGGCGGTGGCAACATCCTCGACGCGGTCGAGGCAACGAAGCCCCTGCTTGCCTTCTTCCGCAAGGCGAGGCTGCCAGTCATCTTCACGCGCATCGTCTATGCCGACGACGGCGCCGACGCCGGCGTCTGGTGCCGGAAAGTGCCGCGGCTGCGCGACCTCACCGAGAAGGCGCATGCCAGCCAGGTGGTCGATGCGCTGGCGCCGGCCGAGGGCGAGCTGGTCATCCGCAAGACACAGGCCTCGGCATTCTTCGGAACACACCTTGCCGCGCATCTCGTGGCGAAGGGCGTGGATACGATCGTGCTCGCGGGCTGTACGACGTCAGGCTGCATCCGGGCCAGCGCCATCGATGCGATGAGCATGAACTACCGCACGACGGTCGCGAAGGATTGTGTCGGCGACCGCGCACTCGAGCCGCACGAGGCTAACCTCTTTGACATGGGCCAGAAATACGCCGACCTGCTAAGTTGCACGGAGATCGTCAAAATGTTGCAAGGCAATCTGGGTTAGGCCAGAGAGCAGATAGGACGGCGATCGTCGCTTAGCCGGCTGTGCCCGCCGATCCGCCAAGCAGAACTGCGGTGGAGGCGGCTGGCGGCAGGCATCCAGCCAGTCAGTCGACCTGAGAGAAAAGATAGTAAAATCGGCCGGACGAGATGAAACTGGTCGCCGCTATGTCATTGTTCATGCTTCATAATTCCTACGGAAAGTCCGCTTTGGGCAACATGGGACATTGGCCCGGTGGTGGCCGGAGACGTCATCCACGGGCAGATCGACGGCCTGCCGCCGGTCGACCTCGAAATCGGAGCGGCGCAATGAAGTACTCCGGCTATTTCCCGCTCCGTGGCCGGGCGGGCAACGCCGCCGCTCGGCGTCATGCGGAGGTGCGGTGGACTGGGATCTTTCGGTTAAATGGCGCGCCCGACGGGATGAAACTGGGCACTGCTATGTTGTTGTAGGCTATATGAGATAATGAATGCATCTTCTGCTGGGCGGCTGGGTCGGACGTCTCAAGAGTCCTGCGCGCCGCTCGGGCGTGACATTAGGTGACGGCCGCGATCGAGCAACTCGCTTCGTCGCATACACCCGCGACTGCCGCACCCGCTCCGCTCGTCGCAAATGGCTCAGCCAGAAGCGTTCCGATGATGCTGCCGAGGGTCAGGTCATCAACATGGCCGAAGCGCTGAAAGCGACGAAGGCCTTTGCGGCCGAACGCTACCAATGTAGTGGGCGAAGCTCGCGGTGTTCAAGCCTGGCCTGTTCCCCGATGCGGACGTGGTCATGTATTTCGACCTCGACGTCATCATTCAGAAGCCGCTCGACCCGTTTGTCGGGCTGGTTCGCTCCGGCGACAGCCTGCATATCATGCGCGAGTGGAACCCCGCCTTGTGGAGCCTCCTGCCTGTGGAAACGCTTCGAACAATGCCCCCACCCCCGTCTCCCGTATCGTGTTGTAATTGTTTGTTAATAGCTGCTTGAGGAGGAGTCAGGCATCGCGTCCAACGATAGCCCCTGGCAAGAGACCGATAGTCAAGCAGAATCAAGTGATTAGATCATATTCCAAGGGGAGTCATTGTTCGAAGCGTTTTCACCCCGCTTTTTGCGGTTGCAGTTTGCTTGGCGATCGGCGAGCCTCGCCGACGCGCATGGGGCGCGGATCAAGTTAGACCATGTCGCAGCATCGCACTTTTCAGGACGTCAAAATCTTCGGCGAGCGAAACACCTCGACTAACGCGATCAAGCTCTTGGTTGAACGGAATTCGGCCTCGCGCGTGTTGCCCTCTACCGCGATTGAACTCGATCCCTATTTTCGTGCGAAAGTTCAAATGATTTCCTGGCTCCCGTCTGGAGTGCGGGTCAAGGCATATAGGGCATACGTCGACTCGGTCTTCGAAAAGCAGCGCGATCCGCGTTACATTTGGAAACACGCTATGCTCAACAATATTGACCAAGCCGCGTTTTCGGACTGCCTCGTGATCTTGACGTTCCGCCATCCTGCGTCGTGGCTCTTGGCCCTGCAACGTAAGCCCCATCATCACCTGCAAGATGTGCCAGCGGATTTCATGGAGTTCCTGAAGCAGCCATGGAAACCCACCCGGCGGGACAACGTCGCCGGCCCGCTTTCGGTGTTCGATCTCTATGGCAATAAAGTGCATGCCGCCCTGGACTTCGCTGCCCGACGCGACCGCGCCGGCAACGCCTATGCTATCGTACGATTTGAAGATTTTGCCGTCGACCAGGAAGCGGTCTTTGACGGACTGCGGCCTTGGTTGCGCGAGCCGGCGGCCACCTTTACTCCGATTGAGTCCAGTACAAAGGACGTGACAAAGAACCGGAAATGGTATGCGGATTTTTACGGAAACAATCGCTGGTCGGATGAACTGGGCGGGGAAGCGGCTGCCATCATCAACCGCTGCATTTCTTGGGGCGAGCTGTCGCAGCTAAACTATACCGCGCTCTCCGTGGCGGAATCGAAAACTGAGAGTGCCAAACCAGTGGCGGAAATCCCTTGATGGAGCAGTCACGGTCGGCTGTTGGCGATGGCCAGTCATCAAGGTGTCGAGTACGATTCAGGCAGTAAAGCAGGCAACTTCCGCAATTGTTGTTCGACACAGTCCAGTTCGTTGGCGAAACCCTCCTCGGCACGCAGGTGAAGCACGATCTGGTTGAAAGCGTTTGGGTGAGGGCGTCATCGTTCCGCGGATTTTCGCATCATGCAGGGCAAGCCTGGTTCGTAAGACAGTTTGTCGATCGGCAGTGCGCGAGCTTCGTGCGAACGAAATAGGCAAGTTCCGTCGGCACGGCGGTCCGGGCGAAAGCTCACAAGTTTGCCTTCGACTTGTCAGACGTCATCAACGCCAGCCTCAATCTGTCACCAAGTCAATTGGGCGGCCGCACACCGACCTCGCTGTTGGCAGCTTTGCGCGCCGAAGAAGGGCGGGCGCGATGGTGAAAGCGCGCAGGCTTGAGTAGGGGCGGCAAATCGCATAGCGGTTGCTGCGACTTACGGTACCGAGACCTTGGCCCGCAGAAAGAAGACCAGAGAACCTGTCGCCCTTGGCCAGACCACTGCCGTCGTGCGGCGTCTCGTCAGCGAAAATCTGGCGAGCCGCAAGCGGCCGCTGGCTGCGGCGATCTTGTGCATGATTGTGGTTGCGGGCTCGACGGCGTCGATCGCATGGCTGATGCGGACCATGATCAACAGCATCTTCGTGGAAGGACAGCAGCAGGCGATCTGGGCGATCGGCGGCATGGTGATGGCCGCGTTCTTCGCCAAAGGGGTGGCGAGCTATTTCATGTCCACCATCATGGGCTCGATCGGCACGGGGATCGTGGCGGATCTCCAGAAGCGCCAGTTCGACAAGCTGATGACGCTCGACGTCGCTCACTATGCCGGGACGCACCCGGCGAAATATGTCGCGAAGATGCTGCATTCGGCCCGCGCGGCGCGCACCACGATCAGCCTCGTGCTGACGAACATCTTTCGCGATGCGCTGACCCTGGTTGGGCTTGGAGCCGTCATGGTGTTCCAGGATCCCATCATGAGCATTGTCGCGCTTATCGGGGCGCCCATCATTGTCGTCGCGGTCATGCAGATCGTCCGCAAGACCAAGGAGGCCGCCAAGAGCGAAGAGGAGAACGTCGCCTCGGTCAGCACGAGCGTGTCGGAGGCGATCCAGGGCGTGCGGGTCGTCAAGTCTTTCAACCTCGAGCCGGAGATGAGCGAACGGGTTTCCATAGGCGTCGACCGAATGGAAGAGCGCCAGAACCGGCTGAACAAGATCATCTCGCTCACCAGCCCGATGATGGACATCTTCGCGGGCGTGGTGATCGGGGCATTCATCGTCTATGCCGGCTGGCAGACCCTGAGCTACGGCAAGACGCCCGGGGAATTCATGGCGTTCATCGCGGCCTTTCTGCTCGCCTACGAGCCGGCCAAAAGGCTGGCTGGCTTCCAGGTGCAGTTGCAGCGCCAGCTTGTAGCCGTCAACCGAATGTACGACCTGCTCGATTCCAATGACCTCGAGCGGCCCGAACCGCCAAGGACATTGGCGTTTCGTCCGACGCACGGCCATCTGAAATTCGAGGGCGTCTCCTTCGAATATGTCTCGCAGTCGCCCGTCCTGCACAATGTCAGCTTCGAGGTTCGTCCGGGTCGGAAAATGGCGCTTGTGGGCCGCTCGGGTGCGGGCAAGTCGACAATCTTCAATCTCATCCTCGGAATCCATCGCCGCCATCAGGGATCGATCGCGATCGACGGCGTCGACATCGCCGACGCCTCGCTGGCCGAACTGCGCTCCGGCATCGCCTACGTGTCGCAGGACACCTTCCTCTTTTCCGGGACGGTGCGCGACAACATCCGGTTCGGACGCCGCGATGCCACCGACGAGGCGATCGTCGAGGCGGCGGCCGCCGCCAACGCGCTTGGCTTCATCGAGGCGCTGCCGGACGGCTTCGACACGATCATCGGCAACAGCGAGGGGGTGCTTTCCGGTGGCGAACGCCAGCGCATCGCGATCGCGCGCGCGCTCGTCAAGAACGCACCGCTTCTGCTTCTCGACGAGGCCACATCCGCCCTCGACGGAGAGACCGAACGCGCCGTGAAGAACGCCGAGAGCCACCTCGTGCAGGGCCGCACGACCATCACCATTGCGCATCGGCTTTCGACCATCCAGCAGGCGGACATGATCGTCGTGCTCGACCGCGGTCGGGTGGTCGGTCAGGGTACCCACGCAGAACTGATCGCGTCGAACCAGACCTACCAGTCGCTGTTCAGCGGCGGCGAATTTCTTCCGGAAGGCAATTCGCACCACAAGTCAGCAAGTTAGTGCGGCAATCCCGCGCGCCGGGCGTGATTGTCACGAAGGCTCCAAAGGCGACTGCGCGCCCGCCGCACTGACCAGCATACGCAGCTCATGAGCGCCTTTCTCAGCATGTAGTTTCCGCACGATCAGGGGTGGAAAGGTCTGTTTCCACATTTTCGGCATCGCAGCCTCGTCGGGTCGGTTTGCATCGTCGAGGATTGCAACGCCTCTTGGCGCCAACCTGTGCAGCAGTTCCGGCCCCGCCGGGTATCGCGAGAAGGACTGCAAACTGCCTTGGGGGCCATCAAGACGGACATTCGCCGAGGAGTTCAAGCAGGAAGCGGTGCGGCTGACGGACACCAGCGGCCGAACGATCGGTCAAGTGGCGGACGATTTGGGGATCGGTGTGTCGAGTCTGACGCGCTGGAAGCGGCAATACCGGGAAGCCGATCTGTTGGCTGGTCCGCATGAGGATACGGCCAAGGAACTGGCACGGCTTCGTGAGGAGAATGTACTTGGCATCGGGGCATGTCGAGGCGACACGACGAACGCCGGCATCATTCAGTGTGGCGTAGAGGGGCGAGATGTCTCCGGACATCTTGTCCGCCGTTGGAGCGAAGAGACCGCGATACCAAGCAATGTCCGGGTCGCCGTCGCGTCCTTTTGAAAAGGATATGAAGAAGGCCTCTTTCCTGGAGTCCGCTATCGAACCCGTCTGCCTCTTGGCCAGGAACTTCTCCAGCGTCCTGACATTCGAGCCCTTGTAGGATCGATCAGCAAAAAGATTGAGCTCCTTTGACCGGTGTCGTCCAAACCTGATCGCACGATGCCATCTGGTCATAGAGCCAATGCGTTCCCGCCTTCTGAAGGCCAAGGCATATGAAATCAGGCCCTTCGACCGCCATCAGCCACCTGTGACCTGTCCATACAAATTCGACCGCCCGCCCAGGAACCCCGCCGCCCGGCCGACGATCCAGCCACAGGACCGCGCGAAAGCGACAAGACTGCGCCCCCCCGTGAAAGGAACGGCCAGCAGAAGCCCTGTTGCCCCGACACAGCGCAGCAGCATAGAGGTCGTCAGAACCGGCAGAACCCGCAAATGGCCGCGTTTCCTGACCTTGGCGCGTATCGAGGTCTTCGATTGCTCCCTGCCGCGCCGGTACTGATAGGCGAGGCTGGTCCTTTCCGGCGGAATCGTCTCGAACACCACGGCGTCGGGGGCCCAGACGGTCCGGATGCCTTTCTCGACAGCGTCGCGGAAGAACTGCGTGTCGCTGCCTCCGGACAGGCGAAGTTCGGGATCGAAACTCAGCCCGTGCCGTGTGAATATCTCCGCATCGGCGAACCAGTTGTTGGTCAGGATCGCCATCCTGCCCAGTTTGCCCGTCCGCAGCCGCTCCGCCGCCCTCAACTCGATCTTGCGGTAGCGGTCGCTGATGCCTTGCTGGATAATACGTCGGTAGGCGCTGTCGGCCGGCGCCGGAATGAGCGCCCGAACCGGTCCGCCGATCAGTTGGGCACCCGAACGCTGATGCGCTTCATAGAGATGGACAAACCAGTCATCGGCCACGGTCTCGTCATCGTCGACGAAGCAGATGACCTTTGCACCGAGGCCAAGAGCAACCCGCACCGCCGCGTTGCGAGCCTGCGGTATGCCGATCTCGGGCTCCACCGCGTAGACCAACGCCCCGTCGGCAAAGCCCTTGCTCAAGTCGTCCACGAGTTTTCGGCTCGCTGCGTCTTCGTCATTTTCGACAACGATGAAGATTGGCGCAATTCCGTCTGGGAACTTCAGCCGAGACCACGAGCCGATCAGCGCCGTGAGCATCTTGGGCCTGTAGCGCGTCGTGCAGCAGATGGCAGCCCGAATCGACTCACCGCCGTGCGCCCGGCTTCGCTTCCCCGGCTGGCTCTTGTCTTCCGAGTTGGCTGCGAGCCCCTGCGGGCTATCCGCCGCTCGCGCTAGACCAGACTGATCCGCCACAACATTCCGATCTCTCGATTGCCTCCCAAACCCACACCCAACGGTCGGCGGTCGGCGCAAACATTCATAAAGGGAATTCTGGTGGAGCCAATCGGAATCGAACCGACGACCTCTTGAATGCCATTCAAGCGCTCTCCCAACTGAGCTATGGCCCCACACCCGGCTCTTGTGCCGGCGCCGTTTCCGGCGAAGAGATTAGGCGCGGACTTTAGTCCGCCCGCGCCGCTGGCGGCTTCTAGCGCCGCATCGGCGCAATATCAACCCTGCCGGCGCGCTTATTTGGGTTACGCGCTGGCAGCAACGATCCGCACCGCGATTGAGGGTGCTGCCCGGGATCAGACTTCGTCGTCGTCCTCGCCAACGCCGATGATGTCGGCGACGTCGTCGTCCTCCTCTTCCTCTTCCTCAAGGAAGGTGTCCTCGTCGTCATCGCCGAGATCGACATCCTCCTCGTCCTCGATCTCGGGGAGGTCGTCGGCCTTGGCTTCGCCATCGGCCTCTTCGAGCGAAACCACCTCGGGCGCCTCATCCTCGGCGTCGGGTTCCTTCTGCTCGACTTCGGCCTCTTCCTCGACAGCCTTCTCCTTGCTCGCCTCGAATGCCGAGCGCGGATATGTCTTGCCGGTGTAGGGCGAGACTATCGGATCCTTGTTGAGGTCATAGAATTTCCGACCCGTCTCCGGGTCGATGCGTTTTGTGCCAAGCTCGGATTTCGCCACTGCCGGTCCTCGTCGATGATTTCGGTCCCCATAGCCACAGTTCGTGGCCCTGTCAAAGCCAAAAGGTTGGCGCCTTCGGCAAGCGCCGCAAAGGCCGCCAGCGAAGGGTGCGCAAGGGGATGACCCTGTCCGGGAGCCATGATAGGAGAGCCGCCGAAAGCCGGCCCGCGAAATGCGCGGGCGCCTGCCCAGGGGACCACGATGACACATACCGCAGAACCGCGTCCGGCCGTCGCCCGCCGCTCGGAAAACCTGAAGGGAGCGGCGCGCGTTCCCGGCGACAAGTCGATCTCGCATCGCTCCTTCATGTTCGGTGGCCTGGCGTCGGGCGAAACCAGGATAACCGGGCTGCTCGAAGGCGAGGACGTGATGCGCACCGGCGAGGCGATGAAGGCCATGGGCGCGCGGATCGAGAAGAAGGGCGACGAGTGGGTCATCAGCGGCGTCGGCAACGGCGCGCTTCTCCAGCCCGAAGCGCCGCTCGATTTCGGCAACGCCGGCACCGGCTCGCGCCTGACCATGGGGCTGGTCGGCACCTACGACATGGAGACCACCTTCATCGGCGACGCCTCGCTGTCGGGCCGGCCGATGGGCCGCGTGCTGGAGCCGCTGCGCCAGATGGGCGTCCAGGTGCTCAAGGCAGCTCCGGGCGACCGTATGCCGATCACGCTGCGCGGACCCCGGCACGCCGCGCCTATCGCCTACCGCGTGCCGATGGCGTCGGCGCAGGTCAAGTCCGCGGTGCTGCTCGCCGGCCTCAACACGCCGGGCGTAACCACGGTCATCGAGCCGGTAATGACGCGTGACCACACCGAGAAGATGCTGAAGGGGTTCGGCGCCAACCTCACCGTCGAGACGGATGAGCAGGGCGTGCGCCACATCTTCATCGAGGGCCAAGGCAAGCTCGCCGGCCAGACGATTGCCGTGCCGGGCGATCCGTCGTCGGCCGGCTTCCCGCTGGTCGCCGCCCTCATCGTGCCGGGCTCCGACATCACCATCGAGAACGTGCTGATGAACCCGACCCGGACCGGGCTGCTGCTCACCTTGCAGGAAATGGGCGGCCGCATCGACATCCTCAATCCGCGGAGCGCCGGCGGCGAGGATGTCGCCGACATGCGCGTGCGCTCCTCCGAGCTCAGGGGCGTCACCGTCCCGGCGTCGCGCGCGCCGTCGATGATCGACGAATATCCTGTGCTCGCGGTGGCCGCCGCCTTCGCGGAAGGCGAGACGCTGATGCAGGGCCTTGAGGAGCTGCGTGTCAAGGAAAGCGACCGGCTTGCCGCCGTGGCGCGTGGGCTGGAAGCCAACGGCATCGACTGCACCGAAGGAGATGCGACGCTCGCCGTGCGCGGCCGTCCGGGAGGCAAGGGCCTCGGCGGCGGCACCGTGAAGACGCATCTCGACCACCGCATCGCCATGAGCTTCCTGATCCTTGGCCTCGCCGCCGAAAAGCCGGTCACGATCGACGACGCCACCATGATCGCCACGAGCTTTCCGGAGTTCATGGGTCTCATGAAAGGGCTCGGCGCCGAGATCGAGTGATGTACCAGCCGCCGCATTTCCGCGAGGAGGACCTGTCGATCCAGCAGGCACTGATCAGGGCGCATCCGCTCGGCCTGCTGATCACGTCGGGCGATGCGGGGCCGAATGCCAACCTCCTGCCCTTCCACCTCGACGCATCGCTGTCGCAGAAGGGTACGCTGCAGGTCCACATGGCGAAGGCCAACACCCAGTGGCGCGAGATCGAGGCCGGCGCGCCGGCGCTTGTCGTGTTTCAGGGCGCCGATGCCTATGTCACGCCATCCTGGTATGCGACCAAGCAGGAGACCGGCAAGGTGGTGCCCACGTGGAACTACGCGATCGTCCAGGTCCGGGGATCGGCGCGCGTCATCCAAGACGCCGGCTGGCTGCGCAGCCAGATCGCTGCCCTGACCGGCGACCAGGAGAAACTCCGCGATCACGCCTGGGCTGTTGGCGACGCGCCGGACGCCTATATCGCAGCCCAGATCAAGGGAATCGTCGGCGTCGAGATCGAGATCGCCGAGATCGAAGGAAAGTGGAAGGTCAGCCAGAACCGACCTGAGGCCGATATCTCCCGCGTTGTCGATGGTCTTGGCGACGCATCGGATCCGCACGCCGATGCGTCGATGGCGGGTCTGGTTCGGCGCTACGGCGAAAATCGCTGAAGGACGCCCACGATCGCGCCGGGCGGGGCGGCAGGTGCCGTCTGGCTCAATCGCCCGGATGGTGCTGCGGATACGAAATGATCGACAGATAGCGGATCGGCAGTCTGGTCAGTTCCTCGGGGCCGTGCGGCGCGTCGGCGTCGAAGAACAGGCTGTCGCCCGGCAACATGCGGAAAAGGTTGGAACCATGGCGGTACACCACCTCGCCTTCCAGCATGTAGATGAATTCCATGCCTTCGTGCTGGAAGGTGGGAAACACATCGGAATCGGCCGACAGTGTGATCAGATAAGGCTCCACCACCACGCCGCTGGTGTTGGCGTCGACATGGCCGAGCAGATTGTACTGGTGTCCGGCGCGCGTGCCGCGCCGCTCGATCTCGATGCCTTCGCCGGCCTTCACGAAGACCGCGCTTCGCTCCTCCTCGAAACGGCGGAAAAAGGCCGTCACGGGCACGCCGAGCGCTCTGCTGAGCGCCTGCAGCGTGGTCAGCGAAGGCGAGGTGATGCCGTTCTCGATCTTGGACAGCATGCCAAGCGACAGGCTCGTCGCCGTCGCAAGATCAGCCACCGTGATGCCGAGCTTCTTCCTGAAGGCGCGAACCTCGCGGCCGATCGCCACCTCCAGGACCTTTTCCCTGGCATCGCGGACGGCGTGGGGGTCCTGCGTCAGAGGCGGGCGGATGGCGTGGACCTCGGCGACCGCCTGCCGGAACGATTTGAGGTCGTCAGCCCCGGGCTTTGTGACCTTCGCCATACCGACCTTGTTCGCCATGTCACCTCACCGTCCGTCGCGCAATTTCACCCCGATGAATTATTCAGGCGCCTGCAATGCAATGCAATGAATGATCTCACAATAGACGTCAGCTTGCCTTGAGCTTGCAAGCCGGTTCCCGCGCCGTTCCACAGTCGGCCCGATTGACAGGCTTACAGGAGAACTTATTGTCCTCACAGTGAAATTTGTTTCCAAGGAAGATAAGGGGAAGCAGTTCAGATGGGAGTATCGGGAATGAACAAGCGCGTCGCCGTCATTGGCGCCGGACCCTCGGGCCTCGCCCAGCTCAGGGCATTCGCGTCGGCCGGGGCCAAGGGCGCCCACATCCCCGAAATCGTCTGCTTCGAAAAGCAGGCCGACTGGGGCGGGCTCTGGAACTACACCTGGCGTACCGGGCTCGACGAACACGGCGACCCCGTGCACGGCTCGATGTACCGCTACCTCTGGTCGAACGGCCCCAAGGAGTGCCTTGAGTTCGCCGACTACACGTTCGAGGAACATTTTGGCCGACCGATCGGCTCCTACCCGCCGCGCGCGGTGTTGTGGGACTACATCAAGGGCCGCGTCGAAAAGTCCGGCGTGCGCAAATGGGTGCGCTTCAACTCGCCTGTACGCATGGTGACGTGGTCGGACGAGACGAAAAAGTTCACCGTCACCGCGCACGACCGCACCAACGACCACACCTATTCCGAAGAGTTCGATTTCGTCGTCGTCGCGTCCGGCCATTTCTCGGTGCCGAACGTGCCCTACTTCGAAGGTTTCGAGACCTTCCAGGGCCGCGTGCTGCACAGCCACGACTTCCGCGACGCCACCGAGTTCAAGGACAAGAACGTGCTGGTCGTGGGCCGCTCCTATTCGGCGGAGGATATCGGCTCGCAGTGCTACAAATACGGCGCGAAGTCGATCACGGTCAGCTACCGCTCCGGGCCGATGGCTTTCAACTTCCCCGAGGGTTGGGAGCAAAAGCCCCTGCTCATGAAGGTCGTCGGCAAGACCGCGCGCTTCAAGGACGGGAGCACCAGGGAAATCGACGCGGTCATCCTGTGCACCGGCTATCTGCACTCATTCCCATTCCTCACCGACGACCTGAAACTCAAGACCAGCAATCGCATGTGGCCGTCAGGCATCTACAAGGGCGTCGTCTGGGAGAAGAACCCTGATCTGTTCTACATCGGCATGCAGGACCAGTTCTACACCTTCAACATGTTCGACGCGCAGGCCTGGTACGCGCGCGATGTCATGCTCGGCCGCATCAAGCTGCCATCGGCAGCCGACATGGCGGCCGACAGTGTAAAATGGCGCGCCCGCGAGGAGACCCTGGCCGACGCCGAGCAGATGATCTGGTTCCAGGGCGACTACACCAAGGAACTGATCGAGGCGACCGACTATCCGTCCTTCGACATCGAGGAAACCAACAAGACCTTCATGGAGTGGGAGCACCACAAGATGGAGAACATCATGGGCTTCCGCGACAACGCCTACCGCTCGCTGATGACCGGCACCATGGCGCCGAAGCACCACACCAAGTGGATGGAGGCGATGGACGATTCGCTGGAGAGCTACCTGCAGACGAAGTGAAGTGCGCGCGCCTCCCCTCCATGAGGGGAGGGCGGATCTCGTCCTACTTCCCGAACCTAGGCGAGCCGTGGTGCTGGGCGATGCGCCAGTTGCCGTCCTGCTTCACCAGGGCCCACGTCATGCGGTAGGGGCTCGGCCTGTCGCCGTCGGCGAAGTCGACATGGCCGGCGGTCACGACCACGTCGGGCGCGACCTGGCGCACCTCCGGCATGGGATAGGACTTGACGCTTATGGTCG
>Ga0335394_10005917_pt1 | contig 13796 bp, 13 predicted proteins | sample MAT03_FD_205741 | JGI IMG/M metagenome (GOLD analysis project Ga0335394, IMG submission 205741) | Freshwater microbial communities from Lake Fryxell liftoff mats and glacier meltwater in Antarctica - MAT-03 (spades assembly) (version 2) ...
CGAGTTCGGGGGTGAGTGGCTCGGACATGGCGACCTCCTGCCGGGGTAATTTCCCGCCGTCACTCAGAGCTACACCGAAGTGAACGCATTTCCCACCAACTTCCACGACGCCTACCCGCCGCAAGCGGCGGAGGAAGATTCCCCGTTCCCCGCGCCGCCCGGCGTCGTAAAATCGACCCCGTCTCACGGCCGAGGAGGGTTCTCGTGTTCGACCTGGAAGCGGTCCAAGCCGCCGTCCGCGCCGCCGGCCTCGACGGCTGGCTCCTCTACGACTTCCGCGGCTCCAACGTCCTCGCCCAGCGCGTCTGCGACCTGGAGGCGAAGAAGCTCTCCCGCCGGTGGTTCTACTACGTCCCCGCCGACGGGCTACCGCTGAAGCTCGTCCACGCCATCGAGCCCGCCGCGCTCGACCACCTCCCCGGCACCACCAAGACCGTCTACCGCCGCTGGCAAGACCTCGAAACCGGCGTCGGCGAGCTGGTGATCGGCGCGAAGCGGGTGGCGATGGAGTACTCGCCGCGGAACGCCAACCCGTACATCGGCCGGGCCGACGCCGGCACCGTCGAACTGGTGAAGTCGTACCGCGTGGAGATCGTGCCGAGCGGCGACCTGATCCAGCAGTTCGAGGCGACGTGGGACGCCGACCAGGAGAAGAGCCACTTCGAGGCTGCCGGCCACTGCCGCGACGCCTACGACGTGGCGTTCGACTTCATCGCGTCGGAAATCCGCGCCAGGGGGAGCGTGACCGAAGCCGCCGTGCAGGCGCGCATCATGTCGCACTTCGCCGACCGCGGCATGGTGACTTACAGCCCGCCGATCGTCGGCGTCGGCCCGCACAGCGGCGACCCGCACTACGAGACGACGGCCGCGTCGAACGCCCCGGTGGTGCCCGGCAGCTGGGTGCTGATCGACCTGTGGGCGAAGATGAACCGCCCGCGCGCCGTCTACGCCGACTACACCCGCGTCGCCTACGTCGGGGCCGACGTGCCCGAGCAGTACGTGACCGTGTTCAACATCGTGGCCGCCGGGCGGGACGCGGGGATTGCGAAGGTGAAGGCGGCGTTCGCGGCCGGCGAGCCGCTGCTCGGCTGGGAGGTGGACGCGGCGACGCGCGAGGTGATCGAGAAGGCCGGGTACGGCGACCAGTTCACGCACCGGACGGGGCACAACATCGGCCAGGAGGTCCACGGCAACGGGGCGCACATGGACGGGCTGGAAACCCGCGAGGACCGGCGGGTGATCCCGCGGACGTGCTTCAGCATCGAGCCGGGGATTTACCTGCAAGAGTTCGGCGTCCGCAGCGAAGTCGATGTGTACGTGGACGCCGCCGGGAGCGTCCACGTCACCGGCGGCGAGCCGCAGACGGCGGTTCACACGATCATCGTGTGACCGGCGCGCTAATACCCGGCGAGCCGACCGCCGTGAGGCGGCGGGTGTCGTTGCTGGCGTCCGTCACCCGCCGCCTGACGGCGGTCGGCTCGCCACGCGCGTTGCGCCGCGCCTGCCACACCGCGTCGCCCACGAACACCGCCACCGCCGCCCACACGCACGCGAACGCCGCCACCCGGTCCGGCGTCAGCGTCTCGCCCAACACCGTCACCGCCAACAGCACCTGCACCGTCGGCGACACGAACTGGAGGAAGCTCACCGCCAGCAGCGGCAGCCGGCGGATCGACAGCGTGAACAGCAGCAGCGGCACCACCGTCACGATGCCGCTGACCGCCAGCAGCGCGTTCGTCGTGCCGACGCCCGCGAAGTGGTTCTCGCCCGCGGCCGACAGGTAGATCAGGTAGCCGAGCGACGGCGGCAGCATCAGCAGCGACTCGACCGTCAGCCCGGTGACGCTCTCGACGGCGACCCGCTTGCGGATCAGGCCGTACACGCCGAACGAGATCGGCAGCACCACCGCCAGCCAGGTGAACGTGCCGGACGCGGCGAACGGGACGGCGACGCCGACGGCGACGAGCGCGAGCGCGGGATAGTGCAGCGGTCGCAGCCGTTCGCCGAGGACGGTGGTGGCGAGGGCGGCGTTCACCAGCGGCATCATGTAGTAGCCGAGACTCGCTTCCGTGACGCGGTCGGTGACGGTGGCATAGATGTACAACAGCCAGTTGACGGCGAGGAACAGCGACGACGCCAGCAGGGTGAGGACGAGCTTGCGGCTGCGGAGGACGCGGCCGAGGTCGGCGAAGCCGCCGACGCAGGCGGTGAGCAGGAGCAGTACGGGGAGCGACCAGGCGATGCGGTGGGCGAGGATTTCGAGGGCGGGAACGCCGGCGTGCTTTAGGGCGGCGAAGTAGAGCGGGACGAGCCCCCACAGCGTGTACGCCAGCAGGCCGTACCCCAGCCCGGCCCGGAATCTCGCCCCGTTCGCATCGTCCACGGAATCCCCTTGCTCGGCCGCCCGCCGCCAGAAGAGAGTTGTACCGCGCCGGCGGGCGGACCTTTCTGGACGGCACGGGTGTCGGACGGGTTCACGCGAATCGTCGGGGGTTAAGCCATGAAGCTGATCGTTCTGACCGGCGCCACCCGCGGCCTCGGCCGCGCCCTGGTGCCGCGGTTCGCCGCCGCGGGGCACGCCGTCGTCGGCTGCGGCCGCGGCGCCGCGCACGTCGCCGAGCTGGCCGCCGCGTTCGGCGCGCCGCACCGCTTCGACCGCCTCGACGTGACCGACGCGGCCGCGGTCGCCGCCTGGGCGGACGGCGTGTTGAAGTCGCACGGCGCGCCCGATTTGCTCATCAACAACGCCGCGGTGATGGCGGCGCCCGCCCCGCTGTGGGAGGTGCCCGCGGCCGCGTTCGACGCCGTCATCGACGTGAACGTGAAGGGCGTGGCGAACGTGCTGCGCGGGTTCGTGCCGGCGATGGTGGCGCGCGGCAGCGGCGTGGTGGTGAACCTGTCGAGCGGGTGGGGGCGGAGCACGTCGCCGGAGGTGGCGGCGTACTGCGCGAGCAAGTACGCGGTCGAGGGGCTGACGCTGGCGCTGGCGCAGGAGCTGCCGCGCGGCATGGCGGCGGTGCCGCTGAACCCGGGCGTGATCGACACCGACATGCTGCGGCAGGCGTGGGGCACGATGGCGTCGGTGTACCCGATGGCGGAGAAGTGGGCGGAGCGGGCGGCGCCGTTCCTGCTGGCGCTCGGCCCGAAGGACAACGGGCGGTCACTGAGCGTGGCGTGAGGCGACCGGCCGACCTTCGCCCCTTGCAAACGGCCCCGGCATCGGAGAGGATAGGCACACCATCCCCCCTTCGGAGTGCCCGGCCGGTGGCCCAACTCCCGTCACCCGTCGAGCCGTTCGGGGAGGTCAACGTCTACCCCCAGCCGGACGGCGCGCTGCGGATCGTGGCGACCATCCTGATGGAGCCCGACATCGAAGGCGCCCGCGCCGGGCTCGCCCTCGACGGGTCGGCGTCGATGCAGAAGATGTACGGCGCCAGCGGCCCCGTCAGCCCCCTGTTCAAGGCCGCCGCCGGCGCCAACTACGTCGAGCCGGTCGCCCGGCGGATGGCCGCGTACCTCGCCAAGTTCGCGTCCGACGGGCAGGCCCACCTGGCGTACTGGGCGTGCAGCCCCGACGGGTCGCAGGTCGAGCCAATCGGGGCCGTCACCGAGGCCGCCGCCGCCACCCTCCGCGTCCGCGGGCCGAAGCAGTGGGGCCGCCTCACCAAGCTCCTCCCCCCGGTCCGGCACTTCGTCGAAGGGGTGTTCGCCGGCTCCGCGTGGGCCATCGCCGTGTTCGTCACCGACGGCGTGATCGAAGACCTGGAGGCGGTGAAGGCGTACTGCCGGGACTTCGCCGGCCGCATCTCCCGCGGCGAGCGGGGGTTCGTGAAGCTCGTCCTCCTCGGGTTCGGCGACGAGGTGGACGAGGCGCAGATGGAGGAGCTGGACGACATGTTCGAGGGGGCCGAGCTGCTCGACCCGAAGGGGAACCCCATCGACCTGTGGGACCACAAGATCGCCAGCGAGATGAAGTCGTTCCACGAGATCTTCGCCGAGGTGGTGTCGGACAACGTGGTGGTGGCGGAATCGGGGAGCGTGCTCGACGGCGCCGGCCGCGTCGCCCACGCGTACCCGAACGGCCTCCCCGCCCGGCTCCGCTTCACCCTCCCCGCCGGGACGACGGCGTTCACGCTCGACTTCCCCGGCGGCCGGGTGACCCAGGACCTGACCGGCGCGCTGCGCCGGTGACCGGAGGCGGGCCGATGGCGGACAGCCGACAACTCCCCAGCACGATGGTCGCCCAGGAGTTCGGGGAGGTGAACGTCCGCGCCGTCGGCGGCGGGGTGGTCGAGGTCACCTTCACCGTCGCCATGGTGCCCCAGGGCGTCGAGGCCGAGGGGTGGCAGACCGGCGTTGCACTCGACGCCAGCGCGTCCATGCGGAAGGCCTACGGGCGGCAACTCACCGGCAGCATCCCCGCGCCGGTCCAGGCGGAGTACCGGGCGCGGGGTTGGATGGCCGAGCGGACCGAGGACGGGAAGGCCACCCTGAAACTGAAACCCTCCGGGCACGACGACGCCGTCCGCCGCGGCTACCTCCGGTTCGGCGAGAACGTGGTCGAGCCGCGGGCGCGGGAGTTCATCGCGTATCTCGCCGGCAACCTCGACGCCGACGGCGGCACCACCGTCGTCTACTGGGCGTGCGACGACGGCCGCGGCGTCGAGGTGCTCGGCGACTTCACCGCCGACCAGTGCCGGGCGCTGCCGCTGCGCGGCCCGGCCGCCGCCCGGTTCGGCAGCGGCACGCACCTGCTCCCGGCGCTCGACTACTTCGTGACCCGGTTCGAGGACGCGGCCCGCGGCATGTACCTGTTCGTGACCGACGGCCGGCTCGACGACCTGGACGCGGTCAAGCGGGCGACTACGCAACTCGCCAAGAAGATCGCCGCCGGGAAGCGGAACCCGGTGAAGTGCGTCCTGATCGGCATCGGGGAGGCGATCGACGAGGGGCAGATGGAGGAGCTCGACGACCTGGACACCGGCACCGACGTGGACATCTGGGACCACAAGATCGCGGCCGACATGCGGAACATGACCGAGATCTTCGCCGAGGTGGTGGACGAGAACCAGATCGTGGCCGACCGGGCGGCGCTGTACGACTCGGCCGGCCGGCTGGTCCGGCAGTTCGACGGCGGGATGCCGGCGAAGGTGACGTTCCGCGTCCCCGCGGCGAGCGAGTGGTTCGAGCTGGAGATCGAGGGGCAGCGGGTCCGGCAGCGGCTGCGGTGAGACCGACCGGCGAGCCGGGGGCGTCAGCCCCCGGTTTCGTGGCGCGCGGAGCAAGAAACCGGGGGCTGACGCCCCCGGCTCGCCGGGCCACACAACGGGGACGACCATGCGGGTTCTGTTCCAGGTGTCGGCGCTCGCGCTGCGGCAGGTCCTCGGGCCGGGGTCCGACTCGGCGCTCCTGGCCGTCGGCGGCCGGTTCCAGGACCGCAGCGCGCGCCTCCTCGAAACGCTGAAGAAGGCCAACGCCCAGGCGTGGCGGGCGATCGAGCTGTCCCTCGCGGGTACGTCGTGGTGGGACAAGTGCAAGCTGGCCGTCGCCAGCGGCGAGCAGGCCGCCTTCCGCACCCAGGTGACGGCGTTCCTCGAAGCGACGCCGTGCGAGGAACTCCCCGACGCCGGCCCCGACTTCCGCAAGCGCTGCCTCGGTGAACTGAAGGCCGCCCGGAAAGCGCGGCTCCTCCCCGGCGACCAGCTCGGCGACCCGGCCGCCCTCGACAAGGAGGCGAAGTCGCTGGCCCGGTTCGACGACCCCAAGTCGATCCTCGACGCGGAACTCGCGGCCGTCCGCCGGACGAGCGACGAGCTCCGCCAGGGGGGGTTCGACCACCTCGGGCGGTTCGTCGCGCTGAAGCCGCCGCAGGGGCAGCCGCTGCTGGTCGTGGCGGTGCAGTACTTCTTCCGCAAGGACGTGCAGGCCGACCCGGAGCTGGCGGCCGAGTTCCAGTTCCAGGAGGTGGAAAAGCTGTCGCAGCGGCAGGAGGCGGGGTTCGCCGGCCTCCACGCGGCGCTGGCCGCGCAGGGCGACCGGCTCGAAGGGATGCTGGCCGACGCGCTGACGCTGCTGGAGGGGACGCACGCCCTCGCCGCGGAGACCCGCGACGTGAGCCTGGCGGTGCAGGCCGAGCTCCAGGCGCTGCGGGCGGAGATGGCTCAGCAGAGCGAGCAGCACCAGCAGGTATACCGGGCCATGATGGAGCTCCTCGCCCGGCAGGCTGCCGCGGTGCCGATCCCCCACGCCGTCCCGGTCGCCACTCCGACGGCCGCGCCGACGGCCGCCCCGGTCGCGGAGCCGGCCGAGATGTCCGAGGCGCTGGTCGCGGAGATGCGGACGTTGATGGACGGGTGCGCGACGCTTCCGCCCGAGGAGAAGCGCCAGCACGAGGCGCTGTTCCGGGCGGTCGATCGCATGGAGGCCGCGGTTCGGACGCACGACGAGAAGCGGAAGCGGTTGAAGGGTGTCATCCCGTCGGCCCTGTTCACGGACCCGCCCTCGACCCCGCCGTCGCCGCCGGTCGCCGACGCGCCGGCCGCGACCGATTCGCTGTTCGGGGCGATCCCGAAGTCCCGACGCCTGCGCCCGAGGTGAGTCGGCCCCACGACGAGCCCGATACCCCGGCCCGGTGAGGAGTTACGGCGCGCGGGGGGCCGAGCATCGTTCGAGTTAAGATATGTGGAATTCGGTCAGATGTGCCGGCGCTACCCACCCCCTACCCCCGGCGAGCACAATGACCGCGGCGCGAACGACGACGCCCCGGCCGGGCCTCACGGCCGGTCGGGGCGATTCGCGGTTCGGTGACGACCCGGCCTAGTTGGCCCCCTCCTCCTTCTCTTCCTCCAGCGCGTCGGCCGCGGCGACGGCGTCGATCACGTCCTTGGCCTCCTGCGGCCCCCCGGCGAGGCGGGCGAGCCGCCGGACGGCGGCGACGAGGGCGTGGTGGACGTCGTAGTCCGCCGCCGCCTGACTGAGCTTCTCGGGGCTGTACTTTCGCGCCACGGGCGCCTCGCAGGTTGGGGTGATGGAGGGGCGATGGTTTTATACGAGGGCGGCAACGGGGCAGCGCGGGGGGTGGGTGTCGCACCCACGGCTCCGGGGGATTAGCCCGACGAGTTGACTATCTACTCCACCCCCGCGAGGGGCTGTCGTCCGAGGGGGTCAGCGCGTCCGGGGCGCCGGCGGCCCGTCCGGGCTGGTCACCGTCGCGGGTGGTCCGGTGGTGTCGAACCGGTTGAGCCCGTAGTAGCTCCACTTCTGCACGACCACGGTGGTCGCCACCGCCCCCGGGGGCGGGGCCGGGGCCACCTGCCAGGGGAGGAGAAGGCCCCGGTACCGGAACACCGACGTCCCGTCCGGGCCGAGGTAATCCCACGACTCCCACCGGCAGGCGCCGCCCATGATGAGCACGAACGGCAGGACCAGACCGGCGAGAAACTTGCGATTGCTCAAGGAGGTCTCGTACCGGACAGGACCGGCGGGGCGCCCGACGTCCGTGGCTGTGCCCCGCCGACCAAGAACCCATCATACCACGAAGCAACCGGCGGGTGTACCCGGAATATCCCCGCTCACCCGAAGACGGGTTTCGACCGACCCCGCCAGGGAGGGACCGCGGCACACCGGCCCACCCGCGGGCGGCCGAACTTCTCTCCGACTCCCCTCCCTTTTCGTCGGCCGCGCCGGATATAAAGAATAGGAAGCCCGGAACACCCCGCCGCCACGCGACTCCCCCGGCGCTCTCCTTCATTGCCCGAGGCCGAGTTCATGAGCTCCGAGAACGGGTCGGCCGCCCCGAACGCCGCACCCCCGTCCGCCAACGGGCACGCCAAGCGCGTCGAAGAAGTCCAGTCCGTCACCATCCGCTTCGCCGGCGACTCCGGCGACGGCATGCAGCTCGCCGGCACCCAGTTCACGAACACCTCGGCCCTCGCCGGCAACGACATCGCCACCTTCCCCGACTTCCCCGCCGAGATTCGGGCGCCCGCCGGCACGCTCGCCGGCGTGTCCGGGTTCCAGGTTCACTTCGCCGCGTCCGACATCCACACCCCCGGCGACGCCCTCGACGCGCTCATCGTGATGAACGCCGCGGCGCTCAAGACCAACCTCCGCGACCTCCAGCCGGGCGGCATCCTGGTCATCAACTCCGAGGGCTTCGAGACGTCCGACCTGAACAAGGCCAAGTACAAGATCAGCCCGCTGGAGGACGGCAGCCTCAAGGGGTACAAGGTCGTCCGCGTGCCGGTCACGAAGATGACCCGCGAGGCCGTGCTCGAGTGCAAGCTGAGCCCGCGCGAGGCCGACCGCTGCAAGAACTTCTTCGCCCTCGGCCTCGTGTACTGGATGTACGAGCGCAGCCTCGAACCGACGCTCAAGTGGATCCGCGAGAAGTTCGCCAAGAACCCGCAGTTCGTCGAGGCCAACACCCGCGCCCTCAAGGCCGGCTACAACTACGGCGACACCGTCGAGGTGATGCCGGTCCAGTACCGCGTGGCGAAGGCCAAGATCGCCCCCGGCACGTACCGCAAGATCACCGGCAACGAGGCCATCGTCCTCGGGCTGGTCGCCGCCACGCAGCTCGCCAACAAGCAGCTCGTGTACGCCAGCTACCCCATCACCCCGGCGTCGTCGATCCTGGAGGGGCTGGCCGAGCTGCGCCGCTTCGGGGTGAAGACGTTCCAGGCCGAGGACGAGATCGCCGCCGCCGGCGTCGCCATCGGGGCGAGCTACGGCGGGGCCGTCGGCGTCACCGGCACCAGCGGCCCGGGCATCTGCTTGAAGAGTGAGGCGATCGGCCTCGCGGTGATGACCGAGCTGCCGCTGGTGATCGTGAACGTGCAGCGCGGCGGCCCCTCGACCGGCCTGCCGACGAAGACCGAACAGGCCGACCTGCTGCAGGCGATGTTCGGCCGCAACGGCGAGTGCCCGGCGGCGATCCTCGCCCCGCAGAGCCCCGGCGACTGCTTCGACATTGCGTACGAGGCCGTCCGCATCGCCACGCGGTTCATGTGCCCGGTGTTCCTCCTGTCCGACGGCTACCTCGCCAACGGCTCCGAGCCGTGGAAGCTCCCCGACCTGACGAAGCTGCCGAAGATCACGGTGACGCACCCGACGGGGCCGAACAGCGAGGGGTGGACCGGCGCCGGTCACGAGAGCGGCGCCGAGGGTGAGGGCGGCGGGGCGGGGAAGTTCCTGCCGTACAAGCGCGACGAGTTGCTGGCCCGGCCGTGGGCGGTGCCCGGCACCGCGGGGCTGGAGCACCGCATCGGCGGCATCGAGAAGCAGGACGTGACCGGCAACATCAACTACGAGGCCGGCAACCACGAGCACATGACCAAGACGCGGGCCAAGAAGATCGAGAACATCGCCCTGACGATCCCCGACCTGGCCGTGACCGGCGACGCCGACGCCGACCTGCTCGTCGCCGGCTGGGGCGGCACGTTCGGGAGCATCACCACGGCCGTGGATCGCTGCCGCAAGCGCGGGCTGAAGGTGGCGCAGGTCCACTTCCGCTACCTCAACCCGATGCCGAAGAACACCGCCGAGGTGATGGCGAAGTACAAGAAGGTGCTGGTCCCGGAGCTGAACAGCGGCCAGCTCGTGTGGCTGCTGCGGGCGAAGTACCTGGCCCCGGCCGAGGGGCTGAACAAGGTCCAGGGCAAGCCGTTCCTCGTCTCCGAGATCGAAGCCGCGGTCGAGAAGCAGGCCGGCCCGCCGGTACCGATGGGGTACGGGACGACGGTCACGGAAGGCCCGCCGATGCTGCTCGACGTGACCTTCGACGCCAGCCAGGGGCAGTAACCGTGGCCGTCCGCCCAACGGCTCGCAGCCTGGTCTTATGCGACGAGGTGATCCGCGACCCGACCGACCCGAACCGGCTGAATCTGGAGGGGGTCGCCCACGCCGTTCAGCCGTCGCGCGGAACGCGGTACCCGATCTACCACAGTCAGCTGTGCGCGTTCGCTCAGCTGACCGGCGGGCGGCGCCGGTTCGGTCCGACTGGTCGTCCGCCAAGCCGACACCGATACCGTCCTGTTCCGGTCGGGGGCCGCGCCAGTCCACTTCGGCGGGAACGACCCGCTCGCCGTCCGCGGGGCCGTCATCCGGCTCCGGGCGATTCGGTTCCCCGCCCCCGGGCTGTACTGGGTCGAGTTGTGGTACGATGACGAGGTGTTAGCCCAGGCTCCGATCCTGCTCCGCCCGGAACTGCCCGACCCGAACTAAGCCCGCCGAACCCGCCGAATCAAACTTACCCGAGCGATAGCCATGGCCGCCTCCGCCACCCCGCTGCTGACGCTGACGACGAAGGAACTCACCTCCGACCAGGAGGTGCGCTGGTGCCCCGGGTGCGGCGACTACAGCATCCTCGCCCAGATGCGCAAGGCGCTCACCACCGTCGGAATCCCGCGCGAGAAGCTGGCGTTCGTGTCCGGCATCGGCTGCTCCAGCCGCTTCCCGTACTACATGAACACCTACGGCTTCCACACCATCCACGGCCGCGCCCCCACCTTCGCCACGGGCTTGCGCCTCGCCAACCCCGACCTCCAGGTGTGGGTCGTCACCGGCGACGGCGACGGCCTGTCGATCGGCGGCAACCACCTCGTCCACGCGCTGCGGCGGAACGTGGACATCAAGGTGCTGCTGTTCAACAACGAGATCTACGGCCTCACGAAGGGGCAGTACTCGCCGGCCAGCCGCGTCGGCACCAGCAGCAAGACGAGCCCCGGCGGGTCGTTCGAGACGCCGGTCCGGCCGCTGTCGCTGGCGCTCGCCGCCGAGGCGACGTTCGTGGCGCGCACCGTGGACGTAGACGTGCAGCACATGGTCGCCACGTTCCAGCGGGCCGCGGCGCACAAGGGTTCGGCGTTCATCGAGATCTACCAGAACTGCAAGATCTTCAACGACGGCGTGTTCGACTACGCCACCGACAAGAGCGTGAAGGCCGAGAACGTGCTGTACCTGGAGCACGGCAAGCCGATGCTGTTCGGCAAGGACCGCTCGAAGGGCATCCGCCTGAACGGCCTCAAGCCCGAGGTGGTGACGGTCGGCAAGGACTGCGGCCTGGACGACATCCTGACCCACGACGAGACCTCGGAAGACCCGACGCTGGCCTACCTGCTGAGCCGGTTCGCGCACGACGAGTCGCCGACCGTGGTGAACCCGTTCCCGGAGCCGATGGGCGTGTACCGCAGCGTCCGCAAGCCGACCTACGAGGAGCAGCTCGAAACCCGCCTCACCGAGGCCGCGGCCAAGAAGGGGAAGGGGAAGATCGAGGACCTGTTCCGGGCTGAAGACGTGTGGACGGTCAGCGAGTAGTGGACAGTGGGCAGTGGACAGTGGACAGTAAGAAAGCCCGGGGACGGCCGTCCCCGGGCTTTTCGCCCTTAACTGTCCACTGACCACCCCCATGTACTGCCCCGCCTGCAATCACACGCGGAACCCGCCGGGAGCGGACGCCTGCGAGAACTGCGGGCTGCCGCTGGTCCGCACCGACGAACCGGCCCTCCACGGCCGAGTCGAGCGGAGCCTGATGACCGACCCCGTCTCGATCCTGTCCCCCGCCCCCCCCGTCACCGTCGCCGCCGACGCCACCCTCGCCGACGCCATCCGCCTGATGATCGACCGCCGCGTCGGGGCGGTGCTGGTCGTGGGCGCGGCGGGGGAGCTGGTCGGCATCCTCACCGAGCGCGACTTCCTCACCCGCGTCGCCGGCCGGCCGGGGTTCGAGAAACTCCCCGTCGGCGACCACATGACGCACGACCCGGAAACGGTCACCCCGGCCGACACCCTGGCCTTCGCCCTCGGCCGCATGGACGCCGGCGGCTACCGCCACCTCCCCGTCGTGGCCGGCGGAAAACCCGTCGGTATGGTTTCGATCCGCGACGTACTGCGGCACGTAACCCGAATCAGTCACGGCGGTTAAAACAGTTCGGAAAAAACTGTGAGATTACGCTCGACGGCTCGTCGGCGTCGGTTAGACTGATCCTACTCGACGCGGTACTCCCCCCGGTGGCGACTCGCACCGGCTTTCCACTCCCGCCGCGTCGGTCGTGTTCTTCTGACAATGAACCGCCCTGTCGCACGCCGCGCCGTCGCGGCCGGTGCCCCGTGGCGACGCTGCCCTCCCGACGGGTCCGCCCGCGGGCCAGACGGAGCCCTGGCTGGCTCCCCTTCTCCTGCCTCCCGACCCGGGCCGGCGGTCCCGACGGGGGAGACTCGTTTCGTCCCACCGCACGGAGGATTGGCCATCTTCTTCATCCCACCGCCCGCACCCGCGGGCCCGAGCGAGCCCGCCGGTCGTACCGCCCGCCGGGGCTTTACGCTGATCGAGTTGCTGGTCGTCATCGCCATCATCGCCATCCTGATCGGCCTGCTGCTGCCGGCCGTGCAGAAGGTCCGCGAGGCCGCGTCGCGGATCAAGTGCACGAACAACCTGAAGCAGCTCGGCATCGCCGCCCACGCCTACCACGACGTGAACCTGCAGTTCCCCGCCTGGGCGGGCGGCGACAGCCCGAAGCTGTGGCTGCCGCAGTTCCTCCCGTACATCGAGCAGCAGGCCGTCGCCACCGCGAACAAGACCGACGCCACCATCCCCGTGCTCCAGTGCCCGTCCTCCCAGGTGGTCAACCCGTACGGCCCGTTCGGCGGGAAGTACTACGGGATCACCAACTACCTGGCGGTGACCGGCCACCGGTACTCGGACTACGCCAGCGGCGGCGACACCGGCATGATCGCCGTCTACCCGAGCACGCTGAAGGTGCGGATGGCGTCGGTGCTCGACGGGCTGAGCAACACGGTGATGATCGGCGAGCGGCCGCCGTCCAACAACGCCTACTGGGGGTGGTACCAGTACCCCGACTTCGATAGCCACATCTGGGCGGTGACGCAGAGCGGCGACGCGTACCTGAACAGCGGGTGCGTGTTCCCGATGTACTTCCAGGCGAAGAACCCGGCGAAGATCGACTGCGACGCCAACCACTTCTGGAGCGAGCACACCGGCGGGGCGAACTTCGCGGTCGGCGACGGGTCGGTCCGGTTCTTCCAGTACTCGGCCGGGACCACGATCATCCCGCCGATGTCCACCCGGGCCCGCGGCGAGCTCGTCCCGAGCAACTGACCCCCGCCACCGAGGAGACCGCCTGATGTCCGTGACCCGCGCGGCCGCCGGCCGCGCCGCCCCGGCGGCCTTCGCCCTCGGCCTCGTCCTCCTCGCCGGCTGCGGCGGGGGGACGGGGTCGGTGTCCGGGACGGTGACCTACAAGCCGAAGGGGAAGGTCGCCTCCGGCACCGTGATGATCCTGGCGGCCGACGGCAAGCCGCGGTACGGCGAGATCGGCGCCGACGGCAGCTACTCCGTCGCCGACGTGCCCGCCGGGAAGTGCAAGGTGACGGTGAGCAGCCCGGACACGTCCGGGCAGGTGAACCGCGGGGCCGAGGGTCCGCCGGGGCGGCCCACGATCCAGGGGGGGCGGGAGCCCGCGGGCGGGAAAGGTGCCAAAGCCGCCCCGCCGTCGGGCTGGTTCGCCATCCCCGAGAAGTACGGCGACGCGGCCAACTCCGGCCTCAGCGTCGACGTGCAGCGCGGGACCACGACGCACAACATCGAGCTGAACTGAGCTCGACTTGTGCAGTTCATGGGGCCGGTGCCAGGCCGGATAGCAGCATCTCGCGCACGTTCGCCGGGAGTTCTGCGATGGCCCCATCGGCCTTGGCCTGTGGGAAAACGCCCTCGGTCCGAATCCACCGCCGGACGGCGGTGAGGGCATCCGAGAACGTCACGACCGCCTTCCCCGGCC
>Ga0335394_10005926_pt1 | contig 13788 bp, 11 predicted proteins | sample MAT03_FD_205741 | JGI IMG/M metagenome (GOLD analysis project Ga0335394, IMG submission 205741) | Freshwater microbial communities from Lake Fryxell liftoff mats and glacier meltwater in Antarctica - MAT-03 (spades assembly) (version 2) ...
ATACAATGAATTAAAGGTGAGCGCTGATGTCAAGAAAGATAGAGATATTCACAAAAAAAGCTAAACGTGTTTTGTCGAATGCACAGGCCGCTGCCGAAGAGGAAAATCAGAGTTTTATTCATCCTGAACACATTCTCGCTGGTTTGTTGCGAGTGGAAAGTGCAACTAAGCGCGTACTTGAGAATGCAGGAATGCGAGAGCATCATATTCGACCAATGATTAAACAACTTCCGCGTCCCTTTCGTAAACCGAAGGTGATGAATTTATCAAGAGAAACAAAACGGTTGTTAGACCTTTCCTTTGAGCAGAAAAGAGATCTCGATCATTGGTATATTGGCACGGGACATTTTCTCCTCGGCTATGATGAAGCAGCGTAACAGCGCAGCGCTTGCTGCCATGAAAACGCTCCAAATTGATCCTGATAAAATTCGCAAACAGATAAGCGATTCTTTTTCCGAACAGGACGAACTTGAACCCAATGATCCTAGAGAAAGATTGGCTTGGATGATTCAGCAATCTGAGTATCGCAGTAATTACCAAGTACATCTCGCATTTACGCCGCGAGAGGGAGAAACTGCCCAAATTGAGAGATCACACCCTTTGGAAGACACCGTAACATTAGAACAAGTACAAGAATTCTTAGCAAATTTACTAGAAGCAATTGTCATTCATCATCATGACGGACATATTGTGAACTTCGTAGTTGGCAATTTCCAATTAGCAATTTCCGTTAAACCAACCGATTCATCAGGTGACAAACCATGACCGAAACGATTTTGATCGTCGATGACGAACAGCGCATTATCGACCTCGCGCAGATGTATTTGGAGCAGGAAGGCTATTTAGTCACCAGCGCGACGGATGGCACGGTGGCTTATAAGCAAATCCTGAGCGAAAAGCCCGGTTTGATTGTGCTGGATTTGATGCTGCCGGGGATGGATGGGCTGGAAATTTGCCGCCGGGTACGTGCAGAATCGGATGTGCCGATTATCATGCTCACCGCCCGCAGCGACGATATTGATAAAATCGTTGGGCTGGAACTCGGCGCGGATGATTATCTGACCAAGCCGTTTAATCCGCGTGAGTTGGTGGCGCGGGTGAAGGCAATTCTACGGCGCGGCGGCAGCGTTGATCGCAGGGCAACGGCGGCAGATACGGCAACCCTCACGATTAAAAATCTCAGCATCGACCCTGACCGCCGCACCATCAAAATTGATGGTCGCGTTGTTGATTTGCGGATGAAGGAATTTGATCTGCTGCTGACGCTTGCGAAAGATCAAGGCTTGGTCTTCAGCCGCGAAAAACTGCTGGAAATTGTGTGGGGGTATGATTTCGCCGGAGAGACGCGCACCGTCGATGTGCATATCGCGCATCTACGCCATAAATTGGAAGGGATGCGCCCGACGATTGAAACCGTGTGGGGCGTGGGCTATAAGCTGGATAGTGAGTAGCTTTTACCTTTCAGCCTGTTCATTCAGGGAGATTTCCCTCCCCTTAACCATTCTACTAAAAACTAACCACTAAGAACTATCGACAAAACACTATGTCTCTCCGTACCCGCCTTCTGGCTTCTTATCTCCTGCTCCTGACGATTACGCTCGGTGTAATCGCCATCGCGCTGTTCATTATTTTGGGCGCACAGCCGCAGCCGCGTGTGCCGACTTATGCGCGGCTTTCGACGCTGGCACAAGGCTTGAACCTGCGCGAGCTGATTAACTTGCCGCGTCCAGCCGATACGCTGCAAGAATATGCCCAAACCCGCGATGTGCGCGTGATGGCGATCAACATCAACGGCGATCAGCATATTATCGCTTATGACAGCGCGGGGGAATATCAAGCAGGCGACCTACTACTGGATTTGCATGTTGATGCCTCTTATGCCAACAGTCGGCTTGAACAAACGCTGAACTTGATGCCGCGTATCCGCCCTGTCGAACAGCTTTATGGCGATTTTGCCAATAAGGATGGCGCGGAATGGCTTTTTAGCGCATTGGTGGCGAGTGACCGGCGTCAACAGGCGGCGATGCTGCTGTTAGCCGAACCGCTTCCAGTGCAGCCGTTCCAGCAAAGGTTGATCGATTTCGGCACAACACTGGGCTTACCGATGATTCAGTCGGCGTTAGCCGGGGGCATTATCGCGGTGATATTAGCAGCCGTCATCAGCCGGACGATTGCCCGCCCGCTGCAAGCGCTGGCGCAAGCGGCAGCGAATGTCGCGGAAGGACATTTGGAGCAGTCCGTCCCGGTCACGGGGCCAACCGAAGTCCGCTCAGTCGCGGAAGCCTTTAACCGGATGAGCGAGGAAGTGCGCTCCACACAGCAGGCACAGCGCGATTTCTTGGCGAATGTGTCGCATGATCTTAAAACGCCGTTGACCTCGATTCAGGGGTATTCCCAGGCGATTATGGATGGCACCGCCAAAGACCCGGCACACGCCGCCGACATCATCCATGACGAGGCCGGACGGCTGAATCGTATGGTGATCGAACTCACTGACCTCGCTCGGATTCAGGCCGGGCGGCTTTCGATGAAAACGGCGGCGATTGATATGGGGCAAATTGCGGCGACGGTGGCACGTAAATTGGAAGTCGTGGCGAAGAATAAAAATATCGCGCTGGAAGTGGATACACCGCGTATGCCCGAAATCGCGGGTGATGGGGATCGGTTGGTACAAGTGCTGAACAATTTGATTGATAATGCCATCAAATATACGCCTAATGGCGGACGTGTTTTTGTTAAAACGCAGGTGAATCGTAATGGCGTGGAAGTCATCGTTGCCGACAGCGGCCCCGGCATCCCACAGTCGGATTTGCCGCGTATTTTCGAGCGTTTCTATCAGGTGGATAAAGCGCGGGGGCCGTCGCGGGGGACAGGGTTAGGGCTGGCGATCACCCGCGAGATCGTCCAATCGCACGGCGGGCGCATCGACGTGCAGAGTGCCGCCGGAAAAGGGACGATGTTTACAGTGTGGTTTCCTTCGCCGCATGTCAGCACCGTTGTGCGCGGGCGATAGCGCTTAAACGGAGGCAGCCGTTTCGTTCACATGGCGGCGCAGTAGACAAGAAGCGATGATACTTGCGGTGAATACCGCCAATGATGAAATCACCAATGGCAGATCGACATGGAGTTTTCCTGAAATTACATCGCCGTGTAAGGATGCACCCAACGCGGTAAATCCATAAACCCCGGCGATGTTGCCCACAAACGTCCCGCCGATAAATACACGGAATGGCATATACAGATTGCCCGCCACAAAGCTGACAACATCATAGGGGACATGCACCAGCCGCATAGCGACCAATGCCTCAAACGCATTACGCCGCAAAAATCGGGCGATTCGCTGCGAAAGGCGGCGGATTTTGCCGTGTACTTCGCCTGCATCCAACTCGCCTGCGAATAATCGCCCGCCATAGTACGGGATAATGGCTGAAGCAGTTTTAGCAAACAGCCCCACTATAAAGCCGACTTCTAAACCGAAGATGCGCCCACCGAGTGCGACCAGGATAATCGCGGGAATTAGTGTAAAAGGGCGGAAAATAAAGATAACGAAAAAGAGAACCGGCCCATACCAGTGTGTCGCCATCACCACTTCCAATTTCGCGGCAAGCTGTACCAACGTAAGATGGTTATGTTGTAGAGTCAGGTGAACAGCGAGGATGGCACTTAGCCAAAAGAGGATTGCCACAATCCGGGGGAAATGCCGACGTAAAAATTGAAATAAGACACTAAGATTCAAATTAAGCGTAACTCTCTATCCGTGATATGATAATCATCATATCCTATTGAGACCAGCGCCACCATATAGATTGATTCACGCCCTTGCTTTGAGCATCCAGAACCCTAAAACACGTCGGTCTCGTCGCTGTACTTCCCGGCATAAGCCAGCGCATCATCCAGATAAAGATGCAGCGTATAGGGGCCGGTGCGCTTTCCTAATCCCACAATCAAATCATCATCGCCGTTGAGCATTTCCCCGCTGATATGATGCTGCGCTCCATTGGGCGTTTCGATCTCGACGCGCACGGCAAACGGGCCACATTCCTCGCCTTTGCCATCACATGGGCTGAAGCGAAAACGCGCTTCTTCCGCTGTTAAGAGTGCCTCATCCACCGATAACCAGCGCCGATTAAACAGATTGTAATCCGTCCGTGCAGTCACTTTATCGTGCCATTTCTGCCACGCATCCGACGGCATCAGTGTTCGCAGCGTTTCATAATCCGCCGAGGAACGACACCAGATATGGCGTAAATGGTCGAGTCCGAGTGTGCCGGGGACGATCACCTGAGAACGACGCGCATTCATCACCTCGTCGCGTTCATCAGAGCGAAACCACGAATCATGATAAATCAGGTCAAACGATAAATCGCGGAAGGCCGTCGCGGATTTATAGGTTTTTTCCAGGCTGGTCACATCGCCTTCGCTAAAGCGTGTTTCCGGCATACAGATGACGGCTTCCATGTCGAACAACAGGTAAATCGGGACAGCCGTATGACCAGCGGTGCGCTGTTTAGCCGGACGCAGACCCTCGCTCATGAAAAGATCGGGCGTGCGCGGACGAAAATACAGCCGGACATTATGATCCCAGCGTCCAGTGCGACGGGCGGCTTTGGTAGTTCGTGCGGGGGGCAGCAGCAGTCCAGTCGTCAACACGGCGGCGATTTCATGCACATCACCGAAGTAAAACAAAAAGTAAGGCCACCAATAACGTGCGCCGAGCCAGGGTTCTTCGCGTAAATCCGTCAGATAGCGCTTAAAGGCACGCGCATCTCGTTTTTGCGCGGAGGGCTTCGCGGTGGTTGAAGTAGGCAAATGTACGGCGAGGGGCTGTGCTGCGCCTTGCTGTAACGTGCGTGTGAGTCTTTTGGGAATCTGCCCGGTGGCGATATAGCCCAACAAATCGCGGAACAATTCACCGTAGCGCGTCGGATTGGAAAAATCCAGATAATTCATATTTTCCAGATACAACGGGCGGTCTGCGTCAGCCTGTACCAAAATCGGAATCAAACGTTTGTTTTTGCGTAAGGCTCGCTGCTGCTCCGCCCGGCAAATTTCCGACACATAGGATCCCTGCGACATCAACGCCAGCACAATATCAGCCGACTCTATCGCTGTTTCAATATCCCATGACCAACTCGCGCCTACTTTAATTTCAGAGAGATCAAGCCAAGTATCGTGGCCTGAATCGATCAGATCGTCGCGCAGTCGAATCGCAATATCGCGGGCATCCTCACGGGCGTAAGAGACAAAAATTTTAGGAGACGGTGTTTGATGTTGAATTTGCTCGGTCATTTTTCCCAATCAATAAAATAAGACCTGATATGATTTCGTAGGGGTGAGGCGCGCCTCGCCCTTACAAAAACAGTCTTAGTCCTACAATTTATAAATTTTTTGCATGGGTTACGCTTCCTGCCATTCTATCCGATTCACCCGCGCCGCGCTTTGGCGTTCCACTGGCGGAATATAATGCAACCCCGTCGCCAGTGTCCCATCGTCGCAGTAAAGATGGACAGGCCGCACATAATCAAGCTGCGTTAATAAACCGACGATCAGCGGTGCGGAAGCATCCAACCCGCCGGGCAGATTCATAGGCAGGGCATAACCCGCACTGCGGATATACGCCCATGTTTCGCCCAAGAGACTTTCCGACACAAACAACGGTTGGGGATCGCCCGACGCTAAAAAGATCAAATTGTTGCCTTTGCGCTTCGGATCACGCCCGACGCTAAAAGTCGTCAGTCCATCAACGGTTTTGAGCTTATAGTCACGATTCAGCAGGCGGTTTAAATCCCGCGTCAGCTTGGCGAAGGACACGGGCTGCGGATTGCCTTCCAGCCACGCCCGGATAGCTCGGATATTGCGTTCTTTTTCTACAAAAACATCATTTTCATCAAAGAGATGAATGAACACCTGAATAGGGAGTGGGGCAAGATAATGCTCCATTAACGGGCGAACTTCACGCTGCCAATAGAGGCCGCCACTGCCAACGCCAAGTCGCGGGAAGGAGACTGAGGTGATGCCGCGCTCGGCATACATTGCCGCGAAATTTTGCAATCCGGTTTCGATGTCGTCCAGCCGTGCATCCGCCCGCCAATGGCGCTTGGTCGGGAAGTTCAACACCCATTTATGCGGCGTTTTATGCAGCATCAACTGACCCATTGTGAAAGCACCGTGCTGGCATAACACCCGATACTGCTCGAACATGGCCGGATAGCACAGCTTAAAATCGTAGGCAATTCCTTTGCCCATCACGCCGACGGTGTTGACTGCATTCACCAACACCCGTGCCGGACTTTGCAGCACATCCCCAATCACGTAGGTAATCATTTATTGGAATCCAAATCGATCAGCATAGATGCTATTAGACCAGCATTTGACGCAAAAAATCAATAGCGGTTAATTCAATTTAGAACAAATTTTCAATCAACGCAAGTGAGGCACTAACCCTCATTCGTCGGCAGATCACCTGTTTGTGCCCGTTCCCGTAAAAATTGGACACCGATATCGCGTTCTTCGACAATTTTAATCGAGACATTCCGTAGGGCAATTTCGATCATAAAACGCACAGCCGCATTAGGCTTAACAAAGACAAGCCAGCGAGCATTCGGGTGATTTGCAAATGCTAAAAAGGCTGTCGAGCGTAAGGTTGTATTGACCAGATTACGCGGCAGCGCGATAACGGTTGTAAGATCAATCAAGGTATAAATTGCACCCTGTTCGGCTGCTTCTGTTCCCTTTTCTCCGATAAAGTTGATGTCTTCGGCTGTGATTTCTTGATAACACTGAAATTCGATGATGGACGATTCCTCAATCCAGACAACGTTGACGGGCATATAAATCCTGATGAAATCCTCGATAATTTATGATCTATACAACAAGAACGCCGTATAGAAACAATAAGGAAGGATTGCCTTCCTTGATGAAGATATTATGAACTTTATTGTACATTAAAGGGCTGTCGCGACGGGTGTAGATTTGGTATGTATCTGGATAGAAGTGTATAGAAAATGTTACATCGCAGATTAGTTGTTGTCCGGTTTTGCACGCGGCACATGGGGCGGGCGTGTCCGGTCACGCACTTGGGGAATCGGCGGGTCGGCATTGGGCTGCGCGGGCAGGATGCGACGGGCTTGCGGAGGCGCAGACGGTGGCTCGTTCGCGGCGGGGATTTGTGGTGTTGGCGTTTGATTTGGCGGTGCGCTGCCTACCGACTCATGATAAACCGACAAATATTCCGCGATTTCTGATCGGCGGCGGCGCTCGGCTTCGGCGGCATTGCGCGTCCGTAACTGCTGCTGACGACGGGCAATTTCGGCTTGAACTTCCTGCGGCTCGCCGACGGAGCGAAACACCTTTTCGCTGCCGGGGTCGCCACCCACAAGCGAGATTTTTACGTTGCCATAATCAAAAATAGATTGCAGTAAGCCATTTTGATCAGACACAACACTATCGACCTTACTCAGCGAAATCTGATCGCTCTCGTTTTGCAGCCATAACGGGCGGCGGTGGATGATCTGAATCGTATCATTGCCGACGATATACATATCGTGCCGCCAGTCCCAATCCGTCCAATACAGCCATGCACCGCCTAAGACGATGAGGCCGAAGCCGATCACAGGCACAAGCGGCGTGTTCCGCAGCGAGGGCGAAATCGTCGATACGATAATTAAGCCAACGGCGAACAGAATCAATAAAGCAGGCCAAAGTGACAACTGCACCCGATACAGCGTATGCTTACGATACACTACTTGGTCGGGCTGATCGGCGGATTTTTGTGATGCGGCGGGGGTGTCGCCGACGACGATGCGATCTACTTCCGAGCGAATCACGCTGCGCTGCTGGAGGCTGGCTTTCTTTTGATAAAGCTCGCGATTGTCAAAAATCAGCTTTTGTATTTTTTGCGGCATGGGGATCATTGTCAGCCTTAAGTTACCCGCGTCGCCTGCCGTCTTGAGCGTCACCGTACCAAAACCGAGAAAGTGAGAAGCCGGGTCGCTCGTGACAATATCGGTCTGTACTTCCTGAATGCTGCCGATGGCGACTTCGCTGACGACGGTTTGAAAGGTCGGAATCGTCCGTTCAATGCGGATCACGCGCTGATCGGTGATGATGACATGATCGTTGCGCCATTCAAAATAAAAATAAAGCATCAACAGGCCGGGAATGATCAACCCTAAACCGAATACTGTCAGCCCCGCCAAAAATGATGGCATCAAAAACGCGACAATCAGACTGATGACAGCGACGATCCCCGGCAGCCATGCCCGCCGCGCATACGCCCACCAATGGCGGCGTGTATCCAGCAGGATATTTTCGTTTTCGCGCTGCTCACGGAACAAGCGGCCTTTGCCATCCGTAGCAGTTGCGATTGCGGCTATGGGAACAGGCGCAGTTGGTGGAACGAGATTCGCAGGCAGATTTGGCCGCAGTTCAGGATGTTCCGTCACAGCTTGGATGAGGCGTTCTCGCGCAATAAACAGCACGATTGAGGTTTCCAATACGCGCAGTGTGGCGGCTTCATTCATGATGCGGATGAGGGCGGCATCGTTTAGATATTGATTCGCGCCGATAATGCCGATCTGACGCTCGATTCCGTCCCCCGCACTTTGGATGAGTTGGGCGCTGCCGCTGACGAAATGATACATCCCCCGCGCAGGCTCGCCCTGCCGAAACAACACATCCCCCGCTTCATTTCGCATGACGGTGATATATTCCGACATCACCGCCACCTGCTCCGGCGGTAAGCGGTTAAACATCGGCAAGCTACGGATGTTATTTTCAATAAATGGATTTGGCATAGCGCAGCATCTCGAATCGCTGACGGATTGATTGCCCCTTATTGTAGCGCAAGGCTAATGTTCGTTCCATATAATGGGCAAACAGCATAAAAGCACTTATAATGATAGGACTTTCGCTCACGCATTTACCCCACCCCTAAATCCCCTCCCCATTGCATGGAGAGGGGACTTCAAGATGCGTTTTTCTCCCCCTCTCCAAGTATTGGAGAGGGAGCCGGGGGGTGAGGTAAGCGAAAGTCCTAAATGAATCTACCCTCTAAAGTCATTTAAACACTTTTACGGGCGATGATTTGGATATTTCCTCAATCACCTTCATTGGGTTGAATAGGTAAATGTATGGCTCGTTTTTCTAAAAAGCCCCCAACGTGGGTACTTCCTTCGGCAAATAAGACCGCCATTCAATCAACTGACAATCCGGTCATTAATTATAGTTTTGCCATTTTTATGGTCATGGTTGCCAGCATCCTGTCACTTGTATTTCGCGCCGATTTAGAACCCACCCCCTATTTTCTGTTCTGGATTGCGGTTTCATTAGGGGCATGGTATGGCGGATTTGGCCCTGGCAGCGTCGGCGCGGTGCTTTCTATTGTGCTTGTTGATTTTTACTTACTGGAAAGTACGCTCTCGATCATTATAGTTCGTACTGCAACGCTTCTGCTTTTGGTGTTTTTATTCAGCCAGCTACGAAATCAAAGAAATCGCTGGAGTGTGCAAAGCCAACTCTGGCAGGTGACGCTTTCGAGCATTGGTGACGGGATCATCACGACTGATGCTGAAGGCCGTGTAACCTTCATGAACCCGATTGCCCAAGCGTTAACAGGTTGGCAGCTTTCGGAAGCACTACGGCATGACATTACTGAAATCTTCCCGATCTTTAGTGAAGAAACGGGAGCAATCGTTGCAAATCCGGTCAAAGATGTGTTGGAGAAAGGCATTATCGTCGGGTTGGCAAACCATACCGTGTTACGGTCAAAAGATGGGAAGGAATACCCCATTGCAGACAGCGGCGCACCTATTAAGGATTATGCAAATAACATCATCGGTACGGTACTGGTTTTCCGCGATACATCCCAAACACACGGCATGGCGCTCGCCCTCGAACAAACAAATGCCCAATTACGCGCCGAGCAACAAAAAATCGTCATGATGTTCGAGAGCATCACCGATGGCTTTTTCTCGGTTGACTCTGAGTTTCGCTATAGCTATGCCAATCGAAAAGGGCAACAGATTCTCTCAGATCTCGCTGAAAAGCAGTGGGAAGAATTGCTCGGCAAAACGATGTGGGAGGTGTTTCCCGGTACGCAAGAAAGCGCCTTTGGGGAAGCCTACCGGCGCGTGATGACAGAGAAAACATCAGAAAGTATAGAGAGCTTTTTTTCGCCTTTAAATCGCTGGTTTACCGTGCGTGTTTATGCCGCTTCTGAAGGTATTTCAATCTACTTTGAAGATATTAGTGAGCGCAAACTAGCCGATCAAGAACGTGTTCGCCTGCTTGAAGAACGCCAGCTTGCTATTTCACAAAAGCAAGAAGCCTTCGCCCTGCTCAACGGCCTCTATTCCAGCGCACCAATTGGCTTGGCTTTTGTTGATCGTGAACTGCGCTTCCAGCAGGTGAACGAAGAACTGGCGCAAATTAACGGCCTAAGTGCGGAAGCGCATATCGGCAACACCCTGCATATCCTACCTGATATTGATATTGAGCTGGTAGAAGCTATGCTCCGCCAAGTCTTGGAGACTGGGGAATCCGTCCACTTCGAGACGAGCGGGGTTATACCGAAAAGTATTTGGTCGCTCACCCATTGGATCGCCAATTATTATCCGGTTTGGAAAGATGATGAGATCATTGGGATTGGCTTAATCGTCATCAATATCACGGATCGCAAGCGTGCAGAACAGCGGATTGCGCTCGTACATCAGATCAGCGCGGCGCTGTCCGTAGTAAGTACCTCAGAACAAATCGCCGATACGATTGTGCAGGCACTCGCAGTCCAATTTTCGGCAAATGCCACTTCGATAGGGCGTGTGAGTTCGGACGGGAAATTTCTTGAGGTTCTGGCAACACATGGTATTACAAGGGACAGATTCGAGGAATTCATGCTGTTTCCGCTTGACCTCGCAAGCCCGCTGACGGATACCATTCGCACACAACAGATGATGTGGATTGAAAACCAAGAACAGTACACCACCGCCTATCCATTGTTCGCTGATGTCATTCGTGAAAATGGTACGCACTCTGTCGCTTGTATCCCGTTCAGCATTAATGGACGGGTGGGGGGGGGATTGTCGCTCAGTTTTCAGGAAGCAAAGCATTTTACTAAGGAAGACCGCGAACTCTTAATGACGATTGCAGATCAATGTGGGCAGGCTTTGGAACGCGTCTATCTGTTTGATGCCGAGCAGCATTCAAGAGAAACTGCCGAACTAGAACGAGAACGGCTGCGGGTTACGCTGACGAGCATTGGGGATGCCGTCATCGCCACTAATAATCGGGGAAGCATTATTTTTCTCAATGCCGTTGCCCAAAACCTGACAGGATGGCCTATCGAAGAGGCAGTTGGGCAATCCCTGGTTGATGTATTTAATATTGTCAATGAAGAAACGCTTGAGCCTGTGGAAAGCCCGTTTGACAAAGTGATGCGCGAAGGCGGCATTATAGGTTTAGCCAACCATACTTTCTTAATCAACCGACAAGGGAAGAAAATCCCGATTGATGACAGCGGCGCACCCATACGCGGCGAAGATGGCGTGATTGATGGGGTCATTATTGTCTTTAGGGATATTACCGAGCGCAAGTTAACGGAACAGCGCACACTCATCCTACAAGAACTCGCCAAAGCACTTTCTGCCTCGCTAACAGTTCAGGAAATCGCTGAAGTCATTATTCAAAAGGGCTTGCAAGCGCTGGGGGGTGATGGCGGTGGGTTATTTAACTTGTCGAAAGATGGAGGGTCGCTTGAGTTGATCAAATCGATGGGGTTTCTGGCTGATTTTGAAGAGAATTTTCGTACCCTGACGATGTCTATGGACAATCCGATGCCAGACGCAGTACAAACGGGCGATCTGATCTGGTTACAAAACCCGGCAGAAGTATGGGAACGCTATCCTTCCATGCGCGACCCGGCGCAAGACCCAGAAACGGCGGACGGCGCGGTTATTTGTCTCCCCCTCATTATTGAAGAGCGCACTATCGGCGGCATTTATTTGGTCTTCATGAAAGCGAAGTTGCAGACCGACGAGGAAACCGATTTGATGCTTGCCATCAGTCAGCAGTGCGCCCAAGCCTTAGAACGGGCGCGGCTGTATGAAGCGGAAGCGGCTGCCCGTTTGGAGGCGGAGGAGGCCAATAAAATCAAAGTGAAGTTTATCGGGATGATTACGCATGAACTACGCACCCCGCTGACGACCATTAAAGGCTTCACCACCACCTTACAGGCTGAGGATGTAATCTTTAGTCCGAGCGAACAGCGTGAATTTATCGACATCATTAACTTAGAATCCGATAGACTCACTGAGTTAGTTGAGCAGTTGTTGAATGTCTCCAGTATGCAGGCCGGGACGCTGCAAATTACGCTGGAAACGCAAGAATTTGCAGGCGTGATCGATGAAGTAAAGGCGCAGTTGATTGTGATCGCGGCGGATTATGATCTGTCGATAGAGATTGATCCTGCTTTGCCCGCTGTTCCGCTGGATAAACACCGGATTGGGCAGGTTATCTTGAATCTTACGACCAATGCCGTCAAGTTTTCGCCGCAAGGCAGCCGCATTATTTGCAGGGCGGTGCGTCATGAGGACGGCATTCAGGTCAGTATAAGCGATGAAGGACGCGGCATCCCGCAGGAGCAAAAAGAGATCGCATTTGAGGCTTTCCGCCAATTAAGCGCCACAGGCGAGGGGATAAGATCGCGGCAGGGGGTTGGGCTGGGGCTGGCAATCTGCAAAGGCATTATTGATGCCCATCACGGGAAAATCTGGATTGAAGATAATACACCGACAGGGACGGTGGTTACGTTTACCCTGCCGAACCGCTAAAAATAACGAAAACCCACACTCGTCAACTGCGTGTTAGAGTTGCACATAAACACTTTCAATCGGATGCTATATAATCGCATCCGGTTATTTTTTTGTTCTATCTCTATTTCGACGGAACTGAGACTCCATGACGACTACTCAACCCTCAATGACACAAACCGCCGCAGAACGCATCCGACAGACCTTGTATGACCTCTCGCGTCCTTTATTCATCAAGCAGATGGGCTGGGCGCTCTTATTCTGGGCGTTTCTGATGATTAATTTGGTCATTAATATTCAGTTTTTACGTACCAATTATCCCAACCCACCACAACCGCCGGATTTAATCCTCGATATTATTCCAGAAACGAAAGCCTTTATCGGGCTGGCGGAGATATTGGCATCTGCGGAAACCATCGTCATTGTGTTTATCTTGTGGCAAAGGCGATTTAAGGATGCCCCTAAGCTGGTTTTTTTGGTAGGTATGATGTTTTGGATACGCGGGTATGTGATTTTACTCACCCCATTGGCGCAGATTCAGCCGCCGTCGCTTAATTATCCAGAGTCGCACTTTATCGCGCAGACTTTTTATCATGGGATGTTTTACTCCGGACATACCGCCAGCGCTTTTATTCAGGCGTTTTATATGAAAGGCAGTCGTTTACGTCCGGTGGTGTTTATCTTGGCGACGACACAGGCTTTTTCGCTGCTGGCGAGCCATTCGCATTATTCGATTGATGTAGTGGGTGGTTTATTTGTGGCGTATTTCATTACGCACTTTGATTTTATGCGTCTCGTGCCGAAGCCGCTGTTGGGGGTCAAGTGGATGCCTTGGTACAGCGTAGAAAATTCGTAAACTAACCTGAGTTTCGGATAACGTTTTCATTCTATCCCCACCCCTAAATCCCCTCCCCACTTCGTAGAGAGGGGACTTAAAGCACCATTGTGAAGCGCTTTTCTCCCCTTCGCCATGCAATGGAGAAGG
>Ga0335394_10005928_pt1 | contig 13784 bp, 9 predicted proteins | sample MAT03_FD_205741 | JGI IMG/M metagenome (GOLD analysis project Ga0335394, IMG submission 205741) | Freshwater microbial communities from Lake Fryxell liftoff mats and glacier meltwater in Antarctica - MAT-03 (spades assembly) (version 2) ...
ATCCGTCGCAAGGCCGCTAAAGTTTGCCGGGTTGTTGCTCAGGTTGACGTCGGCGATTTTCACACCCACGAAATCGGCATCCGTCACGGCAGCAGACAGGTTGTTATAGGTCAAAGTCGCAGGGAATTGGGGTGTCCAGGGGTTGTTCGGGTTGGAAAAAACGTGATTTTGATCCACGAACTGCCAGGACGTGTTCAGGGGCAAAGTCAGGTCGAGGGCCAGGATCAGGCGCTGGATGGCCACCAGGTCGCCCCCATTGATCGATTTGGAATTGTCGGCGTCGGCGGCAATACGTTTGTACGGGCTGCTGAGCGGCGCAAGCGCCAGGATATGCCGCTGAATGGCCACCAAATCGCCACCGTTCACCCCATTTTTGTCGTTCAAGTCTTTTTCCGGCGTAATAATGTAGTTCCCGCCGGCAGCCAGCGCGGAAAAAGCGTAGTTGCCCTGGCTGTCCGTGCTGGTCGTTTGCGTCGCGCTGCCAGTCAGTTTTACCGTCGCGTTGCCCACCCCGGCATTGTCTTCCCGCAGAATATGCCCGCTGATGGCAAAATTGGAGGCTACACAAACAGACCCGTCCAGCACCATCGGCACCACCGCTGTGAACACGCCGCCGATGGATTGTTCGGCGGAGATCGGCACCGGATTGCCGGTTAAACTCAAGGTGGTGGAAGCCGATGCGGCGCCGGTCAGGAGGATGTTCAGGGTGCAGATCACCGTATTGTCGGCCACCGTTACCGGGGTGGAATTAAACCAGAGAAATGCGCCGGATGTACCGTTAAATACTTGAAAATCGCCGATGCCGGGCAGGCTTCCGGGCAGAATGGATTGCAGTTGCGCGACCAGACCGTTCGCCACGCTGAGCGACATTTCAAAAGTGGTCACGTTGGTGAAATTCTTGACCCGCACGGGCACCTGCACCACCGTATTGTTCCCCCCGCAAATATTGTCGTCGATATCGAAGGTCAGATCGGACGCGGGATTCGGCGGGTTGCCCACGGTTTTGCAGCAAATCCGCCAAATATTAGCGGCATCGCGGTAAAAAACGCAGATTTCCGCCGTGGGGCCCGGGTTCGGGATGGTAATGTTGTTGCCTGTGCCGAGTGTGGCGCCGGTACTCAATTTCCATTGTACGTTCTGGAAACCGGCGTTGACGCTTACATTCAGCTGCCCGCCGGGTAGCCAGGCATGCGTTATTTCACCGTTGCATTGCGTCGGATTGCAGATATAAACTTTCCGGCAACAGATGTACCAGCGGCCATTCCAGAAATAGCGCACGGTGATGGTCCGTTCCACGCAGGTACCCGGAACCGGGTAAACACTGGAGGTCGCGGTGTTTCCGATGTTCAGCGGTCCACCCGGCGCATCGTCCACCGTCCAGCTGATATTGCTCGTGCCGCTTTGGTTCAGTACGAACTGGTAGCCGTTGCTGGCCGAAACGTAATTGTAGGAAAAATCGAAACAATCGAAAGGATTGCAGAGCCACACCTTGCGGCAACAGATATACCAACGGCCGTTCCAGAAATAGCGCACGGTGATGGTCCGTTCCACGCAGGTACCCGGCACGGGATAAATGCTTGATGTGGCCGAATTGCCGATGTTCAGCGGTCCGCCCGGGGCGTCGTCCACGGTCCAGCTCACGTTGGAAGTGCCGCTCTGGTTAAGGATAAACTGGAATCCGTTGCCGGTGGGTACGTAATTATACGAAAAATCGAAGCAGTTGAAGGGATTGCAGACGTAGATCTTGATACAGCAGATCACCCAGCTGCCTAAGCCGTCGCGGAAACGCACGCTCACCCAATATTCCGCGCAATTGACTGGCAGTGGCAGCAAATTGGATTGATCCGAACCCGTACCCAGTGATTGGGTAACCGGGGAATCCACCGTCCAGGTGATCGTGGCCGGGTCGAAACCGCCGATGGTATTGAGTTTAAAACGAAAACCGGATTGCGCAGCGTCGTAGCTATACGTGATCAATCCGCAGTTGAAGGGATTGCAGGGGTAATAGCGGAAACAACAGACCCGGTAACAGGAACCGTCGAAATAAGACGCGCTGACCGATTGGGCCACGGTGTTGTTGCAGGGGTTGGGTACGGGGATCAAATTCGATTGTACACCGCTGCCGGCCGGTAAACCGGTGGCGTCGTTGCGCCACTGAATCTCCGAGTTGCCGCTGCCGGATAAATTGAAACGCCAGCCGTTGGCATTCGCGTCGAAAGCCGGGGAAATGGACCCGTCGCAATTGAAAGGGTTGGCGACACAAGCGTTGATACAGCAATATTCCACACAACCGTTGGGGAGCAGGTAAGGATAACAGACCTGATACGTGCCCGGATTTGGAAAATTGTAGTTTAAGGTAGTCGCGGTTCCTCCGCTGACGTTGGCGCCGTTTATTTTCCAACTGTAGCCTGCCGCGATGCTTTGCGTGCCGGTAAACGTGTATTGCAGGTTGCTGCCGGTCCCGGAATAATATAATTTTACGATACTACAGCTAAAATTATTGGGCGGGGGCAGGGTGCAGCCGCTGCAATCGACCGTCAGGGTATAGACGCCGGAACTGGTCCGGAAACCGTCCACGGCCACGTAATACGTTCCGGCGTTCAGCGACATGCTGATGACCTCGTTGACCCCGGCGGCATTCGTGCTTTTGGCGATGCAATTGTTTTTGCTGCAACTGCTCAGTAAAAACATTTCAAGGTCGACGCCGGTAGCCAGCCCGGACAAGGTAATGGTTACGGTTTGCGTCTGATTAATGGTAAAACGGTGCAGGCGTTCCGGCCCGGCGTTGTTGACGTCCATATTTTTATTGAGCACGTCGTCGGGCATCGAAGCGGTTTGTTTGTAAATACTCACGTTGTTGGTAGCCCCGACGGTGGTGCCGGAATACGGCGTGCCGCAGGTCAGTACGGTCGGGCTGGTGCAGTTCAATTCGTTGCAGGCGAAATCGATGTTAAAAGTACCGGCGCCGGATGCGAGGTAACAATCCACGACCAGATAATAGGTACCGGCGCTCAGGGATTTGACGATCCCTTCTTTATTATACGTCGAAGTATTTGATACGATGCTGTTATCGAGACAGGTAACGGTGGTGCAGTTATTTGATAATAAGAACAGGTCAAGATCGAGGCCCGAGGTCAATATTTCCAGCCCTACCTGCAAGTCGGAGGTTTGGGTCAGGGTTATTTTATACACCCGGTCTTTGCCGGGAAAGCTGGCGTTGATTACGCAAGGGTAACTTCCAATGGAGTTTGTCTCGCTGACCGTAGATTGATTGGCCAAAAACTGACCGCAGGAAACGGTGATGGCTTTGTCGCAAAAACTGGCCGGAGGGCCGCCGCACTCCTCGTCGGGCGTCAATTTGGTAATGTAAAAATCTACCAATTTACTCGCCGATTGATGCAAGCCGACCACGACGTATCCGTTGTCGCTGGTTTCGACCACATCAAAAGCCGCCCTGGTAATGGATACGGACGGATCGGTATAAAAGGACCAGTTGACATTATAATCGACGTCCATCTTATCGACGTACGCACTGCTGCCCTAAAAGCTCCCGGATTGCCCGCAAACCAGGATCTGGTCGTCGCAGGAAAGTCCTAATCCGTAAGCGGATTTGCCAAAGTCCAGTAAACTGACCGATACGATCTGCACGTCCTGCAGAATCCCGGTACTGTTTGTTTTCATCAGCCAATCGCCGACGCCCACGTTGTTCGGGCCGGTAGTGGCGCCGGTGCAGCCGGTATTGCCCAGCACGAAGATGTTGCCATCGGGCACCACGACGATATCGCGGGGGTAGTCGGTCGTGGTGCCGCCGTAAATTTTGCTCCAGGGTGCGGAAAACGTACTGGAGAATTTGCACACCCAGACGTCGTAGCGGTCGGAGACTTCTGCGTTGGGGTTGCAGCCGGGCTCATTAATATCGTGATACGCGCCGAGCAGCGCATAACCGCTATCCGGGGTTTTTTCGATCTGCGTGATCACCTTGCCCCATAAGCCGCCCGAAGGATTGGACGTGTACGTCGAGGTGACCACGCCCGCCGAATTCGTTTTCAGCAAAAGTGCTTTCGAACCGTTGTCGTATAGCGTGCCGCCGATCAAAAAACCGCCATCGGGGGTCGTAACTATGGTATGGCCGACAGATTGCCCCGTAGAATTGTACTGAAAAGTCCAGTTAGCGAGCGGGACGCCGGTCGACTTCGCGACCTTGGCATACCACAGCTTATCCGTGCTGAAACCGCCTGAAAAATAAGTGGAACCGACCAAAACATACCCGTCGCTGACCTCGATGGCCTGGAAGATGCCCAGATCGTAGGAGCTTGTTCCATATGCCTTCTTCCAAAGGATTGTACCGGATGGGTTGAGTTTAACCACCCATCCGTCGGAATTTCCAAGGTAGCCAGAGCCGGCCACATCGCCGGTACCGCCGTTCACCTCTCCGACCACCAGGTATCCGCCGTCGCTGGTTTGAATGATGTTCCTGGCCTCGTCGTTGCTGTTGCTGCCGTAATTTACCTCCCAGGCCAGATCCGGCGGGGTTTGAGCGTGCAGCGCAGACTGGAAAGCGCCGCCGAAAATCAGCACGCAGATAAGATTCAAACCATACCTGCAGTAAAATGCAAGCGGATTCGCGCCTGCCGGTTTTAGAAAAATCGATCCGAGGGAGGGCGTAAAATTGTTTTTCATGTCCGAAAATTGGTTCGTTAAAAAGAGTTTGCGGTGAGAGCCGGTGAGCAGCTGCTGGATAGACTAAACGGAGCGTGAACGCTGGCAAAATTGCTTGTACCCTGTTACCTGGACAATAATGGTTTTCCAGTAGGTCCGCCAGTGGAAGGCTGGATCGTTACGAATACCCGCTTCCCGGACGATGCCGCCGCTTACGGGCGTTGTGCGGGGATGCATTTGGTGGGCTGGAACTACCCGGCGAACGCAGAAAGCCTGCGGGAAATGATCGATACGGCCGGTTTACATCCGCTTACCTAACGGAGTATCGGAGTGATGAAAGAAGCCGCGATATTATACACAGGCCGGGTCACGTAACTACTGTTTCCGGATTCGCCCGTCTTCCATATCGATGATGCGGTGGGTATTGGCGGCGAAACCCTGGTCGTGCGTCACGATCAGCAGCGTTTGCCGGAACTCTTCGGCGAGTTGTTTAAAAATATCGAACACGATATCGCTGTTTGTTTTGTCCAGGTTTCCGGTCGGTTCGTCGCTCATGATGAACATGGCATCGCCCTTTTTGACCAGATCGCCTTCCCGGACCATAATTTTTTGCAACAAGCCGCCCGCTGTGGCAAAAACCTGGTATTGGTTTTTACTTTTAATGAACATTAACGGGGTCCGGCTATAGGTCATTCCGGATACTGACCCAGGTCATCTCCCATTACCGCTGCGTTCACGCATATTTATGTGGCAAATTTATTCAGATCAAATTTCAATACGGACAAACTTATGAAAACAATTCTTGTGCCCACGGATTTTTCAAAATGCGCCGACAATGCTATGAAATACGCCCTCGAGATTGCGCAACGGACGAAGGCGTCGATTACAGTCTTGTACGTTGTTTTCCCCAACGAAGGGGTAAACAATAACATCTACGAGGCTTTTTTTGTGGACGATTACATTCAGCAGCGACTGGCCGGAATGAACGTTTGGGTAAAACGGTTTACCCGCAGCCCGCGCCTGAAGGACGTGAAAATCTCCCTGGAATGCCGCATCGGATTTCCGGTCGGCACGATCTGCCAGGCAGCGGAAGATATGAAGGTATCCTTGATCGCGATGGGTACCACCGGGGCTACCGGGCTGCGCGGCGTACTCCTGGGCAGCATTGCCGGAGGCGTACTCTCCCGCAGCAAAAAACCGGTTTTCGTGGTGCCTCCTAAGGCCAAATTCCACGAAACCGCCCGCTTCGCGCTGGCTACCGATTTTAAAATGCCGGTCGGCAAAACCTCGTTGCGGATCATGCAGGAATTGCTAAATCTGCAACACAGCGGACTGAACATCGTGCACGTCTTGCGCGAAGGCAAAGAACCCGACCTGAAGCAAGTGGAAGCGCTAAGTGAAAAGCTGGGCACGATTCCGCATGATTTTCATTATTTGCACAGTGACAATACGGTGCTGGCCATTCATGATTTTCTGGAATCCACCGGCTGCAACGGCCTGGTGACCGTGGCCCACGAGCATGCGCTGCTGCACAAATTGTTCACCAAGAGCGTATCGCGGTCCCTGGCGCACCATACGACCGTACCGATGTTGGTGTTGCACGATGAATAGGCTCGAAATAAAAAATGAATTTTAGCGTAAAATGCTTCGGTATAAAATCAGGTGCAACTATGACAAGTGTCATGTTCATCGTTTGAACCCATACCTATCTTTGGTTACGCAAAAATTGGGAACGCCCGAAAACCGTAGCTTACCTGTTCATGTAAAAATATTGGAGCGATGCTTAACTTCAACAAATACGTTCACGAAGGCGAACAATTTGTTCGCGAAATAGCCCTTGAAACGAACGCCCCATGGGACAGCATCCGGGCGGTCAGAATCCTCCGCGCAGTATTCCACGTCTTGAGAAAACGCCTGCCACCCGCCACTTCATTGCAGTTGATCGCCCAGTTTCCCATGCTCATTAAAGCGATGTATGTAGACGGCTGGAAAATCAGCGGTCATGCTCCGTCTTTACGGCGTATCCACGACTTTATAGCTGCCGTGCGGGCGGAGGCGGGACAAAATCAGATCCGGGATTTTACCACCGATGATGAAATAAAGCAAGGTATTATCGCTGTGTTCGACGTGATCAAAGCCCATGTATCCGAAGGAGAAATAGCAGACGTGGTAGCCATTTTGCCGACAGAATTGAAACCCCTGATGGCGCACGCCTGATCTTTTTCTAAGACAAGCGGAAACTGGCAACGCCCAGCAAGCCCTTTTCCGAATAAACCGCCACGATATAGGTGCCTTTTTGCAAACGGTCATCCAGTTTATAATTAAATCCGATGCGTTGATCGGCGATAATGTTTTGTAATCGAGCCGATTGTGCAATAATTTCTACGTTTCCTTTATCCGTTTTTATCATCGCCCGGATGGGGTTGTCGGACGAAACGGGCAAACCTTTATCGTCGGTGATCGCCAGGTAAAGTTGCTGATTCCCCTGATAGCTTTGCGGTACATTATAGAGATCGAAACTGATCTTCAGTTCGCGGGTTCGTCGGGCGCGCACCGTCATTTTGTCGTTCCGGCGGATTAGTTCGACGCGGAAAGCGGTGGCTTTATATTGCGCCGAGAGCGTCTGGCGGATCTGGGCTTCCAGTTGGCGGCCGAGTTCGCTGATTTGGGTGGAAAGCGAATCGGCTGTTCCTCGCAAGTACGCATTTTCAGCGCTTAATGCGGCATTTTTCTGGTATAAAACGGCGATGACGGTTTCGTAGCGATCCTTGATCGTTTGCAAGCGCTGTATCTGGGAGCGCAAAGCCGTTTCTTCCCGGATTTTCTGATTCCTGATATCTCGGATCGCGATTTCTTTTTCCGCAATGATATTGGTTGCGGTAGTCAGCTGCTGCGCCAGGGAATCTTTTCCGGCGCTCAGGTCGGTAAACGAGGATTCCAGTTGATCGAGGTTATTTTCCAGGGTGATTTTTACCTGCGACAGGGAATCCAGCACCATTTCGTGCCGTTGGCTATCCGCTTGGCGCACTTTTTCCATACTTCTGACCCGCGACCAGAGCCACATGCCGGATCCGAGGGATAGGATCAGCAAAATGATGGCCATCAAGGCAATATTTTCCGCGCTGAGCAGGGGTTTTTTCGGGATGATAAAAACCGCTTCTGGCTTCGTACCGGGATGCGGAGAAGCGATTTCCGAGTGCGGTTCCGTTCCCACCTCGGGAAGGTTTAATTCGAAATGTTGCTTGGGGTCTGTTTTGCGATTGAATAAATTGAACATAGCGAGGAGCATTATTTTCCGCAAATATGCCTGCCATAATTTGCCGGAAAAAATGATCCAGGTCTGCTTCGGCCATGACTTTTGCCCCGTTTTCCATAAACGGCCAGTTATTCACGATCAGGCATTTGTTCGATCACGGCAAAAGTCAGTCCTGGGGGTGATCTAACTCATTCCCGTAAAACCCGGGCTGCCTGCAACTTTAAGTCGGAAAAAAATCTAATCATGATGAACAAACAAATCGGCATCTGGCTCGACCTGCGAAACTCCTCGTATGTAAAATCCATTGCTGCCCTGCTTTTTATTCTGGGAATAAGCGCCCGAACCGCAGCGCAAACCGATCAGGAATTGCTCGCCCGCGTGGTGGAAGAAAATCAAAAGGCGGTGGAAGCCCTGGTCATGTACCCGGCCGAAACCCGGGTCGACATTCTGGAGGTGGCTTCCTATCCCGAGGCGCTGATCAAGATTGAAGGCATGCAGGCCCAAACCAGTGCCGGTTTTAAAAAAGCCGTGGAAGCTTATCCGCAGGAAACACAGGAAATATTCTGGGATATGACCCGCTACCCCGGCTTGGTGCGACAGATCGTCCGGGAATCCGGCGGAACGAACGCGGGTCTTGAAAAGATTTTAAAAGCCTACCCGGCTTCCGTTCACGGCAATGCCCTGCATGCCGGACAGGATCATTTCGCGCTCCTGCAAAAGATCGACGACCTGAACCAGGCCGCCGAATCTGCCTACGAAACCATCACCGGCGCGTATCCGCCCAAAACCAGGGCGGCTTTGCAACGCCTGCTCGCCCTGCCGGAAGTGTTGAGCCTGCTGACGGAAAATATTCGGCTGACCATTTTGGCCGGCGACCTGTACCGGAAGCAGCCGGAATGGACGCTGCGCCAGGCGGATAGCCTAAACCTGGTGGTAGCCCGCCGGAATGCGCAGGAAGTGGAAGACTGGAAAAAGAGCCTGGAAGACGACCCGCAGGCTAAGGGAGAGCTGAGTGCCGCAGCCAAGTCTTATGCCACGGAAAAAGGTTATCAGGACGATCTGTACGATACCGGCAACGACGATCTGTATTACGAAGCGCCTGAAGAACAGCCGCTCCGGGTCGTCGAGCACCATTATTATAATTATCCCTATTGGTTCGGGTACCCTTCCTGGTACGATTATCCGTACTGGCGTCCGTACCCCTGGTGGTGGGAGTGGGGCTTTTATTACGGACCGGGTGGCAGCATTGTTGTAATCGGGTTGCCCTCCTACCATTTTACCCACTGGTACTTTCACGACCCCTGGCACCATGATCGCTGGTATCATTTGTCCAATCATTTCGTGGGTCATTATAACCACCATCCGGAAAGCGGCGGCAGCATCAATACCGGCGTGGTGGTGTGGCGCCGGCGGCACGGCACGATCATCAACGATGCCTGGCTCAAGGAGGACGGTCGGCGCACCGAGCGTTTCCGCGAATTTGGCCGCCTGTCAACAGCGCTCGACAAACACAACCGCAATAATCCCGGCAAACAATTGGACGAAAAAGATTACCTGGACCGCAACGCCGGGCGCTATCCCGAGATGACGAAGGTAAAATCGCCGAAACCCCTTGCCGGCCAGCAGGCGCCGCGCACGGAAGCGCCGGCACGTCCCCCGCGGGTGGAAAAAGAAGCCCCCAACCCGGATGTATTGCCGTCGGACGGGCGCAAAAAACAACTCGATGTAAAACCCGAGGCGCCCGTCGTTCGTCCGCCCCGCACCATTCAACCCGAGCTGAAAAAAGGCCGGGAGCAACACGAAAATACCCTGGAAAAAGAGAAGGCCCGGACCTCGACCGAGCCGCGTCGTACCACGGCGCCGAAAGTGACCCCGCCGCCAGTGAAAGCGCCGGCGCCGGTTAAGACGCAGCCGCCGGCTAAAACGCCGCCGAAACGCGAAAAAAGCGGGCGGTCGGGAAATTGATCCTGGATTAATTTTGACACCGTTCCCTAAGAGGACACAAAAAAATAATTCACCACAAAGTGTACAAAGGACAAAAAACCTTTTCTTTGGACAAAAAACATCCGATGAAAAAGTACCGCACACCAATCTTACTGCTTTTAGCCCTGTTCACCTGCTGTTTTCTTGTTTCCTGTGCTGATGTCCAGCCGGTACAGGAATGTCTCACCGGCAGGCAATATGGATTTTTCTCCGGCCTGTTGCACGGATTCATCACCCCGGCGAGCTTCGTGGCGAGTCTTTTTAACGATAACATCGCTATTTATGCCGTCAACAATTCCGGCGGTTTATACGACCTCGGCTTTTTGATTGGTTCGGGGGGATGGGGATTTTTCGCCGGGAATCGGTCGAAGAAATGAAGATCTTGTTTGGCCGCATGTAATATTCATTTATAACGCCCCCTCCAGCCACATGCCAAAAAAAACATCCAAGCGCTCCCGAATACCATCCGAGGAGGAAATTAAATTTTGGAATGAACCTGAATGGACTTTTAAGAATACGTTGAAGCGCGTATTTGCGTATGCTGTAACGGCATTTTTTATCTGGGTTAGCCATATAAATCCCATTGAAGGTTTTAATGTAAGGAACGGTGTCAAAATAACTTCCCAATTTGATGCCATTCTTTTGCCGTCATCCGTCCCATCTTTTTCGTTAAATAGCGCGGCTATTCGCCTCAAAAGATAGTTGGCTGACACCAAAATAATTGGCCTGAAATTGGAAACTTATTTTGACACCGTTCCTAAGAGGAATAACTTCGATAACGTTTGCCTTGATGCTCACGATCGGGTATGTGTATATTGATCTTAAAATACTGATAGAGAAGTACAAGCGTAGAAAGGCGGCCAGGAAATCAGGCGCCCCACCGTTTGAAAATGATTGAGACAGCCTTTTGTTTTGCCGGCTGGCGGCAAGTGTTCAACCCAAAAACAATGCGCGCTCGAGCGTCTGCGACGCGGTACGTACGGTTTTCAAATTTTTAACTAGTGTTGTCGTATATTCGCCCGCGTCAACTGAAACACCGTTATACCTGGAACCATCCACGAACAAATATGAAACCCTCCAAGTATTACTTCTACCTCAATCCCCACGACCAATATGCCTGGACGAAATGCCCAAAATGCGACGCAAAAACTAAATTGAGAAAAATTTGCCTGATGATCCATTATGAGGATAAGCCCCTCATTTTTCACCGCTTGCTTTCAGTCAGAATGGATTGTAAATTTTGCACGGAGTTCGAATTAATCATCAAGAAAAAATCTGAAATCGAATCCGTTTTGCAAAAAATGATCGAATCGTGGAAAATGAAATTTAGCCCGAAAAATTATATCGTTTTCGGAACGATAGACATGAATGATTGGAAACAAAATGTAAAAACGCCGCTTCTATCAAAAGAGACTTTGGATAAAACATCTGCGTTCATAGACATCGTAGACTTTACAATCCGACCGGCGGGTTGGTATTTTGATGAAAAATAAAACTACAGTGCTGTATGTATTTCAATCCTTTTTTTGGAGAATTCCCCAAAATTGCCGCGAATCAAACCCGCACAATTACCGTTTTTAATAATGCAGGCGATTTGCCCACAGGGGAATACGGCTTTCTAAATTCCTACTGTTCCGACAAAAAATGTGATTGCAGAAGGGTAATGATCAACGTAGTTTCCCCCAGTCTAAAACCAAAAGACCATCCACTGGCAGTATTCTCTTTCGGCTGGGAGTCGAAATCTTTCTACCGAAAATGGTCGCCGCGCATGCCCGACGAAGAATTGGCATGGTTTAAAGGGCCTGCATTGGATCCGTTTCACCCCCAATCACGATACAGCGAAGCATTGCTGGTGCATTTCAAGATGTTGCTGCAAGATAAAAATTATCACAATCGGCTCATTCGGCATTATGTCATGTTCAAACAAAAAATTGGCATGAAATTGCCCAAAGACCTGCGGGATTGGTGGGCGCCCATGATGGATTGCGGCTGCGAGAGCGGTAAAGTATTTAAGCTTTGTTGCGGGGCAAAATGAATAAATTGAGCCTATGCAAAAACGCAACCCTCCATTATTCCTTTACCTAGTGCCGCGTCTAGTGAATGGCGTGCAGTTTGGCGAAACCTATTTTTTGCTCAATTAGGCATGAGGAGGGCGAAATGCGGGACATTTTAACCGACGAATAACGAAATTGAGCGAAAAATAGGGCCGCAAAACGGTGCGTTATTCACTGGACGCGGCACTAGCCTTCCTTGCGGCATTCGCCTGCTGCCCAAACGCCAAACTAAATCCCCACTTGCCCTTTGACCCGACTCGATACCCACACCGCTTCCCGCTGTAGAAACAGCGCAATCTCCGAAAGACACCCTCTCATGCTGCGCCGATTTTACCGTCTCCCGGGCCCATGCCGACAGCATCGAAGCCGCTTTGCCGCCGCTTAGTGAAATGGATAGCGTGGAGCGGGCGTATTTTAAAGAATGTGTATGAAAATCTTAAAATAAATTGTATAATTATAAAACAAATTGTATTTTTACTTCATCTAAAACCGCCACACTATGTCATATATCAAACTTTTTGAAGAAAAACGCGTCCGCTCGGCTTGGAGCGAAGAAGAGCAGCAGTGGTATTTCAGTATTGTTGATGTGATTGCAATACTAACTGATAGTATTGATCCCTTTGCCTACTGGCGTAAGCTAAAGGAACGTTTAAAAAAGGAGGGCAATGAAACCGTGACAAATTGTCACGGTTTGAAAATGCAGGCAGCCGATGGTAAAATGCGCTTCACCGATGTTGCAAATGCTCAACAGTTACTTCGGCTCATCCAATCCATCCCCTCCCCCAAAGCCGAACCCTTCAAACAATGGCTGGCCCAGGTGGGCTATGAGCGTATCCAGGAAATAGAAAACCCGGAATTAGCCACCCAACGCAGCCGCGAACTTTATAAAGCCAAGGGCTACCCCGACGACTGGATCGAAAAACGCATGCGCAGCGTCGCCATCCGCGAAGAATTGACAGAGGAATGGCAGAAACACGGCGTTCAACAACAACGGGAGTATTCGATACTCACCGCCGAAATCGCCAAAGCGACTTTCGGACTGACGCCATCCGAACACAAAAACCTGAAGAACCTGAAAACCCAAAACCTGCGCGATCACATGACCGATCTGGAACTGATTTTTTCCATGCTTGGGGAAGCAGCCACCACCGAAATCGTAAAAAATAACGAACCGCAGGGCTTTGTCGAAAACCGGATAGTAGCGCGACAAGGCGGGAAAATCGCCGGCGATGCCCGCAAGGAATTGGAGAAAAGGACCAGAAAAAAAGTGGTTAGTTCAGGTAATTTCCTGCCGGAGAAAAAGATGAAAAAGATTGAGTAGTGATTTTGCTAAAACCATCCCTACATTGGGCTCCAAAATTCAAATCCTTTCTCCCGCCATGCTGCCCCGGCTGGCGGCAAGTGTTCAACCCAAAAACAACGCGCGCTCGTTCGCGTCTGCGACGCGATACGTAGGGTCTGCTGAAAAAGTCGGTTCCACATTTCCTACCACTTGATTATGGAGATATTTTGACCACTTCAACCTTAACATGGCTGAATCCGATCCAGTTATGTATAATATCGGCCATAGCATTTGCATAGTGCTTCACCATTGGGCGATAAAATTGAAAGACTAGCCGCCAAGCCGTTATTAGCAACAAAGCGAACACTCCGGCGCGGCGCACCAATTCATTGATATTCATAACAAAGAAGATGGCGGCAATCCAACTTTCGGAGGTTTCCTGGAGCGTGGCTCGGATTTTATTGAGGTTGAACCCGTTTTTGCCTTCGCCGAACTTACCTTCCAGGTCGTTTCGATGGATGTGATCTTTCTTTTTTAGTTTACCACTTCC
>Ga0335394_10005929_pt1 | contig 13783 bp, 12 predicted proteins | sample MAT03_FD_205741 | JGI IMG/M metagenome (GOLD analysis project Ga0335394, IMG submission 205741) | Freshwater microbial communities from Lake Fryxell liftoff mats and glacier meltwater in Antarctica - MAT-03 (spades assembly) (version 2) ...
AGGCGGGCACATTGTGGAACAAGGTACGCACGACGAATTGTCGGCTATTGATAACGGTGCGTACAGTAGCCTGGCGCGCTTGCAATTTGATCTTGTATCGTCTTGAAAAATTGGTTTGGAGGGTTTATATAACATCGCCTTTGGTCAAGGGTGAAGTTATCTAAACCCTCTAAACCCCGTTCATAAAATACCATCCATGCAGCAACTACTTGACACCCACGCAAAAACCGGCGTGCTTATTATCAACCTCGGCACACCAGACGAACCAACGCGGGGGGCTGTGTACCGCTACCTGAAACAATTCCTGCTTGATCCGAGGGTAATTGACATCAACCCGGTATCCAGAAACCTGCTGGTTCGCGGTATCATTGCGCCCTTTCGCTCGGGAAAATCGGCGATGGCTTACCGGCAATTGTGGACGGATAAAGGCTCTCCGTTGAAATATTACGGTGAAAACCTAGTGGAACAGTTGCGCGTGCTGATGGGAAATGAGTACGTCGTTGCACTGGGTATGCGCTATCAAAACCCGTCTATTGAATCGGCCATTGACCAATTGATAGCCGCCCAGGTAAAGAAAATCATCGTTTTTCCGCTGTTTCCGCAGTATGCCAGCGCATCTACCGGTTCTGCCCACGAAGAAGTGATGCGGGTGCTGACGGGCAAACAAATCATTCCGGAAGTCGATTTTATCAGTTCTTATCCCACCTGGGAGCCGATGATCGAACTGTTCGCCCAAAATGCCCGCAAATACGACCTGAGTAATTACGATCATTTTTTGTTCAGTTTTCACGGCCTGCCCCAGCGGCATATGCGCAAGGCCGACCAGTTTAACCATTGCCTGCAACAAGCGGATTGTTGTCAGAAACTGACGCCCGTAAACCAATATTGTTATTCAGCGCAATGCCACGCGACCATGCAGGCCATTGCGGCTAAGTTGGCCTTGCCGAAGGAAAAATACACGCTTTGCTTCCAATCCCGTTTGGGACGCGACCCGTGGATGCAGCCTTACACCGTCCAGATACTTGAAAATCTGGCCAAATCCGGCGCCAAACGACTTTTGGTATTTTCTCCGGCTTTTACGGCAGATTGCCTCGAGACCCTTGTGGAGATCCGCGAAGAATACAAGGAAGATTTTCAAAAATGGGGCGGCGAACACATCGACCTGGTGGAAAGTTTGAACGATCAACCCGCCTGGGCGGAGGCGCTATCCGGTATGTTGAAGGGTCGTTAAATTGTTCCTTAAATCTCGCCGTCCGTGACCTCCCAGGTATGATCGCCCAATAAACGCACCGTAGCCAGATAGTTATAGGGCGTTTTGCGGCCCCATTCTTGAGGCGATACCATAGACAACACGTGTTTTCCGTCCGTTTTGCGCTGATACAGGTAATAAACGTGGTGAATCACCGGCTGGAACGGGATATCAGCCTGGTAGATCATTTCGGAAACCGTCACCCGTTCGCCCAAGGACTTGGCCTGCTTCATCAGTGTTTCCATTTGCTGCCGCAGTTGTTCCAGTTGACGGTCGGTTTGATCGTACATCGCAGTCATGGCATTGCCCCGTATACGTCCTTTGTCTTCCGGGCGGATCAGCGCGCTACCGGCCGTATGGGCATAAGGTAGCAGTCCTGGCGTTTCAGTCACCTTGTCTTTGTCTATCGGATTGACGAAGACATCGCCTTTTTCTTGTTTTGACATGGATAAAAGTGTGTAGATTTGATAGGTTTAAAAAAGAACCCGGCTCCATCTTCCTCAATCCAAGCCTCCTGAACCATTGAATTCTCTAAACCTAATTTAAGCATTCCCCAGACAATTATTCCCCCCGGCACGAAATACCGGCAAGCAAGTAATATTTTTGTCCGAATAATTCATGTTCACCTTATATAACTCGACTATGAAAAATTTCTTTACCCTTTTTTGCCTTCTTATGAGCGTCAGCTTCCTGCAGGCCCAATTACCGGACGGCTCGGTGGCCCCCAACTTCAATGCCAAGGACATCAACGGCCGTACCTGGAATTTATACGATGTACTTGCTACGGGCCGCCCAGTGCTGATCGATATTTCTGCGACCTGGTGCGGTCCATGCTGGTCATACCACGAAAGCGGCGCCCTGGAATCATTTTATGCATTGTACGGCCCGCAAGGTGAAGGCAAGGCGATGGTATTTTTCGTTGAAGGCGATGGCGCTACGAATACGGATTGTCTGTATGGCCCAACAGGTTGCAACAACAGCACGCAGGGCAACTGGGTTGAGGATACGCCATATCCGATTTTTGACAATAACATCATTGCAAACGCGTACAACACCAATTACTTCCCAACAGTTTACCTGATCTGCCCGGATAAGATCCTGACAGAAGTTGGTCAAGTCGATTTTGAGACAATTTGGGCGGCTGCCGAGCCCTGCGTCGGCCAGATACCGGCGAATTATGCCCGCATTACAGCACTCCAGCCAGGAACGCGCACCCGCGAAATTTGTACGCCTCAGGCCGCTAGTCCATTGGTTTCTTTCACCAATATGGGCGGAGATATTATTCAGACCGCAGAAATAGCGCTGCGCTGGAACGGTGATATCGTGCAGACCAAAACGTTTACCGGCAATGCAGGCGTTTTCGACCTGGCCGAACTCGTGTTCGATCCGTTTTCTGTTCCGGGCCCGGGCTCCCTGAGCGCCGAAATTATGTCCGTCAACGGTCAGCCCAACTGGCAAAGCAGCAACCTGGCGGTTGAATTTACCGAAGCCCCTAAAGCATTCGGCACCCAACAGATTGTCTTGTACTTGCGCACAGACGTTGCCGCAAAAGACATTTATTGGGGACTTTATGACGATGCAGGCACACTGCTGGATCACGGTGGCAACGAGTTGGTCGGCCCCAACGGTGGCGGCGCCTTCCCGGAAGGAGCGCCAAACGGCCCCGGCGCGTATGCGGATAACCTGATCACCCGGGATACCCTGACCCTCCCGGCAGACGGTTGTTTCTCCTTTAAAATGGTGGACGCCCAGGGCAACGGGATGATACCTCCAGGCCATTTTAAATTGTTTGAATTGGGAAACACGGCTGCATTTTACACGAAAGTGGGCAATTTCGGATCAGTTGATTACCATACATTCGCGCCGAAAACAAGCGGGTTGAACGATCCTCAGGCTTTCAGTAGCCTGGAAATCTATCCAAACCCGGCTTACGATGTTTTAACCGTGGAGTTTTCGATCAACACACCCGATAAAGTTTCATCTTTCGTCACCGATGCGACAGGCCGGATACTGTGGAAATCCGACAGTGCCTTCCCGACGGGCATGCAACAAATGAGCGTGCCGCTGCAACAATTTAATAACGGGATGTATTGGCTGACCCTGCAAACAACCCAGGGTTTAGAGACACGGAGATTTGCAGTGGCAAGGTAGTTAGGAGATATTTGGGCCATTGGCCTAAAGGTCTCTTTCAATGGTTCGTAAAGAATTTTGTAAAATCGCTACTTAATTCTTTACGAACCAATGAATAAGGTCCCGAATTTCTTTTACTCTTTTGGTGCCTTTTTTTACTCCCTCAATACTTTTGCGACTAAATCGGCGGCTTCCTGAAATTCCACGGCGCCATAAACTTTGAGGCCGGATTCGTCGATGATCTTTTTGGCCAGGTCTGCGTTGTTGCCTTGCAGACGTACCACCACCGGCACAGGAATTTCCCCGATTTTATGGTAGGCATCCACTACGCCCTGGGCCACGCGGTCGCAGCGCACGATGCCACCAAAAATATTGATCAGGATGGCTTTTACATTGGGATCTTTCAGGATAAAACGCATCGCATTTTCCACCCGTTGCGCATCTGCAGTACCGCCTACATCGAGAAAGTTGGCCGGCTCGCCGCCTGAAAGTTTGATTAGGTCCATAGTGGCCATCGCCAAACCGGCGCCGTTGACCATACAGCCTACGTTACCGTCGAGTTTCACGTAGTTCAGATCCATGTCCTGCGCTTCCACGTCGGCCGGATCTTCTTCGTCTTTGTCGCGCAGGGCTTCCAGGTCCGTATGCCGGTATAAGGCATTATCGTCGAGCGTTACCTTGGAATCGACCGCAATAATGTGGTCGTCGCTGGTTTTCAGGCAGGGGTTGATTTCGAACATGCTGGCGTCTGAACCGACAAAAGCGGCGTAGAGTTTCAGCACGAAATCCACCATTTCCTTAAAGGCCGGACCGCTCAATCCAAAGTTAAACGCCACTTTCTGGGCCTGGAACGGGCGAATGCCCAACAGCGGGTCGATAAATTCGGTGAACACCCGTTCCGGCGTTTCAGCGGCTACTTTTTCAATGTCCATCCCACCGTCCGGCGAATAAACTATTACATTTCCTCCGCGGCCGCGATCGGTTAATACGCTGATATAGAATTCTTTCGGTTCGTTTGCGCCGGGGTAAAATACATCTTGCGCGACCAATACTTTGCGGACTAATTTGCCTTCCGCCGATGTTTGCGGGGTTATGAGGCGCATGCCGATCATGGCCTTGGCTATTTCGCCGGCTTGTTCCGGGCTTTTGGCCAGTTTCACGCCGCCGCCTTTACCGCGACCGCCTGCATGTACCTGCGCTTTGATGACGCACCATCCGGAGTTATATAATTCCTTTAGTTTTTTTGCCGCTTCCACGGCCTCGGCGGCTGAATGGGCGATAATGCCTTCCTGGATTTTAATGCCGTACGATTTGAGTAATTCTTTGCCCTGGTATTCGTGCAGATTCATTGCTGGGTGTATATAAGTGATTGAGAAATCGGTTTAACGGGTCTAGCGCTAAGTGAAAATTGAGGTGACATCTCTGACGTAGGAGGAGGTGTCACCTCAATTTTTGCGCGGGCGAAAGTACGGTGTTTTCTGTTGCCGGAATTGTTGTTGAGTGCCTTTTTCGATAGTTGGCCATTATCTCAGCGCAACGCCCTCATCATCAATCAGTTTCCCATGTTGCACCCGGATAATACGCGCCGGAAAATTTTGCAGGATACGGTAGTCATGGGTGGCGCAGATCACGGCGGTATTGTTTTGCTTGGCCAGGTTTCGCATGAGCACCAGTACGTCGTCGCTGGTTTCCGGGTCGAGGTTGCCGGTGGGCTCGTCGGCAATGAGTAGCGCTGGTTTATTCAGCAGGGCCCGGGCGATTACAATCCGTTGCTGCTCGCCGCCGGATAGTTCAAACGGCATCGCATGGCGCTTGTCCAGAAGGTTCACGTCATTTAATACTTCTGTGACGCGTACAGCCATTTCGGCCGGATCGGTCCAGCCGGTAGCCCGTAGTACAAACAGCAGGTTTTCTTCTACCGTTCGGTCCGTGAGGAGGTTGAAATCCTGAAATACGATGCCTAATTTGCGACGCAACAGGTGCATGTTTTTTCGGGTGACCGACCGGAGATCCAGGCCGGCCACTTCACCGTTTCCTTTTTCAAGGGGCAAGGCCGCGTAAATTACCTTCAGCAAACTGGTTTTTCCGCTGCCTGTTTTTCCGATGAGATACGTGAATTCTCCCTCCCCGATGCTGAGGTTGATATTTTCCAGGACGATCTTGCCGTCTTGCTGGCGGATGTCGGCATTCGATAATTTGACTATGTTCAAGCAGGTGTAGTTGTATGTTTGAGCAATCAGGGTTTCTTCTTAAAAACCGCCAGTGCATTGGCCGTATCGATCGGACGGTATTGCAGGGTCTGTTTGTTGCAGTTCAGCACGAGGTTGCATTGTGTACCGGATGATCCTTTTTCGATAAAACACCAACCGTCGTTTAGCAGGGTGCTATCTCCTTCTGTTTTGCAAATTGCGTTTTGGCAATTGTCATCAATTTCAATCTCAGATTCAGCGGACAGGACATTCCCGTTAAAATGTTTCATGGAATTCCCGGAAAACGTGATGGTATACGTAGAATCACGTTCGTTTTGCCAGCTCCCCTGCAAGGCATCGAGCAGGTCGTTGACATCGGGTCCGGATTTGGCATCTTTGCCGGTAAGCGTTTCGCCGGATTGCTGGCGCAACGGACCATTATTTATACAAGCATTAAGTAGGAGCGCCAGTACGATGGAAAGGAGAAAGTAATATTTTTTCATAATTTAGTTGATTTAGGGTGATTTTGTGGGTAAGCGTTAGGGGTTTACCATTCTTTGTATGATGCCCTTCGGCGAGTAAAATGACGCAAAATGACCTCCAATGTCTTTTTTTTAATGATCGTATTCACTTGATACACCCCGAGCAAGTATGTACAGTCAACCCATATTGAAAATCCGCCGGGAACTCAAATACAATCCGGGCGCCCTGGATGGAACTTTGAAATAAAGCCGTGTAAGTAATGTGGAGTTTGTTGTCATATTGAAACGAAAGCCCGTCGTCCGCCATTGTATAACTGCTTTGTCTGGATAGGCACATCGGGAAATTTTTACTCGTAAAAACCTCTACCACATCGCCTTTTTTTAGCAGGCAGAAAGAAGCCGCTATATTGCCCATGCGGATCACGGCTTTATGTACGCCCTCGCCCAATGCAAAGACGCGGTTATTCGGATTGGCCGGATCTCCTGAAATCAGTACAGGATTGGAATAATCGGCTTTGCACCAATCGCCAAGCGCATCGACAGGCGCCGTGCTGAATTCAAAATGCGGCCCGCTGATCCGGCCACTTCCGGCGCCTGACCCATCCGCCGATTGATTCCTGCAGGCGAGCACAAAACCTGCACAGCAGCACAATATTCCTAAAACAGATTTTAGTTGCAGCATAAAAAGAATTTTGTGTGTCAATCTACATCTTCCAGTCTAACCGGAGTGTAAAGTTACGTGGCGCTTCCAGCAAGGCCGGGCGAACCGAATATTCCTCGTTTAACAAATTGCCGCACAAGGTGCTTATTTTCAATTGTTTCGTCAGTTTATAGGAAGCGCGCAGATCGAGCACTGTAAAACCATTGTCGTGCGCCTTGCGAAAATTGGCGACCCCAGGAAGTAAATCCTGGAAAATATTGTCGATCGCTTCCATGTTGCTGTTGTATTGAATGGAGACCCCGGCTGAAAATCTTTTATAACTGTATTCGGAGTCCCATTTAAATGTCTGCCGGTAGCGGTATTTCAGGACATTCTGATCCACGGAAGAACGGACCGTATCTTTATTAAATTCTTTGTAAGTAGGGTCTATTTGCGTATACCCCGCCAGGATGCTCAATGTTCCGTTTCCAACTGCGCCCTGCCCGAGAACGGAAAATTCCACACCTTCAATATGTGTGTCGCCCGTATTCTGCGATTCAAAGAAAATGGTCAGGCCACCCGGACCAAATTCAGCGCCGGCCGCCACGAATTCCATCATTTTTTGGTACTCAGACACAAATCCGGTCAAATCCACATAGCCTTGCCATCCACCTAAGCGAAAACCCTGTTTCAGGCCAATTTCGGTGGTCCAACCCGTTTCCGAAACCAATAATGGATTGGGTCGCACCCGGTTATTACCGCCAAACGCCGTATTGATGAACTTTTCGGCGATGGTAGGGTAGCGGTAGCCTTCGCCCCAGGAAGCCCGAAGGTAGGTCGCCTGGGCGATCTGATAATTTGCCCCGATGCGGTAAACGGGTTTTGCTTCTTTGGTTTCACCATTCGGTATTACCCGAAAGGTTGTAGAACTAATCCGGATGGTGTCCGGGCTGCGCAGTACATTCTGTTCATAACGAACTCCACCGGAGAGGTTCAGCCGTTTGAACAACTTGTAGTCCAACTGAAGATATGCGGCTAAATTTTGCGCTGTGTAATCGGCATTATTGTACAATTCGGCCCGAACATCATTGTAAATACCGACCACGCCTGCAGTAGCAACCAAGCCTATCTTACTAAGTTGACGCTGCACCTGATACTCGCCGTAATACATCCGGCTGTCATTCGACTGGTTGTCGCTGTTGTTGTTGGACACATAATAATAACGCCCCAGGATTTTGTGCCGGAAACCATGCCGGTCGAAATACTGCAGCGATGGGTCTACCGTAAATCGGAGACGCCCGAGGGAGTAGGTAGCGGAATTGGAGCCGGCCTGGTAGGCCCCTTCTTTTTCATTGCCCCAAATAAAGAAACTACCGCTCCGACCGAGGTTGAAATTGGTGTTCAAACCGATTGAAAGTCGGTCGTTCACCCGGTAACGGACATTTGGGGTAATCCGGGCGTAGCGACTATAGGTCTGCCGATTGTAGCTGTCGCGGAACAAACCATAGCCACCCAGTACGAAATCAAGTTTACCGGCTTTGCGGCGGTGGACAAAACTCAGGCCCGTTTCAAAAGGTTGTACAATACCTGCGCTATCCGTGCCCCACCATTTTTTAGCAGGGTCCTTAGGATCGCCCCAGGTTTTGCCAAACACTGCGACTTCGGTTTCCGGTTTGTCTTTAGCGTAGCCGGTGCGGATATTGATAATGCCGTTCATAGCCGAAGAGCCGTACAAAGCCGATGCCGCGCCTTTTAATATTTCGATCTGGGCGATATTTTCAACGGGAAAATCGTCCCAATTCGGAAAGCCGGCATCCACCTGGAGGGCGGGAATATCGTCTACCAGCAGCAAAACCCGGGTGCCGGCGCCGTACGAAAAGCCTGAGCCGCCGCGGATGCTAACCTGGCCGTCGATCATGTTTACACCCGGCACTTTGACCAGCACTTCGTCCACCGACGTGCTATTGGTATTTTCAATCAGGCGCGGTTTCAGTACATCTAAAGAAACCGTGACTTCACCCAGCGGCTTTTCAAATTTACCGGCCGTGACGGTTGCTTGTTGCAGCAAGTTATCGGCATCGCCCAGTTGAACATCGAGTACTAGCGTTTGGCCGGCTGTCAAACGAAGGGTTTGGGCACGGGATTCATACCCGACAAAAATAAAATTCACCTCGTAGGTTCCAGGGGGCAGGGAGAGGGAATAGGCGCCTCTGGCATCTGTGGCGGTCCCGCCGGCACTGGTTTTTACCGTTACACCGGGCAATGCTTCGCCGCCGGCAATATCGGTAACCGTGCCCGTCAGCGTGGCGTTTTGGGCATTTAAAGCATGAAACAATAGAATGAACAGAAAGGAAAGGGCTGCTCTCATAAATTGCATTTTCAGTTTTTGATCAGTAACTATCGGCGTAAAAGTAAATAACTTTGGCAGTTTGCATAAGTTTAAACCGGCCGGATCGTTTTTTCTAAAAATGCCACATCTATGCTGATCAGCAGCGTGTATCCGATATGAAGCAGTTCCACCTGCATTTTGCGTTTGCCTTCAATTTTCACGATCCGTCCCTGCAAGCCCATGAGGTTGCCGGCGCTGATCTCCACAGGATCTCCTTCCAAAAAACGTCCGGGAACCGCCTCCACGTCGATTTCTGCTTCGAGCGTAATACGGCGCAGGATATCGATTTCGGCCTCCGGAATAGCCAGCAAATTTTTTGAAAACCGGACAAAACCGGCCACGTTTTCCGTTTCCAATACGCCTGTATATTGATCTTTGACGATTTTGACGAATACGTAACAGTTTATCAATGGTTTTTCTACCATACGAGTGCTGCGGGTATAGCGGCGCATCAGCCGTTGCAAGGGCAGCCATGCATGAACGCCTTTTTTGGCCAGCATTCGCTGTACGAATTTTTCGCTTCGGGAACGGGTATGCACGGCGAACCAGCGTGCTTCGCTGGCGTGCAGTTGATTGGACGGTTTATCGGTTTTCATGCAGGAATCTCTACCACTTTGTTATGTTCAATGTTATAATTTAAACCGCTTTCCGGGCATTTTGCCAATCCAGATTCATCAAAATGGAGGCGATGCCCATATTTGCTTACCCAGCCGAGCAGGCGGGCAGGGTTTCCTACCACCAACGCGTATGCCGGTACGTCTTTCGTGACCACGGCGGCCGCCCCGATCAGGGCATATTCCCCGATGCCTACCCCGCACACGATGGTCGCATTCGCGCCGATACTGGCGCCGCGCTGCACCAGCGTTTGCCTGAATTCGTTTTTGCGTTCGATAAAACTGCGGGGATTGAGCACGTTGGTGAACACGGCAGAAGGTCCTATAAAAACCTCGTCTTCACAAATGACCCCGTCGTACAGAGACACATTGTTTTGCACCTTCACCTTGTTACCAAGTACAACGCCGCCTGCAACGAACACGTTTTGCCCCAGAATACACTGTTCGCCAATCCGACAACCGGACATCAAGTGGCAAAAATGCCAGATTTTGGTCCCCGGCCCGATGGAAACATGCTTGTCGATGACAGCGGTCGGGTGAGCGTAATAATCAAGGGTAGTCATAGTTCAGCGACTTGTAGGAGTTTGGTTTAGGGGGTTTAGAGAGTTTAGGGGGTTTAGGGGGCTAACGTTCCTAATCTATCTAAAAGTCATTATTTTGATTCCAAAGATTCATTCGCAGTCCGGCACTGAATACTTTCGTCGTCTGGTCGCGGCTATCCTCTACGCTGTTTTTACGCCGGAGCAAAACCTTCAAATCTACGAACAAGTTGTGATATGCCATCCAGGATACGTCTAATCCGGCAATATCGATCGAAGCGCCCACGCCCTGGCCAACGTTGTTGTCGTAATCCTGAACCCGGGAACTATAGGCGAGTAAGGGGTTGCTGCCCCAGTTTTGGGTATCGGTATTGTCGCCTGTTTGCGCATGGATCATACGGGCCTCCAAAGACCATCGCGGTGTCGGGTTGTAGCGCAGTATGCCAATATATTCATTAAAATTAGCCCATAGCGGGTGCGCCAATGGCTGATTGTAATGGGTGTAACTGCTCAAAGAATCGGAATGTGAATAGGTATAGGGCCGAACCCGGTTCCATTCCAACTGTAGGTCGAGGTGCTCGATGCCAAAGGCATTCATGTATTTCAATCCTGCCTGGAGGCCGAATTTATTCCCCCACCAGCCTTTTTTGTCCGGATTGACCAGCGCCGAGTATACGAACTCGTCAATCAGCACTTGTCCGTACAATTGAAAACGATGGAAAAGATTCCAGTGCCCGTCGAAACCGATCAATACGTTGTCAGGACTGCCGATCATGCCTTCCACCGTGCGGTACAAGATAACCGGATTTAAATATTGAAGTTCGAATTGGTCGCGGCGATTCAAAACGGTCGTTTCAAACAAACCTATGGACAGATTCGGCGTAACACAATAGTTCAGGTAGTGAATAGCAGCGTATTTGCGCGGAAGCCGCTGGTTGTTACCATTCGTTGCGCTGGTCGGGCTGAGTTCGAGAAACAGGTTTTGATAATGAAACCTCCAGACGCGGGTGTTTAATTTCAAATAAAAGGTCTGGTTTCCAACGTCGGATAAGAACAAGGAACGATACCCGTTGCCGATAAAATGCCGGCCGTGGCCTAGTTGCAGACCCACGTGTTTGGTCAACTGAAATCCCACGTAGGCTGTGGCGATATTAAAATCGTACGCATCCGTCAGCTCCTGGTTGCGCGGTTGATATCGTTTAAAAAAGCCCGCACCCGGTACTGCCTGGTATTGGTCGGTCCAGTCACTTACATAATTCGGAAAACGGGCCTGGCTCTCCACTAAATTGGTGTAAAAGAACACTTTATGGTCTACTGCTCCACGAATTTCCAAACCCCTTTGATTGAGGAAGAGCAATTCCGCATCGTTTGACTGGCGTCCGACCTGAAAATTAAACATTGGGTTAACCCGCATCGAAAAGTCTTTTGAGTTGACTTCAAACAGGTTAGCAGGCGTCTTATAAAACACCCTCAACAATCCTTTGCGGTTGCGGAGCAGAAATCGACTGGAATCGGCTATCCATTCGTTGTTGTCGTTGAATAAATATTGTAAATCTTGCCGGTCCCGAGGGGACAGTTCCGCGCTTGTATCGAGTTGCAGAGCGTATTCGACGGCATCACTGCGAGGAAAAAATTTCAATTCCGGATGCGTTGGATTGTCCCCGCCATACAGGATGTACAAACGATCGAGGATGGCGTAGGCGGGCGAATGCAGGGGAATACCGTCGGCCTGTGCGAAACAGCAGCAAGTCCCCAACAAAAGCAGTAGGGGTAATCCAATAAAACGAAATTGATATTCCTTCATAAAACATTTATAATCAAGTACTTAAAAATATCTCGTACGCTGCTTTCCAATCTTTCCAACGGTAATCGTTCAAAGAAGAATTATGCCACAACAACACGAATTCGCCCGAATGTTTTTTGACTTCTTCCCGCAAATTCATTAGAGTAGTCAGCCCTTCCTGCGGATCGTTTCCACCGTACAAAGCCAGGGTTACATCCATGGCAATCAATGGTTTTTCCTTTAAACCCAAAGGCATCCGACGCAGCACATTGAATGCCGGAAATTCGTAACAGATACCGCAACGAAAACCGGGAGCGTCCGCATACCCAAGGCTGCTGTCCCAACGCATACCTGCGTTTTCCCACATTTGCCAAGTGTCGGGAACGGCAAAACGCAGGTAGTGCTGCCGACCCGTATCTATTGCCTGCGGGGAAACGGTGCGCAAAGATTCCAATTCTGCATTGAATTTATGTGCATTGTCAAAGGCTTCATAAGAGGGATGAAACCCCAGGAGGTGCCCCCGGGCGGTAATTTTTTGTAATAATTTTAGTGTAAAAGGGTGTTTTAGAGGGTAATAGCAGTCGGACGAAGCGGGCCTTTCGCCCAGGAAATTGAAATGCGATTGCACCCCCGCCCGCTCCGACCATTCCATGAGTTCATCAAATGTATCGAACGGATCCTTTTTGTCCCGGTAATTCAGCCAATAGCGGAATTCCTGCCAGTGTCCGCGTTTTAGCAAGCTACCCGCCAAAGTGCGCAGGCGATCCTGCGGCGCCCACCACAGCAAAGGGTGATCGACGTCGTGCGAGAGGTGCATTTGGTAGTTTCGTTGTCGCCTTGGCTGATCCCAACCCAGCCGGACGAGCATATCCCACAGTAAATCAAGGTATTCGTTCACTACAGGGCGTTGCAGAAAACCCGCGCGAAAAGCCAGGCTTGCGGTGGCTGGGAACCGGCCGTGCGCATCCTTTACCGGCGAAATGTATTCTTCCCAGCGGCTCAGCATAAAAAATGAGGAAGCAATCATATCCAGACCACATTCAAAGCCATCTGTTGTTTCCAAAAAACGGTCCGACCCGCAAATTACCGGCAAGGGAAGCGAATTGCGAAAAGGGTGGGGCAGGGTCAGCCCCACCTGAACCGTGGATACCGGACTGAACAGGGTTGTACCGGCGGAGGGTTCCAGAAAGGTATCGGGGAAAACGATCCGTTTCTGGTTTGGCAAAATGATCTGTAAATCAGGCAATTGCGCATTAATTTCAACCCGGTAGGGTATCCCCAGGAATTCGTCCAGCAAAACGTCGAAACAGTATTGCTTTTCCGGTAAACGACAAGGGTTTGTACGAATGATCAGCATTGCATAGACGATATCATTTATAATTTTACCCATTTATGCGTAAAAACTACACCCTCCGCTGTTTCCAGCCGAACCCAATAAACCCCGTCGGCTAAATTTGACGTTTTTACTTCCCAGGTCCCGGAGCTTTGATGCACAATCTGCCCGGCTGGGGTTTGCCGGCCGGTCCTGTCAAAAATTCTGATCTGGATCTCCGCCGACGGATACGAAACGAAGAACGACGCATTTGACGCCGGGTTGGGGTAGAGTAGCGGTATATCCGACGCCGGTTCGGCTGTTGCAATCAGGGGCGCCACCACCGATACCGGCGCAGAAGCCGAAGAACACCCTGAAGTATCCGCCGCAAATACCAGGTACTCGCCGCTCTCTTCCGCGATGTATGATTGCCCTGTAGCGCCGGCCAGTGGAAAA
>Ga0335394_10005932_pt1 | contig 13778 bp, 13 predicted proteins | sample MAT03_FD_205741 | JGI IMG/M metagenome (GOLD analysis project Ga0335394, IMG submission 205741) | Freshwater microbial communities from Lake Fryxell liftoff mats and glacier meltwater in Antarctica - MAT-03 (spades assembly) (version 2) ...
TATCAAAACTTAAACCATCTGCCAGTTGAATATCCATAAAGATAAGGTCGGGCTGTTTGGCAGATTGAAAGTATGATACTGCAGATGCAACACTGTCTATTTTTTCCACAATATCAATCTCATCGCTGATAGTTTGCAGCAATTTGCCCAGCCGGTTGGCAGCAGGTGTTTCATCTTCTATAATTATTACCTTCATGTTAGTTGGGTATAAGTGGAATGGAAACCGTAAAACTGTCGCCGCTTTCATCCACTTTCACTTCATCATTACTTAATAATTTATAGCGGTTGCGTATGTTTTGTAAACCAATGCCGGTTGACTCTATCAGTTGATTTTTTACCTGCAGGTTATTGCTCACCACCAGGTGACCGTTTTCGGCAAATACTTTTATTTTTAAAGGCTTAGCCGACGAAACAATATTATGCTTAATGGCGTTTTCCATCAATAGTTGAAGTGATAACGGCACTATCTGCTGTTTTAATTTTTCATCTGGAACGTCAATGTCAATATCTATATTATCACCAAAGCGGGTTTTTAATAAAAAGCCATAAGCCTTCAATACATCCAGCTCCTCTTTTAACGGTATTGTTTTTTCATCCTGCACTTCCAGTATATGCCGGTAAACTTTCGACATTTGTTGCACAAATTCAATAGCCTGGTCGGGCGTATCAGGTATAATGGCGGTAAGTGTATTTAAATTATTAAAAAGAAAATGTGGATTCACCTGTGTTTTAAGTGCATCCAGCTGGGCTTTCAGGCTTTCCCGTTTCAGCGTTTCTTTTTCTTCCACCGATTTTTTAAGCTCATTCATAAAGTAAATACTTTCATAAATGGCGATGATCATAATAGTACAGAAAATGGCGGCCGAATTAGAACTGATGAGCGTATCAGTCTTAAAATGTCCTCCATCATTATCCTTAAAAATAAAGTCATCCATTATCCAGCCAACCAGGTTATTGCCAATTATGGTAAACAGGAACATGCTTACCGACTGGTGTGTTAACCGCTTACGTACATCTTTAAACAATGGAAATTTGGTGCGGCTCCAGATCATGATCCACCTGTCGCCGGCCCACAAAGGAATAGTGACGGCCAGAGTGGTTAAAAATTTATCCCAGCCAAAATAAGGCACCCTGTCGAAACGGCATCCTAAAAAAACAATAGGTACAATAAGGCTTAGAACCGGTATGGTGAATAATATCAACGGCCCGTCGTTAAATCCTATTTTGCAATTGGCTCGCCTCATGTAGTAAAGATATAAAAACCGGCAGGTTATCCATATGTTTTATACAGATAAGCGACTGCCGGTTTTGATTTATTAAAAATCTCTTAGTTAGAGCTGCGGCTGTTGTAAGATTCAACAGCTCCTTTCAACTGGGCAATATCGGTTTGCGCTGCTTTTGCTTTTTCAATAGCAGGGGCATATCCTGCAAAACTGCCGGTAACCACAGTGGTTAAAGTTTTCTTCGAAACTAATTTCAGTTGCTGGCTTTTGTTTTCATAAATGAAATAATCTCCGGGTTTGCCTTCGGTACCGCTAATAAAGTATACCTCATTACCAACTGTTGTTGGTTTAGAAGAAGCATCACTTGCCTTTTGTAAAAAGGTTAATTCGCCGTTACAAACCACTTTAAAAAAATCACCTTTTATGCAATTGTAAGTGGTGGTATCAATTTCAGCGGCTGCTATATCAGCACCATGGTATTTTTTTTCTTTGCCATTTACCAATAAAATTACCGACGCATCTTTACGAATATTGTCTTTAATAAAACCGCTGATAACCGTATTATCGGTCAGGGTAACTTTTCCTTTACTGAAACCTTTTGGTGCTTCTTGTGCATTTGTTTTTAAAAAAAGCAGGCTTAATGCAGCTGCTGATAATAGTTTTAAAATTTTCATGACTGTAGTTTTTAGAATTGATAAATTATTCTTGAGTTTAAAATTTCGATATTCAATAGTACTATCAATTTATGGAGGTTGCAATCAAAAAAGAATGAGTTGCAGAAAAGGCGGAATGAACTGCAGAAAATCTCTCTTTTTTTTAGCCGGATATATTATTAATTGCCTTTGCGGATGATTTGGTAATATTTTTTGGGGAGCTGACAATCGCCGGGGGCGTATCCTTTATCTTTGTTTGATGACATCACAGTTTTTTACCTATGATAAGAATAAAGTAATACAGGCATTGCGCTATCATTTTATAACCCGCCGGGAAATAAAAGTGATGATGATACTGGTAAATGTATTTGCAATTCTTTCAGCCGGGTTGTTCTTTTTTAAAAAAATTTCTCCTTTTGCATTTTTGGTAAGTTCGTTGCTGTGGTTTACGCTGATGATTATATTCTGGTTTGCAATGCCCTATATGGTTTACCGCAAAGCCGCAACTTTCCGTGACCGTTTTAAAGCAATTTTAGCCGATGATGTTTTCAGAATTGAAAATGACCGTGGTGGCAGAAGCTGGAATTGGAGCGAATTCAGTACCTGGATCGAGACTCCGCATTTTTACCATTTGTATTTTAACAGCCGCTCATTTTTTATTGTACCCAAAGATGCATTTGAAGGAGATGATGTGCATGAGGCGAGGAAGATATTTAAGGCTAAGATCGTGAAAAGGTGAGGCGTGAAAGGTAAGTGGTGAGACGTAAGTAGACAGAGTCAGCAGGTTGCAAAACTCACGACTGACGATTCATCACTCACGATCATAGTTTTTTCTCCATCACAAAATGAGGAATGGTTACTTCTGTAAACCGATCGCCAACAGCTTTATAACCCAGCTTTTCGTAAAAACCAACAGCCGTTTCCCGAGCGTGCATAATCAGTTTTTTATATCCTTTATCACGGCTTACCAGCTCGGCAAAGTTCATCATACTGGCGCCAATGCCCTTGCCCTGCTGATTATTCTGCACAGCCATCTGCCGCAGGCGAAGGCTATTATTATCAGCTTTTGTAAGTATGCAGCAGGCGAGTAAAACATCATCATCAAAAGCACCAATCAATATGTCTTCCTTTTCCCTGGCCAGTTCATCGGGCGTAAAAGAAAGGCCTAGTGGTTGCCTCAATATCTCGTTTCTGAGTTTTACCATTTGCAGGTATTCTTTAGTGCCGTGGTCTATTTGCTTTAAGGCCATAAGCGGATATTTTTTTGATAAAGGTTAAGAATTTTGGCAGGGACGGATATACAATATACAGGTTTTTTAATCAAGGCTTATTTCTATAATCAACAATTTATTGTAAAAGACATTTTTAAATGCTTAAACGAGGGTTACAAAAACCGGATTTAAGAAATTGGAAAATTTTATTGCTATAAATGGGTATTTATCAAACAATATCTATTTCTTTGCAATTAGTGCAAAATGTATATTTTTGCAACCAATACAAACTAAATTTTATTATCATGTCAGACATTGCAACAAGAGTAAAGAAAATAATTGTTGACAAATTAGGAGTAGATGAAGCGGAGGTTACGCCGGAAGCTTCTTTTACCAACGATTTAGGTGCCGATAGCTTGGACACCGTTGAACTTATTATGGAATTTGAAAAAGAATTCAACATTTCTATTCCCGATGAGCAGGCTGAAACCATTACTACTGTGGGTCAGGCCAATGCTTACTTAGAAGAGCATGCCAAGTAATTAACTTAACTATCACAGGCAAATTTTATGGAATTAAAACGGGTTGTAGTTACCGGATTGGGAGCATTGACTCCATTGGGCAAAACTGTTGAAACTTATTGGCAGGGTTTGACTGACGGGGTTAGTGGTTGTGACTTTATCAAACAATTCGACTGCAGCAAGTTTAAAACCAGGTTTGCCTGTGAGGTTAAAGATTTTGAACCCACCGATTACCTTGAACGCAAGGAAGCCCGTAAAATTGACCGTTTTACCCAATTTGCTTTAATCGCAAGCGATGAAGCTATTAAAGATGCCGGCATCAGCAAAGAAAACGTTGATGTAGACAGGGTAGGTGTAATTTTTGCCAGCGGCATTGGCGGTATCACCACTTTTTACGAAGAAGTGAGCAATTTTGCCCTTGGCGATGGTACACCACGATACAATCCTTTTTTTATTCCTAAAATGATATTGGATATTGCCGCAGGGCAAATATCTATGCGTTATGGTTTTAGAGGTCCTAATTATGCAGTTGTAAGTGCCTGCGCAAGCAGTACCAACGCGGTTATTGATGCATTTGACACAATCAGGCTGGGTAAGGCAGATATTATTATAACCGGTGGCAGCGAGGCTGTTATAAGCTCGCCGGGTGTTGGTGGTTTTAATGCCATGAAAGCGCTCAGTGAAAGAAATGATGATCCTAAAACTGCCAGTCGCCCTTTTGATAAAGACCGCGATGGTTTTGTTATGGGCGAAGGTGCTGGGGTACTGGTGCTCGAAAGTTTGGAACATGCACTTGCACGGGGTGCAAAAATTTATTGCGAAATAGCGGGTGGTGGCGCAACTGCCGATGCTCATCATATTACCGCTCCACACCCCGAAGGTTTGGGTGCAAAAAATGTAATGAATGTGGCATTGAAAGATGCAGGTATGAAACCGGAAGATATTGATTATATAAACGTACATGGTACTTCTACTCCCTTAGGCGATCTGGCCGAAACAAAAGCCATACTAAGTGTTTTTGGCGAACATGCTTACGATCTAAATATCAGCTCTACCAAAAGTATGACCGGCCATTGCCTGGGCGCCGCTGGTGTGCTGGAAGCGCTCGCCTGCATTATGGCTGTGGTAAAAGATATTGTTCCACCAACGATCAATCATTTTACCGATGATCCTGAACTGGATCCTAAACTTAATTTTACTTTCAACAAAGCAGAACACCGCACTATAAATGCAGCTTTAAGTAACACGTTTGGTTTTGGCGGGCATAATGCTTCTGTTATTGTAAAAAAATATGTTGCCTAATTTTTTTATTCAGTATCTTTTTAAGATACCTTTTTTCAACCCTCACAGCAAAGCAAAATTTTCTTAATTTTAGTTGGTGTAAATAACATTAATTTCACAGAAACTATTTCTCATTTTGCAATTCATTAAAGATTTTTTTAAAAGCAAATCCCATAACCGGGAGTTTAAAAAACAACTTAGTAATGTACTTGGCTTTACACCCGGAGAAATTACACTTTACAAAACAGCCTTAAGCCACCGCAGCGTAAGGGAAGGTGCCGATGAAAATAATGAACGGCTGGAGTTTTTAGGTGATGCAGTTTTAAGTTCTGTTGTGGCACATTATCTTTTTAGAAAATACCCTTACAAGGGCGAAGGTTTTTTAACCGAGATGAGAAGCAAAATGGTTAACCGCCAGAAGCTTAATGATATTGCCTTAAAGATGGGACTTAAAAAAATCACTTTTTATAACAAGTACGATAATGCACTGAAAATATCCCAGATATTCGGCAATACCCTGGAAGCATTGATAGGAGCAGTTTACCTGGATAAGGGGTATGCAGGTACACACAAGTGGGTTGAAAAACGCATCATTATGCCACATATGTTTATGGATGACCTGGAAGACGTGGAAATTAATATTAAGAACAGGTTGTATGGCTGGGCAAATAAAAACGGCAAAGCACTGGAGTTTGAAACACTGGATGAAAAATTTGAAAACGGAAGAAGATTGTTTACCATTGGCGCCACGGTGGATGGAGAACTGATTGCCGAAGCAAAAGGCTATAATAAAAAAGATGCCAGCCAGATTGCAGCGCAGTTGGCGGTGGATAAATTAGGACTTTAACCAATGGATAATGTAATAATGGATAATTAATAATGTTGTGTAAATTTAAACGGGCTTAATTATCCATTAACCAATTATCAATTATCAATTATTAAAATGACCTTCGGGATACTTGGAAGCGGAAGCTGGGGAACTGCATTGGCAAAAATTTTAACCGATAATGGCAATACCATTTATTGGTGGAACAGGAGTGAAGCGCATATCAAACACATACAGGAACGGCATCACAATCCTCAGTATTTACCGGCCGCTCATCTCAATACTTCAAAACTAAATCTTACTACGAATGCTGCTGAAGTTATTACAAACAGTGATTGCATTGTGGTGGTTATACCATCAGCCTTTACAGATGAAGCATTAAAGAATTTAGATAGAAATATTTTTGCCGGAAAAAAGATCATTTCTGCCATTAAAGGAATTTTACCGGAAAGTAATTTGTTACTCAATGAATACCTGGAAAATGAATTTGGGGTTGATTTGAAAGATTATTTTGCAGTACTTGGCCCTTGCCATGCAGAGGAAGTGGCGGCAGAAAAATTATCCTACCTCACCTTTTCCGGGATTGATGAAAAAGCTACACATGAAATTGCGCATTGCTTTAAAACCAGGTATTTAAACACCGTTGAAAATGATGACATATTTGGCGTTCAATACGCCGCCGTATTAAAAAACATTTATGCAGTTGGCTCTGGCATTGCCCACGGATTAGACTATGGAGATAATTTTTTAAGCGTATTTATTGCAAATGCCGCAGATGAAATGGCAGGCTTTTTAAAAAAAGCGGGCATTAAAAATATTGAAGTTGGCCATACAGATATCCGCAAACCGACAGAAGAGCACCGGTCTAATAATTATGCAGCATCGGTTTACCTGGGCGATCTGCTGGTTACCTGTTACTCGCTGCACAGCCGCAACAGGGCCTTTGGCAATATGATTGGCAAAGGCTATTCCGTAAAAGCTGCGCAATTGGAAATGAGTATGGTTGCAGAAGGTTATAATGCCAGCAAATGTATGCATACCATTAACCGCAAAGTTTTGGCCGATATGCCCATTGCAGATACCATTTATAAAATACTTTGGGAGAATTTGCATGCAGCTGAAGGATTTAACGAAATAGAAAAAACATTGGTATAGGTATGGCTAATAATGCTGTAAAAGCGAAATGATAATTATTCTTTGTTGATCAACCTCGTAAACCAATCTATGTTCTTTGTTAATTCTTCTCGACCATTTACCCGATAAATTATGTCTAAGAGATTCTGGTTTTCCAATACCTTCAAAAGGAGTTTACAGAATTGATAATATTAACAAAGAAATACGCATTTGTATTTGTATATTTCCTGATTTTTTCCAAAAGGCTAAATCATTTTTTGCTTTTTGAGTATACACTACTTCCATAAGTCTTCGGTACCAATTGGGGTCACTTTGCCATCTTTTGCTTCTTGCATACTTTCTTCTAAATGCTGCTTCATTGCCGGATTGGAAAGCAAATATTCGGTTGTGTCCAATTCCTCTTCATATTTTATTTCTAAAGCTTCAAAAACAGCTTTTAAAGCTTTTTCCTGTTTTTCATCAACCGGGTGTACTGTAAGCGTATTCATGATTTAAAATTTTATTAATGCAATACAAATGTACTCATGTAGTTTTATTAACTTTATATCAGCAAAATGTAAACGATGCCTTTCTCTTTTTCAAATATTGGTACAAAAGCCATTCTCTTTATGGTGCTTTGCTTAACGGTGGCAGAACTGGTTAAGTATTTAAAGAAGCATTACAGCCACTCAGGAAAATAAATCAGCAGCAATCCCATCCGCAAATAATTTCCCTTTTTTTGTTAAAATAATAAATTGCCTGGCAAATTTTATTTTTCCTATAATCCGATATTTGCTAATTGCTTTTAAAATTCCGATTCGTTTATCTTCTCCAAAGTTTTTACTTACGTAATCCAGGTCAAGGCCTTCCATGGTTCTTAACGAAGTCATTATATATTCATTAAGTCGTTCTATTTTTGTAAGTTTTTCTTCTTCAAAAGGAATGATATTTTGCTGTAAGGATTGAATGTATAAACTGTTGTTGGCAACATTCCATCTGCGGCGCTGCCCGTCAAAAGCATGTGCCGCAGGGCCAAAAGCATAATAAGTCTCGCCACTCCAGTAACTACTGTTGTGCCTGCTTCTTAAACCCGGTTTTGCAAAATTGCTTATTTCGTAATGTTCATATCCGGCCTGTTCCATCCAGTCCATTAGCAGTAAAAATTGCCGGGCCTGCTTTTCTGCATCAACATTTTCTTTTTTATGCTGCGCTATCATTTTATCCAATGCAGTTTTGGGTTCTACTGTTAATGCATAGCAGGATATATGCGGAATATTTTTTTCAATAACAATATCAACATTTCTTTTCCAATCCTCATCACTTAAAAGCGGAGAGCCATAGATCAGATCAACAGAATAATTTGTAAAACCAGCTTCCTTAATTTTATCAATGCACATTAAAGATTCTGCAGCATTGTGCGCCCTGTTCATCCAAATCAGTTCTTCTTCTACAAAACTTTGTATGCCCACACTAAGCCTGTTGATGCCAAGTATTTTCCATTCCTGCAATTTCATCTCTGTAATATCATCAGGATTAGCTTCCAATGTAATTTCAATATCATCATCAAAAACAAAACGTTTGTATAATGCATCGAAAATTAATTTTAGTTCATCAAATTGTAAAATACTAGGTGTACCTCCGCCAAAGTAAAGCGTTGAAATAATCTCATTATCAGTCTGGCCGGCTTGTGTGAAGGAAGGGGCTATATTTATTTCTGTAACAATAGCCTCCAGCATTTTTTCTTTTTGCCCCATCGATGTAGAGAAATGAAAGTTACAATAATGACAGGCCTGCTTGCAAAAAGGAATATGAATATAAATGCCTGGCAAAGATTTTAGTTTTAGTCCTGATAAGTATCGGGATATTATTTTAGATTTGATTATTAATGACGCCTGTTAAATTAATATGCTGTAAAATCCTGTTTCCTGTGCTGTTGTGCATGGGCTTTGTATTTGCTGCACTGAGCAGTCAGGCACAGGCGACAAAAAATAAGCCTTATCAATTAAACATACGTTTTGTTGACAAAGATAACTCCTTTAGTGCCGGACCATTAAAATTGGAAACTACTTTTGCAAATAAGTTTTTGTGTGATAATTATATCCAGGGCCTGGTTACTTTATTAAGTTCAAAAGGTTATCCAACAGCTTCGGTTGATAGTATATTTGAAAAAGAAAATACCACGCTCATTCATTTATTTTTGGGTAAACAATACCAGTGGATAAAACTGATACCAGACGGTATTGAAAAAGCTGCTATGGATCAAAGCGGCTTTCGGGAAAAAGACTATAAAGGCAAACTGCTTAACATTAAACAGTTACTTGGATTGCAGCAAAAGATATTAGATTATTATGAGAAAAACGGTTACCCGTTTGCCGAAATATTCTTAGATAGCATTCGGCTTGATGAAGAGAAAATGGAAGCCTTGCTAAGGGCAAAGAAGGGGCCACTCTATCATATTGACAGCATCCGGGTTTTGGGTAAAGTAAAAATTTCAAAAAATTTCCTGCGGCATTATCTTGCTATATCCAATGGCAGTTTATACAATAAAGAAAAGCTGGAGCAGGTAGATAAACGTATACTCGAACTCCCTTATTTACAACCATTGCAACCAAGCGATATTACTATGTTGGGCTCAGGTTCTATCCTTAATTTGTACCTGGCACCTAAAAGAAGCAGCCAGGCAAATTTTTTGATTGGCTTTTTACCCAGCGCAAGCCAGTCAGGTAAATTGCAACTGACAGCCGATGTAAACCTCGACCTTAAAAATGCTTTAAGTAACGGCGAAACTATTTTACTTAAATGGCAGCAATTGCAACCCAAATCACCTCGGTTAAACCTGGGTTTTCAGCAACCTTATATATTTAATTCGGCTTTTGGTTTCGACTTTACTTTTGATCTTTTTAAAAAAGACTCAACTTTCTTACAGATTAATGCATTGCTGGGCCTGCAATATCTTTTATCATTAAACCAGTCTGGTAAGGTTTTCGTACAATGGCAAAACAATGTTTTACTGGGCACCGGTGTAGATACCAACCTGGTAAAAGCCACTAAAATGCTGCCACCCAACATTGATGTAAAAGCAGTAAATGTTGGTTTGGAATATGAATGGAATAAAACCGATTATAGGTTAAATCCGCGCAGCGGCAACGAAATAAAACTCACAAGCTCTGTAGGTATTAAGAATATTAAAAAAAATAACGAGATCCTCAATTTGAAAGATCCGATATTTAATTATGCCAGTTTATACGATTCGGTAAAAGCCCGTTCTTACCAGTTCAGGGTTAAGTTATATGCTGCACATTTTTTTCCGGTGGGTAAACAGGCAACTGTTAAAACCGCTATTAACGGCGGGCTTTTTATCAGTCCCAGTACTTTTCGTAATGAGCTTTTTCAAATTGGCGGCTATAAACTGCTGCGAGGTTTTAATGAAGAAAGTATTTATGCCACCCAGTATGCAGTGCTTACTGCAGAATACAGGTACAGGCTTAAGCTAAATTCGTACATGTTTGGGTTTGTTGATGCCGGGTGGGTTAAAAACAAGTATCAAACTGTAGATATCAATAATAATTTTATCGCGGCCGGTCTGGGGCTTGCCTTTGAAACCAGGTTTGGCTTACTGAATATCAGCTACGCTGTTGGTAAGCGGGACGATGTAAAGTTAAATCTGCGTGAAGCATCTAAAATTCATTTTGGATATGTGAATTACTTTTAAAAGTATCACACACAGCATTTACTTGTACTACGAAGCATGAGAGCAAAGTAATAACGAAATGCAATCTGTCAATAAAAATTAAAAAGCCGGTATACACAAAGGGCGAAGTAGTATTTTTGCAAAAATATTTACTTAGTGAAGCCGATTTCTTTTTTGGGTTTGTTAATCTTCGTGCTGTCTGCCTCATTATGTGCTCAAACTGTTGATACCCTTAGCTCTGGGAAAAATTCATTAAAAAAATCACTGATTGCAGATACAATTAAAGTTTTAGACTCTGCTAAAGTTGCTGTTACGGCAGGGCAAGCATCCAGGCTTACAAACAAACTGCTAAATGCAGAGGAAGAGCCAGTTTCATTGGCGGTGCAGCAAAAAAAAATTAGATCTGGCGACGCTTTTTTTTACCTGATAGCAGCTATGGTTACGGTATTGGCCTTTTTGAAGTACTTTTATTCCCGTTATATTACAAATGTCTTTAGGGTTTTCTTTAATACTTCGCTCAGGCAAAACCAAATTACCGATCAGCTTTTGCAGGCGAAGTTGCCATCTTTCCTTTTTAATATTTTTTTTGTGGTCAGTGCGGGTATTTATGTATTTGTACTTTTATCAAACAATAGATTTTTTTATACCGATAACAAATGGCTGGCTGTTTTTCTCTCAATAGCATTGATGGGGTTGATTTATTTTATTAAATTCTGCACTTTAAAATTTACCGGATGGATTACCGGGCTGGAAACTGAGGTGAATATTTATGTTTTTGTAATTTTTCTAATCAATAAGATCATTGGTATTTTTTTAGTTCCATTTGTAATAGTTTTAGCCTTCTCCGGACCGCAGATTGCCAGGATAGCAGCATTGATTTCATTAATGAGCATTGGAATTTTTCTTTTACTTCGCTTTTTTCGGTCTTATTCACTGATTCAAAACAAGTTAAAAATCAGCAAATTCCATTTTTTATTATATATAACCGGCCTTGAAATAATTCCCCTATTGCTGATCTACAAGAGTTTAATGATTTATTTGTCCAAAAATCAGTAATTTTGCATACCACCCAGTCACGATTATGGTTAAAAATGGTCCAATACGCACTGTTACCTTAGGGAAAACAGTAAAAAAAGTACTCATTACCCAACCTAAGCCTGATGGCGACAAATCGCCATATTTCGACTTGGCAAAAAAATATAATCTAAACCTTGATTTCCATCCTTTTATAGTAGTAGATGGTATTCAAGCCAAGGAATTCCGTAAACAAAAGATTGATATTGCCAGTTTCTCTGCTGTTGTTTTTACAAGCCGTAATGCAATTGATCATTTTTTTCGCATATGTGATGAAATGAAGGTTAGTGTTTCCCAGGAAACGAAATATTTTTGTATTACCGAAGCCGTGGCACTTTATCTCCAAAAATTTATTTTGTACCGCAAGCGCAAGGTTTTTTACAGTGCAGATGGTACCAATAAATGCCTGTTTGATGTAATAAACAAACATAAGGACAATGAAAAATTCCTTTATCCATGTTCCGAATCTTTTGACAGCGAGATAACCAACTGGCTTAAAATGCATAATTGCGAATATGCTACTCCAGTTTTATATAAGATAATAAGCAATGATATCACTGAAGTAATAGCCAGAAATTATGACCTCATCTGCTTCTTTACGCCAGGAGGGGTTAAAAGCCTGATGGAGAATTTTCCCAAGTTCAAACAAAACGGTACTACCATTGGGGCATTTGGTGCCAATACTTTTAAAGCTGCTGAGGAAGTGGGCCTTATTTTACAAATAAAAGCACCTCAACCAATGGCGCCAAGTATGGTAAGTGCCCTGGAAATCTATCTTTCTTCCCTTAAAAAAAAGTAGTCTTCAGCCTCCCTTTTACTCACTTTGTTCAAAGTGAATGTTTGCTCTGTTTTCATTAAGCGTTTTTGTGTTTTTTTTAACACTTCTGGAAATTACAAGTTTTGAGTGATAATACTAAGGTGCCATTGATCAAAAAGAGTATCTGTAAATAAATTCTTTAAATAAATTTACAACAGTCAGTATTTTTAATTCTGTACAATAAATCGCTTTTGAAATCTGATTAACAATCGAAAAGTTACTGGGTTTAATAAATAATTTACCTGCACGGGCAAAGAAAATATAAAACCAAGGACTGCGAATAATCTGGGTCTGAAAAAAAAATTCAAACCTGAAAATGATATGTATATTTGACTTATAGAAAACTGTAAAACCCTATACCATAATACGATTTATAGAATATTAAGATTGGAAACTACACTTAAAATAATACAGAATTAATGGAGCAGCCAGGTGAGAAAAATGCCATAATATTTCGCATTAATAAATTCGTGGAAAAGAAATTGCTCGTTTTTTTTGCTATTAACTAAAAACTATCGAAATTACGTTTTCTTAATTACGTTTAAGTAAAATTATTTTACCTACCCTCTGATACTGGTGAGTTATAAATTTATTAGTATTAATTTAAATAAGTCCGGGCATTTAAACACAATAATTGAATATTTCTATCGTTTACATTTTTCGAGGCTTATTTTACCTGAAAAATAATAATTGAATCAATCATAAAATGATGATAAACCAAAATAATCATTACATTTGCCCAATACCCTCAAAGTTAAATACAATGAAGTACAGGCTGTATTATTTAGTGGCTTTAATAGCCATCACATCTTTATCTACCAGTTGTAAAAAATCGGGTAGTAAATCCGGCAGCGGTTATGCTGTTGATAAAGGGCAACTTATCGGGGCTGCTCCAGGCAATAAATGGAGTTTGCCTAAGCCTCCCGGAATGGTTTATATCCCACCAGGAACTTTTCATATGGGATCCAGTGATGAAGATATGACCTATGCCCTTACAGCCAGGAATAAATCCGTTTCAATAAACGGTTTCTGGATGGATGCTACCGAAATTACCAACAATGAATACAGGCAGTTTACCAATTGGGTTAGGGATTCAATAGCTGCTAAACTAATGGGTTATGTAAAAGCAGGAACTGATGGTAATGAATATATTGACTGGAAGAAAGCAAGTACAATTAAATGGGGAGATAAGGCAACTATGGAAAAAGTAGACGCTATTATCGTTACTCCCGATAATCGGCTGTTTGGTAAAAAAGAACTGGATGCAACCAAGATAGTATATCAGTCAGAAATTTTTGATTACAAAACTGCAGCTCAAAACAGAGATGCAACTGTTCCCCGATCTAAATTTATTATTAAAAAAGCAAT
>Ga0335394_10005934_pt1 | contig 13778 bp, 12 predicted proteins | sample MAT03_FD_205741 | JGI IMG/M metagenome (GOLD analysis project Ga0335394, IMG submission 205741) | Freshwater microbial communities from Lake Fryxell liftoff mats and glacier meltwater in Antarctica - MAT-03 (spades assembly) (version 2) ...
GTTGAAGCCGAGCTCGCGCCAGGTGAGGATCTGGTCGAGGAAGCCCTCGGCCGCCGGCGACACGCCCCACCAGCCCTCGCGTCCGCCGCGACTGCCCTCTGCGAGCGCGTCGGGGGTCCAGCCCTCACCACGCAGCACGGCCGCCAGCACCTCGTGTGCGCCGATCTGTCCGAAGTGCAGGTACGGCGAGAGGCCGCTGGTGCTGGCGGCGGCGGGGTCGTTGCGCTCGCCATATTTCGCCAGGCGATCGGCGAGGAAGCGCCGCAGCACGCGGCCCGCGGCCCGGCTGCCGCCCTCGCCGAAGGGCGCGACGGTGTGATCGATCGGGAGGCGGGCGAGCGCGGCGGGGTCGCAGGCGAGCAGCTCGGGGCGCGCGGCTGGCCAGCGCGTGAGGATGTCCTTCGGGACAGGTAGGGCAGGCAAGTCGAGGCGCGCGAGCGGGTCGGCCCGCGGGTGCTCGCCGATGTGCTCGCGGCAGCGCTTTTGGATGAAGCGGCGAAACGCGTACGCGGTCGGGAACGCGATCTCGGTGGCGCGTAGCGGGATGATGCCGTTGCCATCGACGCGCTCGATGCAGACCGGTAGCGTGGCGGCGGCGGCCTGCATCGCCGGGAGGAAGAAGGCCGGGTAGTCGTCGGTGACGACCAGACAGGCGCGGGTCGCCAGCGCGGCGAGCAAGCCCTTGCCAGCGCCGGGGGCGGGCTCGACGTACGCGTGATGGGCGACGCCAGCCGCCGCGAAGCGGGCGGCGTTGTCACGCATGCCGGCGAGCACGAAGGCGTGCAGGCGGTCGCTGGCCCAGGGGTAACCGCAGCGCAGGGGCTCGAGCACGAGCAGTGGTTTGCCGAGGCCGCGGGCGCGGGCGATCGCGTGGTCGAGCGCGTAGCTCCACGTCGTGCGCCGCGCGGCGGTCATCCAGTAGCATACGAACTCGCCGTCCGGGCGCACCGGGACGGCGTTGGCGAGGGAGATCCGGACGGGTGGGACGGGCACGTGGGGCCTTCTTCGGCGATGTCCCGGGGGACATGTGCTTGGGGACAGGTGCGAAGGGACAGGTACGAAGGGACAGCTCAGGGCTCGCGCGCGAGTCGGGCGGGCGGGGCGAAGTCGGCGGGCAGGCCGGCGAGGCCCATGGCGACGACGCCGTCCCAGTAGCGCCGACCGGCGCGGGCGGCGAAGCGGTCGAGGGCGGGCACGCTGGCGCGGGCGCGGTCGAAGCCGGCGAGGGCGCCGCACAGCAGCGGCGGGGCGAGGGCGGGGCGATCGTCGGGGATCGCCAGGAGGTCGGCGGTCTGCTTGCCGAGCAGGTGGCGGCTGAGCTGGGAGGTGATGCGGATGCGGGTGGCGGCCTGGCGCTGCTCGGCGGGGGTGGTGGCGGTCTGGGCGGGCGAGCGCAGCAGGGCGGCCACCAGCGCGCGGCTGTCGTCGTCGGGCGGCCCCTGGGTCAGGTAGATGGCCTCGGCCCAATTGCGGGCCTCCTGCTCGTCGTCGGGCAGCATGTCGACCTCCACGCCGATCAGCCAGCCGATGACGCGCCAGAGGTGGATGAAGGCGTCGGCGTCGTCGCGTGAGATCCGGAGACCGAGCAGGCGCAGGCCGTCGAGGAACACCTGCGAGAACAGGAAGATCGTGCCGAGCATGTCATGTTGATTGATCGGCGCCGACCACTGCGCGTGGTTCCAGCGGCCGCTCTGGAGCAGGAGGCGGCGGACCTGCGCGTGCATCAGGCGGACCTTGAGCGTGATCGCGAAGCCCTCGCCGCGGCCGCGCAGACCACCAGGCTCGGACACGGCGGCGACGAAGCGGGCCGTCTCGGCCAGGCGCCGCGGAGCCTTTTCGGCGAGTCGGCCCGAGAACACCAGCGGCTTGTTGCCGGCCGCGGCGGCGTAACCGTAGGGCAGCGAGCGCATGCCGAGCACCAGGCCGCCCGCGAAGCCGGCGCGCATGAACAGGTGGCAGCCGCGCTCGACGCGGGCCCAGTCGACCCAGGCCGGGAAGGCGGCGACGCTGGCCAGCAGCTCACGCAGCGCGGGCGGGACGTCGGTGGTGGTGCCAGCGATCGCGGCATCGACGAGGGCGTGGCCGCCGGGGATCTTGGCAAGCGCCGCGGAGGCGGCGTCGGCGAGGGGGTCGAGCTGGTCGAGGGCCTCGATGAGGCGATCGACGCGGGCGCCGAACTGCGCGCGGGCCGCAGCGACGGAGTGGACGCGGGCAGGGACGAGCATCGTGCCCCTGTTGTAATGCGGGATCCGGCTCCTGGCTGCCTCTGCGTGAGCGAGCGTCGATGCGTCGCAGGGTGGGCGAGGGGGTGGCAAGCGCGTGGACGCCGGTGCCGTGAGGACCCGGCCCGTGGCCGCGGTCAATTCTCGAAGCAGTACAGCCGGGCGGTCAAATGACACTTCTTCAGGGCGAAGCTGGTCCACCCGCGCTGGTCGCTCCACGCCTGCCACACGTCGGCGGGCAGCTTGGCCATGTGGCTGTACCCGACCCGGGCCGTGGACTCGGGGGCGGCGCTGTCCCAGTGCTGGCAGTGATCGATCCCGCTGTGCGGCTCGCCGACGACCCCGGTGTTGGTCCAGACAGGGGACGAGGTGAGGGGCTTGCCGAGCTCGTCGACGCGGATGCCGTCGCGCGGGCCGTTGAGCACCAGGTCGCCGAGGCTGTCGGCGATCCGCTCGCCGGTCGGCAGGACGTAGGGTTTGGCGGGCACGAGGGTGAAGCGCTCGAGCGGTCCCTTGTCGGCGTCCGACAGCCACGCCCGAAAGCCCGGCCACGCGGAGATCCCGGCCGCCTGGGCGAGGTTGCGACAGCCGCTTCCTGCCCGCCGCGCCGCCGACGCCGGAGCGCATGACCGCCGTGCTCGCGCAGGTCCACGAGGTCATCCGCGCCGCCGACGACGACCTCGACATCGACCCCGCGCTGGCCGCCTGCGTAAAGGCCGAGAGGGTCATCGGCGGCGGCGCTGCGGGCTGGGAGCTGGGCGCGAGGTGTGGGCCGGCGAGCGCAAGCTGCGGCTTTGACAGGCCCCTCTCCGAGGGCGTCCTGCTGGGCGAGGAGCGCGCGACCCTCAAAGCATTGCTTTACGCGACTGTCGCACGGACCTCGTTCGGACCCGGCGTCCCTGCACCGCCTTTTGGGTGTAAGTAACAGAAAGTGCAGTGCTCGACCGATCTCCAGCGAGTTCGCCCCACGCGGTGGCGGCGGCGAACCCGGCCGCGAAGGCGAGCCCGCACTCGACCGCCACGCGCTGTGCGAAGCGCGCGGCGATCCGGCGGCCAAAACCGGCGCACCAAATATTTCGTCTTGCAAGGAAACTGCGCACCTGCTCGGGTGTGAAGATCAATCAATTGGGCGCGGCGCCAATCGTGACGCCCCATGCCCGTCCTACCGAATACTCCGAGGTAATTTCATGTCACCACGTCAACTCTCCGTCCTGCTGCTCTCCTCCGCCTTTGCCCTGCCCGCCTGCGCGCTCTCCGACGACAACGACGCCGCGGATAACGTCCGCAGCGTCGATGAAGAACCCGTCGAGCACGGCGTGGCCGAACCAGTTGAAGAGGAGGATCCCGAACGGCCGACGGAGCCGGGGGACGCCTGCGGTGAGGTCGAGCTCCACGTCGTCGGTATCTACGACTCCTACGACGACCAGCTCGACGAGGACGGCTTCGCGCACGTGCACATCGACCGCCCCGGCACGATGGTGCTGGCCCTCTCCGCGTACAGTACGACCAAGTGGAGCGTGACCGTCGGCCCCGATACCGAGCTGCTGCAGGTCCTCGCGCAGGGTTACCACGAGCAATCGGTGACCGCACCGCCGGGCGTGCCTGTCTCTACCAATTGGTACCCGGACAACCCGGACCCCATCTGTGGCTTCCAACTGCCCGAGGACGATGAGCAAGGATGCCCGACCGGTACCATGCTCGCGGATTTCAGCGCCATCCTCGGTCTCTCCGTCAGCTCGTTCCACGGCTGCTACGCCGCGAGCGACTTCACGATCGCGGCGGACCTGTCGTCGACCTCGAACTGCGCGACCGGCCTGGGCTATACGCATAGCGCGGTGGATTTGTGCGGCGAGCCCGGCGAGCCCGGCGAGCCCGGCGAGCCCGGCGAGCCCGGCGAGTGCGGCGAGCCCGGCGAGCCCGGCGAGCCCGGCGAGCCCGGCGAGCCCGGCGACGCGGCGCAGCTGGCCTGCGCGGGCGCCGAGGGCCTCGGCGTGTATCGCGGTTACTTCTGCGGACCCGAGCACAATTTCATTTACACGGGCGAGATCCTGTGCATCGATGCGTACGAGAATTGCGAGCTCAACAAGCAGAGCAACCCGGGCGCGAGCCTGAGCTGCACCTGGAACGGCGAGCAGATCTACGTCCACGAGAACGTCGAGGGCGTGTGCGCCGGCGTCCCCAGCGGCAACGCGGACATCGATCCTGAGCAGCCGTGAACTGGAGGGCGACCAGGCGGGCCCTGGTCGCCTCAGCCGCGGTCTCTCGACGCGAGCCAGCGGGCAAACTGTGCAGGAGCACGGCCTGGCCTCGGTGGCGACCTTGCACGCGGGCGTGGTCACGGTCGTCCAGCGCTTTCGCAGCGACCTCGGCCTCTATGTACACCTGGACTGCCTGGTCACCGACGGCGCGTACGAGGAGCAGGGCGGCGGCGAGATGCGCTTCCTGGCCGCCACACCGCCGACGCCGGAGCGCATGACCGCCGTGCTCGCGCAGGTCCACGAGGTCATCCGCGCCGCCGACGACGACCTCGACATCGACCCCGCGCTGGCCGCCTGCGTACAGCTTGCGCTCGCCGGCCCACACCTCGCGCCCGGCTCCCAGCCCGCAGCGCCGCCGCCGATGACCCTCTCGGCCTTCGGCATGAATCTCCACGCCGCGACCACCGCCGACGGCCCAGGGTCGTGGGCTCCTGTGGGGTGGTCGTGCCGGTCGAGCCGGTCGAGCTGGACGAGGTCACGGGCTCGCCCGTGGTGCCGAGACCGGCCGCGTCGAATTTACACGCGAGGCCGACGAGGCCGAGGCCCGCGCCCGCGCGCGCGAGGAAGAGAGATCGATGGCGGAGATATCGAGTGAACATGGTGCGCTCCGGGGAGAATGAGGGGTCTAGGGTTGTTCGATGCAGTACAGTGATTTGTTGACGATCCCGCAGGTCTGCGGGTTGGTCTCCGGGTCGGGGTTGTACAGCCAAGCGCTGGTCGTCAGGGTGCTGCCGCCGTAGTGGCCTTCGTCGAAGATCAAGTTGCTGGTCCAGTCCTCGCAGTGCTGGGCGCCCGGGACGGCGGCGCCGCCGGGCAGCGTCCCGGTCCATACCGCGGTCGTCAGCGTGGTGCTGAGCTCGGTCACGTTCACTGGGTTCTCGAGGGTGCCGTTCATCAGCGCGTCCCAGCCGTGGGCGACCGGCAGGCCGTTGGCCAGGCGGTACCAGCCGCGCGCGTGGTGCAGGCGATCGGCGGCGCTGGTGGTGCTGTCGCTGAGCAGCGCCACGTAAGTCTTCCAGCGCGGCAGCATGGCCTGCGCGGCGCGGCCGCGGCAGCGGTTGCCAGACCCGACGAGCCCGTTGATGTTGCCGTCGAAATTCGCCTCGCTGGTGACGAAGATGGTCCACGCCCTCGCGCAGGCGTTGTCGCACTCATCAATGTCGACGTCGTTGGCGTCGTCGCACTGCTCGTCGCCGGCCACGACCCCATCGCCGCACACCGCGGGCGGTTCGCCGGTGCTGCCAGTGCTGGTGTCGGCCTCGCCGCTCGTGCCCGAGGACGCGTCCGCCTCGCCGGTGCTGCCGCTGGAGCCGCCAGTCGACGAGTCGCCGACGGTGCTGCTGGTACCCGAGGTATCGGAGCCCTGGGGCGTCGTCGTGGTCGAGGTGTCACCGCCGCTGGTGGAGTCGTCGGCGAAGGCGTCCTGGAACGCTGCCCAGTCCCGCTCGAGCCCGCAGGCGCTGGCGAGGCCGAGTACGAGGCAGGAGATCTTGGCGGAATTCGGTGTTCGCGGCATCAGAAGGCACCTCCGAGCAGCACGCCCACGACCCCGGGGGCGAGCAGCGGTGTCAGGCTGCTGCGCGTCGCACCCGGGGTGCGGCGCTTGCCGACGATGTACAGGGCGATGCCCGAGGCGAGGGCCACCCCGCCGAGCACGCCGGTCGTGATGGCGACGGCCTGGTACACACCGGCGCGGTGATAATGGCGCTCGCCCTGTTGCCACAGCGCCGGTGAGGCGGACGGGCCCGGTTCGGCGAGTGCGCCCGTGAGGCGGCGAAGTTTGCCCCGGCTGTCCGCGGAGGCGACCGCCGCCCCGGTCGTGACGCCGAGCGCAGCGACACCGACCCCGATCAGGACTCCGCCCGCGAGTCGCATGCGCCGTCCGCCCGTCGCCCCAGCGCTCGTCTCGGTTTGGACCGGTCCCACGACTGGACGCGCAGGCGCGGGCCGCAGTGTGGCCGGCACGGGGGGCTCACGCGGCGGGACTGGTAGCGAAGTGGGCAGCGGCGGCGTGGGCTGCAGGGCTGTCAGCTGCGCCGAGACGTCGTAGAGGGCCGCGAGCGCGATCTCGACGTCAGCTTGGGTGGCAGCGTCGCCCAGCGCGAACAGCAGGGCCTCGGTGTACTGCAGCAGGTGAACTTGCACCCGTTCGAGGTAGACCGGGTCGCCGGTGGCGTCGTAGAGGTAGAGCAGCGTACCCCTGATCGCCCCGAGGACCTCGCTGCGCCCCTTGCGATGGACCAGGGGGTCGGGCATGAGCGCGTAGGCTCGCTCGAGCTCGGCGAGTCCGGCCGCGTGGTGGCCGGCCTCGACCAGCTTGATCGCCCGTTCATTGAACGGCCGGGCTTCGGGCGTGAGGTCCGAGTCTGGACTGCGTGCAGCGAACGCGGGCGAGTGCGTCGGGTCGGCGTGAGCCGCGACAGCGACGAGGAGCAGACAGGCCGCGATCACGGCCGCCTCCGCCGCTGACCCACGCTGGCCGCACGCATCCGCGACCGATCCATGAACAATCTGTGGAATCGCATGCTCGGACGGTCACAGCGCGCGAGCGTAATGTCAAGCGATGGACCGCTTTTGCGTAGCGGGATCGCCCAGGCATACGCAGATTCGGATCTTTTTGTATGCTGAATTACACGAACTGGCGCCGGTGAAGTTTTGTCAGTTTTCTCGACGATCCCGGCACGCCTCATGGGCTGCGTGCCGGAGGCCGCCACAGCGGACCCGGGACGTGCGCGACCAAGGTGTCACCACACCAGGCGCAGTCCGACCGGCCATGATACCGATCGGGCTGGCAATGGCAGCCCACGATCGGCGAACCACAGGGCCGGCACACTTTGTTATGGACCTGACCGAAAGGTCAGGTGAGTCACGCGCTCTTGGTGGCCGGGTCGCTCGGGACGTGGAGCGGCTCGGGGCCGGGGACCAGCGGGTCGTCGGGCTGCGCGGGCTCGTCGGGGCCGGCGGGGTGGTCGGGTTCGATGGGACCGCTGCTGCGGAGACGGTGCTTCAGGTTTTTCGCGTGCATCGGGTGCTCCACTTCTTGGGGGGCTTGGGGGGCTTGGGGACAAATGGCGAGCAGTTGGCTGCGCTGCTCCTTCGTGATGGTGACCGTCGGCAGCGCGCGATACAGGGGGCCCATTTCATGAAACTCGGGGCCGCTGTCGTGCGGGGCGTGCGGGATGTCGTCGGTGTGCGGCGGAAAGCTGATGAAGTCCTTGGCCAGCGCGACGCCGAGGCGGCCCTCGCAGTTGCAGGGGTTGGCCTTGTCGACGAACTGGCACAGCGGGGCGAGGTAGTTGTCGAGGCGCTTGCGGGCGCGGGTCAGGCGCACGCGAAACGCGGACTCGTTGATGCCGAGCAGCTCGGCCGAGCCGGTGGGGCTGTAGCCGAGGAGGTCCGTCAGGATGAAGGAGATGCGGAGGCCGGGCGGGAGGCAGGCGAGCACGGAGGTCAGGCAGGTCCGCTTGAGCTCCCAGAGCAGCGGGTGGACGCGCCCGAAGTCGCCGTCGATGCCGCGGGTATTAATGTCGATCGGGTGGGTGATGTCGTCGCGCAGGATGTCGTCGAGGATCTGGAGCGACCTCTCGGACTTGCGCCCGAGCAGGTCCTCGATGTAGCGGGCGAGCACGCCGAGCAGCGCGTCCCCCGGCCGCGGCGCCTGCGTCACCGCGAAGGCCTGGGGCAGCGCGACCAGCTCGCTCAGGCGCTCGAAGGCCTCCGCCCGCGTGCCACCCATGTGGAACGCGACCGTGTAAAGCCGCGGCAGCTCAGCGGCGAAGACTTGGCGGAGGGTGGGCGAGGGACCTTGCATCTCGGGGGGTAGCCCGGTCTAGCACCATTTGCAGTCGCGCGCTCCGTTTCAGCACAGCCGGCCTTCGAGGGCGCTCCAGAATTTCGCCTGCATCGTGGACTCACCTGTAAGGTTCTCGAGGCGATTGATCTCCTGCATTCCTGTGGGGCTGGTTACATTGATTTCAGTCAGGTAATCGCCGAGCACGTCGAGGCCGACGAAGAACTGCCCCCGGGCGCGGACGAGGGGCCCGACCGCCGCGCAGATCTGGAGGTCGCGCGCGCTGAGCTCGGTCACCGCGGGCGAGCCGCCCGCATGGAAGTTGTTGCGGATCTCACCCGTGGCGGGGACCCGCATGACCGCGCCGATCGGCTCGCCATCCACCATCAGGATGCGTTTATCGCCAGCCTTCGCCTCAGGAACGAAGGCCTGGGCGATCGTCCAGGTCGTGCCGTCGCGGGTCGCCATCTCGAAGAGGGTGGTGAGGTTCGGGTCGCCCTCGCGGGCGATGAGCACCTCGCGACCGCCGTAGCCGTACACCGGCTTGAGGATCATTTGGCCACCCAGCTCGTTTAAAGCGTCACGCAGATCACCAATATTTCTTAACAAGAAACTGCGAGGGATGAATTCTGGGAATTCGAGGATGGCCAGCTTCTCGCTGAGATCTCGCAGCCCCTGCGGGGTGTTGACGACGAGGGTTCGCTGCATCGCGCGGTCGAGGGCCCAGGTCGCGACGATGAAGTTGGCGTCGACCGGGGGGTCCTTGCGCATGAGCACGACGCGGAAGCTCGCCAGCTCGCGGACCTCCGAGGGGCCGCGCACGACGACCGGCTGACCGAGCCGCGGAACGCTGATCGGTGTGGCGTAGGCGAAGGCGTCGGCGCCGCGCAACATCAGGCCGGACAGCTCGACCGCCCACGCTTGAAAGCCGCGGCGCTGAGCCTCGGCGATCATCAAGTACGAGCTGTCCTTTTGCGGGTGGATCGTCGAGAGCGGGTCGACGACGAAGAGTACGTCGCCGTGGGCGGGCGGGGTCGTGGGCTCGGCGGTCATCGTGCCGCAGCATACCCGCTCGAGAACCTCCGGCGGAGCGCTGTCGCGCGCGGACGCGACCCGCGCCAGCCCGCAGAAGCGACGCAGCGGCCCCCGCAGACCAGCAGCGGGCGCTTACGCGAAACTTGAGATTTGGGTGGGCGTGTGACATACATGTAGGCTCAATGGGCACACCTCCGCCATCCCAGAAGCTCGCCGGGCTGCTGCCGGAGGCCCGCTGGGCGCGGGTCCAGAAGGTGCAACTCATCCGCCGGGAGATCCGCGAGACGCTGTCGCCGAGCGCGCTCGAGGTGCTGTGGCGGCACGGCGAGCACGTCGTCGAGGGGGGCGGGGAGGTCGGTAGCATGGGCCCCGGGCGACGCTTCTACGCGACGGTCATGGTGACCTTCGATCTCAAGCGCTGCGCGGCGTATTTTCGTGAGCCGGCCGACGTGGCCACCGCGGAGCGGCTGGCCGAGCTGTTGGTCGGGAGCCCGCGGGTGCAGAAGAAGCTGGTCGAGCTGGCCCGGCCAGAGCTGGCCCGGCTGGCGCAGGTGCCGGGCGACCGCCTGCGCATCGAGCTCGACCATCACGCGCGCGCGGAGGGCACGCAGGTACTCATCGACGGCGATGCCATGGTATCGCTGGAGCCCGCACGCAAGGCAGGGACCCATGAGTGAGCAACGGACCTCGAAGATCAGCCCCGCCGGCGCGCCGGGTCCGGACGACGACGAGGCGCCGGGTCCGGCGTACTCGATCCGCGACGTGTCGCGGCTGTTCGACCTGCCGGAGAGTCGCCTGCGCTACTGGTCGCAGACCGGGTTTATCCAGCCGAGCATCCGCGTCAAGGGCCGCACCTGGTACAGCTTCCGCGACCTGATCGGGATCAAGGTGGCGCGTGAGCTGCTCGGCGCCGGCCTGTCGCTGCAACGCGTGCGCCGCTCTCTGGACGCGTTGCGGCTCAAATTGCCCGAAGTGGACTCGCCGCTGTCGAGCCTGCGGGTCCGCTGCGAACACGACCGCGTGATCGTCGAGGGCAGCGACCGCAGCTACGAGGCGGCCACCGGCCAGGGCCTGCTCGACTTCAACGTGCAGAGCCTGCAGCAGCAAGCGTCCCAGGTGCTGGCGATCCCCCGCGCCCGCGATGACGGCGACGAGGAGGACCGCAGCGCCTACGAGTGGTTCACGGTCGCCTGCGAGCGCGAGCGCCACTGGGACGGCCAGGACCCCGACGACGTCGCGTTCCTCGACGCGCGCCAGGCCTACGACCGGGCCCTCGACCTCGACCCCGAGTTCGCGGCGGCGTACACGAACCTCGGCGCGCTGCTGGCGGCGGTCGGCGACCTCGACGGCGCGCGCGACCACTTCGACCAGGCGCTGCGCTGCGACCCCGACCAGCCGGAGGCGCAGAGCAACCTCGCCGCGCTGGCGCTGCGCCTGGGCGACCATGACACCGCGATCGCCGGCTATCGACTGTTGCTGCGCGCGGCGCCAGACCACCTGGAGGCCCACTACGGGCTGGCGCGCGCGCTGCTGGCGGTGGGCGGCAAGGGCCAGGCGCTGGCCCACCTCGAGCGCTTCTGTACCGGCGTCGACGGCCTGGCACCTGCCCAAAAAGACAGCTCGCTCAAGGACCGCCGGCAACAGGTCACGAAGGTGATCCAGGCGCTGCGGCGCGAGCTCGGCACCGGCTGAGGGAGACCTCGATGCACGGGGGTCTCTTCGCGGGGGGCGTCATAGTACGCGGATATCTCCAGGTGTCTGTGACGACCGCCATGAATGCTTTGCCATGAGCGTCTCGCCCGCAACTCCGATGAAACTGAGGCGTGAGGGTCTATCCATTCGCCGAACCGGTGCGCCGGGCGCCTTGGTCGGCGAGCCCGGGCCCGCTACAGTACCGTGATGCGCCGGCTCCTCGTGCTGCTGTTGTTGGATTCCTGCGGCTGGCCCGCGGGTATACCGAGCTCGATGACGCCGGGCAAGACGCCCGCGGGCGTCGCCTATCCGGACCCGATGCAGCGCGCGAAGGGCCCGCGCGGCGGGGCCCTCGACGCGGCGGTCATCATTGCGATCGAGGACTACACGAAGCTCGGCGATCGGCCGGGGGCGCGGGTGATGGGCGCGGCCTGGTACCGCTACTTTCGCGGCGAACGCCGGGTCGAGCCGCATCGCATCGCGCTGCTGCGCGACGACCAGGCCAGCCCGCGAAAGATCGCCCGCACGATCGAGAAGGCGCGGCGACAGGCCCGCGACGGCGCGCTGTGGATCGTGGTCATCGGGCACATCGACAGCCCCGAGCCCGGGGAGTACGGGGAGCTGTGGCTCGCCGACGGCGACGGCTCGGCCGCGATGCGAGCCCACCACACGCAGGCGATCCCACCGCTGCTCGGGCGGGTCGCCTACGGTCGCCACGCGCACGCCGTGGTGGTGCTCGATGGCTGCATGGCGGACGGCACCAAGGTGTCGGGGACCTGGACGCCGGCGACGCCGCGGCGCCGCGGTCGCTGGCACGCCAGAGCCGACGCGACGGACGCCCGCAGCGACCGCGAGCGCGTGTCCCGGGGCTGGCACGAGCCCGCGGACGTGGCGATCTTCAGCGCCGGACTCGGGCCCGGCTGCGTCGAACAACTGCCCGGCGCTCGCTTCCCGGCGCTCTCCTATTTGTTGTTGCAGGGGCTGCGCGGCTGGGCCGACCGCGACGGCAACGGCAATATCAAGGCGGTCGAGCTGCTCGAGCACACAGCGCTGCTGCTGCGCGCCGCGCTGCCCGCGGAGCCGCAGCCGCAGCCGAGCCTGTACGGCGCCGACATCACGCTGGCGCGGGGGGTGGCGAGCGCGGGGCTCACGGTGGCGCAACTGCTGCCGACGGGCGCGCCAGTGGTCGCGGAGGCGACGCTGCTGCGCGAGCCCGTGGCCTGGACCCGGGACCCGATGATCACCTTCGAGCGCGGCAGCTTCGTGATGGGCTGTCCGGGCCGCTTCGACCGCGACTGCGAGCGCGACGAGAAGCCGGCCTATCGCGTCAAGGTCTCGCGCTTCCAGATCGATCCGCTGGAGGTCACGCAGACGGACTATCGCGGCTGCGTCGAGGCCGGTGTGTGCGCGCCGGTCGACGCGAGCCGCTGCTTCGTGTGGACCGGTGCGGCGTTCGTGCGCGGCGCTCCGTTGCCCGAGCCGCTGGCGGGCGCCGAACATCCGGTGGTCTGCGTCGACTGGTATCAGGCCCAGACCTACTGCGCGGCGCTCGGCAAGCACCTGCCGACCGAGGCCGAGTGGGAGCGGGCGGCCGCCGGCACGACGCGTCGTCGCTACCCGTGGGGGAACAGCGAGCCGCGCTGCGAGCTGGCGCAGTTCGACGACTGTGGTGAGCACACGCGACCGGTCGGCACGCGGCCGCAGGGCGCCACGCCGGAGGGGGTGCAAGACCTCGCCGGCAACGTCTCGGAGTGGATCCACGACTGGTATGACCGCGAGGCGTACGCGCGGCCGTGGCGCAATAATCCGACCGGGTCGTCGACGGGCATCGTGCGGGTGGTCCGCGGCGGCAGTTACTACGACGGCTCAACGGTGCTGCGCGCGGCCTACCGCTACGGCCTCAACCCGATCTCCGGCTTTAGTACGGTCGGGTTTCGCTGCGCGCGTTGATGGCGACGCGGTCCGACGCGGGTCCGATGCGCGGCGGCTCGACGCGTGTCCGCGGAGGAGTATGCTCTGCGCCATGCGACGACTTGCCGCGCTGGCAGCGATGTCCCTGGTGTGGGCCTGTGGTGCCCCGAAGAACCCTCCGGTCGCGCCACCGTCGTCGGCCCAGCTCGCTGGCGGCGGGGTGTGGGTCGCCTACAACCTCGGCTGCAAGCTCGGCTGCGATCAGATCTCGCGCGGTGACCGGATCCTCGCGGTCGACGGGCGTCCGGTGGCGACCGGGGCGGAGCTCGACGCCGCCAACCTGGCCCGCGGGACCCCGGTGAAGGTGCAGGTCGCTCGCCATGCCGGCGGCGCGCCGGTCGAGGTCTCGCTGCTGGCCACGCCGCACACCGACATGCCGCCGCTGGCCTCGGCGCCGCCGTTTTGGACCGTCGGCGCCGCGGCCCTCGACCGCGCGCCGGAGTGGGCCCGCGGGCGCCTGTTCGGCCACGCGATCCCGGCGCTGCGGATGTATCGCGGCGAGGAGCCGCGCGGCTACATCAACGGGCGCCAGCTCTACGGCCGCGGCGCTGTGATCCTGGTATGGGAGATGCCGTGGCTGCTGGCCCACACGCGCGAGTTCTGGGCCGAGCTGCCGGGCTTCTACGCCCAGTTGCAGAAGAGCGACGCCGCACTGCAGGCCGTCGGCGTCGACACCTACTTCGTGTTCCCCTCGGTCGAGGAGTCTCGCTTTCGCCGACCGCAGGGCGACCCATCCATCATGGATGCCCCGACCGGCACCAACACCCTGCGCTTCGCGATCAACGAGGAGACCCGCGATCACATCCGCAG
>Ga0335394_10005935_pt1 | contig 13777 bp, 10 predicted proteins | sample MAT03_FD_205741 | JGI IMG/M metagenome (GOLD analysis project Ga0335394, IMG submission 205741) | Freshwater microbial communities from Lake Fryxell liftoff mats and glacier meltwater in Antarctica - MAT-03 (spades assembly) (version 2) ...
AATAAAAGTATTCAAGTTAGCAAAGAACCACTATCGTAGCCATTCTCGTTTTGGGCTTAGAGTTACTCTCATTGCCGCATTCGTTAATGCCAATGCAGCATAAAAGCACTTTCGCAAGAAGTCTATTTTATAAAAGAACCTCGCAGATTAAATTCAAATGTATCAGGAGTTTTACAATCAATTTCATACTCATAGCGGGAACTGCACCCAGATAGGAAAAGAAAAACTATTGCTATCAAATATTTTTGCTTCATGATATTATCTCCTTCCTGTTCCGTCTGTGGGTATGAGTGCGCCATTTGCACCACCCGACATTCCCCAGCCCCAAATTAGGGCTTGCTGAAAAAGTATGACGTATAAAACAGTACTTTTAAATTAGGTTTTCAAAAAAATACAAAAAACTGATTATCAGTCTATTATATCCTTTTTTGAACCTAAAATGCTAATTTTTATAAAAGTATCGAAATGAAAAGCAACGAATAATAGAATTAAGTGCAAGGTTTTTTGGCTATTTACTCAAAAAACCTTGCACTTAATATTCAAAAATAGACCATAATGTATTTATTATCAGACATTTATAGCTTTTCAGCAAGCCCTTTTTAAAGGTGGTAAACAGTTGCAGTTTTTGGTTCAAATCAATATTTTACATTTTGGCTGCGTCCATTTTGGGTATCAGCAAATGAATGATAAGCAAAGCGATGAGGTAGGTCGAACCCGCAATCAAAAACAAAGGTAAATAACCAAAATTGACGCGAATAGGCGCCGCAATGGCCGACAAGATAATGCCGCCTACTGCCCCAAACATGCCGCCAATGCCCGTTACTGAAGCCACCGCGCTTTTGGGAAATAAGTCAGAAGCAAATGTATAAACATTGGCCGACCACCCCTGATGCGCGGCCGTAGCCAGCGAAATAAGCGCAATGGCTACGTAAATATTGTGGGTTTGGGCGGCAAAAAAGATGGGTACTACGCACATGGCGCAAATAAACATGGTGGTTTTGCGGGCGCGGTTGAGGCTCCAGCCCATTTGTATGAACCGCGATGAAAGCCAGCCAAAAAACACACTGCCGCCGTCAGAAATAATATAGATAACCAAAAACGGCATGCTAATTGCTTTAAGGTCTAACTTTTGGTCGAGCGACTCGCTCGAATTGAAAAAATCAGGCAGCCAGGTTAAATAAAACCACCAAATGGGGTCGGTCAAAAACTTACCCGTTATCATGGCCCACGTTTGGCGGTATCCCAGGAGTTTTATCCAAGAAATTTTGCTGTTTTGCGCCTCTTCTTGCTGGTTATCTTGCTGAATATAAGCCAGTTCTTGGGCTGATACGCGCGGGTGCGTTTCGGGACGGTTGTAAACCAACCACCAGGCTACCAGCACCAGAAACCCCAGCATACCCGTTGAAATAAACGACCAACGCCACCCAAAATGCAACGTAATGAGCGGAACAGCTGATGCTGTGATGATAATACCTATGTTGGCCCCTGCATTGAAGAGCCCGTTGGCAAAAGCCCGTTCTTTCTTGGGAAACCACTCGGCCACCGACTTGACAGCCGACGGAAAATTGCCCGCTTCGCCAATGCCCAGCATAAACCGCGTAGCCATCAACCCGCGCAACGACCCCACAAAAGCGTTGGCTATACCCGCAATACTCCAAATAATAATGGCCACCGAAAAGCCTTTTTTTGTTCCAATTTTGTCAATTAGCCACCCAATGATGATAAAACCCAGCGCGTAGGCCATCTTAAAAGCCGTATCTACCCAGCCATACTGAATCTTGAAGGCGTTTAAATCGGCCTCGGTAAGCATGTGGTTGAGCGGTAGGTTCAACATATCATGGCGAAAGGTATCGTCTATCATCGTAAACGACAACACATTGCGGTCGATGTAGTTGATGGTAGTGCCAAAAAACAGCAGTAACACGATGCGCCAGCGAAAATTACCAATTTTGGAGTCAGACATTTGGGTTGAAACGGATTTAGGTAGAACTTTGTGTTTTTAACCAAAGGCGAGACACTTTCCAACCTACTCTTTTTAAATGACCGACCACCAAAAACAGGTACTTTATCGTGCGGCTTCTTTTTGTGCTTATCAAGAGCGCAGCACCAAAGAAGTGCGCCAAAAAATGGCCGAGTGGCAGCTTTCGGAGCAAGACATGGACGTGGTTTTGGAAGAACTAACCGCGCAAAACTACCTCAATGAGGAACGTTTTGCGCGGGCTTTTGCGGGCGGGAAATTTCGTATTAAAAAATGGGGGAGGCTCAAAATCAAACAAGAACTAAAAACAAAAGGAATATCTAATGATTTGATTCAGAAAGGGCTGCAAGAAATTGATGGCGACCAATACGTAGCCATTTTGCAAGATATTGTTGCCAAAAAAGCCCACACGCTGCGCGGCGAAGCTACTTTAATACGCAAACAAAAACTGCTGCGCTTTGCCCTTAGCAAAGGCTTTGAAAGCGATTTGACCTGGGACGCCATCAACGAGCTGTCATTATAGTTCTTCTACGCCCACGGCACCCAGTTCTTGCAGCAAGGTTGTCCAATAAGTAGTAACGGTAGGATTGTTTTCTTTGGTCGAGCTCGTTGGCTCAAACGGCAATACAATTTTAATGTCGGCTCCGCCAAGGGCGTAATTTTTGAGCGACCCCTTGGCATCTGCCTTGGCCCAAGTTTCGGCTTGGGCGTTGTCTTGTGGGGCTTTGGTATGAAAATCGCGCCGTTGGGGGCCTCGCATGCTCTCAATCATGTCGCTCAAATAATACACTTTTACTTCGGCTCCTGCCTCGGCGGCGCTGGCAATAACGGGCAAACTGGCCCAGATGTCGGTGTATTGTTGTGAGCTGCCCACGTTTTGCACGCCCAGTTTGGCCATGGCTTGCCGCAAAAAAATCATGCGTTCGCGTTGCAAAAGCATGTCCGACGACGTTTGCGCGGCTTCACGGTCGGTGGCGTTCATGGCTTCGGTATTTTCTACTTCGGTGCGGCAAGTCAAAGACATGGCGCGGCCTTTTTGGGTGTTTTCGTGAATAAAATAAACCTCCAATTTGTCGCCTTTTTGTCGGATATTTTGCTCCACCAAGTCGTTTAAAACTTGCTTGTATTTATCGTTTACAAAAGCACGGTTTACATTGACACTCTGGGTTTTATCAATAAAAACAAGCGTGTGGGTGGGCGCGTCGGCAATGGTTTTTTTATCTTTTTCAAAAAAACTACAGTGCGTGAGCGCAAACCCCAAAAAGAGCAATGAGCAAGCACGAAAAAGCGAAGGAAAGTTCATGTTATTGGCAAATATGAGTAGCAAAATTGGAGATATTGACTTTAAATACCCAACGCAAAACGGACAAACGGCCAAAATATTGCTCCAAAAACTCGGAAAAATTGGTTTACAATTCGTCAAAAGATTTTTCTTCAAAGCTACCGCCATTGACCGTAAAATAGTGGGTTTTGATACTTTGTCTTTGGCCGTAATATTGCTCATAATGCGGGTAGTAGCGCGTTCGTTCGGCAATGGCTTGGTCGTAGATTTGGCGCAAACCAAGTAATAATTCGCAGCCCTCGCGCACAGCAAATTGGTGGCCTTCGCTGCCCGTGATGTAATCAACGAGGCCGTTTTCGACCACGTATTTTTTAAACAAAGGGTTGCCCTGGTGCCTCACCATGACCCGAACACCACACGCTTGCGCCAGCGACAAATCGAGGGCATCGTCGAAGAAAAAAGCAACTTCGTGGGGCTGCAAGTGGTGCAGGGCCATGATGTGTTGCAGGGCTTCGATTTTGTGTTTTACCCTAAAATAGGCGGCGTGATAATGCTCCCGCTGCGCCAACTGAAACGACCGCAAGTTGCGCTCGCCCGAAACAACGGCCACCAGCGGCAACGCCCCGCCCGACAGCCACCAGCCAAAGCGCAACAGGTTAGTTCCCATTGCGTCTATTTCGCTAAAATTACTGCTGCCGTGGTTGTCTTTGGTACCATCGTTAAACACGCCGTCCCAGTCAAAGATAAAAGCCTTTATGGGTTGTATCTTTTGGGCTAACTCGTCAATGGAGACAATAAATTCGCCGCCCATTTGGGCAAAAACACCTTTAAGTTCGGACAGATACGGGCGCATGGCAATGGAAAATAGTAGGATTTAAAAAAGAAGGCATCAATAAATTTAATCAAAAAATACAATTAATTCTTTATATAGTATTGATTATCAGGTTAATATTCAAAAATAAATCAATTTGACCGACTACGTGAAATGTAACCGCTATTTTTGCGTTCCTATTTTTGACAAACGCATTTATTGGGTTTATGAAACATACCAAAATCGTTATATTTTTTGTTTTGTTTTTTGCTGCATACAGCCTTTGGGCGCAAGATACCAAAACTGCGTTCCAAATTGTGCTTCCCGACACACCCAACTGGAACAAAGTGCAGGAAGGCGGTGCCATGGAACTGCGCTTCAAGAGTACATTAGCCAAAAATGACACCGTATTTTTTTCAATCAATCAGGGTCAGCAAGAAGACATGAAAATTGATTCGGCGGGCTTCTTTGAATGGACTCCTTCGTTTGACTTGGCCACCCGTACCAACAACCAACGCACTGTGCAGGTGATATTGGAAGCCCGCAATGCCGCTGGCGAAACCACCACGCGCTCGGTCGAATTTTTGGTGCAGCACGTCAATCGGCGGCCAGAAATTGAAGAGTTAAAACCTTTTTACGTGCAGTTTCGGAGCCAAAATACGTATAAAATAGAAGCCAATTCGCTCCGCGACGAAGACGGCGACCCGCTGGTGATTGTCCCAGTGGCAGAGTCATTGCCCGAAGGGGCAAGGCTTACCTCGGCGGGCGAGCTTACTTGGCAGCCTTCTGCGTCGCAGTTTAATGCCCTCAAAAACAGTATTTTGTACGTTGAGTTTTGGGTAGAAGACCAACCCGCCAAAGCCCGTACCAAAGGTCGCCTGAAAATAGAAGCTACCCAAATGGATTTGCCCCCCAGTATTGCCCAAATACCCACCGGCGACCATTTTAAGTTGCAAGAAAATCGGGTGGCCGATTTGAAGTTTTATTTATCTGACCCCAACGGCGACGACGACATAGTGGAGTTTGGGTTTGTTACCGATAATCAAAAATTGCCGCCTAACGTATTGGTCAAAAATACCCCCAATCAATACGAGTTTATCTGGACACCGGGTTACGATTTTGTCAAAGACCCGCTCGACTCGCTCACTACCAACATTACTTTTTATGTAATAGACAAAGCCCGCAACCGCGACGAGCGGCGCGTGAGCTTTACGGTGTTGAACGCCGTAAACGAAGCCGAAATAGACAAGCAATTTTATGACCTCTATCGGGGTATTATGGTAGAAGCCTGGAACCTAATAACCCAACTGGGCGAAAAAGAACAAGAACTCAAAAAAGCGTATCTAAAAGGCAAAAAAGGCAAGAAAAACCGTTCGATGCTTAATGCGAGTTTGGGGGCAATTACTGGCCTATCGCCTGCCCTCATCAAAACAAACGACACGCGCTCGGTTGTGTCGGCGGTGGGGGGCACTACTATCTTGACCATCGGCACGCTCGAAGCCACCGAAGTAATAGGCAAGCCACTCAAAGACTTGTTGGACCGTTACAATTATGTTTTGGAGAAAAAAACCGAAGTACAAGGCCGAGGAGATGTATTTGCGCGGGAGTACGCCCTGAAAGCGTCGCGTCGTCAAAAAACGGAATTTCTCAAAAAACGCGATGAGTTTCGGAATGTGCTCAATCTAAAAGGCCCCGTTACGCTTGACTTGGACGCGGGCTGGGAAAATAAAAAAACTGCCACCGACAAAGCCCTCACCGTTACTTTTAAAGATTTTACGCCTCTTGAAAAATAAGGGCTTTGACGCGCCAATAAACGGATTAATTTTTTGATTAATAACCTAATTACCAAATGTTTACAGGAATTGTAGAAGCAACTGCGGAAGTAGTCGACATCATTGCCCAAGGCACCAATTTAACGTTTTGCCTTCGCGCTGCGCTTGCCTCCGAACTGAAAATTGACCAAAGCGTGAGCCACAACGGCGTATGTTTGACGGTTACGAACTTAGCCGCCGACACCTACACCGTAACCGCCGTGGACGAAACCCTCAAAAAAACCAATCTGGGCGACTGGAAAGCGGGAACAAAAGTAAACGTAGAACGCTGCATGCCCGCCAATGGCCGCTTTGATGGGCATATTGTGCAAGGTCACGTAGATCAAACGGGTGTTTGTACGCACATAGCCGAAGTAGGCGGCAGTTGGCTGTACGATTTTGTGTATGATGCCACCGTGGGTAATATTACCGTCGAAAAAGGCTCTATTTGCATCAACGGCGTGAGTCTGACGGTGTTTAACTCACAAGCCGACTCCTTTCGCGTGGCCATTATTCCATATACTTACGTGCATACCAACTTTCACCAACTTAAAGTGGGCGACGTAGTAAATTTGGAATTTGATATTGTGGGCAAGTACATTCAAAAAATGCTAACAAAGGCGCACTAAGCCACCACGTTGTGCAGCGTTCCGATGTAGTCAATGGTGATAAAGACCTCGTCGCCGCTTTGGAGCGTAAAGCCATTGGGGGGCACTATGCCCGTGCCAGTCATCAAAAAACAGCCATCTGGAAAAGCGCATTCGCGGTACAAAAACGAAACCAGCTCTTGGTGGCCGCGTTTCATTTGGTCTATGCCAATGCTGCTGCCAAAAACTACTTCGTCGCCACGTTTGATTTGGAGCGCAATGCGGGCATCGGTCGCAATTGGGCTGGCGGGTACATACACACAAGGCCCTAAACCTGCGCAACCGTCGTAGCTTTTGGCCTGCGGCAAATACAGCGGATTTTCGCCCTCAATGCTCCGCGAACTCATGTCGTTGCCTATGGTATAGCCCACAATTTTACCCTTAGATGTAACGCAAAGCGTAAGTTCTGGCTCGGGCACGTCCCAAGTAGAATCTTTTCTGATGCGTACCTTGCCGCCCGTTCCTACGGTGCGATGGGCAGTGGCTTTAAAAAATATTTCGGGTCGTTCGGCATCATACACGCGGTCGTAAAAGGAGCCTCCACCTGCGCTTTTGGACTCTTCCATGCGGGCGTTTTTGCTGCGCAAGTACGTTACTCCTGCCGCCCAAATCTCTTGCCGACCAATGGGGGCCAAAATCGTTTGGGTAGTTAGCCATTCGGCTCCGCCGCAAGGCGATAATGCCTGAACCTCGGCGCGTAGGCTTTCGTAAAGATGGTCGCGGTTGAGGTAGGTATCCCAATCTTGGTGAGAACTTTGGTAAAAAACTTCGTTGTTTTCCAGCACAATTCCAGTACTTGTACGGTATATTTTCATAGGTTTGGCTTTTTATTAGTAAAAGACAAACCTATGAAAAAACTACTATTTTGTGCGTTGGCAATGGCCATGACCACCGCCACTTTTGCCCAACAGCAATCCGACACGCGCCTCTACGAAATGCGCACTTACTGGCCCATAGCAGGTAAAATGGACAATATGTTGGCGCGATTTCGCAACCACACAACCAAACTTTTTGCCAAGCACGGCATGACCAACGTGGGCTATTGGGTGCCACAGCGCAAGCCCGACAGCGTGTTGGTGTACATTTTGGCTTATTCAAACAAAGAAGCCCGCGATGCCTCTTGGAAGGCTTTTATGAGCGACCCCGCGTGGCAAAAAGTGCAGCGCGAGTCGGAGGCAAAGGGTAAAATTGTGGAAAAAGTAGCACAACAATTCTTGAATAGCACCGACTTTTCGCCCAACGACTTGGCCTCAAAAGGCGACCGCGTTTTTGAATTGCGCACTTACAAAGCCACCAAATACAACCTTGGCCTTTTGCTGGCGCGTTTTCGCAACCACACGTTGGGGCTTTTTGCCAAACACGGCATGAGCAACCTCATTTATTGGACCCAAGCCGACAAAGACGATGTGCTCATTTATTTGTTGGGACACAAATCAAAAGAAGCAGCGGCGGCCTCTTTCAGTGCCTTCCGAACTGATACTGACTGGATAGCCGCCCGCGAAGCCTCCGAAAAACTGGCCAAAGGCTCGCTTACGGTGAGCGTTGGGTCTGAGCTTTTGATACCTACTGATTTTTCGCCCTGGAAATAGCCAAATGTCCGAATTTCAAGCCTACCTTCAACTCGGTTTTGACCACATCACCGACCCCAACGGCTACGACCACATTTTGTTTGTGGTGGCTTTGTGCGCCATTTATAGTTATAAAGACTGGAAAAAAGTACTGATTCTGATTACGGCCTTTACCATTGGGCATTCTATTACGCTGGCCCTGGCCACGCTCAAACTCATCACTTACCGCTCCGATATTATCGAATTGCTGATTCCAATCACGATTTTTATTACTGCCCTGAGCAATTATTCACAAAACAATGCGGGCGAAAACCAAGCTCCTCGCTTGCGCTACGGGCTGGCTGTATGTTTTGGGTTGATTCACGGCATGGGTTTTTCTAATTATCTACGCAGCCTGCTGGGCCAAGCCGAAGGCATCTTAACGCCACTTTTTGCTTTTAATCTGGGCCTCGAAATCGGGCAATTGGCCATTGTAGCCGTGGCATTGGGCGTGGCTACCGTAGTTGTTAATGCACTTAGAGTCAAGCGTTTTAATTGGAATCACCTCGTCTCGGGCATTGTAGCGGGTATGGCCTTGTCGCTGATTTTGGGCAATGCCCTCTTGAAGTAGGCCAGCGCGTATTGAAATATATTTACGGCCTTTTCACTTTGCTTATATTTTTTTAAACAATTTGGGTCGGCACTATGTTTAAGAGTCTGTATATTTGCTCGAAGTATTTAATCTCATCATCTAAACTCTCATTTTTTATGAAAAAACGAATTTACTTTACAGTGTTGCTTTCGATTCTGACTCTGGCTTCGTGGGCACAAAACAAGCTAACCGGGCGTATAACCGACGGTAGTAGCCCGCTACCTGGCGTAAGTATATTGGTAAAAGGTACCGCTACTGGAGCCAACACCGACAGCGAGGGGCGTTTTTCGGTAAATGTGGCCAGCAACGCCACATTGGTGGTTTCGTACATTGGTTACCTTACCCAAGAAATCAACGTTGGAAATCGTAATATTATTGATATAGCGCTCAAGGTTGACACGAAAACACTCTCTGAGGTGGTGGTAACGGGCTACGGCAGTCAATCTAAAAAAGACATTACGGGCGCGGTGGCTACGGTAGATATGAAACAAGCCCTGGCCGTACCTGCTACTAACTTGGCACAGGCCATCCAAGGCCGCGTTGCAGGGGTGAGCGTGAGCAACGAAAACTCTCCTGGTGGCGGTGTGGTAGTGCGTATCCGTGGTTTTGGTACAATCAACGACAACTCTCCGCTTTACGTCATTGACGGCACACCTACAAAGGGCAGCCTCAACTCGCTCAACCTCAACGATATTGAGAGCATGCAGGTGTTGAAAGATGCTTCTTCGGCCTCGATTTATGGTTCACGAGCAGGTAATGGGGTGGTTATTATTACCACTAAGCAGGGCAAAGCAGGTAAGCCTAAATTTACCTATGATACCTACTATGGTTCACAAAATCCCTTCAAAGGTCTTGAATTGGCCAACTCACAACAATATTTAGATGTGTTTTGGAAGTCTTTTATCAATGCCAGCAATACCCTTGTTAATGGTGTAGCTACACCCAACGCAGGAGCTGCGGGCCTACGCTACCCTTCAAGTGTACACTTTGGCAACGGCCCAACGCCCGTTATGCCAGATTTTATTGTTCCTTCAGGTGGTGTAAACGAAGGTAACCCACTTGCCGACCCTAGTCGTTATGTACGCGACCTGCTGAATCCTAATACACGCTATTTGATTCAGAGAACAAATAAAGAAGGTACTGACTGGTTTAACGAATTATTTACTGCTGCCCCAATTCAAAATCATCAAATTGGTGCGAGTGGTGCTACTGAGTCAGCTCGTTACTCCATGTCGCTCAACTATTTTGACCAGAAAGGAATCATGCAACACACTGGCTACAAGCGTTATAGCTTGCGGGCCAATACCGAATTCAATATCAATAAAAGAGTGCGTATAGGTGAAAACTTTACGGTGGCTTACGATGAGCGCATTAACCAACGGAATGGTAATCAATCTGAAAGTAACCCCATTTCGTTTGTCTATCGTCAGCAGCCTTTTATTCCTGTTCGCGACATCATGGGCAATTGGGGTGGCACTTACAGCGCAGGTCTTGACAACTCTCGTAACCCAGTTGCTGATGCTTTCGATACCCGCCACAATAAAAGTACTAATATTCGCTTATTTGGGAATGCTTATGTTGAAGCAGATATTTTGAAAAATCTGACAGCACGCAGCCAATTTGGTATTGATTACAACAACTTCAACGTACGTAACTTCTTCCCAATAGCTATTCAAAACGCCGAGGTCGAAGCCAACAACAGTTTCAACCAAACTAATAATTATGACTGGACCTGGACCTGGTACAATACCTTGACCTATAAGAAGTCTTTTTTCGACAATGCGTTGAATATGAACGTGATTGCAGGTACAGAGTCTATCAAGAACTACGCTGAGTTTTTCTCGGCGGCTCGTCTTAGATTTGCCAGTGATGACATAGAAAACCGTTATTTGGATGCAGGTAACGCTGGTACTCAAACTAACAGTGGCTCAGCTTCAAACTGGCGTTTGGCTTCTGAGTTTGCCAAAGTCAATTTCAATGTTCGTGATAAGTATCTGGTTGATTTGACCATTCGTCGTGACCGCTCTTCTCGCTTTGCTAAAGAATTCCGACAAGCTGTTTTTCCGGCTGCTTCTGCAGGCTGGAGGGTTTCTAACGAAAATTTCATGAAAAATATTTCATGGATTTCTGATTTGAAATTACGTGCAGCTTACGGACAAACAGGCAATCAAGAAATTGGTAACTACAACTCTTTCAGCTTGTTTGGTACAAACGTAGTTCAAAATTTCTATGACCTGGGCGGTACACGTTCTTCTTCGTTACAAGGATACGATCGTACTCAATTTGGTAATCCTGCGGCCCGTTGGGAAACAACGTCTTCGGTGGACATTGGTCTTGATGCTTCTCTCTTGAAAGGGGCATTGGGAGTCACCTTTGACTGGTTTAACCGAACCACTACCGATATGCTTTTCCCAGTTGAAGTACAACGCACGCAAGGGTTTGCAGCAGCGCCGTTCCAAAACATCGGAGAAATGAATAATAAAGGTATTGAGTTAGGTCTTAATTATGGTGGCAAAGCAATGAATGGCAATTTCACCTATAATTTTGATGCCAATTTCTCGACTTACCGTAACACGGTTGTCAAAACAGATGGTAATCCTTCTACACAATACTTTGGATTTACTACGCGCCTTCCTCCCATGAGTGTGACACAGGCGGGTTTCCCATTGGCTTCGTTTTTTGGGTATCATATTGATGGTTTTATTCAGACAGATGAAGAAGGCTCTAAACTGCCAACACAATTTGGGGGTGGTATTAATAATAGAGCAGGTAACTTCAAATTCCGTGATTCGAATAACGATGGGAGAATCACCGCTGCCGACCGCGAGGTAATCGGTAGCCCACACCCTGATTTTGCTTATGGACTCAATGTAAGTTTGGGCTATAAGGCATTCCGTTTGGACTTATTTGCTCAAGGTGTACAGGGCAATCAAATTTTCAACTATGTACGCTACTGGACAGACTTCCCAACTTTTGGAGGAAATCGTAGCCTTCGCATGGTAAACGAATCATGGGAGCCTGGAAAAACTGATGCGAAACTGCCTATCCTGCGTTCAAATGATAACATCAGTTCCAACCCTTCTACCTACTATTTGGAAGATGGTTCTTATCTGCGGATGAAAAACGTTCAACTGAACTTTTCGGTACCAAGAAACATATTATCAAAAATTGGTTTGAGTAATGCAACCCTTTATGTACAAGGTCAAAACTTGTTCACATTGACAAAATACACTGGTTTAGATCCTGAAATAAACCTTCGTAACTCTACTGCGGGTACAACTGGTTTTGACCGCCAAATTGGCGTGGATGAAGGAGCTTACCCTAATTACAGAGGCTACATTTTAGGCCTAAATGTAAGTTTTTAACAAAGACCACAAAATCATTCAAAAACAAAGACAACAATGAAAAAAATAATTTTAATCGCATCCGTCTTGGTGCTTGGGGTAGTTGCCGCCTGCAAAGACGAATTCTTAGACGTACAGCCTAAAGGCGTACTTTCACTGGCAACACTTTCTGACAAAGCAGGTATAAACTACCTGTTGGTAGGGGCTTATGCACTCATTGATGGTACAGGCACTAATAACACTGCCGGCTTCTCGTCATGGCATGGCTCGGCCGACAACTGGATTTATGGTGAAGTGGCAGCAGACAATGCTTACAAAGGGACTACTTCTGGAGACCAACCCGAAATTTCGTTTATTGAACAAAAGAATATACTTTCTGACAATAATCATTTTAGAGGTAAGTGGTCAACAGTCTATGATGGGGTTGCTCGCTCAAACGACGTGTTGCTCGTTATGGCCAAAGCAACTGACATGACCGAGGCTGAAAAAACACAGGTGGAGGCACAGGTAAGGTTTTTGAGGGGGCATTACCACTTCGAGGCTAAAAAAATGTTTAACATGGCCCCTTACATTGATGAAAAAACGTACAATCCCGACGATTTGCTCAGTACTAAGTTGACCAATGATAAAAACATTTGGCCAAATATTGAAGCTGATTTGAAGTTTGCTTATGACAACTTGCCCGTAAATCAGGCGCAGCCGGGCCGTCCTACCAAGTGGGCGGCAGGAGGTATGTTGGCCAAAGCGTACTTGTTTCAGCAAAAATTTGCTGAAGCCAGGCCAATTTTGGAAGCAATTGTAGCAAGTGGTAAATATCGATTGATGGCCAGGTACCACGACAATTTCCGCGCTGTTACCAACAATAATGCCGAGTCCGTATTCTCAATTCAGTTTTCTGTGAATGACGGAGCAGGTGGTAACGAGAATGGTAATTCAGGTGCTACACTCAACTACCCTTCTTTTGGAGGTGTAACAACCTGCTGTGGTTTTTATCAGCCTTCGCAAAACCTGGTCAATTCTTTCAAAACGGATAATAATGGCTTGCCATTGCTCAATACATTCAACGATGTGGATGTGAAGAATGACCAGGGGCTTTCGGTGGCGGCACCATTTATACCAGATGCTGGTACTTTTGACCCTCGCCTGGACTGGACAGTTGGCCGTCGTGGTATTACTTTCTTAGATTGGGGCGTTCACACGGGGGCAGGCTACATCCGTGACCAAGCCTATGCAGGCCCTTACTCGCCTAAGAAGCACCTACCTTACAGATCAGACATTGGCGTAAATACAGGGCCGAATCCACGCCTGAACGCCAATAACTACCGCATCATCCGCTATTCACATATCTTGTTGATGTTGGCCGAATGTGAGATTGAGGTTGGTTCTTTGGCCAAAGCACGTGATTTGGTCAATCAGATCCGTAATCGTGCAGCTAATCCTGAAGGGTTTGTCCTGGGTTCAGATGGGAGGCCTGCGGCTAATTATGTTGTCAGGGAATACCCTGCCAGCTCGCCCATATTTTCAACGCAAGCCACTGCTCGCCAAGCTGTTCGATACGAAACACGTATTGAATTAGCCATGGAAGGTCATCGCTTTTTTGATTTGGTGCGTTGGGGTATTGCCGATGTAACACTCAATGCCTATTATGCGAAGGAAAAGGACAAGCGAGCCTATTTCAATGGGGTAACTTTTGTAAAAGGAAGGC
>Ga0335394_10005942_pt1 | contig 13769 bp, 10 predicted proteins | sample MAT03_FD_205741 | JGI IMG/M metagenome (GOLD analysis project Ga0335394, IMG submission 205741) | Freshwater microbial communities from Lake Fryxell liftoff mats and glacier meltwater in Antarctica - MAT-03 (spades assembly) (version 2) ...
TTTGCCGACTTGCCGGAACGGCGCTTCGCTTGGTCCGGCCTACTGATTGAACCCCAATTCGTTGTCTTGACAAAACACCACCTTGCGGACATCCTCCAAAGATGAATCATGACCGGGCAATTGGGCGAGCGGCAGATTTCTGGCTACTGTCGAAAACCGGGGCCAGCGCCCTGCGGCTGATAAAATCAGCCGCCACGCGCCAGCGTCCGGTTGTTCGGCCTGGAAGTTCCTGGTCTGCCGCTCACCTTAGCAGGCAATAGCGAGTCGCGTATGAAATCTGTTCTATTCACCATATCGGTACTACTTGCCGCAACGCCAACGATCCTCACTGCGCAGGTTCGAGGAAAGGTCCTGGAAAAAATCGAATCCTGCACCATGATTCCGACTGACTGGGCGGACGGTGACAGCTTTTTAATAAAAACCGGCACTGGCGATCAACATACGATTCGCCTGTATGGGGTCGATTGCCTCGAAATGCACGTTAGAGATGACAGTGACGCGACCCGATTGCGTGCGCAGCGCCGTTACTTCGGGATCTCAGAAGTGGGTGATTCGCCACAGGCATCAATCGCGCTCGCCAAGGAATACGGCAAACTCGCAAAAGCGGAAACAGCGACCGCATTGGCTCAACCCTTTACGATTCATACATCGTTTGCCGACGCTCGCGGTGATGCAAAATTCAAGCGGATCTACGCCTTTGTAAGGACGGCCGACGGTGAAGATCTCGGCGAGCGTCTGGTTCGACTCGGATTGGCCCGCGCATTCGGCGTCTACCGCGAAACACCCGATGGACAGCACAGAGACGTCTATAAGGAAAGGCTTCGCGATCTGGAACTCGTCGCTTCAAAGAAGGCGAGCGGTATCTGGGCGGAGACGGATTGGGATAAACTTCCGGAAGAGCGCCAACGTGAACGCACGGAAGATGCTGAGCTCGGCAGGGCGATCGGACGAAAGAAGGCCCCACCGACTCCTAAGTTTGATTTGAATACTGCCGCCCGAGACGAATTGATGAGTATTCCTGATGTAGGGGAAAAGATGGCCCATCGAATTATTGAGGGCCGACCATACGCAACCTTTGAGGAGCTTGACGAGGTCGAGGGCATCGGTCAAAAGACGCTCGAAAAGCTCAAGGATTACGTCCGCATTGTTGATCAACAGGGCGACCTCGCGCAGCCTTTGCCATAACACGACACGCAATCTGTGGTAGAATCACAATTGATATTGAAATGACTCGCGATGTGATCAATCCTCTGGTCGCTCTACTGGACACCGCCATGCTGGAAATACAAAGTCCGCAACATCGAGGCCGACGAGCTGTCCTTAAGGCGGGCGTGTTGAGTATTGCGGGGCTGAACCTGGCAACTCAGCAGCGCCTGATCGCGGATGGCACTGCAAAGAAGAACAACAAGAGTGTCATCCTGATCTGGCTCGACGGAGGTCCCAGTCAGTTGGAATCTTATGATCCAAAGCCGGAGGCCCCTGCTGAATTTCGCGGACCGTTTGGAACCATCAGTACCAATGTGCCCGGCATTCAGTTTTCTGAACTGATGCAGCAGCAGGCAAAGTTTGCAGATAAGATGTGCATCATTCGATCTATGCGACACGGGACGGGCGATCATTTCGCTGGTGCTCACTGGATGCTGACCGGTCGATTCGGAGCGAATACGGCATCCAAAGGAATTCGCTATCCGTCACTTGGATCGTGCGTCTCGAAACTGAAAGGTACCAACAGACCCGGACTGCCGGCGTACGTCGGGCTGCCTGCGGCTGAAAGCGTTTTCCTGTATCCCGGCTACATGGGGGCTTCTTATCTCGGCGGCGAGCATGATCCATTCGCCGTGAACAACGAGTCTCGTTACCTGCACCACAGCTACAACATTAAGGTCGAAGCACCGACATGTTTCAATGCTCCCGCAGGTCTTGATCAGTCGCGGGCGCAGGATCGCAGCAGTCTTCTGGCTTCGTTGGATCGCCTGCGGCGGGATATCGATAAGACAGGCGTGATGGATGTGATGGATGCTCATCATCAGTCCGCAATGTCGCTCGTCTTTGGCGGTGCGGCGATCGATGCGTTTGATATTTCAAAGGAATCGCCGGAAGTCGCGGAACGCTACGGCAAAAATCCGTGGGGCCAGTATACGCTGATGGCCAGACGTCTGGTCGAAGCCGGTGTCACCTTCGTGACCGTAGATATGCCACATTGGGATCATCATTCTCAACTTGTCGCAGGCCATGCTCCGAACATGAGAGCCATGGACCAGTGCGTTGGGGCTCTGATGACGGATCTTGTTGATCGTGGACTTCTCGATCAGGTCATGGTGATCGTGATGGGTGAATTCGGACGCACGCCGCGCATCAACGAAGGGCAGGCCGGTATTCCAATTCCCGGTCGCGATCATTGGGGCGATGCGTTCTCCGTGATGCTTGCCGGTGGTGGTCTGCAGCAGGGTGTCGTGGTCGGGGCCACCAGTTCAAAAGCCGAATATCCCGTCGAACGCGAGGTCGCCCCGCATGACCTTTTAGCGACCGTTTATCGAGCCCTTGAAATTGATCCCACAACTCAATTCCTGGACTTTTCCGGACGCCCGGTCTCACTGGTGGATAAGGCTGAGGGAATTCGTGAGATTCTGTAGATCGCACGCTGCCACTTGATACGCCGCCCCGGACCACTGCGACAAACGGAATTCGCCGAACTCACCAAATCGTGGTGACAATCCTGCCAGCACCAGATAAACTGCCGTTCGATCCGCCCGAAAATGTGGCAAGCGTAAATGTGGAGGTAGACAGTGTCTCTAAAAGAATTTGTCGCTCACGAAGTTGAAACACTTGGAGAGAGTGACCTGCAGGCTGTTGCAGAATACCTGTCATTTCTCAAGTTTCGTTCTCGCACAACTTTGAGCGACGCTCGTTTGGCCTCACTTTATCGCGAGTTTGAGAATGAAGATCGTGCGCTGGCAGAAGAGGGCATGCAGGATTATGGAGCAACTTTGTCGCAGGATGATACTCGATGACTGCCCAGCGCGGCGAAATTTGGTACGCGGACCTCAACCCTGTACGAGGCTCGGAACAAGCAGGCGTCCGTCCAGTCCTGGTCTTTCAGAACGACACGATCAACAAAGCCATGCTCACGACTCTGGTCATTCCCCTGACAACAAATCTGCGGCGTGCGGCTTTGCCATCATGCGTTCAAGTGGCCAAAGGTGAGGGCGGTTTGGCTGCTGAGTCAGTCTTACTGTGTCACCAGATGCGCGTCTAATCCTCGCGAACTAAGTTGACATCAGTTGCAACGTAGTCGTCTTGTTCCGCAGAGACGAGCCTTCGTGGGATCCATACCAGGACGTACTATGAAACCAATCGCGTTTCTCACCATGGACAGTCTCGACGATTTCGTGTCCTACGATGCTCTGGTCACGGACTGCCTGGCAGACCGCGGCGTTGAAGTGGCCAATGTTTCATGGCGAAGTCGGACGGTGAAATGGGATAACTATGAAATGGTCATCATTCGTTCGCCGTGGGATTACCAGCAGGCTGTGGATGAGTTCATCACCGTTCTGGAAGCCATCGACGCATCTGCGGCGGTGCTCTGGAATCCCATCGACGTTGTCCGCTGGAACATCCGCAAGACGTATCTCCAGGAATTGGATGATCGCGGAATTACGATCGTGCCGACTCAATTCGTGCAAAGCCCGACGGAGTCGCAGATTGGCGACATGTTCGAGGTATTTGAATCGGACCAGATCGTGATCAAACCCGTTGTCGGTGCGAATGCGAATGATACATTCTGGCTGCGACCAGATTCGTCGGCCGCGGAACTGCAGCGGATCGAATCGCTGTACGCCGGACGATTGGCGCTGCTTCAGCCGTTTATCCCCAGCGTCATTGAATACGGGGAAACGTCGCTGGTGTTCTTCGATGGAGAGCACAGCCACAGCGTTTTGAAAACCCCAAAGGCAGGCGACTTTCGGGTTCAGGAGGAACATGGCAGTCGCATTCAGTCCATCGCGCCGGATCCCGCCTTGATTGAGTTCTCCCGACGCGCCCTGGCACCGATACCGCAACGAATTCTGTACGGACGTGTGGATCTGGTGGAACTACCGAACGGACAGCCGGCAGTGATGGAACTGGAACTCATCGAACCGTCACTGTATCTGTCCTACGATGCCGATTCTGCCGCACGATTTGCCGATGCGATTCAGCGATTCAGAGCGTGATCGGCCAGACGCCGGCAGTATTCGTCGTCACGCATTGTCTTAATCTGTTCTCTGGTGAGTTCAATCAGTTCAGACCCGGCTTCATCAATTTCCAGGATCGCCGCGTGCTGCACACAATGGTTTTCATGACCGAGCAGTTCTCCAAGTGTTGCTGCGGCTGACTTGAGGTCGCCCGCGCGAGCCAATCCGCCTGCAGCTGCGATGCGAATCGCCAGCTCGGCGGATTTTGATTCTTTCTCGAGCAAGGTTTTAAAGTCTGCCACGTTGGGCGCTTTACTGCACGCCATCACCTGCCACCAGCGGACGGCTGCATCTGCGTCGAGTTCTGGCATTGCGACGTCCGATTGAGACGCTGTGCTTTGGGCCGTTGATTTCGCTGCCGCGAGCAGTTTCTCCGTTCGATGCAAACCGTCAGCAACATGCAAAACCTGCCAGCGACTCCCGACTTCGGTTTCTCCTGCATCCAACAGGATTTCCGGAAGCAAGTGCGCGTCGCCCGTCTCAATCTGCCAAAGATCACATTCTGCGGAGAGTGTCTCCAGCGTCGCGGCATGTGCTGGATCTTTTGCCAGATTGACCAGCTCCCAGGGATCTGCATTCAGGTCGTACAATTCTTCCGCAGCACGCGGACTTGCGAACCACTGAGCGGACTGCGGCGGCAATTCTCCCTCAGCCAATAGTTTTCGCATTTCCTGCATGATGGCGTTCTGTTCGCCGTACGAGACATGCTGCAACGCGGGCCGCCAGGGCATAAGATTGCGGACATAGCGAAAGTCTCGTGATCGCACGGTGCGAACCATGTCGAAGCGTTCATCAATGCGGTCGCGAGCTCCATAGATGAATTCGCGATCGGAGCCCTGTCCCTTGCCAAGAAACGGCTGACCATCGACTCCATCAGGAATGGCTACACCCGCCAGCGACAGCACAGTAGGGCCAAGATCGATCAGGTTGATCATCCGATCGTCGGTCGATCCAGTTGCTGCGTAAGTGGCGATGCTCCTGTATTTCTCGGGAACACGCACAATCATCGGTACTCTCGACCCGGAATCGTAGGTCCATCGCTTGGCCCGCGGCAGACCGTTGCCATGATCCGACCAGAAGAAGACGATCGTATTCTCCGCGAGGCCCGCATCGTCAAGTTCCGCAAGGATCTTTCCGACCTGGCGGTCCATGACCGTGATGATATCGGCCAGCCGGGCAATATCTTCACGAACGGCCAGCGTATCCGGATACAACGGCGGCACGATCATGGCTTCGGGCCGATGGCGTTCTGATTCTTTAAGGACTGAAGCGACGTCTTTCCAGCCATCCTGCCACACTTTGCTTTCATGTGTCATCGTCAGATTGAACACAGCGAAGAACGGCTGGTCATCGCTTTTTCGATTCTTCCAATGCGCCTTGCCGGATGATTCGTCCCACGTTGCTTGCTCATCCCAGCGCAGGTTGTAGTCTGTCTTGCTGTTGTTGGTACAATAGTAACCGGCTTCTCTCATGTATTGCGGAAACAGTCGGATGTGAGGCGGCAGTGTCGCCTTTGACCGCATGTGATTCGCACCGAGTGCGATCGGGTAAGTGGCCGTGATGATTCCTGTACGACTCGGAGCACATACGCCATGGCAGGAAAATGCGTGAGTGAAACGAATGCCTTCAGTGGCCAGGCGATCCAGATTCGGAGTGGTGGCTGTGGTATCGCCGTAACACCCGAGTCGCGGACTGATGTCTTCGCAACTGATCCAGAGAATATTCGGCCGATCCTCAGCTCGCGATTGAGCCGACACAACAAGCAAGGCAACAAGCAGCAACAGTTGAGATTTCATGGAGGACCTTCAGACGTGTGCCGGATGCCTTCGAGTTGTGGTCGCGGGCAATTCTACACAGAATTGTACCTGCGGTGACTTCATTTGCATTGTTCCGGCGAGCCTTATCAATGTCGATTTCAGAAAACCCGATCATCGGATCCGGCGAATTCGTGTACGAATGCCATCACAACTGGGATCGTCGAGGTCTCCCGGTCGGATACGAATACGGCAATGCCTCGCATGGAATTGCCTTCGATTCGCAGGGGTTGATCTATGTCAGCCACAACGGCAATCCGGGTTCAATCTTTGTTTTCGACGGTGACGGCAGGTTTGTGAAAGCCATGGGCGAAATACACAACGCAGGACCCGCGGCCAAGGGGCATGGCATCTCAATTCGAAAAGAAGGCAGCGAGGAATTCCTGTATCTCGCACCGGCAGATTCAGCGATGGCGTTTACAAAAATGTCGCTGACAAGTGAAGTCGTCTGGCAGAAGAACCGCGACACGATCAACCTTGAAAGCGGCGGGCTTCTCGAAGATCCGGAGCTCGGATTCAAACCCACAAAGATCAGTTTCCGTCCTGACGGTGGATACTATCTCGGCGATGGCTATGGCAGTCATTACGTCTTTGAATACGACAGTCACGACCGATTTATCCGCGCTCTGGGGGGCCACGGGACCGCAGCCGGCAAGTTCAGCACACCGCATGGTCATTGGCTGGATGATCGCGATGGCACACCGAAACTTGTGGTCGCTGATCGCGCCAACATGCGGCTGCAGTGGTTTGGCATGGACGGCCAACACCTGCAATCGATCGGCGGATTTCTGTTCCCTGCGGATATCGATGTGCGGGGGGAATTCCTGCTTGTTCCCGATCTGCACGCACGGCTGACGATGCTGAACGGGAAGAACGAAGTCGTCGCTCAACTCGGTGACGACGAGACCTGGCGTCATGCAGTGCTCGCCGACAATTTTGCGATGCGAGGTAAACCGGAACAGTGGCGTCCGGGCCGCTTTGTGCATCCTCACGATGCTCGATTTGACACGGAGGGCAATATCTATGTGGCCGAATGGGTGCGAACTGGTCGCATCACAAAGCTGGTCCGCACAACGTAGTTGCCAAACACTTGACGACATCCGCTCAATGGCACTCGATTTCACATAGCAGACCTCAATCTCCGAGTGCGGCAGGCCGCAAAACACGGCCTTTGGCATTCGTCACTCAGAGAGTGACGGCTACTTTAATCGCAAATCGAGTACCATTAAACGTCCGCTTTCAGGTCAGACGGTAAGCTGCTTCACCGTGTTCCGTTACGTCGAGACCTTCCTCTTCTGCCTGCTCGGTTACCGTGAATCCGATCGTTTTGTGGATGATCAGTCCCAATACGATGGTCATCACGAATCCGTAGACACCGGCGGCAAGGATTCCGGTCAGCTGCAGCATGACCTGATCCAATCCACCCATCACGGGTCGAATCGCGAAGTAGCCAACCAGCAGTGCCCCCAAAGCTCCGCCAACACCGTGAACTCCGACGACATCAAGTGAATCGTCGTACTTGAGCACCTGTTTCAGTTGCACGCCGAGGAAGCATACGAATCCGCCAATTAACCCGATCAGCAAAGCGCTGCCAGGGCTGACGTGACCCGCGCATGGTGTAATCACAACAAGACCAGCCACCATTCCGGAAGCAACGCCGATGGCCGTTGGCTTCCCCACATGAATCCACTCAGCGACCATCCATGATCCTGTGGCGGCTCCGCCAGCGATTGCAGTAGTTGCAAACGCCATCACCGCGACAGATCCGGCCACTGGCAGAAAATCTTTGCCGACGGCAATCGCGGAACCAGCATTGAATCCAAACCAACCGACCATCAGGAAGCCGGCACCCATCAAAGTCCAGCCGATGCTGTGAGGAAGGAACGGTCCCTTTGGAAATCCCCGACGCTTTGGAAGGATCAGGATCAAGGCCAGAGCAGATGTTCCGGCGAGCACATGAACCACAGTTCCACCTGCGAAGTCCAGCACGCCTTTCTGGAACAACCAACCGCTGACGTTCCACACCCAATGCGCAACCGGATCGTAGACGAGGGTCGCCCAAAGAACGACGAAGATACACCAAGCCGAAAATTTCACTCGTTCAGCAATCGCACCGACGATCAACGCCGGGGTAATGATTGCGAACATCATTTGAAACATGGCAAACAGCAACTCAGGAACACCTGTCGCGGCAGCGCCCGTCGTGTTTCCGCTGGTCAGGATTTTGGCGAAGTAGTTGGGACTTGCCGGATCTACATCTGAGAACCCCCTGAAGAACATCAAGCTGGAATCCCAGCCCAAAAAGCTCAACGCGGGTTTGTCCGAACCATCATCGTTCTTCCCGGCGTCAAAACTGATGGCCGATGGGACAGCAAATGCCAGACTATATCCACAGGCGACCCATTGAATCGTGACGATGGGCGCACACACCATTACGCACATAAACATATTCAGCACGTTCTTGGCTCGAACCATGCCGCCATAAAACAACGCAAGACCAGGCATCATGAAGAACACCAGCGCAGCGCTGGTCATCAACCACGCGGTTGATCCCGTGTCAATGGCGCCTGCAGGATGCGGTGCCGAGGAAGCACGTTCGGTTGGTTCTGGCACCGCTTCGGTTTCCGTCGTTGGTTCCGTTTCAATGACCACCGAGGATGCGGCTTCGTCCAATGCGCCTTGAGCATTCGATGTACAAACGGGAGCAAGTGATATCAGCATCACTGCCAGGACCGAGGTCAATTCGATCCGAACTTTCTGCCAAAACTTTCTAATCATCGCCTGTCGTCTCTTTCTTGCGTGGTCATCAGGGAAGTTGTTTTCCAAAAAGTATCAATCGCATCCAGATGGCCCTTCCGTCAAGTGACGGAACCTTCGACAGACTGTTGACCGCAAAATTCTATTCTCTAGAGGGCATTTTGCCGAATGTGATGTGCGACAATTTCTGACCAGAGTGAAATTATGCGTCCGAGATGCACAAGAAACGCCCAAACGGCGTAGAACCGTTCGGGCGTTTCTGGAATGTTTTCAATTGACGCAGTGATTCCGTTCCACAGCAGACATGACTCAATGCGCATCAACGCCGTAAGCCGGCATGCCATGTTCTGCAATATCCAGGCCTTCGATTTCTTCCTTAGCATCGACTCGCAGAAGTCCCACTTGCTTCAGACAGAAAAACAGACTAAACATTGTGACAAAGGCCCATGCGGAAATGATGACCGTTGATTTTAACTGCACCAGGATGTAAGCCGCTCGTGTCAATTCAGCACCGTCAACTTCCGGCATACTTGTGCCGAAAATGCCAGTAGCAATGCCTCCCCAGACTCCACACATGCCATGCACGGGAAACGCACCAACAGGGTCATCAATCTTCAGTTTATCCAGAAGAATAACTCCGAAAAATACGATGCAGCCCGACACGGCACCAATGATCAGGGCACTTGTCTGGGTCACCTGATCACAGTTCGCGGTTATCCCTACCAGACCTGCAAGTGCACCGTTCAAGGCCATAGAGAGATCAGGTTTCTTAAAGAAGATCCACGATAAGGTCATCCCGACGACTGCACCCATCGCACCGGACAGAGTCGTTGTCACAGCAATGTATGTTGTTGCCTCGGCATTTGCGGCACCAGAATAGGTCAACTGACTCCCCGGATTGAATCCATACCATCCAACCCATAGAAGGAACACTCCCAAAGCAGCAAGCGGCATGTTGTGAGGCAGCATTGGCTGTGACCTGCCGTCGGTAGAGTATCGTCCGATTCGAGGACCGAGCAGCAATGCTCCTGCGAGGCCGGCGAATCCACCAACAGCATGCACGACTACCGATCCAGCAAAGTCTGCAAACCCCTGCGCCGCTAGTGCTCCAGCGCCCCATTTCCACATGCCGCTGATTGGGTAGACCAAGCCGGTGAGCACGCCGCTGTAGATCAAATAAGCTGGAAACTTCAGTCGCCCGGCGACAGCGCCCGAAACGATCGTGGCGGCAGTTGCAGCAAAGGCAACCTGGAAAACAAAGTCAGCGCTGTTACTCCACCCTGTGTCATAATTCGGAGCCTCGGCGTCTCGAGTCAAGAAACTGCCAGCAAAGCCAAACCATTTGCCCTCATAATCCGCGCCGGGATACATTAAACCGTATCCAACCACGAGGTACAGAATCACGCCAATTGCAAGATCCATCAGGTTTTTGAACAGTATGTTGACAGCGTTTTTTGCCGCATTCAGACCAACTTCGACCATTGCGAAGCCTGCCTGCATCAAGAGAACGAGCACGGCACACAAAAACATGATCAGCGTATTGATTGTATAGTCAATCTCCTTCTTTTCGTAATACTCCGGTGCCGCAGGAGTTTCCGGAGCGACCGCCTCATCAATGGTGACTCCCGTCAATTCGGTGACTGGCTCCACAACCACTGCTGCGACCTCAACAGGAGCTTCCTCTTGAGGAAACGCCGCAGAAGAAGTTCCGATTAAGAAACCCAGCCCCACGGTGACCACGAATGCGGTTAATCGCAATCGGGTCAACAAACTAACAATCATCGCCGTTCTCCTCACTTACAGTCGGATAAGATTTTTCGTTTGCGATATGGATTACATCGCATGTTCGTTCCAGCCAGGCGTTCAAGGCTAAGTTGCCAAAATTAAAGGCACTCCACTCATCTTGAACCGGAGACTGATCCCATCAAGAACAAATGAAAGCAAAGTTGCTTCCGCCTTCCCCTGAAGTGGCTCCTTGAATTCCGCTTTGTTCGCCACCATGCAAACAAAATGACCTGCCATTCGAATTTGCAAACGACGTGCCCGAATGTTCATGTTGCACGGATGAATTAACTGTAAATTATTGCAGCAGAACTACTTACGTTTGTTCTGATACATCCGTGTTCACCGTCGCGATATCAGGAATGCCAACTTGTGCCTAAAATACAAGCACAAGTGATTAGAGGACTGGCTTTTATTCGGCGTCCGTTCGATTCCCTTGAAAAGAGGCTTCGTATTAACCCGGAAGATAAAGTTTGAAGCGAGTCACCCGACGCCACGCGGACCCTGCTTGCTGATTCAACATGCCAATTGATCCCCGAAACTGAGACCGTTCAAAACATGGCCCGAACTTAAACAACCCGCTCGGCGTCTTGTGATTAGACTCGTTTCCGCTTAAAACCCGCGTCCTGAGAAGGCATTCTTCTTCGTCATCAAGGCGAAGTGTCCTTCCCGGTTCTTCTGTCCGAAAAGCAAAGTGCCCCATCGTGTATCGCGTGCTGATCACTGACAGCCTGTCCAAGGCTGGCCTGAAGATTCTGGAACAAACCGAAGGTATCGAAGTCGTCGTCAAAAGCGGTCTGACGCCCGCTCAGGTGCGCGAAGAGCTGAAAACAGTGGATGGCATCATCATCCGTAGCGGCACGACGCTGACCGCCGAGATTCTCGACGGCCAGGATCGTTTGAAATGTATCGCCCGCGCCGGGGTTGGTGTGGACAACATCAATCTGGAAGCAGCGACGCGTGCTGGCATCCTGGTCATGAACACGCCAACCGGAAATACGATCAGCACGGCGGAGCATACGTTCGCCATGATGCTCGCGTTGTCCCGAAATATCGGCCCTGCATACGCCAGCATGAAATCTGGTAAATGGGATCGAAAATCCTTTCAGGGCACCCAATTAGCTGGCAAAACCCTGGCCGTTGTCGGACTCGGTCGAATTGGCCTGAGCGTCGCCCGCCGCGCGGTCGCGTTTGAAATGACGGTTGTCGGATATGACCCGTTCTTCTCCGAAGAAAAAGCCAAGGAATACGGCATCGACCTGTATCGCGACGTCGATGACATCGTCGGCAAGTGCGATTACCTCACGGTCCATACGCCGCTGACTGAGGAGACGCGCAGCATCATCAATGCGGCTCGCATGGCGAAGATGAAGAAAGGTGTCCGCATCATCAACTGTGCCCGCGGCGGCATTGTTGATGAAAAAGATCTGGCCGATGCGATCGAATCAGGTCATGTCGCCGGCGCGGCTCTGGACGTGTTCGTTGATGAACCACCAAAGGATCGGAGGCTGATTGATCTGCCTCAAGTGTTAGCCACACCGCATCTTGGAGCGTCCACGGAAGAAGCTCAGGAAATGGTCGCCATCGAAGCTGCGGAACTGGTCGTGGCCTATCTGAAACGCAGCGAGATTCGTTGTGCCGTCAACATGGCTCCCGTTTCTGCGTCGGAAATGGGTGAACTGAAACATTATCTGAATCTTTCCTATCGGCTTGGTCTGCTTTCCGCGCAGATGATTAAGGGCCAGAGTTTGAAGGGCGCTGAGATCATTTACCGTGGTGAAGCGGCCAGTAAGAAAACCCGCCTGCTCACCAACGCCATGACGGCCGGACTGCTGGAGGCAGCTCTGGACGAAAGCGTGAATATCATTAACGCCACATCCGTCGCTCACGCGCGCGGGATTCATATTCTTGAATCGGCCAGCGGTGACTGTGAAAACTTTGCATCCATGGTGTCCGTGGTTCTCACAACCGATCAGGGTAGGTTCGAAGCGTCCGGGACGATCTTTGGAAATCAGTTCCTGCGTCTGGTCCGACTGAACGAATATCACTTTGAAGCCTACCTGGACGGCCTGCTGCTGATTTACCGACACCGAGACGTGCCGGGCCTGATCGGTTTCATCGGCACCGTCTTCGGCGAACACGATGTTAACATTGCCCAGATGGCACTGGGCCGCAAGCAGGATCGTCCTGGGGGAGCGTCGGTGGCGGTGTTGAATCTGGACAACGAACCGTCGGCCGAATCTATTCAGAAGATCAAAGGCCACAAAGAAGTGACCGGCGTTGATATTGTCCGACTTCCTCCGGCCGGGGCTGCGTTGCCGTGGCTGACTGCGTCGTAGGGCGTCAGATTTTTGAGGATGGATATTTAAGTTCGCCTGCCTATATTGTAGGATGGACACTCCTGTCCGTCCTGGTTTCACATGATTTGGACATGAATGTCCATCCAAATTTTGAAAACTTGATAATGAAAGTCACGACGTTGGCTACCGTTGAAAAAGCAACTCAGACAGTTAACGGTGCCCAGATTCTGATCGAGATGCTCGTTCGGCTGGGGACAGACACGATTTACGCCTATCCAGGCGGTTGCAGCATGCCTCTGCATCAGGCCCTGCGCGAGCAACGTGACAATATTCGCACGATTCTGCCTCGGCACGAACAGGGCGGATGCTTTGCGGCTCAGGGAATTGCCCGGTCCACCGGCAAGACCGGCGTGGTCATGGCGACCAGCGGGCCAGGAGCAACCAATCTGGTGACCGGCATCGCCGACGCCAAGCTGGACAGTATTCCGTTAATCGCGATCACCGGCCAGGTTCCACAGGCAGTCATCGGCACGGATGCGTTCCAGGAAACCCCGATGGTGGAGGTCTGCCGCGCGATCACCAAGCACCACTACATGATCACCAGCATCCGCGACGTTGCGCGGATTGTGAAGGAATCCTTTCATATCGCGTCAACCGGACGACCTGGTCCCGTGCTGATCGACTTCCCCAAAGACGTCCAGTTGGAATCGATGCCGTTGAGCGAAGTGAATTTCGATCCGCCGATGAATCTGCCCGGCTATCATCCCGAAGTCCCTGCGGTTGCTCCTGAACAGATTCGACAGGTACTCGCAGCGATTCGTCGTTCGCGCCGACCGGTTCTGTACGTGGGTGGTGGTTGTATTCAGAGCGAAGCAGCCGAAGAA
>Ga0335394_10005943_pt1 | contig 13766 bp, 9 predicted proteins | sample MAT03_FD_205741 | JGI IMG/M metagenome (GOLD analysis project Ga0335394, IMG submission 205741) | Freshwater microbial communities from Lake Fryxell liftoff mats and glacier meltwater in Antarctica - MAT-03 (spades assembly) (version 2) ...
TTGACAGTTGACAGTTGACAGTTGACAGTTGACAGTATAGCCATTCTCAACGGCGATGAGGTATGTCAGGTAATTGGTAATCGGTAATCGATCGCACTTTCCCGAACTCACGCTCTTTGGCGCTAGATCAAAAACACAATACCAAGCAACCCGGTTTCGACAATACAGCTTGGTTTTGGTGGTGCCGCATCTGCCAAAAAATTGGGTTGCTCACTCCGCCCGTGTAAATCGTATAACTGCAACCAGTGGCGTCAATAGGCTCTAAACTGGATTCAGGAAGGCGCGCAGCACAGGTTTAGGAGGGTCATCAGTGACAGAAAAAAGTTATCAATCGTCTTCTCTACCCACCTACGCGCGAAAAGAACTGCGGGAATTAGTTCGATCGCAGTTAAGGGCCCTGTTGGAAGAAGGAGACTTTAAAGGAGCAAAAGCGATTTTGCACCCGGTGCAGGAAGCAGACATAGCTGAAGCTATCGAAGGCCTGCCAGAAACCATGCAAGTAATAGCTTTCCGCTTGCTTTCCAAAGACGAAGCGATCGCAGTTTACGAATATCTCGACTCCAGCGTTCAGCAGTCCCTCTGCGAAAAATTCAAACGCCAAGAAGTCATTGACATTGTAGACAAAATGTCCCCGGACGATCGAGCTAAACTCTTTGACGAACTGCCGGCAATATTAGTCCGTCGCCTGTTGGGTGAATTGAGCCCGACGGAACGGGAAGCTACGGCTCAACTTTTGGGTTACGAAGCCAGTACCGCCGGCAGGATAATGACCCCGGAATACATTTCTCTGAAAGAAAGCTTTACCGTCGCCCAAGCTTTAGACCGAATTCGCTCTTTGGCTAAAACTACCGAAACAATTTATTCTCTTTACGTCACCGACGCCGGACGCAGCTTGACCGGCATTTTATCTTTGCGGGATTTAGTCACTTCCCCCCTCGACAAAACTGTCGGCGAAATTATGACCCGCGACGTAGTTTCTGTTCAAACTGGCACGGATCAAGAAGAAGTAGCTAGGCTGATCCAGCGTTACGATTTTTTAGCTGTGCCCGTTGTAGACCGCGAACAGCGTCTGGTCGGGATCATTACAGTTGACGACGCGATCGACATTTTAGAACAAGAAGCCGACAAAGATATTTATGCCTTGGGTGGCGTCCAGTCCGGCGGCGACAATTATTTTCAGACCGATTTAATTACCGTTGCCCGCAAAAGGGTGGTGTGGCTGTTTGTTCTGCTCTTAACCAATACTGTCACCGGTGCAATTATTCGAGCTCAAGAAGATATTTTGAACCAAGTAGTCGCCTTAGCAGCCTTTATTCCCCTGCTGACTGGCACTGGAGGCAATGTCGGAGCTCAGTCCTCAACTGTTGTAATTCGCGGTTTGAACACTGACGAAATTACAGCAATGGGCCCGTTTCAAGTAATTGTTCGCGAGGGGATGGCGGGAGCGCTGCTAGGAGCTATATTGGGGACTGTAGCGACGGGCTGGGCTTATACTCTGCAAGGGAGTTTAGCAGTGGCCGTCGCGGTGGGGATCAGTTTGTTTGCGATCGCAATTTTAGCTTCTATTGCCGGTTCATCTCTGCCGTTTCTGTTTCGTTCTTTGGGTTTAGACCCCGCTTTAATGTCTGCTCCCTTTATTACCACCGCAGTTGATGTCCTTGGGGTCTTGATTTATTTCACTTTAGCTCGACTAATTTTGCAGATTTAATATATTTAATTAAATGGCTGTGAATAAAAAACTTAATCTGTTTTTCACCACTGCTAAATTCGGGATATACGTGCGATTACATACCGGATATCTGCACTCGCGCGTAGTTTATTTTTACCAGCATACTTGCACCAGTTAAAAAAAAATGCAACTATAAGTCCGCGATCCCAACTACGAGCTTCATCAGTCATTCCCATCTAAAATCTAAAATCTACAATCTAAAATCTAAAATGGTATTAGCCTATGTCATCATCCAATTCACCCACCAAAATCCAAAATCCCAAGTCGAGCAATTGGTTAGAAACTGCTGAAGTGGTTTTTCTTGCTGCCTCTGCTGTGGGATTGGCTGTTAGTTTGGTTTGGGGGCAGAGCGTTTATGCTCAAGTGCCTGTAGTGATTTCGTTGGTGTTGAATTTTGTGAACCGGCAGAAATTGCACGGGCAAGTTAAAGCAAGTACGGCGGCTACGTTCGATCGGGTAAATCAACAAGCCGCTACTACCGATCGCGCGATCGAGGAATTGCAAATTGCTGTAAATGCTTTAGACGAAGCTCTTTCCCAAACATCTCGCGAAAATCTCAATGTTGTTGGGCCGGGAGAAAACGTACACTCTCTAATTTCAGCAATTGAGAACCTGCGCCAGCGACTAATAATTTTAGAAAAAACTATTAAAATGATTCAAAGCGAGATCGAACTCACCAGCCGCCAATTCAAACAGCGACCAGAGTTGCAACAAGTCGAAACTTTGACAACAATAATTCTGGACTTGCAGCAGTTTATCAACGAACTGCCACAGTGGGGCAATTTGCAGCAGCGGCAGCTAACAGAACTTCAGCAAAAAGTAGACAATGCTTTGGCTGAACTCTCAGAAGAAATTGCTGTGATTCCCAACCGCGTTCAGGAGGCGGTTGCTAGTCGCGGCGGGGAAATTAACCAACGGTTGGACATGGCGGGCGAGCGCAATTTGCAGCCTGACAGTTCTGAGATTGAGAATAATCCCTATCGACCTAAAACCCAGAATGAGAAAATTCGCCAGAAATATCCCAGAGCTTATGTCAAGTGGAGTCAGGATGAAGACGAGAATTTGAAGAAAGAATATGCTAGCGGTCAACAAATTGGCGAATTAGCCAAGAGATTTCAGCGACAGCCTGGTGCCATTCGTTCGCGATTGCAAAAATTTAGATTGATGGAATAATGGTAATTGGTAATTGGTAATTTGTAATTTGTAATTGGTAATTGATAAGATAACTGGCGAGTACCTCACGAAAGTTGAAAACCGCTAGATCGAGACTAATGACTGATGACTAATGACTAATGACTAATGACTAATAACAAAGCGATCGCCCTTTTTTTTCAAAAGAGCGATCGCTTTGTTTCTGTATTCAGTACCGGCTGCCAACAGCGGGCCACTAACATTACATCTCAAGGCTTTTTAGCCTGGGTCTACCTCATTTTAGAAATCTTGGGGTAACAAAGAACTTAAACGCTCCAACAAAGGATCGGAATTCCGAGGAGGAGCAACTTCAGCATCAGACACTACATTATCCACAGATTCAGACTCAATGGGGCCAGGCTCTACTACTTTTGAAACTTGGGCAAAAGAAACTTGAGCAAACTTACTGTTAACACTCCCCTGCAATTGATCCAACTGCGCGCTGAGTTGACTCAGGTGATGTTCCAGTCCCTCCAAACGGCTTAATTCCTCTGCCGAAACATTGTGCTCAAACTCAGCAAATTTGACCACAAGTTCAGCAATACGCTGTTCCAACCGCTGAAAGCTCTGTGTAGAGCTAGCAGACTCAGATACAGACAAAAACTGCCACAAAGCTTGCTTGCAGAGATTGCTGAAAGTCTGATACTTCGTGAAAGCCAACTCTTTTTCAATAGCGGCCAGCAAAGTTTGATCCGCAGCATCTTCCGTAAACGCCACCGAGAAATTCGCCTTATTTTTTGCCCACAGTGCCATAGGGTTCAAGCCTTAATGCGTTACTTAATCGTGGCTAGCTGAGCCTCAGCATAAATAAACTGTCCCAAAGCATTAGCTTTCCGGGAAGGCTGAGCCAAGTGAGCCTTAAGATTGGCGTCTTTAAGCAAAGGTTGCAACACCTCCCAGAAAAACTCGCCGCCCCCGCCAGTCAGAACCACATCCGTCACACGTTCCGGCAGCCACTGCACCAAACGCTCGGACAGTTCGTTAGCGAAAGCCTCTCGCAAATCCTTAATAATCGGATCTAAATTAGTCGGCTTAGTCGCTCCTCTCGGACGGTAAAAACGCTGGCCTTCTGGTTTATTCACCGCTTCCAGTAAAGACAGAGATTGAGGGTCTGCTCCCGGAATTTTTGAGGCAACTTGTTCGTAGAACTTGTTCATTGCGAAGGAATCGCTCTTAGAAGCCGCGCGGGCGAACCGGAAACGATCGACCATTAACAAATCGGTAGTTTGGTGTCCGATATCAACAACAGCCACCGACAGTTCCGGCAACTCCGGCGTAAACTCCTTGTTATCTTGAGCCTCGCACCAAATCAGGCTGCCGAACCCTTCGGGCATCACCCAAACGTGACTGATATTAATATCCACACGCTCGCCCCGGTACACCACAACGTGGGGAGAACGCAGTTGGCTGATAATCTCTTCCTTTTCCTTCTCAAACTGATCCTGCGAATAAAACGGCAAACCCAGCACAACTGCTATGTCGCCCTTCATCTGGAAATATCCAGCACAGGAAAAGACCTTAACCAAAGCATCTACTACTTTCGACTGGTCGGCGCCGCCGAGATTAGCGCCAAAATCTGCCGCCAGTTGACCGATCGCGTACCCTTTGCCCTGGTACTCCAGCCACATATCCAACAGAGGGTCTGTTGCTTTCGACTCAAAGCTGCCACCACGAACCTTTTCAACGGGCATAGCAGCCACGTTGGCAGGGATGAAAACCACGCTGCTGGGGTTGCGACTCACGCAGGCTTTAGTTGCCGTCCGACCCAAATCAGCACTAATAATCGATTTGTGAGAAGCGATCTTAGTCTGCTGCGTCAGCATAGCCGAATTAGGAACAAGCTGTCTAGTTGTCATTGAAATGTCTTACCTCACTGAGCCTCACCATTATCATGCCTTATCCCTTGACACTGCCACGATTAAAGACAGTGGGTGAAAGCGGCGATTCTTCTAACTCTACCTAGATCGGTATCGAAATCAGCACCAAACATTATATTCGGGACGATCGCCCTTAATGGATTTTAGATTTTAGATTTTAGATTTTAGATTCTAGATTTTAGAGGCGACAACAGGGGCCGCGATCCCGGGGCTTGTACCCTGGATAGTTCCGGTCAGCCCTATTCTCGATCGATCGCGGCCGAAGCCCTGTTGCCTGAGAGTACATTGTTAAGTTAAATTTAGTTAAGATTCTGAGTGTAAACTTTTGTCGCACTTCTCCGACACCGCGATCTTACACGATCTGTCCCCAATTCAAGGCATCCGCATTTATGAAAATTTCTTGGCGAACTATACTACTTTGGACTTTACCCGCCTTAGTCATCGGCTTTTTCTTGTGGCAGGGAGCCTTGGCCCCATCCCCAGCAGAAATGAGCAAGAACACCGCCAGCACCCGCTTAAGCTACGGTCGATTCTTAGATTACTTAAACGCCGGTCGAGTGACCAGCGTTGACCTTTACGACGGAGGTCGGACGGCTATTGTCCTAGCAGTCGATCCCGAACTGGACAATCACGAGCAGCGGTGGCGGGTAGACTTGCCCTCAAATGCCCCGGAACTGGTTTCTAGGCTCAGAGACTCCAAAATCAGCTTCGACACTCACCCGCTACGCAACGACGGCGCTATCTGGGGAGTTTTAGGCAATCTAGTATTTCCCCTATTGTTAGTAGGAGGGCTGTTTTTCCTGTTCCGCCGAGGTGGCGGCAACGTGCCAGGAGGCCCAGGCCAAGCCATGAATTTTGGCAAATCCAAAGCACGCTTTCAAATGGAAGCTAAAACAGGCGTACTGTTCGACGACGTAGCAGGCGTAGAAGAAGCCAAAGAAGAACTCGCCGAAGTCGTGACATTCCTCAAAAAACCCGAACGCTTCACCGCAGTCGGCGCGAAGATTCCTAAAGGCGTGCTGCTAGTTGGCCCTCCCGGAACAGGTAAAACCATGCTGGCAAAAGCGATCGCAGGCGAAGCCGGCGTGCCTTTCTTCAGCATCTCCGGTTCCGAATTTGTCGAAATGTTCGTCGGTGTCGGCGCATCCCGCGTCCGCGACTTGTTCAAGAAAGCTAAAGAAAATGCTCCTTGCATCATCTTCATCGATGAAATAGATGCAGTTGGTCGTCAGCGCGGCGCTGGTATCGGCGGTGGTAACGACGAACGGGAACAAACCCTGAACCAGTTGCTGACCGAAATGGACGGTTTTGAGGGCAATACTGGCATCATCATCATTGCTGCCACGAACCGCCCCGACGTGCTCGACTCAGCGCTGCTGCGTCCGGGACGTTTTGACCGCCAAGTTAGCGTCGATGTACCGGATATCAAGGGCAGGTTGGAAATTCTGGAAGTTCACGCGCGCAACAAGAAGCTGTCTGCGGAGATTTCTTTGGATGCCATCGCCCGCCGCACTCCGGGTTTTACCGGCGCTGATTTGGCTAACTTGCTCAACGAAGCTGCTATTTTAACAGCGAGACGACGGAAAGAAGCGATTACGATGCTCGAAGTTGACGATGCAGTCGATCGCGTGGTAGCAGGTATGGAAGGCACACCGCTGGTGGACAGCAAGAGCAAGCGCTTGATTGCTTACCACGAAATCGGCCACGCGATCGTCGGTACAATCATTCAAGCCCACGATCCCGTGCAAAAAGTGACCTTAGTCCCTCGCGGACAAGCCCGCGGCTTGACTTGGTTCATGCCCAGCGAAGACCAAGGTTTGATTTCTCGATCGCAAATTTTAGCCCGGATTAGCGGTGCTTTGGGCGGCCGCGCAGCCGAAGAAGTAGTTTTCGGCGATGCCGAAGTAACCACCGGTGCCGGCAACGACTTGCAGCAAGTCAGCGGCATGGCCCGGCAAATGGTGACTCGCTACGGAATGTCTACCTTGGGCCCGATCGCCTTGGAAGCCCAGCAAAGCGAAATTTTCCTCGGCCGCGACTACACAGCGCGATCGGAATATTCCGAAGAAATAGCCTCTCGGATTGACGGACAAGTTCGAGCAATTGTCGATCACTGCTACGACGACGCCCGCCGAATTATTCGCGAAAATCGCACCGTGATCGATCGCTTAGTCGATTTGTTGATCGAAAAAGAAACCATCGACGGCGAAGAGTTGCGCCTAATCGTCTCTGAATACACTTTTGTTCCTGAAAAAGAACAGTACGTTCCTCAGCTTTAAAAAGAAGAGTGAATATTGAGGGCGAATAGAATTCGCTCCTACACAAACAAAGTCCGCCTGCGCGGACTGAAGAAATTCAACCCGCGCAGGCGGGTTTTGTCTGTGTAGCAGCGGTTTCAACCGCCGAGTCAGTCGATTTTAGATTTGAGATTTGAGATTTGAGAGGCGACCCCACGGATAAATGCGGGGGCTTGAGGATTTGAGATTTGAGATTTTGGATTGATTCCACGGATAAATCCGGGGGCTTGTACCATCAAGAAATTCTTGGTCAAAAGAAACTATATGATCAAGCGAAGACTCAGGGCGAATAGAATTCGCTCCTACACAAACAAAGTCCGCCTGCGCGGACTGAAGAAATTCAACCCGCGCAGGCGGGTTTTGTCTGTGTAGCAGCGGTTTCAACCGCCGAGTCAAAAGAAACTTCTTCCTCCTGCTATATGATTAAGAGTTCATCGATTTGTTTGATAGTAATTTCAACATTAATTTTTGGCAGAAATTTGAGCGTCCGCGCCAAAAAATTAAGATGTTTTGTAGATATTTGCATTGACCCCAGCAGCGGTGAATTAAGCAAATCCGATATTGCCGGTGCTCCCTCTGATCCAGTCGGAACTATTTTAGGAACTCAACAGTTTAGTAACGATAAATTGTTGGCGCAAATGGAAGTTAACTGCCAGCAGTGAGAGTTGAGAACTGTCAGAGTTAGCGAAGATGGCGAAAATTGGTCGAATTTCGATCCGAGATGAACTTTAGTCGATCGCAACTCATCTTTGTCTCGGCTGGTTGACTATACTTGTCAATTGGCGATCGCAGAACAAGAGAATAAATAAGTAGACCAAGAAAAAAAACACATCACCTATATCTTCAACCCTGGGCTTGCGGGTGCAAGTCTGACAAGCAGCGCTTGAAACCGCCGAATGTTAATATTAAATTCAATCTAAAATCTAAAATCTAAAATCTAAAATCGAATGACAAACCCCACCGAATATCGGCAAAGACGCGAACAATTAATGGCAAAAATTGGCAGCGGGACAGCGATATTTCGCAGTGCGCCCGCAGCCGTCATGCACAACGATGTAGAATATGCCTACCGACAAGATAGCGATTTTTTCTACTTAACCGGTTTCAACGAAGCTGCGGCGGTAGCAGTGCTCGCGCCGCACCACGAAGAACACAAATTTGTGTTGTTTGTGCAGCCAAAAGACTTGGAAAAAGAAACTTGGCACGGTTATCGCGCCGGAGTAGAAGGCGCTAAGGAATTGTACGGCGCGGATGAAGCTTTCCCCATCGCCGAACTTGCGGAAAAATTGCCGAAATATTTAGAAAAAGCCGATCGCATATACTATCACTTCGGGCGCGATCGTAGTTTCGACCAAACAGTCCTCAATCACTGGCAGCGCTTGATGGCAACCTACCCGAAACGTGGCACGGGCCCGACAGCAATCGAAGATTCCAACATCATTTTACACCCGATGCGGCTGGTGAAAAGCGAAACTGAATTAGCATTAATGCGAAAAGCCGCTAATATCTCAGTTGCCGCCCACAACCGCGCCCAAGAATTCGCCAAACCGGGCAAATACGAATATGAAATTCAAGCTGAAATAGAACATACTTTTGGCTTAAATGGCTGCACTCCCGCTTACCCTTCAATTGTTGCATCCGGTTACAATTCCTGCGTCCTCCACTACATCGAAAACAACCGCCAAATGCAGGAAAACGATTTGTTGCTAATAGATGCTGGTTGTGCTTGCGGGTACTACAACGCCGATATTACTCGCACCTTTCCTGTTAGCGGCAAATTTACAGCCGAACAACAAATAATTTATGACTTAGTTTTGCAAGCACAATTGCAGGCAATTAGTCAAGTATATCCAGGAAATCCTTACAGCAAAATTCACGAAACGGCAGTGCGCGTTTTGGTGGAAGGTTTAATGGATTTAAAACTTTTGGTGGGGGACATTGAAGAGATCATTAAAGAAGAGAAATACAAGCCATTTTATATGCACCGCACTGGTCATTGGCTGGGACTGGATGTGCACGATGTCGGCGTTTATCAGTACGGCGAAAATCCGCAAGTTTTACAGGCAGGACAAGTGCTGACGGTGGAACCGGGGATTTATATTTCTCCTTATATTAAACCCGTTGAAGGACAGCCGGAGGTTCCTGAAAAATGGCGCGGTATTGGCGTTAGAATTGAAGATGATGTTTTGGTGACATTTGACAGTCATGAAGTCTTGACGGCGGGAGTTCCTAAATAAAGGAAGTTCGGCAACGGATTCTGTAACGGATTTAGCGGATGTAACGGATTGAAGGAAGTTCGGCAACAGATTCTGTAACGGATTTAGCGGATGTAACAAATAGAAGTAGGGCGATGCACACCGCACCTCTATAATTCGCGCGTCTAACCATTTTTTGACCTTAGTCCTGTTAATGTTAGGCTTGAAAAATTCAAGTCCGCAACTGCCAAACCTAGAGCAATTATGTGTATTGATCCTACCAAGATCGATCGACCTCTCGAAACCTGCGAGGCATTAGTAGCAGAGCAAAGAGCAAATATTCGGCAACTTGAAGAGCTTTTGCAGCAGCAGAGAGAATTGTGCCAGAAATTAGAAGCACAACTCAAAGCAGTCGAGAATGCTGGCTTTTCGGGTTCCGTAACTGAATTTGATATCACCGAGGACGATCGCATTAGGTTAATCGCATCTCTGGAAAAAAGCCAGGAAATGTACCGAACTCTCATCAAACATTATCCGAATGGCTGGGTGTTTTTGTTCGATCGCGATTTGCGCTATACTCTGGTTGACGGTCAAGGTTTAGCACTAGCTGGTTTGTCCAAAGAACTGTTGGAAGGCAAAACATTGTGGGAAGTATCGCCACCTGAAGATTTGCCCCTTTTTGAGACTACATATCGCGCGGCTTTGGCAGGAAAAGAGAATACTTTTGAATATAAATACCGCGATCGCATTTATTCAACAACAATTGCTCCCGTCAAAAACGACCGGGAAGAAATTTTTGCAGGTATGGTAGTTACTCAAGATATCACCGAAAAAAAACAGGCAGAAATAGGGCTGCAAGAAATCAAAAATCAGCTAAAAATTAAATATCAAAAGCGCACTGAAGACTTGAAAACAGCCAACAATCAATTGCGGGAAGAGATTATCTATCGCTGGCGCGCCGAAGAAGCTCTGCGGGAAAGCCAGGAACAGCTAGAATTGTTTTTCTCTCAATCTTTAGATGGCTTTTTCTTTATGATGCTGGACGAACCGGTGCAATGGGACAATACCGTTGACAAAGAAAAAGTCTTGGATTACGTATTTGCTAACGGGCGGGTAACGAAGGCAAATGATGCTTTGATAGCTCAATACGGAGGTACTAGGGAAAAGTTTATTGGCCGGACGCTTTACTCTTTCTTGTCCCACAACTTGACTGGCTGCAGAGAGATAATCAGGCAATTTTTTGATGCTGGCAGAATTCACATCGAAAATGAGAATCGCAAGTTTGATGGGGTTCCAGTTTGGATGGAAGGCGACTATATTTGCATTTACGATTCCCACGGCAGAATCGTCGGGTATTTTGGCGTGCAGCGCGATATTAGCGATCGCAAAAAAGCAGAAGCAACCCTCAGAGATAGCGAAGAACGCTTTCGGGCAACCGTAGAACAAGCGGCAGTCGGCATTACCCACCCTGACGAAACAGGCCGCTATTTGCGAGTCAATCAAAAATTCTGCGAGATAGTGGGATATACTGCGATCGAACTGCTGTCGCGAACTTGGATGGACGTTACTTATCCAGAAGATATAGATGTAGATTTAGAACAAAACAAGCAATTATTTGCCGGGGAAATTGACAGTTTTAAAATGGAAAAACGCTTGCTGCACAAAGACGGCACTGTAGTTTGGGTAAATATTACAGTATCGCTAATCAAAGAACCGCTGAGCGGGGCAATTTACAATGTAGTAGTGACAGAAGATATTAGCGATCGCAAAGAAACTGAAGCAGCGCTGAAAGAAAGCGAAGAAAGGTTCCGACAGCTAGCAGAAAACATTGAAAGCGTGTTTTGGATGGTAGGCATTCAACCCCAGGAAATTATTTATATCAGTCCGGGTTACGAAAAGATTTGGGGCAGAAGCTGCGCTGATTTGTATGCTAACGGGCGCTTTTTTGCAGATTCCCTCCATCCAGAAGATCGCGAGCGGGTTATTGCTAATTTAACTAGAAAAATCGAGTATGAAGACGAGATAGAATATCGAATTTTCAGGCCGGACGGCGAAATTCGCTGGATTCGCGATCGGGCTTTTCCGATTAGAAATCAATCTGGTAAAGTTTACCGCATCGTGGGCATTGCAGTAGATATTACCGCACGCAAACACGCCGAAAAAGCCATCCGCGAAAGTGAAGAACGCTTCCGCCAGCTAGCAGAAAATATCCAAGATTCCTTTTGGCTACTTTCTGCTGAATTCACCGATTTATTGTATCTGAGTCCAGCTTACGAACAAATCTGGGGGCGCAGTCGCAAAGAACTCTATGCTGATCCCTTAAAAATGATGGAGTGGGTGCATCCAGAAGATAAACTCCTGTTGGAAGAGGCAATGGGGCGAGTGTTGCAGGGCGAGTCCACCAATACCGAGTATCGGATTTTTCGGCCAGACGGCACAATTCGCTGGGTGTGCGATCGAGCTTTTCCCATTTACGACGAATCGGGCAAAATTTACCGCATCGCTGGTATTTGCGAAGATATCAGCGATCGCAAATTTACCGAAGCCCGCATTCAAGCAGCACTCCACGAAAAAGAAGTATTGCTCAAAGAAATTCACCACAGAGTCAAAAATAATATGCAGGTAATTTCCAGCCTGCTGCAACTTCAAGCTCAATATATTGAAGACGAAGCGACGCTAACTTTATTTGAAGAAAGCCAGACTCGCATCCATTCAATGGCTCTGATTCACGAGCAACTTTATCAATCCGAAAATCTCGATCAGATCGACCTCTCTTCCTACGTCGAAAACTTGGTTGCTAATTTGTATCAGTCTTTTGGTTGCGGCAACACTTCCATCCAATTTAACCTCAAAGTTGACCCCATTTATTTAAACATAGAAACAGCAATTCCGTGCGGGTTAATTATTAACGAACTGGTTTCTAACTCTTTAAAATATGCCTTTGTCTCAAGTTTAGATGGTGAAATAACTATTGATTTTCATGAAATAAATTGCAACCAATTTAATTTAACCATTCAAGATAACGGTCGCGGATTTCCGGCCGATTTTGACGTAGAAAATACTGAAACATTAGGATTGCGATTAGTGAGAATGTTGGCTTACCAATTAGAGGCGAGTATTGCCATTGACAGTAAGCGTGGAACCTGCTACACTTTGATTTTCAAAGAGCTAAATTATCGGCAGCGCCTTTAACGACAAATGAACCCTCTCAAAATTTTGGTTGTAGAAGACGAAGTTATTGTAGCCCAAGACATAGCAGGTCGATTAAAAAAACTGGGATATGCAGTAACAGCTACAGTTTCTTCAGGAGAAGAAGCAATTCAAAAAGCGATAGAAAACCCGCCCGATTTAGTGTTGATGGATATCGTGCTTAAAGGTGACATGGACGGGGTAACAGCGGCCGAGAAAATCCGAACTAATAAAAATGTGCCGACAGTATTTTTAACAGCTTATGCCGACGATCAAACGCTGCAAAGAGCGAAACTTACAGACCCATTTGGTTATATTATCAAACCATTTCAACAAAATGATTTGCGGGTGGCGATCGAGATTGCCCTGCACAGACACGAAATCGAAGCCAAGATGCGAGACTCTCTCAAAGCTGCCGAAGCAGTCAGAGAGTCGGTGGAAGAAAAATCGTACCGCCAAAACCAGTATATTTCAATGGCTGCTCACGAATTGCGGAATCCGCTCAACGCGATTTTAATCTCTGCGGAACTTCTGGATCTCGATCGAACTCGCAGCAGTGACGAATCCCAAGTTAGAACCCTGCGGCTGGTGCACTCAGCTACCCAAAAGATGAACCAGCTAATCGACGATATGCTGTTCATGGGTAGAGCAGAATCAGGCAAACTCAAATGCAATCCATTACCGATAAATTTAATCGAATTTTGTCAAGACTTGCTCGCTCAATTGCAGTTAGGAAATGAAGCCAAGCACAAACTAACATTAATCCCGTCAGATGTTACCAGCGCGATGTTAGATCAACAATTGCTGCACGGCATTATTTCTAACTTAATCGTCAACGCCATCAAATATTCCCCAAATGGCGGTCAAGTCAGCTTGGAATTGCAATACAGTCAAGCAGGAAATGGAGACAAAGAACCTATTTTTTGTTTTTCTCGTGAGTGTTTATTTCCCAATTCCCAATCTACAAATATTAACTATCCCTTACTAATTATCCGCATCCGAGACGAAGGTATCGGCATCCCAGAAACTGAAGTAGGGAAAATATTTGAAATGTTTTACCGCTGCAAGAATACGGGAAAGATTAAAGGTAACGGTTTGGGATTGACCATTGTTAAAAAAGCGGTAGAATTGCAAGGAGGGGCGATCGGCTGTGAAAGCAAAATCGGCGTTGGTACTACCTTTACAGTCGTGCTTCCTTACGTGGCGCTTTCCTGTAAGACTCAAGGAGAAACAACTTAAATACCACTACAAACACTAATCAAAGTGTTGCAAAATCCACTCCACCGCC
>Ga0335394_10005945_pt1 | contig 13765 bp, 11 predicted proteins | sample MAT03_FD_205741 | JGI IMG/M metagenome (GOLD analysis project Ga0335394, IMG submission 205741) | Freshwater microbial communities from Lake Fryxell liftoff mats and glacier meltwater in Antarctica - MAT-03 (spades assembly) (version 2) ...
AACGCCATCGTACCGCAGCGACGGGTTCCGCGCGGCTGATCCGACGAGCGGTGCCGGCAAACTTGCCCCGCCGCGGTGATCGGGGTTCGATCGCGGCATGGCGCGCACGCTGGAGCTAGACCGCGCGGTCGATGGCTTCCTCGACCACCTGAAGGTGGAGCGCGGGCTCGCGGCCAACACCCTCGAAGCGTACAGCCGCGACCTGGCCCGCCTGGCCACCTTCCTCGACAGCCGGGGCCGGGTGATCGTCGACGACGTGTCGGCGACCGATCTCATCGACCACCTGATCGCGCTGGCCGACGCCGGTCTGGCGGCCCGGTCGCGGGCGCGCGCGCTGGTCGCGATCCGCACCTGGTGCCGCTACCTGGTCGCCGAGAAGTGGCTCGACGTCGACCCCAGCGAGCTCATCGACGCGCCCAAGCTGGCGCCGTCCGCGCCGGTGGTGTTGGGCGAGGCCGCGGTCGTGCGCATCCTGGCCACCCCCGATCGGACCACGCCGCGCGGCCTGCGCGACGCCGCGATGATCGAGCTGCTCTACGCGACCGGCCTGCGGGTGTCGGAGCTGGTCGGCATGCCGCTGGCCGACGTCAACCTGCGCGGCGGCCACCTGCGGGTGACCGGCAAGGGTAAAAAGACCCGCGTGGTGCCGATGGGCGGCGCCGCCCGCGATGCCATCGAGCGCTACGTCGCCGAGGTGCGCCCGGGCTGGCTGCGCGACCCGGCCCAGCGCGCGCTGTTTCTCACCGAGCGCGGCGGGCCGATGACCCGCCAGGGCTTCTGGAAGCTCCTGGGCGGCTACGTGCGCGCGGCCGGCGTGCGCGCGGTCGGCGGCGCGGTGTCGCCGCACAAGCTGCGCCACTCCTTCGCGACCCACCTGCTCGAGCGCGGCGCCGACCTGCGCGCGGTGCAGGCGATGCTGGGCCACGCCGACATCGCGACGACGCAGATCTACACCCACGTCGGCCGAGCCCGCCTGATCGAGCAGTATCGCAGCGCCCACCCCCGCGCCAAGTGACCCGGCTCGGGGCTTGGCTTGCGGCGAGCCGTCCGACCGTCCATAGTCCGCGCGATGAACGCGGCGATCACCCCCGAACGCATCCAGCTCGTGGTGCAAGGGATGATCTTGCTCATCCTGTCGGTGGCGGTGCACGAGTTCGGTCACGCCTGGGCCGCCAACCGCATGGGCGACAGCCTGCCGCGCCGCCAGGGCCGCCTGACCCTCAACCCGCTGGCCCACGCCGACCCCATCGGCACGATCGCGTTGCCGCTGTTGTTCCTGGTGACCACCGGCTCGATGGGCTTTGGCTGGGGCAAGCCGGTCGAGCACACCACCCACGACCGCAAGAAGCGCCTCGTCATCTCCTTCGCCGGGCCGGCGATGAACGTCATCCTCGCGGTCATCCTCGGGGTCGTCCACTGTGCGCTGCTCGCCACCGGCACCCTCGAGGTGTCGAGCAAGCTTTCGGGCGCGCTCTACATGGGCGTGTTCCTCAACTTCATCCTGTTCTGCTTCAACCTCTTGCCGGCCGCGCCACTCGACGGTGGCTCGGTGTTCCGCGGGCTCATCCCCGAGAGCTGGGTCCGGACCTACGACGAGTACGCGGTCTACGCGCCCTTCGTCGTGCTCGGGTTCATGCTCATCCCGCAGTTCCGCGTGGTCGTGACCTGGCCGGCGATGAAGCTCACCACCTCGCTGTACCAGCTGGCGTCGATGGCGATGGGCCTCCACTCACCGGTCTGACGATGGCTGCCGATCTCAACTATCAGGTCGCCCTCGACGTGTTCGAGGGCCCGCTCGACCTGCTCCTGCACCTGGTGCGGAAGCACGAGCTGGCGATCCTCGAGATCCCGATCGCGTTCATCACCGCGAAGTACCTCGAGTACCTCGATGCGATGCAGCGCCTCGACATCGACGTCGCCGGCGAGTACCTGGTCATGGCGGCGACGCTGTGCCACATCAAGTCGCGCGAGCTGTTGCCCAACCCCGAGCCCGAGCCGATCGAGGACGCCGACGAGGACAGCCCGCTCGAGGAGATCGATACCCGCGGCGAGCTGATCCGGCGCCTGCTCGAGTACCAGAAGTACAAGGAAGCCGCGGGTCAGCTGGGCGGCCGGCCGGTGGTCGGACGCAACGTCTGGGGTCGAGGCACCTCCCTCGAGGACGCGGTGGCCGAGGGCCTCGACGCCGACATGATCGCGCCGCTGGCGTCGTTCCCGGTGCACAAGCTCATCGAGGCGCTCGACCGCCTGATGCGCAGCGCCAAGGTGAAGATCAGTCACAACGTGCTGATCGACCGGCTGAGCGTCAGCCAGCGCATCTCCGAGCTGACCGACCGACTCGAGCGCGAGGGCACGTTCACGTTCACGTCGATGTTCCGGTTCGCGCGGCCCGACGTCGAGATGACGATCGCCGAGATCAAGCACGAGGCGGTGGTGACGCTGCTGTCGATCCTCGAGATGGCCAAGCTGCGGCTGATCTCGATCCGCCAAGACGACGGCGACGACGACATCATCATCGCGCGCACCTCCGAGGATCTGCGGGCCGCGGTGGCGCGGACGGTGGCCGGCGCCGAGGAGTACCGGTAGGAGACGCAAAACAGTTCCGTTGCGCGGCGGGGTGCGCTAAAAGCGCGGCGAACGTGACCCGGATGCGACAGAAGCGCAAAGCGCGTGGTGGTGCGGAAGAGGCAGCCCTCGAGGCGATGGCCGCCGCATCGGGCGTGGAGATCACCGAGGGCGATAGCGAGGCGAACCACGAGCTCCTGGCCGAGACGATCGTCGAAGAGGTCGCGTCGGTGGAGGCTTCGCAGGCTGCGCCGGCGGGTGACGAGGCCGATGAGGCCGAGCCGGTCGCGACGACCAAGCGCAAGGGCACAGGGAGAAGCAAGGCCAACGCCAACGCCCCGCGCAAGGGCAAGGGCGCCAAGGCCGCCAGGGCCGCCAGGGTCGCTGCGGAGGACGTGGCGGTCGAGGATGCGGAGGACCCCGCCGTCGAGGAGGCTCCTGCTGAGGATGATGGCGTCGAGCAGGCTCTCGCCGAGGAGGCTCCTGCCGAGGAGGAGCCCGCCGAGGACGCCGTTGCCGAGGAGGAGTCGGCCGAGGACGCCGTTGCCGAGGAGGAGTCGGCCGAGGACGCCGTTGCCGAGGAGGAGTCGGCCGAGGACGCCGTTGCCGACGAGGCGGCCGTCGAGAACTCGCCCGTCGAGGAAGTCGTCGCCTACGAGGACATCGCGCCGGTGCCCTTCGAGGGCGATACCGTCGCGAGCTTCGACGGCGAGGACGACGACGCCGACGAAGTCCCCACCGGTCCGACGACCGCGGCGCAGCTCGACCCCGACCGCTTCCGCTCGCTCGTCGAGGCGCTGTTGTTCGCGTCGGACAAGCCGCTGACCTTGGTCCGCCTGCGCCAGCTGACCCGGGTCTCGGATACCGCGCGCATCCAGGCTGCGCTCGACGCGCTGGTGCTGCGCCACGCCGACACCGGCATCGTGGTGTCGTCGATCGGCGGCGGCTACTCGCTGCGCACCCACTCGGCGTACTCGGCGTGGGTCCAGCAGCTCATCGCGGGCCGGCCGGTGCGCCTGTCGCGCGCGCAGCTCGAGACCCTCGCCATCGTCGCGTACCGCCAGCCCATTACCCGCCCTGAGATCGACCAGATCCGCGGCGTCGACTCGGGTGCCACGCTCAAGCTGCTCCTCGATCGCAGCCTGATCCGCGTCTTGGGCAAGCGCGAGGAGGTCGGTCGTCCGCTGCTGTACGGCACGACCAAGGAGTTCCTCGACTTCTTTAGCCTCAACGACCTGCGCGAGCTGCCGACGCTGCGCGAGTACAGCGAGCTGTCCGAGGAGAGCCGCGGCGTGGTCGCCAAGCTCGGCCTCGACGTGCCCAGCGCGGCTGCCGCGGGCACTGCCGTCGTCGATGATCGCGAGGTCGAGGGCGAGGCCGTCGAGTCGTCCGGCGTCGAGATCACCAGCGACGACGACGAGGCGGTGATCGCCGAGCCCGGCGACGAGGACGAGGACGTGGCGGCGACGATCGACGAGGTCGCGGCGGAGACCGCCGACGAGGTCGCGGCGGAGACCGCCGACGAGGTCGCGGAGCCCGACGCCGAGGCCGAGGCCGAAATCGTCGACGAGCCGGTCGACGAGGCCGAGCACGAAGCGGAAGCCGAAGCCGAGCCCGAAGCCGAAGCCGAGCCCGAAGCCGAGCCCGAAGCGGAAGCCGAAACCGAAACCGAAGCCGAAGCCGAAGCCGAGCCCGAAGCCGAGCCCGAAGCGGAAGCCGAAGCCAAGCCCGAAGCCGAAGCCGAAGCCGAAGCCGAGCCCGAAGCCGAAGCCGAAGCCGAAGCCGAAGCCGAAGCCGAAGCCGAAACCGAATCCGTTTCAGACACCGAGACCGTGACCGAGGCGGATGCCGAGGCCGAAGCGGAAGCCGAGCCCGAGGCCGAGCCCGAAGCGGAGCCCGAAGCCGAGCCCGAAGCCGAGCCCGAAGCCGAGGCCGAAGCGGAAGCCGAAGCCGAGCCCGAAGCCGAAGCCGAGCCCGAAGCGGAAGCCGAAGCCGAAGCCGTTTCAGACACCGAGACCGTGACCGAGGCGGATGCCGAGGCCGAAGCGGAGCAGGTGGTAGCCGAGAGTTTGCGCGAGGGTGTGCTCGCCAGTCCCGATCCCGACGATGACCTCGTCGATTCCAACGACGATGAGGCTTACTAGATGACACAGATCCGTTTGCAACGACTCATCGCGTCCGCGGGCATCGCGGCGCGTCGCAAGGCCGAAGAGATGATCGTCGCCGGTCGCGTGACCGTCGACGGCGTGGTGGTCACCGAGCTCGGCACCAAGGTCGATCCGGTCGCGGCCAACGTGCAGGTCGACGGCAACGCCGTCGCGCCCCAGGACCACTTCTATATCCTCTTCAACAAGCCCAAGGCCTGCATCACCGCGGTCAGCGACGACCGCGGCCGCGTGACGGTCATGGACTACCTGCCGAACTTGCCGGTGCAGGTCGCGCCGGTGGGGCGCCTCGACTACTACAGCGAGGGCGTCCTCCTGCTCACCAACGACGGCGAGCTGGCGGCCAAGCTGCTGGCGCCCGGCTCCCACGTGCCGAAGACCTATCACGTGAAGGTCAACGGTCAGCTCCGGCCGACCGACCTGCAGCGGTTGCGCGACGGGGTCACGCTCGACGACGGCACGGTCACCGCGCCCGCCGACGTCGAGCTGATCACCAGCGAGAGCAAGCATCCGTGGATGGCGTTTACCCTCTACGAGGGCAAGTCGCGCCAGATCCACCGCATGCTCGAGGCGCTCGGACATCGGGTGTCGAAGCTTCAGCGGGTGGCGTTCGCGAACCTGACGTTCCACGGGCTGCGCGTCGGCGACGCCCGCGAGCTGACCCAGGCCGAGCTCAACGACCTGCGCGCGGTGGTCGGCCTCGACCGGCGCGCGGTCGCCCGCGGTCGCTGGTCGGCGGCGCGCGAGGACACCGATCGTGGCCGCGCGCTGCGCATCCAGGTCGCCGACGAGGCCGAGGCGCTGCGCGCCGCCAACGAGACCGGCCGGCTCGCCAACGAAGCCACCGCCGCCAAGCGCGCTGCGCGCGTGGTCAACGAGGGCGACATCGGCGACATCGGCGACGACGAGGCCGCCTTCGAGCGCCAGCTCGCCGAGCGCACCGCCGCCCGCACCGACAGCCGCCCGCGGTTCGCGCCGCCCGCGCCCGCGCGCATGGATCGCCCAACCCGGCCCAGCGCGAATCGCCCGGCCCCGCGCGAGGATCGCCCCGCGCTCCGTGGCGACCGTCCGGCGCCGGGTGGACGTCCGAGCCCCGGACGCTCCTTCGGCGGCGACCGCCCCGCGCTCCGTGGCGACCGTCCGGCGCCGGGTGGACGTCCGAGCCCCGCGCGCTCCGTCGGCGGTGACGGTCCGGCGCCGGGTGGACGTCCGAGCCCCGGACGCTCCTTCGGCGGTGACCGCCCCGCGCTCCGTGGCGACCGTCCGGCGCCGGGTGGACGTCCGAGCCCCGGACGCTCCTTCGGCGGTGACCGCCCCGCGCCCCGTGGCGACCGTCCCGCGCCGGGTGGACGTCCGAGCCCCGGACGCTCCTTTGGCGGTGACCGCCCCGCGCCCCGTGGCGACCGTCCCGCGCCCGGTGGACGTCCGAGCCCCGGACGCTCCTTCGGCGGCGACCGCCCCGCGCCCCGTGGCGACCGTCCCGCGCCGGGTGGACGTCCGAGCCCCGGACGCTCCTTCGGCGGCGACCGTCCCGCGCCCCGTGGTGATCGTCCCGCGCCCCGTGGTGATCGTCCCGCGCCCCGCGGTGACCGTCCGTCGTTCGGCAGCGATCGTCCCGCGCCGCGTGGTGATCGTCCCGCGCCCGGTGGACGTCCGAGCCCCGGACGCTCCTTCGGCGGCGACCGTCCCGCGCCCCGTGGCGACCGTCCCGCGCCCGGTGGACGTCCGAGCCCCGGACGCTCCTTCGGCGGCGACCGTCCCGCGCCGCGTGGCGACCGTCCCGCGCCCGGTGGACGTCCGAGCCCCGGACGCTCCTTCGGCGGCGACCGTCCCGCGCCGCGTGGCGACCGTCCCGCGCCGGGTGGACGTCCGAGCGACCGTCCCGCGCCCGCTGGTCGCTCGGCGCGGCCGGTCGGCGCCCAGCGCGGGGCGTCACGTCCCGTCGGTGGCAAGCCGGCCCGCACCACCGGTCCCGCTCGCGGCGCCGCGCGCCCGGCCGGCGGCAAGCCGATCCGCAAGGGTCCGCCCCGTCGCTAGCGGTTCCCGCCGCGGCGCCCGGTGGACGTCCAGCGCGCGTGGATGCGCGAGCGGGCCTCGGCTGCCGCTCGAAGTCTCGGCTACCGCTCGAGGTCTCGGATGGCGCGCGAAATTATGGCGTCGACCAAGACTCGCGGTAGTCGACGCGCCAGCGGCCCCGCTCGCGGCGCAGGACGAAGCGCAGCGACTCGCGGCCCAGGCCGCTGGTCAAGACCACCGTGGCGCTGGCGCGATCGCCTTGCTCGGTGAGCTTACCGATCCGGTGGTGGGCCTTGCCGAGGGCCGCGACCTGCGCGCGCGTCGCGGCCAGGTTGCGCTGCTCCTCGACGTAGCCGGCGCGCGCGGTGCGCTGTTGATCAGCGCGGGTCAGCAGGTTCCAGGCCCGCTCGTGGTGGCCACCGAAGGTCGCGTCGAGGTACGCGGCCAGCACGCTGCGCGCCGACGGCGCCGAGGTGCGGGCTGACCCGCTGGTCGACGATCGGCTCCGGCCTTGGGGGCCGCACGCGCCGATGGCGACCAGCGCGACCAGCGCGAGGATCAGCCAGGGCACGCGACGCACGCGGCAGCTTAACACTACTGCGTCACCCCTCTCGGGGGCAGCGGCGCGGCGGCGCGGGCGCCTCGCGGCTTACCTCCTCGCTCGCTCCTCGACGTACAAGCGTACGCCTTCGTCGCTCGACTGCGGGGGCGCTCGCGATCCGCCTCGCGCGGCCACGCCTCGCTCCCTACTCGGAGGTGACGCGGCAGCGGAACACCACGCACCGCCGCGCTCGCGGGATCGGTGATGGTCCGTTAGGAGCGCTGGCTCGTAGCGCCAGACGTGAGAGCATGAGGACCTTGCGGACGCGTCCGTCTCGGAGCCGGCGCGAGCTGCGGATCGCGGCGGTGATCGCGTGCGCGCTGTGGCTGCTCGGCGTCGAGCTGGCGCCCGGGCTCCACGTCGCGCTCCACGCCCGGCTGGCGCGGCACGTCCACGACGCCGAGCCCGGCCCGGTGGTCACGGTCCACTTCGACGACGCGTGGCACGCTCACGGCGGCAGCGCGCACAGCCACGGCTTCACGCCGCCGCTCGACGATCCCGATCCGATCTCGAGCGGGTTCCACGCGCCGGTGCCCTTCGATCCCGGCCACGCCGGCCACAGCCTGGCGCACCGTGCGCTCGCGCTGGCCTCGCCGCCGATCGTGCAGACCGCACCGCTGCAGGTGCCACGCGCGATCCTCCCCGTAACGCACCGGATCGCGCGGCTGTCCGCCGCGATCCCGCCTCCGGATCCCAGCGCGCGCGCGCCACCGAGCCGGTCGATCGCGACCTGATCGGACGCGGGCGATCACGCCACGCGTCGTCGTGCACGATCGCGCTTCGGCGCGGTCGTGCCTGCACGTGCTCGTTTTGCGGAGCTCTCATGTCACGCACACGCCTCACCGCGGGCCTCGCGCCCGCACTCCTCGCCGCCAGCCTCGGCTCGGCCGCCGCTCAAGCCACGCCGGTCGCGCCGCCGCCGACCTCCGCGCTCACCCAGGCCGAGGCCGAAGCCGAGGCCGAAGCCGCCGAGCAGTCGGCCGACGAGGTCATCATCCTCGAGTCGACCGCGCCCGCCGAGTCGGCGTCGTCGATCCACTTCGCCCAGACCGAGCTGCGGCGCCGACCGCACAACACGCCGTCGGATCTGCTGCGCCAGATCCCCGGCCTCGTGGTGTCGCAGCACGCCGGCGGCGGCAAGTCAGATCAGTACTTCTTGCGCGGCTTCGACGCCGATCACGGCACCGACGTCGCGGTCTTCGTCGACGACATCCCGGTCAACCTCACCAGCCACGGCCACGGCCAGGGCTACGCCGACACCCACTGGCTCATCCCCGAGACCGTCGCGTCGGTCGACATGAGCAAGGGCCCCTACGCGGCGCGCTTCGGCGACTTCTACACCGCCGGCGCGCTGCAGATGCGGACCATCGACGAGGTGCCCGAAGGTACTGGCGCGCTGCAGACCACCGTCGGCAGCGAGCTCGCGGGGCCGGTCGCGGCCAAGCACCTGGCGTCGCGCCTGGTCGGCATGGCCAGCCCGCAGCTCGGACCCGGTCGCTTGCTGGTCGCTGGCGAGGTCGGCTACGCCGACGGCCCGTTCATCAACCCGCAGGAGTTCCGGCGCGGCACCGCGCTCGCCAAGTGGCGCGGCCAGGTCGGCCCCGGCGAGCTGCGTCTGGGCGGCACGTTTTACACCGCCGACTGGAACCAGTCGGGCCAGGTGCCGTCGCGGCTGGTCGCGAGCGGCGCGCTCGATCGCTTCGGCTCGGTCGATCCCAGCGAGGGCGGTTCGTCGTCGCGCTACAGCGCCAGCGGCGGCTACACGGTGGGCCAGCCGGCGCGTGGGCAGTGGGCGGTCCACGGCTACGCGCTCAAGTACCAGCTCGACCTCTACTCGAACTTCACGCTCTATGCGCGCGACCCGGTCAACGGCGACGAGATCAACCAGACCGACGATCGCGGCATGTATGGCGGCCAGGCCACGTACCAGCGGCTGCACCGCGCCGGCAAGGTCGCGGGCCTGGTCACCGCTGGCCTGCAGGTCCGCTACGACGACACCACCGCCAGCCTGTGGCACGCCGCCAAGCGGGTGCGGCTGCCGAGCTGCTTCGGCGAGAACCTCAATCCGTGCAACCGCGCCGACAACCAGATCCTCGATCTGGCGGCCTACGTCGAGGACGACGTGTCGATCGGCTCCCGCCTGCGCCTGCTGGCCGGCCTGCGCTTCGATCAGTACCTGTGGCGCGTCGAGGATCTCGACCCCGAGACCGCGATGACCGCTGCCACCCTCGGTGGAGAGGCGCGAAAATCAATCGTCAGCCCCAAGCTGTCCGCGATCATCCGCGTGAGCGATGGCGTCGAGGCCTTCGTCAACGGCGGCCTCGGCTTCCACTCCAACGACGCCCGCGCCGCGGTGGCCAGCGACGGCGAGGGCGCGCTGGCGCGGGCGGTCGGCGCCGAGACTGGCGTGCGGGTCGCGCCCCAGGCCGGGCTGCACGCGTCGCTCGACGTCTGGTACCTGCACCTGGCCTCGGAGCAGGTGTGGAGCGGCGACGCCGGCGGCACCGAGGCCTCGGACCCGACGCGCCGCTACGGCATCGACGTCGACCTGTCGTGGGACGCCGCCTCGTGGCTGACGTTCGACGCCAACCTCGCGGTCGGCCGCTCGACGTTCGTGGCCAACGCCGGCAACGGCGGCGCGCTCGCGCTGGCGCCCCGCATCATGGGCGGGGCCGGCGTCGCGGTGCATCGCGGCGCGGACTTCGTGTCGCTGCGCACCCGCGGCATCGGCGACCGTCCCGCCAACGACGACGGCTCGCTCACCGCCGAGGGCTTCGTGCTGGTCGACGTGGTCGCCGCCAAGCAGCTCGGCAAGCGGCTGAAGCTGGGCCTCACGATCAACAACCTGCTCAACGTCGACTGGCGCGAGGCCCAGTTCGCCGAGGAGTCGCGGGTGTCACCGACCGCCGACCTCGTCGAGGACGTCCACTTCACGCCCGGCATGCCGCTCACCGCGCTCGCGACCGTGGGCTACACGCTGTAGTCAGAAGCGGTAGCCGACCTCGACCTGGCCGCGCGCGACGAACGGGTCGCCGACCACCGGTCGGCTGATCGTCGCCGCCAGGTTCATCGGCCCGCGATCGAGGCGGGCCCCGAGGCTGGCGACCACGCGGCGCGCGCCGCGCTCGACCGGCAGCGCGGCCAGGGCGCCGGCCCGGATCGTGAGCCGCTCGGGCACGATGACGACCGCGGCGTCGACGGTCGTCGCCACCTCGACCGCGTTCATCGGATCGACGAGCGGCCACAGCGCGCTGCCATGCAGGTGGGCGGCGTGCACGGCCCCGTCGCCGACCGCCCGCGCGTACGACGTACTGGCCTCGAGCGTGGTGCGGCGGCCCAGCCCGACGCGGGCCCACGCGCCGCCCGCCACCATGACGTGGCCCATGCCGCGGCCGGTGTCGGCGTCGCCGGTCGGTATCGCCAGCGCGGCCGATGCCCCGGCGCTCACCCGGGCGGCGCGCGGCGTGACCTCGACCGAGATCGCGGCCCGCAGATCGCCGATGCCGGCGCCGTGCTGGTCGACGCGCGAGCCGCCGAGCGTCAGCCGTGCGCCGAGCCGGCGCCAGCCGCCGGCTAGCACCAGCGCCGCGGTCTGGTAGCCGCGCGTGACGTCGAGGAAGCCGCTCTCCTGGTCGCGGAGGTGACCGGCGCCGACGGTGGCGACCGTCGCCACCGTGGCCCACCACGCGCGGCGGTGGACCGCGACCCGCTCGGGCACGCCGGTGTGGCACTGCTGGGCGGCGGCCGAGGCGCCGGCGCCGACGAGCGCGAGCCCGCCGAGGACGAGCCCGCCCAGCCGAGGCCCGCCGCGCCGAGGATGGCTCGCAGTCATGGCCGCTCCGGTGAGCCGGCCCGCGCTGCGGGCGGCGCCGCGAACGGATCGCTCAGAGTGGGATCGTGGAGGAAGCTGTCGTCGGTCAGCGCCCGCAGGTACGCGAGCAGATCGGCGCGTTGCTCGGACGTGAGCGTGAAGCCGCCGACGAAGGGGCTCTTGTTGGGATTGGCCCGGCCGTCGCCGGCGTGGGGGCCACGGTCGACGAGCCGCCCGCCGCGCTCGTACACCGCCAGCACCTCCTCGAGCGTCGCGATGCTGCCGTCGTGCATGTAGGGCGCGGTCACCGCGACGTTGCGCAAGGTCGGCGGCCGGTAGCGCCCGCGATCGCTGTCGACGAACGTGAATTCCCAGAGCCCCTGGTCGGCCGCAGGATACCCGCCCGTCCCTCCGACGTTGTAAAGGCCGGTATTGAAGAACTGACTACGCTGCTCGCTGAGGCCGCTGTGATCGACGGCAATCGTGAAGTTGAAGCCATTGTGGCAGTGGTGGCACTCGAGCGTCTCGCTGAAGAACATCGCCTGTCCGCGCTTCGCGGCGTCGCTGATCGCGGCGGTGTCCCCAGCCCGGAAGCGATCGACCGGCGCGTCGCCGGAGATCAGCCGTCGCTCGAAGGCGGCCAGTGCGCTCACGATGTTCGGCCAGCCGATCGGCGCAGCGTCGTCGGGGAACGCCCGCGCGAACCGCGCAGGATACGCCGCATCGGCGGCGAGCCGATCCAGGATCTCCTGCTCGTGTCCGGCCACGCCGAGCTCGACCGGGAGCTTGCCGAGGATCGGGATGAGAGCCTGTCGCTCGAGCGTCGTGGCTTGGGGGTTGGCCCAGGTCTGCGACGGGTTGAACGCGACGTTGGTGAGCGACATGGCGTTGCGCCGCAGCCGATCGCCGGTCGATCCCGTCGGCGTGACCAGCCCGTCGGAGAACGCGCGGGCCTGCTGATGGCAGCTCGCGCAGGCCTGCGTGCCATTGCCGGACAGCCGCACGTCGTAGAACAGGTAGCGTCCCAGCTCGGCCAGCTCGGCGGTGAGCACCGCGTCGGGCGGCAGCCGCGGCGTCGGAAAGTTGGGCGGCAAGGGGAACGGCCACGGGACCGGGGCGGCGTCGAGGCTGGCGTCGAGCGGAGGGGCGGCGTCGACGAGGCCCCCATCGACAGGGGTGTCGATGGGCGCGGTGCCGCACGCCGCGACCAGGCCCAGGAGGCCGAAGACGAGGGAGCGCATGGGCTTACTCGACGTGGAAGAACGTCTGTTGGCCGGCGGCGACCGCCTCGAACGGCAGGCCGATCTTGGGGAAGACCGTGTCGCACTCGGGATCGCCGGGGAACGACATGCAGCCGGGCGCGGTCTTGGCGGTGTTCACCCCGACGTCCTCGCCGGCGAGCACCGCGCCGACGTCGGCGACGGCGGTGTCGGCGGTCGCGTCGAAGCTGGTGAGCGCGATCGTCGCGAGGTTGGGGTTGACGCAGGGACCGCTGGGTGGCTGCTCGAAGTTCTCGCCAGGGCAACCGGTCGAGCCGACGTGCAGGTTGAAGCCGGCGCCGCCGACGATCCCGTCGGCCTTGACGAACTTGTAGCCGAACTGCCAGGCCCAGGTGAGGCCGGGGTCGGTGTAGGGCGGGGCGGCGCCGGCCGGATCGAGGTGGTTCTTGCCGAAGGGCACGCCGAGCTTGAACGTGAGGCCGCGGTAGTCGCCAGCGGTCACCGAGCCGACCAGCGCGGTGTAGGTCGCGGTCGATCCCATCTGACAGGTGCTGGTGCCGTCCTCGAAGTCGAGGAGCGCGACGCCGTCGGCGGTCTGGTGATCGTTGACGGTGAGCGCGACCGGCACCGGCGCGCCGCCGCCGCGCGGGACCAGCGCGACGTCGTGGACGAAGAAGCGGAAGTCGGCGCCGACGTAGGTCGAGTTGGCGACGCCGACGTTCGGATAGCTGTGGCCGCACGCGAACGGCGCGCCGTTGACGCGGGCCGCGAAGCGGATCGTGACGGCGCTGGTACCGGCGTCGATCGCGACCGGGGCATCGAGGGTGGGTTGCTGCGCGCTGTCGTCGCCACAGGCGACCAGCGAGAGCGTGAGGGAGAGCGAGGCGAGGCTTGCGAACGAGTGAGCGAGACGCATGAACCGATCCTCCGGCGCGCGCAGCGAGGCGCGCGCGTGGTGAGACGCGACGGGTGGGTGCAGCGAGCTACCCGCACGACGACGCCCACCCGTGAGGGCGGCGCGCCGCGCGGCCAGCGCTACCCGCGCGGCGGAGGACTGGGCGGAGGCTCGGGCAGCAAGCGGCGGGGCGTGATGGGCGCGGGCGCGATCGCGGGCGTGACCCGGTCGAGGATGCGGGCGGCGACCGCCGGCGCGAGGGCGGGTTGGCCGCCCAGCGTCAGCTCGAGCGAGGCGCCGTTGCACGACTTGATCGTGGCGTCGTGTTGCGGCGCGGCCCCGTCGTGCTTGGCCGGACAGTCGTGGCACGCGCAGCGGTGCGCGGCGTCGTGGTCGCCGCAGCAGCAATGGATGATCGCCGCCGCCACCGTCGGGAGCGCCGCCAGCGGCAAGGCCAGCACACACGCACCGACCACGAGGGTCAGGAGCCAG
>Ga0335394_10005952_pt1 | contig 13759 bp, 8 predicted proteins | sample MAT03_FD_205741 | JGI IMG/M metagenome (GOLD analysis project Ga0335394, IMG submission 205741) | Freshwater microbial communities from Lake Fryxell liftoff mats and glacier meltwater in Antarctica - MAT-03 (spades assembly) (version 2) ...
AGCATCCCACAGACAAACCGCAGTAAAAACGGTGTGCCTGCGTCCGCTCAGCAGCCTCAACATCTGCTCGGCGTGCTCGCGATTGGTTGGCTTGCCAAGGATTTGTCCCAAACAGCTAGCAAGCGTGTCAGCCCCTAGGATCATGCCCGTTTGATATCGTACGGCAACATCCGCTGTCTTTTGATAGGCGAGCCTAGCGACCATTTCCGGTGCAGTTTCACGGCTGCAAATCCCACATTCGGCACCGTCGGTTGGTGGATCGACGGTAAAGTCATAACCGGCACCGCTCAATAGCTGCGCCCGACGCGGCGAGCTGCTAGCAAGGATCAGCGGTAACTCAAGTTTTTCCATTCCGTTCTACCCGGGTGGGTTTGGTGCTGGCGGGTTGGTTTGCGGAGGATCTTGCGGAGGTTGTGTGGGTGGCGGGGTAGGCGGTGGGATGAGGCCGCGTTGCTGTTGCAATTGTCGCATGGAACCGACGAGCGATTCAAGCAGGCGCGGCACTTGTCCAGCGGCCAAGAATACCCGGCTGCTGACAGCGGATTGTGGATAAAAACTAGTCAGGAAATCGAGGCCGAATTCGCTCGCGCCATGGCCGATCATCACTCCGTTTGCATACGCGCCGCTGAGCACTTCATCTGGCATCTTCAAATCGTCATAGATTTCTTGCGGTGTTGGGCGACGTTCGCGTGGGTCCGTCGGAGCCTTCGGTGGTGATGGTGGTTCACCAAAGCGATCACGATAAATCGATAGATTCTTATCGAGCGCCTCGATGAACTGCGGCATCACGGCATGGGGAATGATGACTCGCGAAGCAACGCGGTGTGGCCGACCGATCGTCTGCAAAAAATCGATGATAAACTCGTTGGGGCCGGTCATGACAATCACACCGGTGCTGAAGTGCCCGCCGGCAACGTGATCAGGAACGCGAGCCCGCAAGCTTTGCTGACGTTCATCGGGGTCCAGTCGATCTTGGGGAGTCGAGGGATCGTTGCTCATTGCGAAGTTTCCTTGCCACGGTTTGCTGTGGCTCCGTCAAAAATCCGAGTGATGTAAAAATCCCAAGCAAAAGCTTAAACCGCTTTTCCGCCTGTGCCGAGACCCAACGGATCATTTGAACTTGTCCCGAGCGGCAACTTTTGCAAACGACGTCGTTCTTCAAGTACTCGTTTAGGTGTGATCAATCGCTGGGGCAGCACAGTTCGCCCCAACAGTAGCAAATGTCCGAAAAATGCGAATCCGCCGAGGGCCATTACGATCCACCTCGCTTCAAAAGGCAATGTATCATCGATCGACATATCGAGCGTCCAGACCCAGTTGGTGACTTGCCAAAGAGAGTAAGGATACGATCGATAGTCGTTGAGGTGCATGCCGATCGAATAGGGAACGAGCGCTAAAAGTAACAGCATCACGGCCAAAGCGGCCATGCCGACGCCGACTCGTACCGTATTTCGCAGTCGTAACGCGGCAATGATCAAACGGACACCGACTAAGCCAATGCAGAGATACGCGACAAACAAAACAATCGTGCTGCGAATAGAGTTCGGATTGATGCCGACATAGCTGGCATCCGGTAGCTGTAGTAGACGTCCGTAAATACCATCCATTGCCACGAGCAAAACGATGAGGTTGGTGACCGCGAACACGAGACCGGTTGCAGGACCGGGCGTGAACCAAATCAGAAACAGTCGGCCGAGAAATGTTCCCGGCAGCTCACGCCGGATGCGCGGTGTCATCGTCGGTGCCTCTGCGGCCATCATCGCACCGGCGGCCACCCAGGTTAAAACCAAATGCGCCGTCAAGCTCCAAATGGTCCCTAACGCGATATCAAAACCGAGTGTTAAAGAAAACGCAGCAATTCCGATCACGGCTGCTTGGTGGATCAACAGCGACACACGAATCGCGGTTGACCGGTTCTCACTTTCCGGTATCAATTGCGCTGCCGTCGCCATCAAAAAAACCATGGCAATCGTACCGGCGAATAGCACCGTCGATACGACCAAGAATCCAGTCTGCAGTGCTGAGAGCGGATTGCCAGATTGGATCAAATTGATTGCGATCGACCCCGCTGCAAATTCGCCGCCGAGCAAGATTGCCATCACGACCAGCAACGTACTGACTTGACTAGAACGCGCTCGGGCCATCGGTGCAAAAAAGACGGCCACGACAGTCATCGTCAAGCCAACGACGACGAGCAGTCCCATCAAGATCGCCAGCGTCGGCAAGTCAACGCCTCGTAGCGTGTAGGCATAGGCGACACACGGAAACAATGCCACGAAATACAACATCATTTGCAGCGCCGCGCTGCCGATTTTTCCCAAAACGATTTGTCGCGGCGATAACGACGTCACGCTCAATAACTCCAGCGTTCCGTCATCGATCTCACCCTCCAGGGATCGATACGCCGCCAGCGGCACGACCAACAACATCGGAACCGCGAGGGCCAAGTAGTAACCGATCAACATGTTCGGAGCCGACGGCACAAAATAGATTTGCGGCATCATCAACAGGCTGCCAGCGATTGTCCAAGCCAACGACGCAAACAACAGCAGCGAAAACGTAACCACGAATTGGCGACTTTTCAGCGCTTGACGCGTCTCCTTCACCAATATCGGATTGATCGCGTCTCCACAGCGAATCGCCACTTTGTCCACCATACGCAACCACTTCGGTGCCGCCTCGGATTCACCCAAGATCGCCGCAAGATTGGCGTCTCGTGCTTCGTCAACCGTTACGCTCATTGCACCAAGCCCTCAGTGACTTGCAGGAACACATCTTCAAGACTTCTACTGTGCGCGATCGCTTCGGCGACGATACAGCCGGACAGCACGAGTTCGGTGACTAGGTCTGCCTGGGCTCGCATGTCGCCGGTGAACTCGATTCTCAAAATTTCACCTTCGATCGTTACCTTGTTGACGAATTCGCGTTGGCTGACACGGTTCGCTGCTTCGGTTGTGTCGGAAAGTAAACGGATGACCAACTCACGATGTTCCGCTTGCTCACGTTGGATCTCATCAACCGTTCCGGTGGCGAGCAAGCGTCCTTGTTCAATGATTCCAACTCGATCACACATCTCAGCTAACTCGGTCAAGATATGGCTGCTGATGATGATCGTTTTGCCTCGATCCGCTAACTCGCCAATCATTTGGCGGAGTTCTATTCGAGCCCTTGGATCCAAACCCGCAGCGGGCTCATCCAGGATCAATACCGACGGATCATGAATTAGCGCACGCCCCAAACACAGCCGTTGTTTCATCCCTTTGCTCAAACCGCGAATCGGCTTTTCAGCAATCTTGCGCGTGCCGGTAAAGTCGAGCACCCAGCGCAAACGCCGCAAGCGTTCTTCGCCAGTGATTCCATAAGCTCTGGCGTAGAAATCCAAGTACTCCCAACAGTTCACATCGCGATACGTGCCATAGGAGTCAGGCATGTAGCCCAATCGATGACGCACCAGTTCGGGATCATTGATCACGGATAAACCGTCGATGAATGCTTCACCGAAGCTTGGCAAATCAAGCGTCGCCAGGATCCTCATGCTCGTTGTCTTACCGGCACCGTTGGGGCCGATGTAGCCGAAGACGCTGCCCTGAGGAATCGAAAACGAAATGTCTTGGACCGCCTTGGTGGTTCCGAAAAACCGGTAGATTCGCCGCAATTCGATACACGGTGCCACGTCTGCGTGAACACCGCCTGGAATCAATCGACTCATTGAGTTTGTCGCCAAACTTTTTGCACCAGCGATCATGGCAACACTCCAATCACATAATGCACACTTTCGACCAGTTCTGCTGATTCGACCGCGATACAGTCATCTGTCACATCCGCGACAGCGACAAACATCCCCGGTGGCAGCTCCGACCGAATCTGAAGCCTCTCACGAATCCAGGATTCCACCACACTGTCACCGAGCGCTGCTCGATTGGGAGCGGAAGCTTGGCGAGGCTGATTGTAGAGAATCGCCAATAAGTCAATGGCGGCGTCACCTTGACGTTGAGCGCTGGAAATCCCAGGCGGCGGCAACGGACGCTGAATCCCATACAACTCGCTGAGCAATTTACTTCCTACTTTGCTTTCCACCGGATTTACCACAAGCGTTGCTCCAGGCGACAATTTGTCGAACGCAAAATATTCTCCATCGAACGTCCGAATCACTCCTTGTCGCAACTCGAAGCTAAGTTCATTCAAAACATTAGTTGTTGCTGGTGAGCCATTTTGTGTAACACGAACCAGCCCTACCTTGTCGACGGGACGGTAGGTCACGAACTGTTTCTGTTGACGTGAAGGCAGAAATCCCGAGTCGAAGCGGATTGCATCGTCAGCGAGTTCAATGGTACCGATCATCGAGTGCTCGACTTGCGATGCCTGAAACCAATTGCTGACAGCGGACAATTGATAAGGCAGTACCAACGAGTTCGCGGGAAAACGCATGCCTTCGGCAGGACGTATGCCAGCAAAGTACGTGGCACGATTGCATCGCACGGCGACGCCTGATGCGTCACCAATCCAAGTGACCTCACGAATCCGAACTCGCGTCGACAGGCCATCGGCGACAAGTCCATAAGCAAACATGATCAACGTCGTCGCGAAAGCCAGCAACGGTGCGACAAACATCATCAGATATCCGCGTCCGAGTTTTGTAAGTTTTCGATAGGCCAGGGGACCAACGATAACGACAAAGACGATTAATAAACCGATGAACGTGTAGACCGGCGGTTGTGCCACGCCGGGAATCACCCAATCCCAAAACCTGCGATCACCAAAACATGGATCAACCGCACGGCGCTCGATTCCAGAAGAACCCGTGTCGTCGTTCATGTTGGCGATCGCGCGCCAATGCTGTGGCGAACCTGGCAGCACATCCGTTCGATCGCAAACGACTACACGGCCCAAAGCAAAATCATAGATTGCGTAATCGTTTTCATTGATCGGCTCGGCCATGCCGACAGCTTCCTGCTCTTTGACCCAGGCAACGTTGGCATTAAATTCTGCATCGCTGAAGCCAGTTGGCGAATTTGTGTACTGGAGAAATCCACGGCCGGGATTTCCATAGGCTTGAATGTTGGAGTTATATCCGCCTCGAAATGGCTCGAAGTCAACTGGCGTGCCGGCGTACTGAATCGCTTTCGAAACAAGATCAGTATTGCGGTCGGCGTTTTTGGAGTTCAGCGAAAACCATTCGTCGAACTCGACTTTTGTTGGGCTGCCGAGGATCCATAACGTACCGCCGCACCGAACGTAATCGTTCAATGCTTTCGCAGGCTCCGGTTGTTTTGCAACCAAGCTCTTAAGCGTGTCATATTCGATTATCCAAACATCAATGGAATCGAATCCTCTCCAATCCGCTGGCAATTGATCGACATTGACAACACGAAAGCGGTTGACTCGATTGCCAAGCTTAAACACCGGAGTGGTGAAATCGTTTTCACGAACCAACTCCGGCATTAAAGACATAAACAAAACTCGCGAGTCACGGGTATCGACTGCATTCTCGTTGATCCAGCCGTAACGACGTCTCGTGGACTCAAACCAAAACGCCTCCGCTTGGTTGGGCGAAAATGTTGACCCTGCGATTCTCGTTCGGTAGCCATCTAACGAGCGACGGTCTTCCAGCACAGAGACGTCGAACTCACCGCCGACGGTCCACTTGGGTAGGTACGCGGTCTTCGTCGCGCTGCTGGTCCCTTCGACAAGTGGAACCGGAATGTCGTATGTGCAATCGAGACCTGGAGGCTGTGTCGTCTTGGTAACCGGACTCACTCGGACCGTGATCAAGCGATCTGCGGGAAAGTTCTTGCCAGTCGGAGCGACTTCAATCGTCACCGGAATTTCGCCAACCGAATTACTGTCGCCACAAGCAAAATTGACGACAAAGCCGCGCGGCTTCGCACCCTGCTCCGGCAGCGAAAAAGCAACTTCGTTGAGCAGCCCTGGTTGCGCACCTATGACGTCTAGCGGCAACGTGAACATCACGACTAAGCCCAGAGCCACCCACGCGGCGCGAAAGTAGATTGGCTGAAGCACGTAAATCGCTTTGATCATGTCCCAGGATCGCGTGGCGGCAGGAGTTGGGGCGGCATTTGATTGCCGGAAAATGGATTTCCTTTATGAATATCCTCGAGCTGATCTTGCCCAATCGTTGCTGGAATCCAAGCGATTAAAAATAATGCGGCGAAGAGGCCGAAAGTGACCAGAATCGAGACGAGCGCATAAATCACCGCGCCCGCAATCGCTGAACCCTGCTGGGCATATCGAAACGCAAGCGCACCGGTCGCAGTCAAAGTAACGACACTGAGTGCAAATTGAAAAGACAGCCTAGGCAACGCTCGGCTACGCTCTTTGCGCATGACCGAGGGCGTTGGCGAGTCTGCAGAAGAAGTATCGATCGGCACCGTAGACTCCCATGACAATGTTCTGGATGTCTAATAGTTTACGGTGAGATCAAGTCACTGAGCAGGTGACGATGTCGGATAGTCTTCAGCCAGAATTACCGAATCGTCGAACCCGGTGCGGGCCGACCGGGTGAGGCTTGTGGCTGGGCGAGCTGGGTTTGGACTTCAGGCCGATATTGCTCTTGGACCACCGTCCAGGTAGCTGGCGGTCGTTCATCAATGAAAACGCGTCCCCAATTAGCGACCATTTGAGCGACCGTATTTCGCTCCACATCCATAAATTCATAATGATCGTAGGCCGGTGCCGTTTGCTCATCGTAGTTCGGTCCGTACATGATCAGCGCATGGGGCAAAAAGGTCTTTGCGTCAATGACGACCCGAACAAACTTGTACTGTGCGCGATCGACTTGATACTTCGGAAAAGCTTCGACAACCATCACGCCCGGCTGAGCTTCGATTTGCCGGATCCAATAGCGTTCCTTGATCTTGGCTGCATTGAGGTTGAATACGAATGGCAGCGGGCTTTCAAAAATTTCTTTCCCACGCATTTCTGGTGGCAACTTTTGGATCTTGCACTGCTTCGTGCTGCGATCGAATTCAAGCAGCTCTTCGCCATTGCAAACCCAGTGCTCACCAAACTGGCCGGGTGTTTCGGCATACGTTGGCTTGTTGTCTGGAATCCCCGTCAGGAATTTTAGCTGGTCAACGCGAAACAAGCCCTTGTCTGGCGAACCATACTTGATCACCCCTTCAGCCCAAGTCGAATGAACGCCCTTCGGTGCAGCTAGTGAATCAAAATGCCAACGACGAAACTTTGCTTCTAGCCGTTTCGTTCCGCTGCTTTGCGCTTCCCAATTGGTCAAAAACTGGTTGAGCACCGCCTGTTCCTGGGGAGTCAACACAAACGGGGCGAGGTTTGTATTGTCAGGAGCAGTCTGTTGGGACTGTTGTGCTTGTTGTGCGTCACTCGATTGGTTGCCAGAAAGCAATGCCAACGACGCCAGGACCGCACATTTAACTAGATTTCGCATCATCCTTGACGCCTCGTTCATGTCTATCGAAATGGGCACAATCTAAACGCAAGCCAGCATCCATTCCGGCTTGCTTCGTGACCTTAGCACGCCAGAGTCCGTCATGGAAAGACGAATCTGCAAAGTTAAGCCAGTAGAGCCAATCAGGGAGCGTTTCAGGGAATGCATTTGGTACCATGCACCTTGAATCGCTTACATTTGGCGCGATACTCGTCGTGGTGAACGTCTCGCCAGAGCTCCTGCTGAAATGCTATCGAGCGAACCAACGGAATTCAAATCCGTTCGCGACGTCCAAGGTCGCCGCCGCAAAGAAAACAAATGAAAATCATCAACTCGCCAAGCAGTATCGCGAGCGTTTGACGCGCGTCATGGATGAGGCCGCTGACTTTTATGCTAAGCAAATGAAAGCCAACGGCTTCGAAGTCAAACGAATTCCCTTCGATCGCGATTCTAAAAAGTTGTTGAATTTCATGATCGTACAGGGCAAAGAACCGTGGACGGCTTATAACTCTAAGCAGCTCATCAGTGCCGATAAAGTTCGCAAAGAGTGCTTGCCCGTGCTTTATGCAGCGGGCCTCAATCCTGATCACGAAACCATTGTCGTCTTTACTGCCATCATGGAATGGGATGACAAGCTTCTTCGTTTTCGCCAGCAATCGCCCTATTTCGGAATGGGCAATGCCCATTCGGGCTTTTGTTGGCAATTTGATGCGCCGCCGCTCGATCCGAAAAACCTGCTTTTGAAAACACCGAACATCGATGACGGCGAGTTCGGGATCATCAGTGCAGGACGCTGGAATTCGCTGATGATTGGCGGCGTCATCCATGAGCTCGGCCATTCGCTGGGTCTGCCACACGACGCGGAACGACCCGCAGAACTGCAAAAAACCGGGACGTCTCTGATGGGACTTGGCAACCTCCGGTATGCATTTGAGCGTCGCAAAGAAGGCTTGGGAGCATTCTTGACATTCCCGGATGCTTTGCGATTGGCTAGTCATCCATTCTTCACAAGGTCGGCGAAGGGGCTTGCAGAGAATGACCGCAGTTCCGGGGTCTTTGAAGAATTGGCCTGTGAAAACGACGGTGATGGAATCATCGTCAGCGGCCGCGTGAACTCGTCGCCCGCGACCTACGCCGTCATCGCGTACACCGACGGCGAAGGCCGCAGCGATTACGATGCCATTACAACCTCAGCCATTCCCAATGCTGAGGGTCGCTTTCAAGTGCGTTGCGACACGCTACCTCACGGCAAGCAAATTGCGTTGCGGCTCACCGGTCTGCAGGTGAATGGTCTTACGTACATGCAATCGGGGCTGAACTTTGTGATGACCCCGGCTGGCAAAATGCAAACGGAGGAACTCAAGCAAACGATCGTGCTGCTGCCGATCCTGAACCAGTTACGTGCTGGTCGCGCGGACGAAGCGGCGCGACTGACCGCCGCTTTACCAGATACTGAACCTGCGAAACAACTCGCGGCTCCGATGCTAACACCACCGAACATGCGTCCGCTGACGGCTGAGGGCAACTCCGTTTCGCTCTGCGATCTAAGACCCAGCAGCGCCACTGTCGGCTGGCGGACGCCCGCATTTGACTACAGTCCTGAAGACCTCACGATTCGCGTGGCTGGCAAGCTGGAGCGTAGGGGTATCTACGCCCATCCACCGTCAACGTACTCATGGACACTCGATGGAACTTGGAAGAACTTTCACGCGATTTGTACAGTTCGCGATGAGGAAACAGGTTCAGTTGTCTTTGTCGTGACAGTCGACAATGTGGAAAAATGGCGTTCGGACCTGATCAACTTCGACACCCGCAAAGAGTGTGACGTCGATCTCACCGGTGCGACGTCACTCAAGCTCACCGTCGAAGATGGTGGCGATGGCAGCTTTCAAGATCACGGGTTTTGGATTGCGCCCGTACTCACGAGGTAGCCGGACATTCGCGAGCGGACGTGGCTCCCTTACTTCAGTCGAACTCTCAGCTCCCCTTTCTTTTCAGGACGCGATCTAGCTGGACAGCGCCACTTTGGATTAGCCGTTTTGGCGCTAGCCACGGTTGTTGCACTGAAAACCGTGGCTAGCGCCAAAACGGCTAAGAAGTTCGGAACCGCAACAAATATCGAAACATTCGATGCTAGGTGGCGCTGTCCAGCTAGGAAGTGACGCCGTGAAAACCGGCGAAGGAGAGGGTTAGCGATAACCGGATGTAAGTCAAAAAATCGTTGCTAATTCGACAGGGACTTCTAGGCCATGAGCTTGTGCGGTCGACCGAATGGAATCCATTGGCAAGGAGGATGTTGCGGACTCACCAGCACCGGGACGACGACTGCGAGCGATGAAATTGATGATTTGCAGAGCATCCAGCGCTGTGATTCTCGAGTCACCGGAAACGTCTGCGAACTTTGGTGCCCGGCTGCTCATAGGATCACGAGTACGTAAGGCAAGGAAATTGACGATTCGAAGCGCATCAATGGCACGAACAACGCCATCGTTGTCGGCGTCACCCGGCAAAAACGCGTTGTGCTGCGGGCGATTGGTCAGATCGATTTGAACAGTCACTCCATCGACCTGCGAAGTCGCTACCGTTCGGCCGTTTACTCGCTGGGTCATCACGGGCGCGGATACTTGCTTGGAAACAAATGAAAGTTTCGAATTGGCATCTAGCTCCGACACCACATCGACCAATCCAATTCCATGGAAGTCGTTCTGCAATCGGAGCGTGTCGAATCCGGATCGGGTATTGATTGACAATTTGCTTGTAAGACTTTCGCCTTCGGCCGCCGGGGCCATTGGAAAAATAATTGAAAGCGAGTGGCCGAGATCCATCAAAACGGGACGGCCAGAAGAATCATTCAATAATTGCAACTGGTCGTTACCATAAGAACCGCTGATCTTTCGCTCAGAGGTTGCCAGTTGATCATCGATCGTGATTGGACCCTTAAGTCGAATACGCACGGCGCGACCGTTTATCGTGATGACTAGCTGGTCGTCACCAATCGCATAATCGACCGGCCCCGCTGGAGAGCCTACAAGCTTTAATATCGAGCCAGCACCTAAAGACAGATCAAGTCCATCCCTTGGGATTGCGGCCTGCGATCCATCGCCAAAATTGATTGTGAACTCTACGTTGCGATCATCGGCGTTAAACGAATAGGCGGGTGTAGACGCGAAAGGTACATTCTGCGTCCAGGTGCCTTCGCTCTTGATCTGCCACGACTGATCGGTAGTACTGAAAGTAAATTGGTTGTCAGTAGCAGGAGGGATGACTGGTGCAATGGATTCACGAAGTTCCCAGACCGATGTGATTCCCTGGCGCGTTTCCGTTGCCAATATTGGTTCCGTTGCCCCCGTTCGGTCAACGTCGAGCCTAGCTTGCTGCGGAAGCTTCGCGATAAAATCGCCCAATGGCTCCACAGGATCAAGTTCGTAAAGACTGCTACCGGCCAACAGGATGCGTCTCGGAAGTGTATTAACACCGTTACGGACGAGCAAAGCAAAAGGATACCCATTCAATGGCAATCCAGTCGCTCGGTCACGAAGCAACGTTACTTGTCCGGAATCGACAGTGACACTCCAGGTATTTCCACTCTGTCCACCCTCGGCGATGAGTGCCATTTTTCCATTGATCAAAAGCGGTGGTCGCCAGTAGTTGAGGGGGTTAATGGTTGAAAATTGTTTAAGCAGAACCGGTGAGACTTGCGAGTCGTCCAATTGCCAGATCGAATCCCCATTCACTGGATCGATCACCCGCGCTATCCATGAATTATCAATCCGGACTAAGTTATCGCTCGTAAGCTGCGCCGTCGGACTCGGGGGCGAGCCAGTGCCAAAAAACCGTTGGAATGTTCCCGTACTACGTCGCTCTATAAGCGGTTCTGTGGTGAAATCAAACGTCACTAGTAAACCGGAACCTCTAACGAACGCGTAACGAGGTGCCGAAGCAAGAGGATCATCTGAAGTTGGAAAATCGTATAGTCTATTTACCCTACCTGCTATCGAGTCGGCACTCGTAAATATTTCATTTACGGCGATGCTCTTTTCCGAGTTTGTAACCGAACGTACGAAAAGTCGTGTGGCTTCGTTCGAAACGTTTAGCGTGCCTGCATCTTGAAATATGGCGATAAGACGGAATGCGTCTGGACCTGCGATTCCTTCGATGTAAGTTTCGACACTGAGTCCCGATGCATTTGTTCTAACGATTGACCATGAGTCGGATTTGAAGACGGAAAAGTAAGCTCGCCCATCAAAAACGCCAAGTGAATCCAAGTCAAAGAACCTGCCCACGTACGGAACATCAAGAATGCCCTGTTGACTTCCATCGAAACCCATGGAAAGTAGTCTTAGGACTTGTTTTCCATCAACAATTGAGCCGGCTAGAAAAAGAATTCGATCCGCGACTATGTCAAAGTTATAAACCTGGCTTTGTGTCACAGGTACGAGTGATTCAATGACGGACGAATATGGCTTGCTGATTGCGAAGGCGCCACCTGCGGGCGCGTAAACGAAAGCAACGCTTCTTCCATCGCTCGTGTAACGGGGGGGCGAGTATGAAGTTGGAAATTGGTCGCGGTTGTACAAACTTGCGAAATCAAACGCTTGGGCAATCGCGACGGTCGTCGGCGTCGCGGCTGAGTCCTTGATGAGCCACCATTCTGCGGCATCGCTGTCAACCTGATAATAGAAAACTTTATTGCCATCAACGCGCAGGCGACCTGAATTGAGGTTTGACCGGTTTTGGGTAGCGAGTACTTCTTGAACCCCGGTGACTGCGTTGATGCGCACCAGACGCGACGAATTGACTGTAGTCAAAGAGACGTAGTACGTCTCGGCACTACGGACTACCTCAACGATCGATTCGTTTGCGTTTGCGACCAATAGCGTTTTCGCTTCGCGTTTCATGAGGTCAATGATGCGAAGTGAGTACTGGTTCCCATCGTTAAAACTCGTTTGCCAATAACGATTGTCGTCGATTAACTCCCGCGTGAGATTGTTTGTCGAAGGTAGGAAATCGAGCGGCTCAACTCGTATCTCCATATCCGAGCCAGGCGGAAGGGTTACCGTCGCCGTCAGTAGAACAAACGGGTTACGTAGCGTGTAGTTCATTACGACCGTTTTATCATTCACCGCCAGAATCGGTCCGTTCAACTGATATGGCAAATCGAAACTTTTCATCCCTGAGAGCGTTCCATCGGTTTGATAAAGTCGATAAGCGCCCGATTGTTCTTGAGCCAAGAGATAGACGAAGCCATCGGGACTAATCGATACATTGATTGCCCGACTTCCTTCAGGTAGCAGCTTTGTGACCGTGGAGTCGTCGTGGAGTATGAAGTAGCGAGACGAGTAGTCACTCGTTGGTAGGGCTACAACTGTGCCGACTCGGATCTTCCCAACGTTTTCGAGTCCGTTGGAATAGATTATCGATTGTTCGATCGGCTGCGCCGTAGAAAGAAGGCTATTGGTGATAAACAACAAATTTTTTCGCTCGCCGGTCACCTCGGAGAAAAACGACTGGGTGAAAACGACTCTATCGTCTACCAAGATCGCTTGATTAACATCCGCTCGGTCTAATCCACTGACAGATGACACGTCAAAGGATAGCGAGACTGCCCGCGTGCCAGTCGCTGTGCCGTCGGAAGTCCAAAGCTGGGCCTTGTCAGGCTCGCTCTGGGCTGAAAAGAACAGTTTGCTCGCTGTGGAAATGTTGCCCGGTATTGTGTTAAGTTTTTGACTTCGGTATCCACCTTCAGACCCTGGAAATATGTCCGCGACGAGCTGCGTTGTTGCTGAGGTCCCGCCTGATTTCCATAATTCCAGACCGGACACTCCGTTATCGGCCGCGAAGTAAACGACTTCACCGATGACAGCCAGATCTTGGATCTGCGAGCCTTCAACGCCGGGCCGAATGTCTTTGACCAACGAGGCATTCGTGCCATCGGCATCAGCCCGCCATAATTCAGACCCATATCGCGGGTCGTCCCGGACAAAAAACAAGCTCGACTCAGTCGCTGCAAATCGAGTGAGCGGTGCCGCATCGGGCGACTCGGACACAAGTTCCCATTCTGCCGCCAACACCTCACGTTTTTGCAGCGTTTCGAAAGACAACCGACGACTTTTGCGTTGGAATTTCATGGGGTAAAGAGTTCGCTAGGCGAAGTTTTTTAGGGCCAGGTACCGGACCACCCATTATCGCCAGAGCTGCCACACTTGTCAATTCGTGAAAAGCGATAGCGTTGTAGCTGGACGACGCTGAACCAGTCTATGCGATCTGCAATCGATCGCTGTCGCTGAACAGGTTCATTTGCTTCGTTTCGTCTAGCGGCATCAAGATCGCGATCCCCTC
>Ga0335394_10005953_pt1 | contig 13759 bp, 15 predicted proteins | sample MAT03_FD_205741 | JGI IMG/M metagenome (GOLD analysis project Ga0335394, IMG submission 205741) | Freshwater microbial communities from Lake Fryxell liftoff mats and glacier meltwater in Antarctica - MAT-03 (spades assembly) (version 2) ...
TCGAGCAGGGCGTTGGTGGCCACGGTCATGCCGTGGGCGAAGATTCCGACCGCTCCGGGTTCGAGCTTCGCCTGGCTCAATACCTCCCGGATCGCTTCGATCACACCCTGCGACTGGTCGTCGGGAGTGGTCGGGGCCTTGCCGGTGGTCACGGTGGAGCCTTTGACCAGCACGGCGTCGGTGAAGGTGCCACCGACGTCGACTCCAAGGATCACCGGGCCGTTTCCTTTAGCGGCAGCGGGTTCAGGTCCGGCCATGTCCGCCGCCCCCGGGGGTTTCGATTCGCAGGCGGTCGCCCGGTTCGAGCCGGCCGGTTGCTTTGCTCTCCAACTGTTCGGGCTCGGCCAGGCCATGCCGGATCAGCAGGTTGCGACCGCACGCACCAGGGGAACCGCCGTCCGCACCGGGCGGCTGGTGTCGACGCCGTTCGGTCAGCAGGGCGTAGCCCATCGGTTCCAGAGCCTCGAGTTCCCGCACCAGGCCGTCGCCACCGCGGTGGGCACCGGCACCTCCGCTGCCCCGCCGGATCGAGTACTCGGTAGCGCGGACCGGAAACTCGAGTTCGAGTGCTTCGATCGGAGTGTTCAGGGTGTTCGACATCGCCACGTGGACCGCACTCGGCCCGTCCGCATCGGCACTCGCTCCCTGCCCGCCGCCGAGAGTTTCGTAGTAGGTGAAGGTGTCGTTGCCGAGCGTGAAGTTGTTCATCGTGCCCTGCCCGAGCGCCCTGCCGAAAGCCCTGAGGCAGAGGTCGGCGACCCGGGAGGAGGTCTCGACGTTGCCGGCAACGACTGCGGCCGGCGGCCTGGCATTCAGGATCGAGCCCGGCGGCGCGATCACCTCGATCGGTCGGTAGGCCCCGGCGCTGGCTGGGATGTCGGGATCGGTGATCACCCGAACCGCGAAGTAGCAGGCGGACTGGGTCACCGAAAGCGGACAGTTGAGGTTGCCAGGATCCTGGCCTGACGATCCAGTGAAGTCGAAAGTGATGCGGTCACCGTTTACGGTGGCCTTGAGGGTCAGCTCGAGGTCGCCGCTGCGGGCCTCCAGCCAGTCGGTCGCTTCGTAGGTGCCGTCGTCGATCTCACGGATCCGGGCGCGGGTCCGGGCTTCGGCGTAGTCAGATACGGAATCCATGGCCGCCGCGAGGCCACCGGTGCCCCGCTGTCCGGCGAGCTCGGCCAGGCGTTTGACCCCGGCCCGGTTGGCTGCGAGCTGGGCCCGCAGGTCAGCCCTCCGCTGGCCTGGCTGGCGCATCTGCCCGACTACCTCATCGATCGATGATTCGTCGAGTATCCGCGGCGGGATGACTACCCCTTCCTCCGCGAGGCCGGTCGAGTCAGCCGGCATCGAACCGGGCAGGCGACCACCGACGTCGGCGTGGTGGGCCCGGTTCGCGGCGAAGCCGATCAGTACACCCGATCCGGAGAAAGCGGGAGTGACCACCGTGATGTCCGGCAGGTGGGTGCCGCCCGAGTAGGGGTCGTTGAGGAACCAGGAGACGCCGGGCTGGTGCCGCTCGGATACAACTGCCGCCACTGATGCCGGCATCGAACCGAGGTGGACCGGAATGTGCTCGGCCTGCATCACCATCTGACCCGTGGCATCGAAAACCGCCGCCGAGCAGTCCCGCCGCTCCTTGATGTTGGCCGAGTGAGCCGAACGTACCAGCACCGCACCCATCTCTTCACAGACCGAGGCCAGGGCACCGGCCGTGATCTGGACCTCGACCGGATCCGGGTTTGGCGTGTTCAGTCCCACCGCTTGATTTCGATTGAGCCGTCGGCGCGGTAGATCAGGTGCCGACCGTCCATCGCCGGGTCGGTTTCGGGGAAGTCGGTGCGGCGGTGGCCGCCACGGGATTCCTCGCGAGCCCCGGCGGTGGTGCCGATCGCCCTGGCCAGGGGATACGGGTCGGCCGTCAGCTCAGCCAGGTGGACGGCATCTCGCAGGGGGCCGGCCAGGCGCCAGACGGATTTCCTCGTTTCGGCGGTAGGTGGGTCGAAACGCCATTCGGGCAATGCCGCCGGCGGTCCAGAAGGCATTTCGCCGAGTCCGGCCCGGGCTGCCCTCTGGCCGAAGACGAAACATTCGGTCAGTGAGTTCGATGCGAGCCGGTTGGCGCCGTGGATGCCGGTGCAGGCACATTCACCGGCTGCGTACAGGCCGTCGAGCGTGGTCCGGCCATCGAGGTCGACCGCGATGCCGCCCATCATGTAATGGGCTCCCGGGGATATCGGGACCGGTTCGTTCAGGGGATCGAATCCGGCGGTGTCGAGCATCTCGAAGACGCTCGGGAAACGCTCGGGTGGCACCTGCCGGAGGTCGAGTCGCACTTCCGTGCCGTCCTCGAAGCTTTGCTCGAGGATCGCCGCGGTGACGTCGTCGCGCGGGGCCAGTTCTTCGGTGAACCGCTCGCCGTTCCGGTTGAGCAGGGTGGCGCCTTCTCCGCGGATTGCCTCGGTAATCAGGGCGCCGTCGAAGTTGGTGCCGGGGGCGGTCAGACAGGTCGGGTGAAACTGGCAGAACTCGAGGTCGGCCAGGTCGGCCCCGGCGGCACTGGCCAGCACCGGCCCGGCACCGATCGCCCCCCAGGGATTCGAGGTTCGGCGCCAGAGGGCGGCTGCCCCGCCAGCGGCAAGCAGAGTCGACCGGGCGGCGATATTGCCACGATCGGTGATCACCCCGTGACAGCGGTCGCCGTCACTCCAGAGCGCCAGTGCGGATGTCTCTTCAAGCACTTCGATGTTCGGCTGGTCGGCAACCATGCGGGCGAGTCCGCCGGTGATCTCCTTGCCTGTCTGGCTTCCCCCGGAATGGATGATGCGGCGCATGGAGTGGCCGCCTTCGAGGGCGAGGGAGAGGCTGCCGTCAGGGCCGGTGTCGAAGTTGAGCCCGCGGTCGATCAGGTCGCGCACTATGCCGGGGGCCGCTTCGGTGAGGACCTCGACCGCGGCGGTGTGGCAGAGGTTGCGACCGGCCGCGATCGTGTCGGCGGCATGGAGCTCGGGCGAGTCACCCGGATCGAGAGCAGCCGCCAGGCCACCCTGTGCGTGGAAACTGGCGCTTTCAGCAAGCGGTTTACGGGACACCAGGCAGACCCGTCCTCCGGCTTCGGCGGCTACCAGGGCGGACCACAGACCTGCCGCTCCGGCACCGATAACGGCGAGGTCGAAAGTGCCCAGGCCGACCTCGGCTCCGGCCTCTGGAAGGTTGTCGGTCACCGCTGGTTACTTGCCGGGGTCGGTGCCCGGCTCGTCTTCCTGGCGAGCCAGGTCTTCCAGCTCTTCGAGCGTGAGTCCCTCTTCGAGGCCCCTGGCGATCAGGTCGGCTTCACGGTCGATCGAGACGACTTCGGTCGCCTTCTCCGAGAGGCCCCGGCGGTCGAAGCTGCCCTGGCCAGCCATGGTCACGGTCATCTCACCGAGCTCGGAGAGGCTGTTGCGGCGCAACTCATCGAGCTCGTCGAGGTGGTCCTTCATCGCTTTGCGTTCGCGGCCACTCTGTCCACCGCGGCTGAAGAGTCCCATCAGGAACCGGCCTTTCCGGGGTCAGTGGGCTCGGTCTTGTCGGTCGAAGCCGTTTCGGCGGACGTTGCAGACGAGCTGCTGTCCTTGGTGAGTTCCTGGCGTAGAGCGCCGATCTGACCGCGCAGCCAGTTGACGGCCGCTTCGCGCGCTTCGGCTTCGGCGGCAGCTGACTCCTTGGGTGATCCGGTTTTGCCGGCGGGCTCTGCGTTTGCGGCTCCGGCGGCAGTCTTTTCGGCGGCAGCGACCCGTTCTTCGGCTTTCCTCGTGTTCTCTTCGATCGTCTTGAGGCGGGCCTCGGCGTTAGTGATCACTTCTGCCTTGGCTGCTTTCTCGGCAGCGAGGTCGGCTTCCAGCGACGCGATCCGCGCGGCGGTAACGGCATCGGGCGAGGTTTCGGTGGCGCCGGGCGGCGGAACGGCCTGGCTGCCCGTGCCGGGGCCGGTCATTTCGGCAGCAAGGGCGGCATCGGCTTCTATTTCGGCGGCCTGGTTGCGCACCCACTCGGCAGCGGACTCGCGGTTGGCGGCGGATTCGCGGGCCAGTCTGGCTTCCGCCTGTCGGGCTTTCTCTTCCGAGGATGAGATCGCGGCGGCGGCACCTTTGAGTGCCTCTGCGAGTTGCTTCCGATCAGTTTCGATCTCGCGGGCAATTGCGGAGAGTTCGGTCTTCGAGTCGGCGGCGACCGCTGCCTTGGCGGCTTCGGCGCCGGTACGTGCATGGCTCTCGCTCGCTTCGAGTCGCTCGGAGAGCTGTTCGAGGGGGCTCTTCGGCTTTGGCGGAGTGGCCGGAGTCGCGGTTGCCGACTGCTGGGAAGGATCGGCCGGTTTCGTGTCGGCAGGCTTCGCCGGGTCACCGGACTTCACGGCACCCGCATCCTTTGCAGCGCCGCCCGGCTTCGCCGGCTCTGCGGTGGGAGTGGGGCTGGCTGGCCTGGCCGGGGCCGGCGCCGCAGGAGTTGACGGCGCGGGCGCCGGCGACGCGGTGGCCGAAGGTGGCACCGGCCCCGGGACCGCCTTGGGTGCCGCGGGTTCAGCCGGTTTGGCGGCTTCGGGCGTGGGCGCGACTTTCGGGACCGCGTCGGGCGCCGCGGGTTCAGTCGGCTTGTCGCCGGCGGGCGGCAGGGTGATCTCTGCGCTCGAGGGAAGGCTGTGCTCGACGGTGTGCTCTCCGGTTGCCGGGTAGTCGTGCTCGGCGGTGTACTCGCCGGTCGGCAGGCCATGCTCGGCCGTGTACTCGCCGGTGGCCGGAAAGTCATGTTCGGCACTGTCGGGCTCGGGACGGGCAGGAGCGTCGCCGGCAGCCAGGCCCTTCAGCTCGTTCTCGACCTCGCTCACTTCGGCGGCGCCGCGGGCGAGCAGCGAGTCGTCCCAGTTTCCCTGGACAAACATCCCGAGAACCAGCTCCCCGAGCGCCTCTCGTCGATCGAGATGGAGCTCTTCGAGCTGCCTCTGTTTCTTCTTCAGGGCACCCTTCCTCATCTGGTCCCCCCATCATTACGCAACTCGGCGGCTGGAACAGGCTTCCCTCCGGGTTTTTTCAGAATCTCGTCGTAGGCGAGCCGCACCCTTTCGGCCATCCGGCCTGCCGAGAGGGCCTCGGAAACCACCCGGCCTTCGACCCTCGGATCAACGGTTTCGAGCAGTCCGGAAGCGAAGCGGCTCCATTCTTCGAGGTTGAAATCGGAGCAGAGGGAAGGGTCGAGGCCGCGGCAGGCGTGGGGTGCGATGCCGACCGGAGTCGACATGACCGGCACGTTGCAGGCGAGGCTCTCGAGGCAGGCGAGGCCGAAGCCTTCGTAGTCCGAAGTGATCAGGACGGCGTGCGCCGCGTTGACCCAGAGGGCCATCTCTTCCGGCGGGATGCTGCCGCCGGTGAGCAGTTCAGCGTCAGTGCATTCGGCGAGTTGTCTCGCCCTGTCGAAGCGTTTTTCTGGTCGGTCCGGGTTCGCGGGGAAGAGCAGATACCGCCGTTCGGGGTCAAGGCCGAGCTTCTCTTTGGCTTCCCGGCGATCGATCTGGGTGAAGCGTGAAAGGTCGGCCCCGCAGGGCAATACGGCGTTGCGGCCAGTCGGCAGCGGCAGCCCGGGCCGTCCGGCTTCGGTTTCGAACAGCGCCTTCGACGCACCGGCGACCAGGTCGATCCGGCGGGTCAGGGCTCTCGACATCGGACCGACCACACGGTGGCGTACATCGGTGCCGTGGAAAGTAACGACCAGGGGGCTCGCTCCGGCAAGCGAGGCGCACCAGCCGGCCAGGCCGTAGTGGGCATGGACCAGGTCGAAGGTCTTCTCCCTGAGAATGCGGCGGATCTTCCTGGTTGCCGGCAGGTACTGGTCCTTGCCCGGCTGGAAGGTGAACAGCTCGACGTCGAGGCCGAGCCCCCTCAGCGCTTCGACCTGGTCGACCACCCAGCGGCCGCGCTGCGGGGTGGCCTGGTCGGCGCCGAAGTTCATCACTGTCAGTACCCGCATCGGGGCAGGTTATCCGCGCCGGCGGCAACTCCCGGCTTCCTTGACTGTGCTTTCGCGGAATTGTTGCGTTCATGCCAAGTCAGGGCAGCGTCACAGGTCGAAGATCGGTCGGCAAACGAATGAAGGAGGAGTGATGGTTTACGCAGCTTTGGGATACGCGCATGCGGCCGCTGTCCACCGGTACTCGGTCTGGAGCCGGGCCATGGGCGGCGAGAGGGGGCAGGGAACGGTCGAGTACGTCGGCCTGATCCTGCTGGTCTCGCTGCTGATGGTCGGAATGGTTGCAGCGATGAAGGGTTTCAGCGGCCGCCAGGGCACCGAACTGGCGGAGCTGATCGTCGACAAGATCCAGTCGGCGGTCGACAAGATCGCCTTCCGCTGAGCGTGCCGGGAAGATGGCGGGCTCAGCCCGCCATCGTCCCGGTGATCCTCTCACCAACCCCGGTGTTCCTCCCGCCTAGTACCGCTGGTCCTACCGACCAGCCCCGGTGTTGCTCCCGACCAGCCCCGGAAGCATTCTGGCCCGGTTATTTCGGAGATAGCTGAAAGATGCGAGCCAGAACCTCCCGGGGAACTGCCGCCACTGATCTCGCGACAACACTCTGGGAGACTTGCCCCATGTCAGAACAAACTCGCAGCTTCGATCGTGGAACCGGAGACCTCCGGCCGGTCGATATCCAGCCAGGTTTCGTCTCCAGCGCCGATGGCTCGGCCCTGATCTCGGTCGGCGGAACCAGGGTCATATGCACTGCTTCGGTTTCGACCAAGGTGCCCAAATGGATGGCTGGCAATGGTGAAGGCTGGGTCACTGCCGAGTACTCGATGCTGCCGGCGTCGACCGGCGATCGCAAGCCCCGCGACATCAGCAAAGGCAGGCAGGACGGCCGCGGCGTCGAGATACAGCGGCTGATCGGTCGTTCCCTGCGGGTCGGGGTGGACTTCGTCGCCCTCGGCGAGCGCAGCGTTTACGTCGACTGCGACGTGCTGGAAGCAGATGGCGGCACCCGCTGCGCGTCGATCACCGGTGGATACGTCGCCCTTCATCTGGCCCTCGCCGAGCTTGTGCGCAAGGGGGACATCGAGAAAATGCCGCTGACCACTTCGGTCGCAGCGGTCAGTGTCGGCATGGTCGATGGCCGTGCCCTCTGCGACCTTGACTACCCGGAGGATTCAAGCGCCGAAGTCGACGCCAACGTTGTCATGACCGGTGATGGCGGCCTGATCGAGGTTCAGGCGACAGCGGAACGCACACCGCTTTCGCGGACTTCCCTGGACGAACTGCTCGAACTGGCCGAAGCCGGAATCAACGAATTGCGGGCGGCGCAGGACGCAGCCCTGGGCATTTGATCCTCGCCAGCCAGAACGCCCACAAGGTCGAGGAACTCCGCGAGATCCTCACCGGGGTCGAACTCGAGGCCCTGCCCGACGGGATCGAAATGCCACCGGAAGACGGCGAGACCTTTGCCGACAACGCGCTGATCAAAGCGAGGGCGGCCAGACAGGCCACCGGGGAGCCTGTGGTCGCCGACGACTCCGGCATCGAGATCGACGCCCTGGAAGGCCGGCCGGGAGTCCGTTCGGCCCGCTACGCCGGCGAGAACGCCAGCGACGGAGAAAACCTGGAGAGGGCGCTACGGGACCTGGCCGAAGCCGGAGGGGAACCGGGTTGCCGTTACGTCTGCGTGATCGCCTACATCGATGAAGCCGGAGAAGAACACCTCTTCGAGGGTTTCTGCCCGGGCCGTATAACCCGGGACGTGCGTGGCGACGGCGGCTTTGGTTACGACCCGGCCTTCATTCCCGACGACACCGGGCCGGACGACCAGCGGACGATGGCCGAAGTCAGCCCGGCGGAGAAACACACGATCAGCCATCGCGGCAAGGCGGCCAGGAAACTGGCGCGTCACCTCGGCATCAACGCCTGAGCGGAACAACCTGCCGGGCTAACCGTCCAGCGACCCGGCCGAAAGGGTGACCCGGCCGAAAGGGTGACCCGGCCGAAAGGGTGACCCGGCCGAAAGGGTGACCCGGCCGAAAGGGTTATTCGGTGGAGCCGGTCGGCCATAGGTTGACCGCCGCCGCCAGCCCTACCGCTGCGACTGTCACTCCGTAGCCCGCGTACCCGGCAACGAAGGATCCGAGGCTCGCGATCGCACAGACGGCGACGACGATCAACCAGGAGACTCGGGCGAGTGACATGGGCGGTATGTTCCTACACCGTGGCGGATATCAGCACGCAAACCACCGGATCGAACGATCCCGACCATTCTGCAGGCAGGGTTCTGGAGAACCTGGCTGAACTCGAACCCGAGCTGGTAGCCGCCGCGATCATCGATGCCGACGGTGAGACGATCGCCAGCACCGGGGCGGGACAGGGACCGGGCACGGCTTGGGCCGCGGCGGCGATCGAGCTGCTCGGAGCCCTCGCCGACGTGCGCGACACCGCGGTGGACAGCGCCCACCTGGCCACCGACGACGCCGAGGTGTTCGTGGTCCGGGAGAACGGCCTGTCCCTGGTGGCTGTCACCGGCCGGTTCGTTCTCGCCTCGCTGACCAGCTTCGACATGCGCATGGCATTGCGTGATGCCGCTTCAGGAGCCGGAAATGCTTAAGCCCCACCGCGTACTGATCGACAAGGTCTCGACCTACACCGACGAAGCTGCTGCATTCATTCGCCGTCGCCGTCATCACCGGCGCGCTTTCATCAGGATCCAGTTCCAGAGCGGAGATGCGCTCGACCTGACGCCCGGCACCGCCGAATCGCAGCGGATAGACGCTGCCACCGAGGCCCTGATCGACCTGAGTTGAGGCCCTGCCGGCACCCCGGCCGCCCGGGTTGGCAGAGGCCGGCGTGGCGATGCCCGACGGTGCAGTCGGACGGCCTTATCAGGAATGCGGGAAAAACGGCGTCCGAATGCGGTGTTACGGTACCGCCACCCTAATTCCTGAGGAGGATTACTGACGTGACCAAAGCTGAATTCCTAGAAAAAGTTGCTGGAGACGAACGAATCGGAAGCAAGAAGGCCGCTGCCGACGCTGTTGACGCGGTACTCGAAGCCATCACCGACTCGCTGACGAGCGGCAATGACGTGAACTTCACTGGCTTCGGAAAGTTCCACGTTGCTGAGCGCAGCGCCCGTCAGGGCGTCAACCCCCGCACCGGCGAGCGCATCACCATCGCCGGCGGCAAGGTTCCTCGTTTCTCGGCTGGTTCCGCACTCAAGAAGCAGGTAAAGGCAAGCTGAGCCCTTTCGTTGATCAGGCTGCGGCGCTCGTCGAAGAGCGCCGCAGCCAGATTTGCCTCGGGCTGGATCCAGATCCGGCCGCTCTTGGTGCAGCCCCCGCCGATTCCTCCGACCCTGCGGGTAGCGCATCGGCAGCAGAACGCGCGGCTGACGCCGTTGCCTTCCACTGCCACAGAATCATTGAACTGGCTGGTCCGGCCTGTGTTGCCATAAAGCCCCAGCTTGCCTGTTTCGAAAGGCTGGGCTGGCCCGGCTGGCGCGCCCTTGAAGAGGTTTGCGGCGCGGCCAGGCAAGCAGGCCTTCTGGTCATCGCCGACGGCAAACGAGGCGACGTTCCCGTCTCCGCCAAGGCTTATGGCCAGGCAATGGTCGGCGAAACCGAAACTCCTTTCGGCCCGGTCACCGGGCTTGGGGCCGATGCTTTCACCGCCAACCCCCTGCTCGGCGCCGACGCACTCGAACCACTGGTAGCGGCCGCAGAAGCGGCCGGGGCCGGTGTCTTCGCGCTGGTTCGCACCAGCAACCCCGGCGCCGCCGACGTCCAGGACCTCGTCACGCCGGAAGGTCCCATCCACGAGCGGCTGGCGGGTCTTGTCGACAGCTTCAGCGGGCGCCTCGCTTCAGCCGACGGATCGCTCAGCGGAATGGGAGCCGTGGTCGGCGCAACCGCCCCGGAGCACATAGGCCGGCTGCGCGAACTGATGCCGAGGGCGATCTTCCTGATCCCGGGTGTCGGTGCACAGGGCGGAAAGCCCAAGGACCTGGGGCCGGCTTTCAGGCCCGGAAGGGCGGGGGCCCTGATCGCCGCGTCACGATCGATCAGTGGCGCCGACGACCCGGGTGCCGCCGCCGAAGAGCTGCGTCAGGCCGTCTGGCAGGTTTCGGAATGATCGCGCCCGACCACCCTCCTGCCTGACCACCGGCGGGCATTCCCGATATACCTTTGAGCCGTCTTCCCGCCGCACCCCGAAACACATGAACAAGAAATCCTCGCTGATAGCTCGAATCCTCGCTCTGGTTGCCCTCGTGGCTGCCGTCGTCATCGTGTTCTCCGTGGTGACCGGCTCGACCGGCAGCGACGATGAAGCGGGCAAGAAGAACAACCAGGCGGGCAAGCAGAACCAGGCCAAGAACAAGAAGACACCAAAGACCTACGAAGTCCAGCCGGACGACACCCTGACCGGAATCGCCGCGGAATTCGGGGTATCGGTCGAGAAGATCCAGGCCCTGAACCCAGATCTCGACCCCCAGGCCCTTCAGGCCGGCCAAGAGTTGAAGCTGCGTTGATTACGGCTTCTTCGGGGCCGGCTCGTGCTGTGACGTCCTGCCTGGCGATTCTTCTCGGTGCCCTGCTCCTTACCCTGTCGACTGACGCCGCCTCGGCGGCGGAGCAGCCACCGAAGCTCGATGCCAAAGCCTGGGTTCTGATCGACGCCCGGACCGGCGAGGTCCTCGCGGAAGAGGGCCCGGACGAACGCCTCGGCATGGCCAGCACGACCAAGATGATGACCGCGTACCTTGCGCTGAAGAAGCTGCCGCTGTCGAAGAAGGTCCCGGCAGCAGATTATGCCGCCACGCCGGCCGAGTCGCTGATGGGCCTCAAGGCCAGGCAGAAGATCTCGGTCAGGGACCTGCTCTACGGCCTGATCATGCTCAGCGGCAACGACGCCGCGGTGACGATCGCCGAGGCGGTTTCGGGATCCGAGAAGAGGTTCGTGCGGCTGATGAACCGCACCGCCGGCCAGCTCGGACTGGAGGACACCAGTTACGAGAATTCGATTGGCCTGGATGGCAGGAACCATTACTCGAGTGCTGCCGACCTGGCCCGGCTGGGCCAGGTCCTGATGGAGATGCCGCGCTTCCGGCCGATCGCATCCTCGCGGACAGCGACGCTGAAGAGCTACAGCCCGCCGATCGAGATCGAAACGCTCAACGACTTCGTGCTCAACAACAAATGGGCGAAAGGCATCAAGACCGGCCACACCGTGTCGGCCGGCTACGTGCTCGTCTCCGACGGACGTCGGCGTGCGACCGAACTGATTGGCGCGGTGGTCGCTGCCCCGACCGAGCTCCAGCGCGATTCCGAGTCGGTGAAACTGCTCGACTACGGCTTCTCCCTGTACACCAAACAGGTGCCGGTCCGGCCAGGCCGAGCGGTTGTCCGGATCCCGGTCAGGTACGAAGACGAAGACCTGGCCCTGACCACAGGAACCAGCGTGAGGATCGGCGTTCAGGAAGGCGAACGGCTCAGGGTTGAGTCCGATGTGCCCGCGGAAGTCGAAGGTCCGGTCAGCCAGGGAGAGAAGCTGGGGTCGGCCACGGTCACGGTGGACGGCGAGCGCATCCAGATGGTGAGCCTGTTCGCGTCCCGGGACATTGCCGAGCCCACCCTGCTCGACCGGTTGACGGGCAACATCATCTACCTGGTGATCGCCCTGATTCTCGTCATGTTCGCCATACTCGGGTTGCTGGCGGTAGTTAGGCACCGCCACCAGTCGAGGATGAGGAGGAAGTTGCGTAGGGTGACCAGGAGCAGACGATGATTATCTCGGTGACACTCAATGCGGCCATGGATCGCACAGTGGCTGTTCCCAACTTCCGCCAGGGCCACCGGCACCGCTCGGTCGAAAGCCGGACTGTGCCCGGAGGCAAAGGCATCAACGTCGCCCGGGCCCTCGGGCTACTGGGCCGTCCGGTGATTGCCACCGGCCTCGCCGGCGGGGCCACCGGCCAGCGGGTGATCGAGCAGCTGGGCGAGGAGTCCCTGCTGACCGACTTCATCAGGATCTCGGAGGAAACAAGGATCAATCTCGCGGTGATCGATCCGACCTCGGGCGAGCAGACCGAGATCAACGAACGTGGCCCGACCGTTAAGCCGGAAGAGCTGGACGCATTCACGGACAGACTCGGTTACCTGGCTGGCGGGGCGAAGCTCTGCGTCATCGCGGGAAGCCTGCCGCCCGGGGTCGACGTCGAGTTCTACGCCCGCCTGGTGACCACACTGCGCAATCGCGGCATCATGGTGCTGCTCGACTCCGAAGGTGACGCGATGTCGGCCGGCATGCGCGCCGGGCCGCACATGATCACCCCGAACCGGCTCGAAGCCGAGGAACTGGTTGGCCACGAGTTCGAGACCGCCGACGTTTTCGATGTGCTTTCCGAGCTGATCGACCTCGGCCCTTCGGAGGCGGCGATCACTATGCCGAACGGCTGCGTCGCCGTCGTCGGGGACGGCCCCGAGCAACGCATGCTCGAAGTGACGATCGATCCGCTCGACCCGATCTCCACCGTCGGTTCCGGAGATGCGTTCGTCGCCGGCTACATGGCCGCTCTTTACGACGGCCAGTCCCCGGAACGCTGTCTCTCTTACGGGGTGGCCTGTGGTGCCGAGTCGACTCAGCACCTCGGTGCCGGCTGGCTCGACCGTTCGAGGGCCGAGAGTCTGCTCGACAGCGTCCAGGTACGTCAGGTCGAGACCCCGGCCGGCGTCTGAACAAGGATCGGGTCCTGACGCCTTGATCCACGCTTCGCGCGGATACAAGGCGGCGAGCCCCTTACAAGGATCGGGTCCTGACGCCTTGATCCACGCTTCGCGCGGATACAAGGCGGCGAGCCCCTTACAAGGATCGGGTCCTGACGCCTTGATCCACGCTTCGCGCGGATACAAGGCGGCGAGCCCCTTACAAGGATCGGGTCCTGACGCCTTGATCCACGCTTCGCGCGGATACAAGGCGGCGAGCCCCTTACGGGACCGCCGTACAGGGGCGACGCCCCCGATCCTGTACGAAATGAGAGGAGTGCCACAGACCCCCGGGACTATCTTTCTCACAACGGTTCGGGGCTCTCCTCCCCGGTCATGTGGCAGTAAACGGATGAGACACAAACGGCGAGAGCCGAACGTTTTATCCACCTCCCTGTTGAACCCCGGCTCCTTCCCGAAGGAGCCGGGGTTCTTCTCTTTTCTCGCTATTTGCTGACTTTTATTCACCTTGGCGGGACCGATTCCCCTGCCTGACTAGAATCGTCCGACGGGGTTCGTAATCTGCCCCTTTCAACCGCAGCCCTGGAGGACCTAATTGGAAATTGAGATCGGCCGAGGCAAGAAGGGCCGACGCGCTTACGGGTTCGACGACGTGGCGATCGTGCCTTCTCGTCGTACACGTGACCCTGACGACATCGACATCAGCTGGACGCTGGGTCCGTACCGCTTCGACCTGCCGCTGCTCGCGTCCGCGATGGATGGAGTGGTCAGTCCGGAAACCGCGGTGCTCACGCACAAGCTTGGTGGCCTCGGCGTGCTCAATCTCGAAGGTATCTGGACCAGGTTCGAAGATGCCGAGGAACAGCTCGAGAAGGTCTCGAAGTCGCCCAAGGACGAAGCGACCGCGCTCATGCAGAAGATTTACGAGACCCCGGTCCAGCCCGAACTGATCGCCCGGCGCATCGGTGAGATCAAGGCTGCTGGAGCCGTCGTCTGCGGATCTCTCACCCCTCAGTCGGTCCAGCGGTACTAC
>Ga0335394_10005961_pt1 | contig 13750 bp, 13 predicted proteins | sample MAT03_FD_205741 | JGI IMG/M metagenome (GOLD analysis project Ga0335394, IMG submission 205741) | Freshwater microbial communities from Lake Fryxell liftoff mats and glacier meltwater in Antarctica - MAT-03 (spades assembly) (version 2) ...
GGTGTAGCCAGCCCGCGCGCGCGCAGGAGACGGCCAAAGTCCTGGAGAAGGGCACACCCTCGCGTGTTCGCTCGGTCAGCGAGGGCAAAGGCACCTGCGTCTCGCTCTCGCCCGGGCTCGGTTGGTCTGCAGCCTCAGCGCGACGCCTTCGCACTCTCCACATGAACGCCCAGCGACGTCGATATCATCGTGCTCCTGCGCAACACGGCGAAGACCGCGATCGACTACCAGTACACGAGCTGGCCGGAGGCGACGCAATCGAGGTGCGCGCTGCAGATCGCCGACGTCGCGTCCGGGGTGACCGTCGCGCCGAAGGACCTGCCGATCAGCAAGGAGGAAATCGCCGACTACGTCTCGAAGTCCGGCCGGACCTACCCGCCGCCCGCGTCCTCGGCTACCCTCGCTGCGCGCGTGGCCGCACTACTTTTCGATGAACGCCCCCGTCCCGATAGCCCCGCTCCTTTGCGCGGGTTGTGGCGCCCCGGTGCCGCTCGGCTCCGCGTCGCGCATCCGCTGCGCCCATTGCGGGACCGAGACGCCGATACCGCCCTCGCACCTGGCGCTGCAGGCGGCGCACCTGGCTTTCGACCAGAATCGCGCACTGGCCAAGCAGCTCTACGGCGAGCTGGGGCGGCCGCCGTCGTGGCTGACCCGAACGCTGGGCCGCGGCGCGGTGGCGACGGTGCCGATCCTGGTCAACGTGCTGGTCGCCGTCGTCCAGATCTCGTTCAAGCTCGCCGTGGTCGGGGTCGCCATGCTCTGCGGTCTGACGATCGGCGCGGGTTGGCCGGTGGGCGCCGTCATTCGCTTCATCCGGGTCCATCTCTACATCACGCGCGCGTCGGAGCCGGTACCCCCGATCATGGTGCTGCCGATCACGGTGATGCTGCTGATCGTGCTCTTCGGCATCCCCGCGATGCGCTGGCAGCGCGAGCTGACGATCAAGGACGTGCGCATGTCGGCCCACGCAGGTCTCGCCGCCGTGCCACCGGTTCGTCCCGGCGGTCCGAGCTGCTGCCGCAACTGTGGCGCGGCGCTTGACGTCCCGCAGGGCGCGCTCGGCGTGCCATACCCCTATTGCAAGTGCGACAACTTGGTGGCGCTGCCGGCGGCATGGCTCGCCCAGGTAAAGGCCGGCGCCCACGCCGACTTTGAGCGGATCGACGTGGCCCTCGACGCCATGCGCGCGGCGCGCGGCAACGCACGCGAGTCCTACTGGTCGATGTTCGTCGGCACGGTGATCGCGCTCGCGCTCACGCTACCGATGGCGTGGATGCTCGATGCGGCGCACGTGAAGTTTCGACGGCTCAGCGAGCCGTCGCGCGCTTCGAAGCGACCAGCGCGCGAAAGACGTCGGCCTGGTCCGGCGTCCTGCACCCGCCCGTCGCGCAAGAACGCCTCGAAGAACGGCGAATGGCAAGTTCCGATGCTCCCTGAAGAAGGCCGGGCGCTGAAGGACAGATCGTGAACCTGACTCTCTCGCGGCGTATCGCAAGCTCACGCGATAGGTGACCTCGGAAGCCCGTCAGGCGTCGGCCGAGGGGCGTGACTCGGGAGACTTCGGCGAGCTGGCCGTCGTACGGAGGGCGGTCGGGTCGGCGCAATACGTGTCGCGCCGGTAGTACTGGTACGAGTAGCGGTACTCGTCGCGATCGAGGTTCACCGCGTTGAGGACGATGCCGGTCACGCGCGCCGAGACGTCGTGCAGCGTGCGCAGACAGTACTGCGCCAGCTCCTTGCGGGTCTTGAAGGCGCGCACCACGATCACCGTGCCGTCGGCGATCGTCGACAGCCCGAGGTGACCTCCGAGGACGGCCCGCCACCGCAGGCGGCGACGGTCAGGGCCGATAAGGCAATACGCCATTCTCTTTCGCGCGCTCGCAGCTCCGCCCAATGCCTGTCGATGGTGCGGTAGAGCACCGTCTCTTCGGGCCTGTGGCGCTCGTACGGCCATGAGGCGCTCCGTGCAGCGAGACGTGCTGGGCCACGGCCGAACCGTGAGGAAGCTCCGTGCCACGGGGAGACTGCGTGATTCTCCCGTCGTCACGACCTCTCGGGGTGCCGCGCGCCGCCGGGTCGTGAGCGCGTCGCTACGCCGGATCGATCAGGCCGTCAGCACCCTCACGTTGGCGAAGACGGGAACGGCGCTGCGAACTGGTCCGTCGAGGTCCGGCTCTGGTGGACCTCTTCGCGGAGGCAGGCTTCGCCGCGGCGCGTGGGGCGGGCGACGACCAGAGCTCGAGGAGTTGGCGCTCTCGCTTGGGGCTCGGGAGATCTTCCGGCTGGAAGGTCGCGAGCACCTCGAGTGCCGCTTCGCGCCGGCGCTCTTCGATAAGCCGCTCCCGCACCGCACCCGTCACGTAGGCCGAGAGACTCACGCCGGCCTGACGAGCCGCGGTCTTCGCGAGGCGAAGCTCTTCTCGGCCCATGGCGACGCTGATTTTCTCCGTGACCGACATGGATCGAGCCTAGGAGGGCGCTGGGAAACGTCGCGAGCGACCCGATAGCAAGGCGCCGGGGGGGACCGGCCGGAAGCGTACTTCCTGTACGCTGAGGACCGGTGGGCCCCCGGCAACGCAGCTAGCGGGGCGCGCAGCAGTTTCCCAGCGCCCTCCTAGGTGGTCGTTCCGCGGTCTGCGCGTGCGCAGCGCGCGCGGCTTGCGGCGCTGGTCACCGCGCTCGGCGGCCCTGGCAGGCTGTTAAACAAATAGCTCGGTCCGCCTCCGGGCGGGATCGGCCCGCCATAGCCATCCCGCGACACTTGAAATAGCAGCCGCATTCAGGCGGTCACGAGACGACGATCCCGAGCCCATCGCGCTCCGAGATCCAACCGGCGACTATTTCAGCAGCCTGCTCGCCGCTCGGCGCTTAGCGGCTGAAAATGTAGGCGGCGAACCCGGCACCGACGCCGACGGCGATCGACGCGAGGACCATCGCCGCGACCACGCCACCGTTGGGGCGCGAGCGCGCCGGCGCGGGCTGCGCGCCCGCCGGCGCGGGCAGCCCACCCGCCGCCGACATCCCCAAGGCGCCGGGCGCGGCCGCGAGCACAGGATTCTGCAGGGACTCGAGCGGGATGTGACCGCGCGATGCGTCCTCGTGGATTAACCGCACGACCGCATCGAGACCGGCGCCCATCGGGATGGTCCCGCCGCGCGCCCGAGCCATGAGCGCGCGCTTCGCTGCCTCGTTCGGGTCCTCGGCGCGCGCTCCGCCGAGCATGTGGACCTGGGCGCCGGGAGCGAGGCCCAGCGGCGTGGGTGCCATCCCTGGAGGCATCGGGGTCATTCCGGGCGCGGCTGCGGGCGCGAAGCCTCCCCCAGGCGTCCCCGACAATCCAGCGGCGGGCCGCAGCAAGGCGGGGCCGGGCATCGGCGCGGGGCCGGGCATCGCTGCGGGGCCGGGCATGGGCCCAGGGATGCCGGATGGCCGCGGCCCCTGGCGCGGTTGCAATCGCTGGTCACCGAGCCGCGGCTCGATCGCCGCCAGCGCGTCGCGCAGCTCCTCTGCGCGCGTGAACCGCTCGCTCGGGGTCTTGGCGAGCGTGCGCAGGATCAGCGCCTCCAGCTCGGGGTCGAGACCGTCGACGTGATGGCTCGGCGGGACCGGCTTTTCGCGGACCTGCTTGGCGGCGATCTCGAACGGGTTCTCGCTCCAGAAGGGGACCTTGCCGACGATCAGCTGGTAGAGCAGAACGCCGCACGTGTAGAGATCGCTGCGCCCGTCGACTGGCTGGCCGCGACACTGCTCGGGCGACATGTAGGCCGGCGTCCCGACCACCGTGCCGACGCGGGTCAGCGCCGACGTCGGCCCGCTGTCGGAGTCGCCGGGGCGGCCGGCGGGTGCGTCGAGCAGCTTGGCGATGCCGAAATCGAGGACCTTCACGCACTCGCCGCCCGGTGCGTCGCCCTCGTCGACGACCATCACGTTCTCGGGCTTCAGATCGCGATGGACGATGTTCTGCGCGTGCGCCGTCGCCAGCGCATCACACACGCCGCGCAGGATCCGACTGGCGCGGGCGGGCGCCAGACGCCTCTCCAGCGTGAGGATCTCCGCGAGATCTCGTCCCATGACGAGCTCCATCGCGATGAAGTGGAACTGGCCGTCTTCGCCGGTCGCGACGATGCGGACGCTGTTGGGATGCGACAGGCGCGCAGCGGCCTGCGCCTCGAGCCTGAAGCGTCCGGTGAACGTCGGATCGCTGACGAGGTGAGGGTGCATGACCTTCACCGCGACATCGGCGAGGGGCCCCTGTTGCGTCATGTCGACGCCTCGGAAGACGCTCGCCATGGCGCCCTCCCCGATGAAGCCCGTGATCCGGAAGCGCCCGGCGAGTGTTCGCCCGATGAGCGGCTCCACCCCTGCCATTCCCGCTACGTTATCGACAAGTCCCTCGAAAGCGACCTTTTTGGACGATGTTTCCTGGGCCGCTCAGGATGAGCGCCCGAGGAGGGCGTCCACGAGGGGCCGATCGCCCTGGATGGCGACCCGCTGGCCGTAGAACGCGAGCCCGCGGAGGCCCCCCAGCTCCTCCCCGCCACCCGCGCGGCCGGGGCCGCCGTGGATGGTCTGGGGAAGCACGGTGCCGGGGCCGCCGGTCTGGTCGAGGATCTTGGCGCTGCCGATGAAGACGCGCCCGTGGGAGGAGCCGATCTCGAGGACGACGTCGGCGGCGTAGGTGCGATCGTCGGTGTAGACGCTGGAGACGAGCCCGCCGCCGCCGCGGCGGACGAGGTCGCCGACGCGCGGCGCATCGTCGGCCGGCATCACGGTGATGCAGGGCCCGAAGACCTCGCGTGCGTGGACCGCCTTGGCGGCATCCGGGTCTTTCTGGACGAAGACCGAAGCGGGGATGAAGAAGCCCTTGCCGGCGGGGACGCCCACGGGCTCGAAGGGCCCGTTACCCAGGGCGCGGATCGACTCGGCAGCGAGGCGATCGAGACCGTCGCGCACGTCGCGCTGCTGGGCGGCGGTGGCGACCGGTCCCATGCCGACGCCGTCGGCGCGGGGGTCGCCAACCTTCACTTCCTTCAGGCGGGCGCACAGCTCGGCGACCACCTCGTCGATCTTGTCGGACGGTACGAAAACACGGCGGATCGCAGTGCACTTCTGGCCCGTCTTTTGGGTGACGTCGCGCGCCACATCGCGGAGGAACGCGTTGTAGGTGTCGGAGCCCAGCTCCACATCGGGTCCGAGGATCGCGGCGTTGAGGCTGTCGGCCTCGACGTTCACCCGAACCGAGTCACGCGCGACGCAGGCCATCGCTCGGAGGGTGGCCGCGGTGTTGCCGCCGCCCGTGAAGGAGAGGACGTCGTCGCCGCCCAGGTGCTCGAGGAGATTGCCGGGCGGACCGGCCACCAGCTGAAAGGCGCCCTCGGGCAGGGCGTTGGTCGCGACCAGCAGCTCCGCGATGCGTTGGGCCACGATCGCGGTGCTGGTCGCGGGCTTCACGATGACCGGCATGCCGCCGAGGATCGCGCAGGCGAGCTTTTCGCCGAGCCCCCACGCAGGGAAGTTGAAGGCGTTGACATGCACCGCCACGCCGCGCCGCGGGAGCACTGCATGCTGCCCGACGAAGCGCGGTGAGCGACCGAGCTGGATGCCCTCGCCGTCGATGAGGAAGCGTTGCTCTCCCAGCTCCTGGCCGAGCTGCGCGTAGTAGGCGAGCGTCCCGGAAGCTCCGTCGACGTCGAACTTGGCGTCACTGCGCGTGTTGCCGCCGTTGGCCATCGCGAGATCGAGCAGCTCGTCGCGATGCTCATGGATGGCGCGCGAAAGCGTACGCAGGATGGTGCCGCGGGCGGCGAACGACATGGCTCGCAGGACCGGGCCTCCGCGCTCGCGGGCAAAGCGCACCGCCGCTGCGAAATCGAGGCCTTCGGTGCTGGCCTTGGCGAGGATCTCCTCGGTCGAAGGGTCGAGCAGCATCGACTCCTTGCCGGTGCCCTCTTTCCACTCTCCACCGAGGTAGCTCGCGAGCGTCTTCATCGCGCCGGAGGCTAGTACGGATTTTTGTCGGCGCGACGCCTCAGTCTTCCTTGTCTTGGCGGTCTTGCGCAACCGGGACGCGCCCACCCGTTCCTCGTGGGTAGCCGTGGCCGGTGTGCGTCAGCGCGCTGGAGGCGGTCGGTACCCGAAACCGAGGTCGTACTCGAACGTCGTGACCTTGCCGGTGGGGCTTGCGGGGTAGTGGATGCCCAGCGCCACATCGACGATGCAGCCGCCCGCCTCCATCGCGAAGGGGTCGCAGGAGTCGCCCTTGATCTGGATGCTGGTGATGGCGCCCTTGGCATCGATCGCGAACCCCAGGGTGAGCCCCGCGCTCCGCGGGTGGTCGCTCGACCAGCACCGCGGCGTCCGGGGTTCGGGCAGCATCCGTGCCGACCATGGCAACGCACTCCGCCGGGTCCTTCGGGACCTTCCGCGCGGCCGGCGGCGCAGCCAACGGCGGCGAGACAGGGGCGACTGGCGATGGGGCCACGGACGACGGGGCGCCTTGTGAAGTGCTCGGCAGGGGCGGCTTCGCCTCTTCTGCCGCCGCTCCGCAGGCGGTCAGCGCGAGACCCAGGAACGAGCGCAGCGCGTTCGACGCGAAAAGACGCACCGCGAGACCTTACGCCATCGCCCTTGTCGCGTGCCGCGTTCTCGCAGGCGCGATTGGCTCGCGTCGTCTGGGACCTGGGACTGAACGCTTCAGTCTTCCTTGTCGTGAGCTTCGACTGCGACCGCCTCGGGTGACGAGGCGACGAGGACGAGCGGGTCGGACTTGTCGGCGGCCGCGAGGGCGAGCCGGCGCGTGCGGGCCTCTGGCGCTGGCTGACGCAGGGGCTGCGGGGCGGAGACGACCGCTCGGGCCAGCTCATCGAAGCGAGGAGCCCGCCAGCATCCACGAGGACGCTGGTACGCAAGACGTACGGGCGAGCAGGTCGAGGAGCATCCCCGGCGAAGGCTTGCGGCAAATGCATGCCCGGATGAGCTCGCGGTCGCCGCGCTCGTGCCCTTCGGGGTGGTGGAGACAGCACGCGACGCCGGCGACGGTGATCCCGATCTGCGCCGTGCCAGGTTGCGACGCGGTGTACTCCGCGCCGTCCAGCACCCACATGCAAGCACTTGCCGATGAGCCGCAACAGCGACCCGTCGGCGACCCGAATCCGAGAGCAGCTCCCTGTCAGAACAGCGCCGGCACATCGATGAGATGCGCCAGCAAGTAGAACGGTCCTTCGGGCTCCATTCGCTCGTTCCACTAGAGCGACCGTGCGAGCTCGTCCGCTGCGCCGAGACCGATGCGGACCGTGGGACGCAGAGCAGCTACCCTCCGCTCGCAATGATCTCGTCGGCCACCTTCAAGCGGTACGGTTGCTTGCGCGACGTCACGCTGAACCTCACACCGCTGCACGCGCTCATCGGACCGAACGACTCGGGAAAAAGTACCGCGCTCAGAGGCATCGAGACCGCGTGCATGTTCCAACGCCCGGGGAACAGCCCCTCCGACTCAGCGGCGTCGGCGTTCGACTTTCTCGAGCGGGCGAGGGTTGCGGGGTCGTCACCCGATGCGACGCTTACGGGCGTCGGGCTCGGGTGGACTCGCGCCTCCTGGTGGATTCCGGCGGACTGGCTGAAGGTACCCAAGGCGACAGCACTGCGCCTCGAGCCCGAGGCGATGCGGAGAGGATGGCCGCTGATCCCCAAGGCGGAGCGGATTCGCTTTGCCTCGTCGAGAGGTGCCGGCTTGCCAGCGATCTACGACGCCATCCTCACCAGGAATCCCCGTGCGTTCCTCGCGATCGAGGAGCGTCTGAAGGTCCGCTTCCCCAGCGTGACGACGCTGTCGCTCGAAAACGAGAATCAGTCGCTCAAGGCCCTTGCGGTATCGCTTGTCGATGATCGGGTCGTGCCTGCGAGCGACATGAGCGAAGGCCTTCTCTACTACCTCGCGATGGCCGCACTTCCGCACGTCGATGACCTGGACGTGCTCCTGCTCGAAGAGCCTGAAAATGGCCTTCACCCGGCGCGCATCGCGGACGTCATGCAGAGCTTGCGCGATCTTTCCAAGACGACACAGGTCATCATGACGACGCACAGTCCGCTCGTGATCAACGAGCTCCAGGGTCACGAGGTGACGCTCCTCACGCGGGGCGACGGTGGCTCGAGGGCGACGCTCTTGTCGGAAACTCACAACTACGAGGAGCGTGCGCGCGTCTACTCGAACGGTGAGCTGTGGCTGAGCTATGCGGACGGCAAGGAAGAGAAGGATCTGGTCGACAGAGCCGAGCGAACCGCATGAGGGAGCCGCTACGAGTCCTGCTTGCGGGTGAAGGCGCGAATGAGCTCGGTTCGTTCCATGCCGAGACCCCCTACCGCGAGAGCGGCGACGAATTCGGCGTGATCGAGGCGCTCGTCCGATCGTTTTCCAAGATCCCGTTCGTCGTGCGCGACGGAATCACCTGGAAGCGGATCCGCAAGTACCGCAGTGGCGCTCACGCATCGGCGGAACGACGCACAGTGCTCGGGCTCATTCTGATCGCGAAGGAGCGAGGCTTCGACGCCGTCGTGTTCGTTCGTGACTCTGACGGAGATGCCCAACGCGCAGTCGAGATCGACGCGGCGATCGCCGTCTCGCACGAGGTGATTGTCGGCGCGCCGCGAGTTGCCGGGGCCGCCGCAGTGCAATCCTTGGAGGCGTGGCTCCTCGCCCTTGCGGGCGAGAGCCGCACCGAATCAATGAGCGCTGCGAAGCTGGAGGCCACGCTCGTCGAGAGAGGAACGAGGTACAAATGCACGAGCGACTACGTTGCAATCATCGAAGCGAGACGTGGCGCCGAGCCTCCCCACGACGCCCTGTCGCTCCGGGCATTTCAGGAGCGCGTTCGAGCAGCTCTGCTGGACGACGAGTAGCCTCACTTCCTCCGCTTCGGGAGCTGCCAGCGCCGTGTGACGCTCTCGCAGGGAGGCGACCGTGGCCAAGCCGACGCTCGAGCTGAGGTTCGACCATGACGGGACGATCGTCGCCGGCTCGAAGCTGGGCGGCACGCTCGTCGTCCGCGCGCGGGGCGCAGTCCGCGCCGACACCGCCGTGGTCGCGCTCGTGTGGGCGGCGTCGGCCGCCGTGTCCCGCGCGACGCGACGCCGGGCTTCGCGCTGGTCGGCGTTTTCGGCGTCTACGCAGTGCGCTGGGAAGCCGTCGTCCTCTTCGCGATGCCGCGCGGGGGCCGTGACCAGGTGGCGACAGCGAAGCTCGATGTCGTCGACGACGCCACCGTCGTCGTATGACTTCGTAGCAGGTACAACGCTCCGCCGTCTGGAGGAACCTCGGAACCTCGGAACTGCGCAACTGCCGCCTTGAGCACTCCGAGCTCCGGCGGCCGCGAAGTCGCGGGTCGATCCTTCGGAAGGATCGCAGCGCGACTTCGCGTTTCAGGCGTCCCAAGCGCGTCCCAAGCCCATCTCGGCTGGGCGGTCCGGCGTAAGCTCGCGAAAAAAGGTCGTGGCCTCCGGGTCGGGAGCCGTCGCCATACAGCTCGCGCGAAGTCGGGCGCACTTCCTTCCGAAGGATCGACCCGCGACTTCGCAGGCGTCGTCTGGCCTGGCGACGCAGGCATGCCACTTTACTAGACAGGCCCAGGGTGTCGCCGCCGGCAGGGTCATGCTGCGGGCGCATGCTCTCGGACGGGGCACGACGACGCTACCTATGCGGGTAAAGCGCCGCCCCGCCGACCGACACCACGATCAATGTCTGCACCGCGGCGACGTTGAACCACTGCCTGCGCCGATCCGGTTCGCCCAGCGTCGAGCGCAGGAGCGACAGCGGGAGGATGAACCCGCGAAGGAAGCGGACCAACGGCCTATCGCGCGGGACGGCGCGCAGAGGGTCCTTCCAGACGGAGGCGGCGAGGCGACGACCGAATCGCGCATGGCGTCGCGCAGCCGCGCGCAGCTACGTCTTGCTCGGCGGCTGGGCAGGCGGCGCACCCGACGGCGGCGCACCTGACGGCGGCGCGCCCGACGACGCCGATCGGGTGCCGCCGTCGCTCACGTCCGCACCTCGAAGCGACCCCTCGCCCATCGGCTTCCGCCGCGCTCGCCGATGGGCACGGTGCGAACGAGGCGGACGAACGTCCAGGCCGTGCCAGCGAGCTTGCGCAACTTGGAGGCGCCCACACGGTCCTCGTAGGGGATGTCGATCTCGACTACGCGGTAGCCGCACTTGGCGGGCCAAAGCAGGGTGTCGATGGGAAGGGCGTCGCCCTCACCATCGAAGTCGAAGGCCCGGATGACGCTCGAGCGGTAGGCACGCATGCCGCTGTGCACATCGACCGTCGGTACCCCCGCGATGACGTGCGCCAACCCGGCGAACAGCCGATTCGCAGCGAAGTTGGGCAGCGGCATCGCAGCGGGACGCGAGCGGGTGCGAGCGCCGTTCACGACGTCGACGCACTCCTCCTCCAGCATCCGCCGGAATTCCGGGATCTTCTCGGCGGGGTAGGTGAAGTCGCAGTCCAGGTAGATGAGTGCGTCGGTGCGCGCAGCGGCTTCGTTCATCAGCCGCTCCATCGCCGGGCCGTGTCCCCGGGCCGGGACCTGGCGCAACACCCGCGCACCCTTGGCCGCTGCGATCACCGCGGTCGCGTCGCGGGACGAGCTGTCGACGCATAGGAGCTCGGCGTCGGGCGCGGCGCGACGCACCGCATCGATCATGGGCCCGATGCTGTCGGCCTCATCCATCGTCAACATGCCGACGGTGAGAGAGAGCTTGCGCGGGCGCGGCGGCTTGCGCGCGACCACCACGTGCTGGAAGGCGAGCAGCTCGGGGGCGAGGCGCGCCAGCGCGTCCTCCATCGGGCGGACGCCTGCCAGGTAGGCCTGGTACGGCCAGGAACGTGCAAGCGCCAGTGGATCGTGTGGGCTCCCATTCGATGCCGTGGAACGGGCGAGCACGCCGAGGATCGGCCGCTTCAGCGCGCGCGTGACGTGCGGGTTGCGCTCGACCCGCAGCACCTCGAGCCCGGCGCGCTCCACCAGGCGCACGATCGAGTGGCGGGTGAAAAAGCGCAGGTGCGTCTCGTCCAGGATGCCGCTCTTTTCGTACTCGAAGCGTCCGGCGAGCAGCTCGGCCCGCACCGTCCAGGCGGCCACGTTGGGGACGCTGACGATGACGCGCCCCTCGTCCTCCAGGTGGGGGAGCAGCCGCGAAAGGGCTTGCTGCGGCGCACGCAGGTGCTCGAGGACGTCGCCCAGCAACATCAGATCGAAGGTGCGATCGCCGAGGTGGGCGGCGACCGACGCGTCGCTCTCGATGTCCGCGGAGAGCACCTCGTCGAGGCGAGTGCGCGCCATGTTCGCGGCGCTCTCGGCGAGCTCCAGCCCGGTGACGCGCGCGCCGCGACCTTTCGCGACCGCGCCGTTGAGGCCCGCGCCGCACCCGACGTCCAGGACGCGACGTGGTGTGCCGATCGCGCGGGTCAGTGCGAGGTTCTGCTCCTCGACTTGGTAACGGTGGGGCGCGCCTTCGGCCATCGAGGCCACGCACGATAGCTCACGTGGTGCGCGGGGCGGCGACGACCGCTCGGGCCAGCTGATCGAAGCGGGGAGCCCACGCGTCGGGCGCATGCGGCGGGTGATCGCGCAGCGGAGGGTCGCCCCGGCCGGTGTGCCTCAGCGCGTCGGAGGCGGGCGGTACCCGAAGCCGAGGTCGTACTCGAACGTCGTGACCTTGCCAGTGGGGCTCGCGGGGTAGTCGATGCCCAGCGCCACATCGACGATGCAGCCGCCCGCCTCCATCGCGAACGGGTCGCCGGAGTCGCCCTTGATCTGGATGCTGGTGATGGCGCCCTTGGCATCGATCGCGAACGCCAGGGTGAGCCCCGCGCTCCGCGGGTGGTCTTTCGACCAGAGGTCGTAGCAGCAGCGCAGGGCGCCGCGCTGGCTCTTGAGCGCATCCACGATTCCCGAGAAGCGCTCGCTCTTGCCCGAGCCCCGCTCGGGCGTCACCGTGGCGTCCGGGCTTCGGGCAGCGTCCGTGCCGACCATTGCAACGCACTCAGCTGGGTCCTTCGGGACCTTCCTCGCGGTCGGCGGCGCAGCCAACGGCGGCGAGGCCGGCGCGACGGTCGATGGCGCGCCGGATGAGGGGCCGCCGGACGACGGGGCGCCGTGTGAAGTGCTCGGCGCGGGCGGCTTCGCCTCCTCTGCGGCCGAACCGCAGGCGGTCAGGGCGAGACCGATGAGCGAGCGCAGCGCGTTCGACGCGAAAAGACGCACCGCGAGACTGTACGCCATCGCCTTTGTCGCGTGCCGCGTTCTCGCGCGAAGCCTGCTCTCGAAGCTCCCGCTCGCGCGCACGGTTCACGTCGCGCGGGCGGCGGCGACCACCGCGCGGGCCAGCTGGTCGAAGCGCGGAGCCCAGGCGTCGGGCGCGTGCGGCGGGTGGTCGCGCAGCGGGCACAGCTCGCAGCGTCCCTCGGCGAAGATGAGCCCAGCGCGCATCCCCGCGGCGCGGGCGGCGGCGACGTCGGTTGCGGTGTCGCCGAGCATCCAGGACGCCTCGGGGCGCGCACCGCACCGCGCGAGGAGACCGAGGAGCATCCCGGGCGCGGGCTTGCGACAGTCGCATCGACGCACCAGCTCAAGGTCGCCGCCCGTCTGACCTTCCGGGTGGTGGAGGCAACACGCAAGGCCAAGCACCGGCACGCCGCGCTCGGCGAGCCGCGCGACGAGCGCGTCGTTGGTGCGGGCGATCGCGGCGCGCGAAACCCGACCCTTGGCGGCGTCGGGCTGGTTGGTCGCGATCGCGATGACGAAGCCAGCGTCGCGCAGCGTGTGAAGCCCCTCGATTACGCCGCTCATCCAGCGGAGCTGATCGGGGTGGAAGGCGGGCGTCACCACCCCGAGCTCCTCGTCGCGAACGAAGTCGATGAGGGTTCCGTCGCGGTCGACGACGACGAGCGGCCTCATGGGGTCAGGGGTCATTGAGTGGTCCCAGGGCGATGACGAATGGGTCGTTTTCGTTGCTGGGTGCTTCGCGATCACCGCCGAAGACGACCTTGTCGATGGTGCCGCTCAGGCTCGCGAGGGGAACCGACCCGAGCTCCTTCCATGGCTGCCCCTCGATCTGCAGATCGAAGAAGAGGTCGCCCTCGTATCCACGCAGCCGTAGCCCGGTGGGCAGCCCCTCATCGTGCACCTCGGGCGCGAGGATGTCCGTCTCACCCCCGTCTTCGAGGTCGGCGACCGCAGTGCGGAAGGTGACGTTGCCAACGTCGCCGTCACCCGCCCTGCGGAAGAGCTGGATCCGCACAACGTCGTTGCCGCCGTCTTTCAGCGCGAGGTATGCGGAGGCGAACGTGCCGTCTTCGAAGTCCGAGAGGTCGGGTAGCTCGAGGACCGACGTCGCGATGCTGCAGCCGTCGAGGTCGGCCTCCTCGAGGTCGTGAACGAGCTCGCCCTGCGCGTCGTCGTCGGTGAACCTGAACACGAAGCGCCCGTCGCCCGCCACAGCCTCGACGTCGTTGACGTCACCCGACTCCTCGTAGCTCCAGTCGTTCGGGAGGCTGTCGATCTCCACGTCGAGCTGGAGCTGCAGGTCGCACGGTGTCGCGCCGGGGAGCTCGGCGTCGTCTCCGCCCGTGCCTGAGCTTCCTCCGGTCCCCGCGCCGCCCGCGCCCCCGTTCCCGCCCCCCACGCTGGACGTCGAATCGCCGCTCGTCGTGCTCGTGCTCGTGCTCGTGCTCGTGCCCGTGCTCGTGCTCGTGCT